>Ga0180220_1001559_pt1 | contig 16605 bp, 8 predicted proteins | sample eDN5th37CBELigBY_FD_151335 | JGI IMG/M metagenome (GOLD analysis project Ga0180220, IMG submission 151335) | Enriched backyard soil microbial communities from Emeryville, California, USA - eDNA 5th pass 37_C BE-Lig BY (version 2) (version 2) | ecosystem: Environmental > Terrestrial > Soil >...
CCTTGAGGCCGATCACCGCGTAGATGTGGCCCGCGGTCACCGAGTCGACCGGGTTCTCCTTGTTGGCGTGCATCTGGAAGATCTTGCCGATGCGCTCCTTCTTGCCCTTGGTCGAGTTGATGACCTGGGCGCCGGAGGCGAGGTGACCCGAGTACACGCGGATGTAGGTGAGGCGACCGAAGAACGGGTGGGTCACGACCTTGAACGCGAGCGCGGCGAACGGCTCGTCGCGGTCGGCGTGACGCTCGATGATGTTCTCTTCGTTCTTCGGGTCGTGCGCCTCGATCGCGGGCACGTCCAGCGGCGAGGGCAGGTAGTCCACGACCGCGTCGAGCATCGGCTGCACGCCGCGGTTCTTGAACGCCGAACCACACAGCACGGGGTACAGCTCGCCGGCGACGGTGAGCTTGCGGATCGCACCCTTGATCTCGGCGACCGTGAGCTCCTCACCGCCGAAGTACTTCTCGAGCAGCGCGTCGTCGGACTCGGCGACGGTCTCGAGGAGCTTCTCGCGGTACTCCGCCGCCTTGTCGGCGAGGTCGGCCGGGATCTCCTGGACCTCGTACTTGGCGCCCATCGTGACGTCGCCCTTCGCGTCGCCCGGCCACACCAGGGCGCGCATCTCGACGAGGTCGATGACGCCGACGAAGTCGCTCTCGACGCCGATCGGCAGCTGGAGCACGAGCGGCTTGGCCTTCAGGCGCGACACGATCGTGTCGACCGTGAAGTAGAAGTCCGCGCCGAGCTTGTCCATCTTGTTGACGAAGCAGATGCGCGGCACGTTGTACTTGTCGGCCTGGCGCCACACCGTCTCGGACTGGGGCTCGACGCCCTCCTTGCCGTCGAAGACGGCGACCGCGCCGTCGAGGACGCGGAGCGAACGCTCCACCTCGACCGTGAAGTCGACGTGACCGGGCGTGTCGATGATGTTGATCTGACGGTCGTTCCAGAAGCACGTGACGGCGGCCGACGTGATCGTGATGCCGCGCTCCTGCTCCTGCTCCATCCAGTCGGTCGTCGCCGCACCGTCGTGCGTCTCGCCGATCTTGTGGTTGACGCCCGTGTAGAAGAGGATGCGCTCGGTCGTCGTCGTCTTGCCGGCATCGATGTGCGCCATGATGCCGATGTTGCGGACCTTGGTGAGGTCGGTGAGCACTTCTTGTGCCACGGGGTCTTTTCCTTTTCTGTCCATGTGGATGCGGGGGCCGGCCCTTCGACGGGCTCAGGAACCGGGCCCCCGCATCTCGGAGGCTGTTACCAGCGGTAGTGCGCGAAGGCGCGGTTGGACTCGGCCATCTTGTGGGTGTCCTCGCGGCGCTTGACCGCGGCACCCAGGCCGTTCGAGGCGTCCAGGATCTCGTTCTGGAGGCGCTCGGTCATCGTCTTCTCACGACGACCCTTCGCGTAGCTCACGAGCCAGCGCAGCGCGAGCGTGTTGGCGCGGTGAGGCTTGACCTCGACCGGCACCTGGTAGGTCGAACCGCCGACGCGGCGGCTCTTGACCTCGAGCGTGGGGCGCACGTTGTCGAGCGCCTTCTTCAGCGTGGCGACGGCGTCCTGGCCGCTCTTGGCCTCGACGCCGCGGAGGGCGCCGTAGACGATCGACTCGGCGAGCGACTTCTTGCCGTCGACGAGGATCTTGTTGACGAGCTGGCTGACGACGGGCGCGCCGTAGACCGGGTCGTTGACGACGGGGCGACGGGGCGCGGGTCCCTTGCGAGGCATGTTCCTTAACCCTTCTTCGCGCCGTAGCGGCTGCGGGCCTGCTTGCGGTTCTTCACGGCCTGCGTGTCGAGCGCGCCGCGGACGATCTTGTAGCGGACGCCGGGGAGGTCCTTCACACGGCCGCCGCGGACGAGCACGAGCGAGTGCTCCTGCAGGTTGTGGCCCTCGCCGGGGATGTACGCGGTGACCTCGGTGCCGTTGCGGAGCTTGACACGGGCGACCTTGCGCATCGCCGAGTTCGGCTTCTTGGGCGTGGTCGTGTAGACGCGGGTGCAGACGCCTGCCTGCTGCGGGTTCGCCTTGAGCGCGGGAGCCTTGGTCTTGGCAGGCTTCGAGGTGCGCCCCTTGCGAACCAACTGCTGAATGGTTGGCACGTTCTCTCTTCTCTGGTTGTGCTGCACGGTGACAGCGGTCGTGTTCTCCTCCCGCGGGACGGATCCTGCGGGTCTCACGTGGATCCACCGGCACGCCAGAGCCTGGCGCTGCGTTCGTTGGTGGATATGCCGTGGGGGTGGCCTGTTCGCAGACCGATCCCTGAGATGTCGTCACCCGGTCGTCCTGTGCCTAGGCACAGCGGACGGCGCGCGTGAGCGCACACCCGATCTATGATACGCCGGATTCACGGGGGCGGCAAACGCGCGGGCCGGTGGGGCGGATGCGGCGCGAGGGGTCAGCCCGCCACGACGAGGACGATGATCGCGGCGGCCGCCAGGAGCACCGTCACGGATGCCGCAGCCACGACCGCGACGACGCGGCGACGTGCCTGCGAGCGCAGCCTCGCGTCGGCCACGGCGGTGTCGGCGGGCGCCTGCGGCGGGTGTTCGGCCGGCGGGCGGCGCGGCACCACGACGGGGGCCGCCGCGCGGACCGGGTAGACGTCGTCCGGGCCGGGGTGGGGCATCCGCGCGTCCCTGCCCACCACCTCGGGGATCGGAATCGGCTCGGGCACCGACTCGCCTCGGGCCCGGCGGCGCGACTCGCGGTGCGCGATGACGGTCGAGCCCTCGGTCGGCTCCGCCTGCTCGGGCGGCTCGTCGAGGGCGGTGTCCTCGGCGGAGCCGCGCCGACGGGGCCCGGGGCGGCTGCGGTCGACCACGACGGTCTCGTCGACCGGGTCGACGCGCTCGGCTCCCCCGACCGGGTCCTCCGCGGTCGGGTCCTGCTCGGCGGGCGCTCCCCCGGTCGAAGCGATCACCCGTCGGTCCGGACGAGCCTCAGGTCGGCGTCGCCGAGCAGGATGCGCGAGCCTGCGATCGACTCGACTCCCGGCACGACGTCGATCTCGGCGCCGACGTCGGTCACGAGCACCACGCCGTTCGTGGAGTCCAGGTCGACGATGATCCACTCCTCGTCTCGGAGCTCGAGCCGCGCGTGGGTCTTGGAGACCGTCGGCTCGTCGATCGGCACGAGCTGCGCGTCGGGGAATTGCGGGTCGCTCGACGGCCGGCGGCCGAGCAGGACGACGTCGGACGTGAGCGGCACGGAGCGCCCCGCGGGCATCTGCAGCGTCCACGTGGTGCGGCGGCGGCGCGCGACGATCGTCTCTTCGAGCGGCTCGTCGGGGATCTCGGCCTGCGGATGCTGCGCCGACACCGATGAGCGGGCCGCGCGCGGAGCGCCGGCATCCGGTGCGCCGGCGATCGCCGACACCTCCCCCGACTCGCCGAACGCGTCGCCGTCGGTCGGTGCCCACGGGTCGCGCGTCGGAACCTCGGGCGCCCGTGGCACGCGCGTGACCGGCGGCGCGGCCGGCGGCGGCACGGGAGATGCCGCGCTCACGCCGGGGATCGCGGAGATGGGTCCGGGAGCGTCGGAGACACCACCCGTCACCTCACCCGTCACGCCGAGCGACGGCTCGTAGTCGAACATCGCCCACAGGTCCTCGTCCGACCCCGGGACCGGCGCCGAGCGCGCGGAGCGGCGCAGACCCGCTCCCGCCTCGACCGGGTCGGTGCGCGCGGGACGGTGCTCGGAGTCGAACGCGCGGAACGCACCCTCGGACGGACTCGTGGCAGGGTGCGAGACGGCGGAGCGCGGCGCTGCGTCATCGAGCGGCGAGCCCGCTGCCGGAGCCATGTCGGCACCCGGCTCGGTGGGGGCCGTGGGCATGGGCGGCACGGCCGGCCCCGCCGGAGGCGCATCCGAAGCCGGCTGCCAGGGTCCGTGCACCTGCGCGGCCTCGGCGGCCGACGCTCGGGGCACGGGCGGGATCGGGTTCTGCGAGCGCGTCGCCGCCGGACGGGACCCCGCGATCTCGGGGTCGACGACGGTCGGCGGGAGCGGCGGCGCCGGGCGTACCCAGCTCGGCTCGGACGACTCGGGAGCAGGATCGTCCGATCGCGAGCGCGCGGGTCCGGGCGCCGCGTACGTGTGACGGGTCGGGCCGGTGGGGCCCACCGCGCCACCCGGTCCGGTCGCGGCGCCCCCGGGGAAGACCGGCGACAGGGAGCGCGTGTCGTCGAGGGGCCGGCGCGCGACCCACCGATCCGGGCCGAACCCGAGCACGGTCGCCCACACCGGGAAGAGCAGTGCCGCGAGCACCGTCATGCCGGCATCCTTGCCGAACGCGACGTTCACGCGGTGACAGGCCATCACGATGAGCACCCACGCCGCGAGCGTGCCCACGATCGGCACGAAGACGACGAGGAAGAGCCACCCGGAGAGCCCACCGAGCCACAGCAGCGTCATGCCGTTGTAGACGGGAACCCACGCCTTCCACGGCTCCTCTCCCGACTTTCGGAAGACGGCGGCCAGCGCGATCGCGGTCCACACGTACAGGGCTATGGCCAGGACCACCGCGACGGATCCCATTGCGAAGGCGAGGCCTGAGGTGTCGGTCATGGCGTGGTGCGCACGGCGCTCGGCCGGCGCGTCCCCCTCTCGACGGTGTGCGGGCGTCGCCCGTGCACGGGCGACGCCTGTCTGACGAACGATTTCAAAGATACGGTCGCGGCGAGTCGACGCCATACGCTTTCACCCTCGGTGAAGGCGCGGCGCTCCTCGTCGACGATGCTCCAGAACTCCGCGACGTCCTCGTCGCGGAGCGTCGACCGCGAGAACACCGCCCGGTCGGCGGCGACGGCGAGCTCGGCGCCGCGCGGCGTCGCGAAGCTCTCGGCGAGCTCGGCACGGGTCGCGGATGCCGGCGCGCTGCGCCCGGCGTCGACCGCGGCATCCGTGTACTCGTCCCATCCGGCCGCGAAGCGGGCTGCTGCGTCGCCGCGGGTGCGGCGGCTGTGGCGGCGCGACGCCTTCGCCGCCGCGACGACGACGAACGGTCCCGCGATGAGCGCGAGGCCCGCGAGGACGAGCCCCGCGATGCGCAGCGCGGGCCACAGCCACGATAGGTCGATCCCGGCGTCGGCGGGATCGCCGGGCGGCGCGGCCTCGTCCTCCTGGAACGGCTCGGGCGGCACGACCTCCTCGACGGAGTCGGGGCGCACGTCGGTCGGCAGCTCGGGATCGCGCTGCCGCGTGAACTCGAGACTGGGCGAGTTCTCGTGCTGCGGGGTCGCCGCGATCGGCACCCACTGCCCCTCGGCGGACTGCACCTCGACCCATGCCGACAGATCGCGGGCACGGCACACACCGGCGTCGCACGTGGGCAGGTCGGGGTCGGAGGCGGACAGGTACGCGCCGACGACCACGCGCGCGGGGAAGCCGAGCTCCTGCGCGATGAGGGCGATCGCGACCGCGAACTGCTCGTCGTCGCCCACGGCGGCCACGAAGTCCTCCGGAGCGACCGCCCGCTCGTCGGCCTCGCGCTCCAGCAGACGGCGGAAGAGCGAGTCGACGCGTGCGAGCGAGTGCCCGGACGCGCTCGCCTGGAACGTGTAGTCGCCGAGCTCGAGCATCCACGTGGGCGGGTTCTCCTCGTCGATGGCGAGCGCGTGGCTCAGGAAGCCGCGGTCGCGCAGCAGCGCGGCGAGACCCGCGAGCGCGGCGCCGCCGGAACCCTGCCGATGGTTCTCCACCCAGTCACGCAGCGTTTCGGGTGGCTCGACGCGCGCACGCGATCCGCCGGGCGCGGCGATCGACGAGAGGTCGACCGGCTCGGGCTCGACCGCGCTGACGACATACCGGTCTCCGGTGCGCAGCCCGCCGCCCGCGGTCTGGACCCCGGCGGCCGCGGTCGGGTTGTAATAGAAGCCGTCCTCGAGCGCGGCCGCGCGCTCGCCCGTGAACGTCACCCGCTCGACCTGCCCGACGGTCGGCATCCAGATGTCGTCGAGCCCGTCGATCGTGATGACCGCCTCGACCGGCTGACCCGCGCCCGCATCGAGCGTCGACGGCACGCGCACGAAGCGTCCGGCGTCGACCGCTTCGTTGCCGGCACCGGTGCGGTACACGGCGCCGTCGTACGCGTCGAGCGTTGCGAGGCGCACGCGCTCGGGGAGGGGTCCGTCCGAATCGACCGTGAACAGCACCTCGTCGGCGCGATCCGGGTCGAACATCGCGCGATAGGACGCAAGCGGGCTCACGGCCGCGGCGAGGTCGAGATCGGGACCGACCGCCGACCTGAGCACCTCACGCGGGGCATCCGCCGCGACCGCGGGAACAACCGCCGTCACGCCGACGACCGCGACCGCGACCATGCCGGCGCCGAGCGCGATGCGGCGACGGTCGGCCGCCGACGGCTTCCGCGGGATGCGCACCCCGCTCGAGGCGGCCGCGCGGCGGAGCGCCCGGATGCGCTCGTCGCCCGTGCGCCACGCGAGCCACACGAGGCACGCGAGGAGCCCCGCGATTCCGAGCGCGGTCTCGACCGGCGCCTGCAGCCGCACCGGGCCGAGCACGAGCGGCTCGCTCACCGACGTCCGCCCGAAGAAGAGCCCGAACGACAGCATGCCCAGGCCGACCGGAACCGCGGCATACGCGACGCGCGAGTCGCGCCACGACAGCAGCAGCGTCGCGCACGTCCCCGCGAGGAACACGATGAGCGCGGGCACGAGCAGGTTGCGGTACGCCCCCACGGGCAGGTCGACCGTGACGAGGTCCTTCCAAGCCAGCACCGCGCCGCTCGCGACCTCGCCCAGGCCGCGTGCGACCTCGAGCGGCGCGCCCAGCCGAGAGGGGACCGCGAGCGGGACGCCCAGCACGAGGATGGCGGAGGCGACCACTCCGGCGGTCGCCCATCCGCTCCAGCGGCGCACCCACGAGACCACCGCGATCGCGGCGGCGACGGCGATCGAGACGACGACGAGGAGGATGTACGACGACGAGCGGTAGATCGGCCACGCCGCGAGCGCCGCGAGCGCCGCGATCACGGGGGTGAACAGCGACCCCGCCACGACGCGCGCCGTGAAGAGCCGCCGGTTCGGACGACGACGTCGCGACCTGCCGGCGCCGCTTCGCGCGACGAGCTGCTCGGTCATGACGTCGCCCCCTGCAGCAGGAGCCCGGTGAGGTCGTCGAGCGTGCCGACGGTGAGAACCGTGAGGCCGGGGAGCGTGCGGGTGCGGGGGTGGGCGCGCTCGTCGCAGATGACGGCGGCCACCGTGGTCTCCGCACCGAACCCGAGCGCGGCCTGCCGCAACCGCGTGAGCGGCACGGTCGAGCCGACCACGACGAACGCGATCGAGAGGTGGTCGCTCGACTCCGCCGCGAGCCGCCCCACGTCGGCGACGGGCATCGTGCTCTCGAGCATCTCCACGCCGCTGAACGCGTCGAGGAGCGTTCGGCTCGACGTCGCGGGGAGGCGCCGGATCGCGCGCAGGCGCCCACGCACGACGCGCGGGATCTCGGTGCCCACGACGACCTCGACCTCACGCACATCGTGCACGGCGCGCAGTCCCAGCGACGCGGCGCAGCTCACCGCGAGCTCGTACTCGTCCTCGTCGGCGAACTCGCCGACCGACGACGCCAGCACGACCGCCATGCGCGATCGACGGGACTCCTCGTACTGACGCACCATGAGCTGGCCGGTCTTCGCCGTCGACTTCCAGTGGATCTGGCGGCGTGCGTCGCCCGGGGCGTACTCGCGGATCGCGTGGAACGACATGTCGGCGTCGACGAGGCGGCGCGTCGGGCTTCCTTCGAGGTCGCGCACAAGCCCCGTGCTCGTCGACGGGATCCCGACGGTTCGCGGATGCACGTGCAGCACGTGCACATCATGGAACGCGTGCTCGCGGCGCAGGAGACCGAGCGGATCGCTGCGCACGGTCGTCGCGGGGCCGACGTCGTAGACGCCGCGGCGCAGGCTGGGGATGTCCAGCGGCTGCGACACGAAGTGGCCCGGGCGCAGGAGCGGGACGCCGAACTCCACGAGGCCGTTCCCCACGGGGATGTCGATGCGACCGGGCAGGGCGAGACGCGTTCCCGCGTTGCGCACGACGACCTCGCCCACGACCCCCTCGCCCGCGACGATCCGCTCCCGCGCAAGTTGCAGATCCACGTCGTACAGCCGCGTGCCGAACAGGAAGGGCACCGTCATGACGAGCAGCACGACCGCGACCGCGCCCGCGACGATCCACTCGACCCACCCGAACACGAGCCCGAGCACGAGGCCGAGCGTCGCGGCCGCGATGACGAGCGCGCCGGCCGGCCGCACCGTGCGCGCCGCCCACGTCCAGGCCCGTGCGATCGCCGCACCTGCGGCCCGAAGCGCCTCCGTGGACCGCACGACCGCGCGCACGAGGACGCCGCCTCGACGCGTGGTCGAGGTCACCTGGATCGTGCGGTCGGACGAGTCGCTCTCGAGAGACGTCCGGGTCTGCCGCGGGTCGGTCAGCGTCATACGGCCTCTCTACGGCTGGGCGGAGTCACGTCGAGCAGCACCTGCCCGACGACGGCCTCCTGCGTGACACCGTCGAACTCGGCCTCGGGGTGCAGGATCAGTCGGTGCGACAGGACCGGCACGGCCAGCGCCTTGACGTCGTCGGGCGTCGCGTAGGTGCGCCCCTGCGCCGCTGCACGGGTGCGCGTCGCACGTGTGAGGGCGAGGGCTCCGCGGATGCTGACGCCAAGACGCACCTCGTCGGCCGAGCGCGACGCGTCGACGAGGCGCGCGATGTAGTCGAGCACGAGCGCGTCGATGTAGACGTCGCGCGCGAGGTCGGCCATGCCGACGAGCGCCTGGGGCGTGATGATGGGGTCGAGCTCGGCGGTCGCGACCGCCGCCCCGTCGAGGATTCGGACGGTCGCCGCGTGGTCGGGGTACCCGAGCGACGCGCGCATCATGAAGCGGTCGAGCTGCGCCTCGGGGAGCCGGTAGGTGCCCGCCTGCTCGACCGGGTTCTGCGTCGCGAGCACGAGGAAGGGCACACCGACCTGCCGTGAGACGCCGTCGATCGTCACGCGTCCCTCCTCCATCACCTCGAGGAGGGCCGCCTGCGTCTTGGGGCTCGCGCGGTTGATCTCGTCGGCCAGCACGATGTTCGCGAAGACCGGACCGGCGTGGAACTCGAACGCCCCGGACTTCTGGTCGTACACGGTGATGCCCGTGATGTCGCCGGGCAGCAGGTCGGGCGTGAACTGGATGCGCGTGTTCGTGCCCTGCACCGACTGGGCCATCGCACGCGCGAGCGAGGTCTTGCCGGTGCCCGGCACGTCCTCGAGCAGCACATGACCCTCACTGAGCATCGCGGTGAGCACGAGCTCGACCACGTGGCGCTTGCCGAGCACGGCGCGCTCCACGTTGTCGGCGATCTGGCCGAACGTCTGCGCGAACCAGGTCGCCTGCTCCTGCGTGATGGTCATGCGGGTCGTCCTCCGGGTGTCGGTCATGGCGCGGGCTCGGGGTCTTCGGGCGGGAGGTTGGGGTTGCACGTCGCAGAGAACGTCGTGGTGGCCGGCTGGAGCCCCCAGCCCTGCGCGGACCAGTCGACGCTCACGCCGATTCCCTCCACGCGGACCGCGCCGACGGGCACGGTCCAGTCTCCGGGCGTCGACGCGAGAGGCGCGCCCGCCGCGTCGAAGTATCTCAGCCCGGCGTTCGAGAACACGATGGCCGCCTTGCCCGCCGGCGTCGCGGACGAGTCCCCGCGCGGCTGCAGCTGGCTGCCGCCGACGCACGAGTCGACCCACCATGTGGCCTGGAGCTGGAAGGGCGCTCTGCCCGGGGCGGGCGTCACCGTGGCCCATGGCGTCGCGGTGCCCCAGCTCTCATGCACGTAGCGCACCTGCAGACCCGGGTCGCGGTCGAACACCGCGGGCGGGATCCCCTGGTTGAACTCGACGCGGTTGCGGTTGGGGATGCGCTCGGGGGAGGTCGGCGTCGCGCGGATGACCCAGTCCGCACGGCTCGCGCCGACGTTCGGGACGCCGTCGACGACGAACGTCCACCCGGTGGGAGCCGCGCCGGACTGCACCGCGCGCACCGACGCGGTCGTCGTCACGCGTCCGTAGGACGTGTCGCCGAACCACGACTCGGCGCACAGTGTGAAGGCGTACTCCTCGCCGTCGGGGAGGCCGCTGAACACGGCACTCGCGCCGTCCGGCGTCGCGGTGCAGGGCTGGCCGTCGCGAACGATGCCGAACCGCAGCGTCGATCCGTCGCCGTTCTGTGTCGCGGAGCCGTTCGCCCTGACGACCGATGTGCCGTCGCCGGACGACTGCGACGTGAGCGTGAGGACAGGATCGCGGGGTGCGCCGATGCCGCTCGCCCACACCGTGACCGCCGACCCGGAGGTCGTGCCCCCGAGCCCCGGCGGCAGCTCGAAGCGTGAGAAGGGCGTCACCGTGATGGGCGAGGTCGAGTTCGACCCGACGCGGTAGGACGGGATCTCGACCGTGGTCTGGCCGCGGCCCACGGGCACTCGCAGCAGCTCGCCGGCGGGGCTTGCGACCTCGAGGCTGGCGGTCTGGCTCGCGTCGACACCCTCGACCGTGAGCGCGACGACGCCGCCTTCGCCGCCCGTGACGACGGGCCTCGCGCTGACCGCGGCGGGCGCGGGCGGTGCGTCGTACGCCCACGCGGCCGTGCTGACGCGCGTGAGCGACTCGCCGACGGCATTGACCGCGGATGCCTCGTACACGCGCCGCTCTCCGTTGGGGGCCGAGATCGAAGGACAGATCCCCTGGGCATCGCACTGCGCGACGACTTCGCCCGCGTAGCGGACGACGAAGCCCGACAGCGCGGGGTACGCGAGCGCCGACTCGCCCGGATCGACTCTCAGCGTGAGCGATCCGTTCGCATACGCCGTCTGCCGCAGGCTCGCGGGCGCCTTCGGGTAGCCGAGAAGGTCGAGCAGGAGCTGTCCGTCTCGCTCGGCGTTGGTGCGCCGGTTCTGGGCGTCCTGGACCGAGAACGCGGCCGTGCACGTCGCGCCCGGCGCATCCGCGGTCCACGAAGCCGTGACGGACGTCGCGGACGCCACCTGGAAGGTCACCCCGACGCACGCGCCCGTCGGTTTCACGTCGACCACCTGCAGCGGGGTGCGCGGCAGGGGGTTGACCTCGCCGGTGGCGCCGATGACGTCGATCGTGCACGAGGTGCCGGCTGCCTGGGTGCACTGCTGCGTGACGGATCCGCCGCGGGGGAGCGTCGAGGGCGCGGCGCCGACACGCAGGATGAGCCGCACCGGCTCGACCCCCGCGTGGCTGGTGACCGACACGATCGAGGCCTCCTCGGTTCCCGGGACCGCCCGGTCGGCGCCGGTCACCGTGACGGTGGATCCGTCGAGAGAGACGTCGAACGCGGCCCCCTGGTAGTCGAGGGCGTACTCGATGCCGTCCCAGTCGGGGCGCAGCTGCCACTCCGTCATGGCCGTCAGATCGAACGTCGCGGTCTCTCCGGGCCCGACCGTCATGGACCCCGCCCGCAGCTCGGGCTGCGGATCGAGCGGCTCGACGCGGATGGGCACCGACAGGTACGTCCACTCGGTATGTCCGGCCAGTCGCACGGGGACCTGACACGCGTCAGCCCACGGCGCACCTGCACCGGCGTCGTACCGCACGACCGACCCCGTCTCGCGCACGCAGGCTGCGCCCTCACGGGCTCCGGATGCCTTGACACCCTCGCCGACCTCGACGGCGGCGCCGCGCGGACGCACGACGAGGTCGCCCATGTCGAACGCCACCGACGCGAGCTCGCGCACGTTGCGCGCGCCCATCCCGGCCCGGAGCGCGAGCGTGAGGTCGTCTTCGCCCGGCACGCGCAGGAACCCGTATGTGGTCACCTCGCCGGTCTGACCCTCGCCGGTGACCGAGAAGGGGATCACCCGGGTCGTCTCGGGCAGCGATCCGCGGATGCGGCGGCCCTGCGCGGTGACGTCGTCGGGGTCGCCCCACAGCGCGAGGTCGAGGTCGTCGACGTCTCCGGACGGCCACGACACCTTGCCGGTGAGCACGTCGACCCCGCGCGGGAAGTCCTCGCGCGACTCCGCGGTGAGCACCGTGTCGGTGACGATCGGGAAGTCCGGGACGCTCTCGCGGACGACCTTGACGACGATGAGACCTCGACCGGTGTTGCCCGACGTCGAGACGACGTCGTACAGGAACGCCATCGTGCCGGGCGTGTTTCCCGCCGAGATGACGACCGTCTTCTCGTCGACCTCACGCAGCCGCGACTCGAGCCGCTCGTACTCGGGGTTCTCGGTGCCGTCGTCGAGCGTCGGCGCGACGTCGGGCCGCACGTCGGTGATCGCGAGCTCCCCCATCGTCGGGTCGATGTCGTTGGACAAGGGGCTCACGCGGATCGTGCTGTTCGCGCCCACCTGCACCTGCACGTAGTCGGTGAAGGTGATCGGGCTCGGGTTCGCCTGGCTGTCGAGCACGCCGACTCGCGCGGTCGCCTCGCCGGTCTGCCCGAACGCGTCGACGACGCGGTAGCGGAAGGACACCTGGCCGCTGAACCCCGCGACGCTCGTGTACACGAGGGACTCGCCGTCGGGCGAGATCGTGGCGACGCCGTGGTCGGGCTGGGACACCACCTGGTCGAGCCGCACGACATCGCCGTCGGGATCCATGCCGTAGCCGTCGAACTCGATGACCGTCGACTGGCCGCTCAGCACGCGCCCCTCGAGCGTGTGGGGCTGCGGGGGGCGGTTCTCCTCGTTCGGCAGCACCTCGATGCGCACGACCGCGGAATCGGCGAGCGAGGGCGCACCCGAGGTGTACACCCGGTACTCGACGCGATACTCGCCCGGTTCCTCGGGCGCGAGGTACCGCAGCGTGTCGCCCGCCGCGAAAGCGAGCGCGTCGTCGGTCGACGACGTGATCGATGCCGGGTTGAGAATCGGTCGGCCGCCGGCGGGCGCGATGTCGTTCTCGAGCACGGGGATGTCGATCTGCGCGCCCGCGCGTACGACGAGCGAGTCGTCGACCGCGATCGGAGCGAGCTCGGGCGCGGGGGGAAGCAGATAGACGGTGGCCTCACCCTGCACGCTCGCGCCGCGGTCGGCGGTGCCGTCGCTCACCGTGTACGTGATCGTGCCGAGCCGCCCGGCCTCGCTCGTCGCGGTGGTGCCCGACACGCGCAGGTAGTTCTGGCCGACGACGTCGACGGACAGGGACGCCCCCGGGTCAGCCGTGGCGACGACGTCGCTCAGCAGGAGCACGCGTCGCGTGGGGTTCTCGACCGCGACGAAGACGTCGAGCGTCGCGTCCTGCTGCGGGTGCACGAAGGCGACGACTGGTGCGGTCGCCAGCTGCGGGGGCGCGTCGGACGGCAGGACGGTGATGCGGGCCGTGCCCGTGTCGTCGTTGGTCCCGTCCGTGACGGTGAACCCCACGCGATAGGTGCCCGGCTCACTCGCCGAGAAGTCGAACTCGGTCGAGCCGCGCACGACGGTGGCGGTCGCCGTGGCGTCGTCGAGCACGCGGACCGAGTCGAGCGACAGCGTGCCTGCCGTGCCGGTCACGTGCGGCGCGACGTCGACGGTGATCGCGGCATCGAGGGAGTCGACCACCGCGAAGGACTGCACGTGGAGCTCGGGCTCCGGGGTGACCTCCACGACGAGTGTCTTGCTGGCCGTGCGGCCGGTCGTGTCGGAGACCGTGACGTCGAGCTCGATCGTCTCGGCGCCTTCCGAGCCGTCGTCGCTGTGCTGGTACACGACGTCGCCGTCGGGGGTCGCGGCGACCGACCCCCTGCCCGACAGGTTCCGCACGTCGAGCAGCAGCATCGGATCGCCCTCGGGGTCGACCCATCCGGGCAGCACGGGCACCGTGACGGTGCCGCCCCGCGCCACTTCCGGCTCCGGCCACTCCGCGAGGCATCCGTCGACTCCGCACCACACCGGCGCGGAATCGCCCCCTGTGATCGTCAGCGTCACCACCGCCGGGTCGGACGGGAGCCCGCCCTCGACCGTGCCGTCGGTCACGGCGTACGAGAAGGCCGCCGTCCCCGTCGCGCCCGGTTCGGTGCGCACGGTGATCCGCTGGCCGTCGTCGGTGATCGAGACCGTGCCGAACGCCGGATCCAGGCCCGCGACCGACGCGGGGTCGATGCTGAGCACGTCGCCGTTGGGATCGTGGTCGTTCAGCAGCACGGGCAGCGTCGTGAGCGCGCCCGCGCGCACGCCGAAGGCATCCGGCTCCGCCACCGGCGGTCGCGGGTCGATCACGACCGGGACCTCGACCTCGCTCTCCACGGCGTCGGGCTGGATCTCGTCGTCGAGGCTCCAGTTCTGACTCGACTCGACGAGTCGTCCGTCGGGGATCGTCCACACCCACCCGGTGCGCGTCTCGTTGAGGATCATGCCGCCGCCGCCGCGCACGAACACGGGTCGCCGCTCGCCCTCCAGCGGCTGCCCGCCGTAATCGAGCTGCTCGAAAGCGCCGGTCTCGGAGTTCCACAGCGTGCCGGGGCCGTCGCCCTGCGGCAGCCAGGCGGCGTACACGACGCCGTCGCGTGCGACGGGCCGTGCCGGCGTGCCGAGCCCCGCGCCGCCCGTGCCGGGCACCACGGTGGGTTCGGAGCCGTCGACGGGGACGCGCACGAGCACGGAGTCGTCGGCGACGTACACGGCGTCGCTGTTCTCGTCCGCCGCGCTGATGACGGGCGTCCCCGTGACGGGTGCCTCCAACGCGTCCTCCACGTCGCGCACCCGCACCTCGCCGTCGACGTCGACGATGACCCAGCGGTTCCCCGCCGCCGAGATCACGGGATCGGTCAGCCCGTCGACGTCGAGCTCGTCGCGCCCGCGCACCTCCGAGGCCGGGATGTCGTAGCGCAGCACCGCGCCGTCGGCCGACGAGTACGAGTAGAGCCGGCCGCGCTCGTCGACCGCGATCGCGTCGGACGTGTACTGCGGGGCGTCCTCGTCGTCGGACGGGTACGGTTCCAGCTCCTTCCGCTCGCCCGTCGAGAGCCGCCCGACATGCACGGCGCCGGAGTCCGTCACGTACGCGACGAAGTCCCCGGCGGTGGCCACCTCGACCGTCCCCTGCGGGGTCGCCGGCGACGACCGCAGCACATCCTCGCCGAGATCGGTGGGCAGCACGGGATCGATCGGCGTGACCTTGCTGTAGCTGTCGGAGAAGATGTACGCGCGATCGCCCGACTGCACGACGTCGTTCGGGTTGCTGACGGCCCGCACCGTGTCGAGCTCGCGCACGGCGGTGTTCACGCGCGCGTAGCGGCGGCCGTCGGCGGTCTGCAGCGCCCAGACCGACGTGTCGACGGGAGGCGTCTCCTGCGCGTCGAGCCCCGGCCACACGATGCCGATGCCCACGACGAGCGCGGCGACGGCCGTCGTCGACGCGAGCCCGATCGCGGTGCTCCGGCGCATCACGAGCCTCCGGTCAGCATGAAGTAGACGACGGAGGCGGATGCGGCGACCGCCGCCGCGGCGACCCCGACGACGATCCACACCGCGGCACGCCGCGAGACAACGGCCGAGGCGGCCGGCGCGGCGAAGTCGGTCTCCTCATCGCGCGCGAGCGCCGCGACGCCGACCGCGACGGGCTGCTTGCGGGAGCTCTCGTGCTCGACCTTGCTGCGCACGGGGCCGCGGGGCGTGGCATCCGTGAAGTCGACCTCGTCGGAGACGGGCGTCCATTCGTCGGTGGGCACCTCGAGCGGCGTCGGCGTGAGGCCCATCGACGCCTGCACGCGGCGCAGGGCCTCGGCGAAGGCGAGGGCGGACGGATGCCGCTGCCGCGGGTCGCGCGACATCGCCGTCGCGAGAACCTCCTGCAGCGCGGGCGGGACGTCGGCGCGCGTGATCGGCGTGTACGAGGCCTTCGCGATGCGGCGGCGCAGCTGCTCCTTGCTGTTCTGGCCGCGCTCGCGCCGTTCGAAGGGGCTGTGGCCGGCCAGCAGCGAGTAGACGGTCGCGCCGAGGCTCCACACCTCGCTCGGAATGGAGCCCGCCGTCTGCTCCGCGATCACCTCCGGCGCGCTCCACGGGATCGACATCGCGAGCACTTCGTCGGCGGTCTGCCGCGCGAGCGACGACGAGATGCCGAAGTCCGCGAGCACGGGGGCGCCGAACGTCGTGACGAGGATGTTGCTCGGCTTGACGTCTCGGTGGACGAGCCCCGCACGGTGCGCGGACTCGACCGCGCACGCCATCTTCACGCCGATGCGCAGCACCTCGTCGACCGGGATCCGCTCGATGCGGTACCGCTGCGCCAGCGACCCCGGGCAGTACTCCATGACGATGTACGGGCGTCCGTCTGCCGAGATCCCGGCCTGGTAGACCGTCACGATCGACGGATGCGCCGACAGGTGTGCGAGCACGTCGGCCTCGGCGTTGAACATGCGCAGCAGGTCGGGGTCGCGCACGTCGCTGGGCAGCACCTTCACCGCGACATCGCGACGCGGCATGTCCTGCTCGTAGAGGAACACATCGGCGAACCCACCCGAGCCGAGCGGTCGGATGTAGGACAGCCCCGGCAGAATGGGCGGCGCTGAGGGGAGTCTGGTCGCCACGATCCTCCCTGCTGGACGGAGCCGAGGGTCCCCAACGCCCCTCGTTCGCGCATCCGCTTCGG
>Ga0180220_1001561_pt1 | contig 16597 bp, 15 predicted proteins | sample eDN5th37CBELigBY_FD_151335 | JGI IMG/M metagenome (GOLD analysis project Ga0180220, IMG submission 151335) | Enriched backyard soil microbial communities from Emeryville, California, USA - eDNA 5th pass 37_C BE-Lig BY (version 2) (version 2) | ecosystem: Environmental > Terrestrial > Soil >...
TGATGCATGGCGAATACCGTGCCGGCCAGGTGCTTGGAATCCAATATCTCGCCGACGCCCTGGGCACCAGCACGATGCCTGTGCGCGAAGCCCTGCGGCGCCTGGTGGCGCAACAGGGCCTGGAGCCCTTGCGCAACGGAACGACCCGCGTGCCGCTCATCACCAAGGCGCGCCTGAACGACATCCGACGCGCCCGCGTACTGATCGAAGGCATGGTCACCGAGTGGGCGGGCCCTTGCCTTGCCTCGCAGACACTGGCCGAGCTCGAGCAACTGGCGCGGGAAATCACCCAGGCGCGCCGCACGCGCAAAGGCGTTGCCAGCAGCCTTGAAAAAAACCGGGTCTTCCACTTCACCATTTATGGCGCCGCGCAGTCTCCCGTCATGCTGGCGATGATCGAAAGCCTGTGGCTGCAGTCGGGGGCCTACCTGCGCGAGACCCGTGAATTACTGCACACCGACGAACAGCCCGCTGATCAATTGCATGAATCCACGGTGAAAGCGCTGCGCGCCGGAGACTTCGGCAAAGCGCGCCAGTACATCCAGGAGGACATCTCCTGGGTGTTCGACCGCCTGGATCTGGCCGACTAGATCACTCTATCAATCATCAAACCCCTTAGCCTCATGCTTACAAAACATCGCTCCAAAATGGTTACCGAGGGCGCCACCCGCACACCGCATCGCGCCTTCCTGCGCGCCACCGGCCTGGACGACGACGACCTGGCCAAGTCGATGGTGGCCATCATTGGCACCGCCGGCGACAACACGCCCTGTTCCAAATCGCTGGGGCCCCAGGCGGACAGCGTCCGGTTGGGCGTGGCCGAAGGCGGCGGCGTGCCGGTCATGATGAACACCATTTCCGTGTCCGACGGCACCTCCATGAACCACGACGGCATGCGCATGAGCCTGATCTCTCGCGAGATCATCGCCGACAGCATGGAGGTGGCCGTACGCGGCCATGCCTACGACGCCTTGATAGGCCTGGGCGGCTGCGACAAGACGCTGCCCGGCACGCTGATGGCCATGGTGCGGCTGAACGTGCCCTCGGTATTCATCTACGGCGGCTCGATGCTGCCCGGATACTCGCCGGACGGCGCCGAAAATACGGTCCTTACCGCCATCGAGGGCGTGGGCCGCTACCAGACCGGCGCCATTTCCCTGGAGCAGTTGCACGGCATCGAGCGCACGTGCGCCATGACCGTGGGCTCCTGCCCGGGCCAGTTCACCGCCAACACCATGGGCATGGTGGCGGAAGCCCTGGGCCTGTCCTTTCTGGGTTCATCGACCATTCCGGCGGTGTACAGCCAGCGGCATGCCCTGGCCCGCCGCGCCGGCCGCCGCGTGATGGAAATCCTGGCCGGCGGCGGGCCGCTGCCGCGCGACCTCATCACCCGGAAAAGCCTCGAGAACGCCGCCGCCGCGGTCGCGGCCACAGGGGGCTCGACCAATGTGGCGCTGCACATTCCCGCCATTGCGCACGAGGCGGGCATCCGCTTCACCATGGACGACCTGGCCGAAGTGTTCGACCGTACGCCGCTGATTGCCGATCTGCAGCCGGGAGGGCGCTATCTCGCACGCGACCTCGACGTCATCGGCGGTGCGCCGGTGGTGTTCAACGCCCTGTTGAAAAGCGGCCACCTGCATGGCGACGCGCTCACCATCACCGGCGAAACCCTGGCCGAGGCATTGGCGCACTTTCCCGGCGCCGACGGCCGCATCGTGCGCGACAGCGCGCAGCCCATCCATGCTTCGGGCGGCCTGGTGGTCCTCAAGGGTAATCTCTGTCCGGACGGCGCACTGCTGAAGATCGCCGGCCTGAAGTTCCTCACTTTCGAAGGGCGAGCACGCGTTTTCGAAACCGAAGAAGACTGCATGCGGGTGGTATCGCAGCAGGCCTACAATGCCGGCGATGTACTGCTGATTCGCAACGAAGGGCCGAAAGGCGGGCCCGGCATGCGCGAGATGCTCAGCGTCACCGCGGCCATCTACGGCCAGGGCAACGGCGAAAAAGTGGCGCTGCTTACCGACGGCCGTTTCTCCGGCGCGACGCGCGGCATGTGCATCGGATACGCCAGTCCCGAAGCGGCTGCGGGGGGGCCGATCGGTTTGGTGCGCGACGGCGACCGCATCACCATAGACGCCACGCGCGCCAGCATCCACCTGCATGTATCCGACGAAGAACTGGCCGCTCGCAAAGTCCAATGGCAGCCGTACGCCCGCGAGCGGCTGGCCGGCGCTCTGGAGAAATACGCCCGCCTGGTGGGACCGACCAACGAAGGCGCGGTCACCCACTCGGGCGCCGCCGAATGGCCGCTGGAAGACAACAAGGACGCATGACATGAAACTGGGATTCTGCGGTTTGGGCTTGATGGGCGCCGCCATGGTGCGGCGCCTCCTGGAGGCAGGCCATGAAGTAAAGGTATGGAACCGCTCGGCCGCAAAGGCCCAGCAGCTGAGTGAGCTCGGCGCCCAGGTAGCCGCCAGTGCGCGCGAGGCGGCCGAAGGCGTCGACGGCGTGCTGCTGTGCCTGTTCGATGCCAAGGCGGTGGAAGCCGTGGTGTTCGGTCCGGAAGGCGTGGCGCAGGCAAGCGGCTTGAAGTGGCTGGCGGACCATTCCAGCATCGATCCCGAGGCGACCCGGGGCATGGCGGCCCGCTTGGCACAGGCCAGCGGCGCCGACTGGATCGATGCTCCGGTTTCGGGAGGCGTTCCCGGCGTGGAAGCCGGCACGCTGGCCATCATGGCCGGCGGGAACGAAACTTACATGCAGGACGCGGCCGCCGCAATGCGGGCCTACGCGGGCAACTTCACGCATATGGGGCCGTCGGGAGCCGGCCAGGCAACCAAGCTGTGCAACCAGACCATCGTCGCCACTGCGGTGGTGGCGCTGGCCGAAGCCATCGGCTTCGCCCAGCGCAACGGCATCGACGTACATAAACTGGCGCCCGCATTGGCCGGCGGCTGGGCGGACTCCAAGCCGCTGCAGATATTCGCTCCGCGCATGATAGACCCTCCGCCGAGCAGCATCGGCGCGCTGTCCACCATGCTCAAGGATGTCGACACCGTCATCGCCAACGCCCAGCAAAGCGGCGCGCCCATGCCCGTCACCGCCAGTGTGCAGCAGATGCTGCGCATGGCGGGCGCGCTGGGCCTGGCGCAAGCGGAACTGTCCGCGGTGGTCAGCGTCGTCATGCCCGAACAGCGCGACGCCTTCCTGCGGCAGGTCGGGGGCTGAGGAAGGCCGCGCCATGCAATTATCCGCCAACCTCAGCTGGCTCTATCGGCATCTGGACTGGAACGAGCGCTTCGAAGCCGCCGCCCGCGACGGCTTCCGGGGCGTTGAAATTCTGCTGCCCTACGATCATCCGCCTGCCTGGTACGCCCAGCGCCTGAGCGATGCGGAACTGGCGCTCACCCTCATCAATACTCCGGTCGATCAAGACCGGGGGCGCCTGGGCTGGGCGGCCGTCCCCGAGGCTCAGACGCACTTTCAGCATGCATTCGATCGCGCCCGCGCTGTGGCGCATGCCACCGGATGCCGTCGCATCCATGTGATGGCCGGGGACACGAGCGGACTATCGCCCGACGCCTGCATGGCCGCGCTGCGCCGCAACCTGGACCATGCATTGGCCGTGGCCGAAGCCGATGACCTCGTACTGACGCTGGAAGCGCTGAATCGCAGCGATATGCCGGGTTATTTCTACCATCTGCCCGAACAGGTGGTCGAAGTGCTGAGCCGGTTCGATTCGCCGCGCCTTCGCCTGCAGTTCGACTACTACCACTGCGTCAAAGAGGGGCTGGACGTGCCTTCCAGCGTCGCCGCCTGCGGACCCTGGATCGGCCATGTGCAAATCGCTGGCGCCGACGGCCGCCATGAGCCCGATCTTGGCCGGCACGGCCTGCTCGAGGGAGTGACCGCCCTGCCCGGCCTGGGCTATGACAGCTGGCTGGGTTGCGAGTACCAGCCCCGCGCCCTGCCGGCGGACGGCCTGGCATGGTGCCGGCCCTTGATCGACCGGGGGGTGCTGCAATGAAGCAGGTGTTGGTCACCGGCGCCAACGGCTACATCGGCCAGGCACTGGCCCGCGCATTGGCCAAGCGCCTTGCATCGGGCGAAATGCAAGGCCTGACCCTGACCGACCTCATGCTCGATGACCGGGCCTGCCATCACACGCCCGGCGTGCGCCTGGTGGCCGGAGACCTATGCGACAAGGCTGTGCTCGACGCCGCCCTTGCCCCTGCTCCCGATGCCGTTTTCCATCTCGCTTCCATCACCAGCCGGCGCGCCGAAGAAGACTTTGCGCTTGGACTGCGCGTCAATCTGCACGGTACCTTCGCCTTGCTCGAATACTTGCGGCGGCAGGAGCAATGCCCCGTCGTGGTGTTTGCAAGCAGCATCGGGGTATTCGGCACGCCCCTGCCCGGCCAAGTGGACGACGACACGCCGCCCGCGCCCACGCTAAGTTATGGAACACAAAAGCGCATGGTGGAACTGCTGCTTGCCGACTACAGCCGCCGCGGCTGGCTGGACGGCCGCTCCGTTCGCCTGCCCACCGTCGTCGCCCGGCCGGCCGCAGCCGATACCGCGCTGTCTTCCTTCGCCAGTTCGCTGATCCGCGCGCTGGCCGAAGGAAGCCCCTACAACTGCCCCATCGGGCCCGAGGGCTGGATGTGGCTGCTGTCCTTGCCTGCCTGTGTCGAGCATCTGATGCAGTCGGCCATGGTTGAGAACACCCAGCTGCCCGCGGGCCGGGCGTGGAATCTGCCCGCCCAGCGCATCCAGGTGGCAGAGCTGCTGCGGGCCGGGCAATCCCGCTACGGCCCCTCCGCCGATGCCAAGCTGCACTTCCAGCCCCAGCCCCAGCTCGAGAAGCAGTTCGCGCAATGGCCGCCGTTGACGACTTCGATCGCCGCGCGGCTGGGCATGTACCATGACGGCGACGTCGATACTTTGATTGAGCGGGCCCTTGCTTCCGAATCCCGCGCTTGCTGTCCCGACCCTACCACCAAAGAAAGGATTTCCTCATGAAGAACCGATGGATTTTTCGCCTGCTGGGAGTCGCTCTGGCCACTCTTACCATGGCAGCCGGCCCCGCCAAAGCCGACAAGCCCGTTGAACTGACTTTCTCGACCTGGATTCCTCATACCCACATTCTGGTCTCCAACTTCATGATGCCGTGGGCCAAAGAGGTTGAAAAGGCCACCGAAGGCCGGGTCAAGATCAACTTCCTCACCAAGCCCGCCACCAATCCGGTCGGACACCTCGACGCGGTGCGCAATGGCGTGGTCGACCTGGCCTTCATCTCGTACTCCTACTATCCGGGCCGTTTCGATCTGATGAAATTCGCCGTCCTGCCCTTCTCCGGCAATTCCGCCGAGTCGACATCGGTGGCCGCATGGCGCGTCTACGACAAATACCTGCATGGGGCCAATGAACATCGCGGCATCAAGCTGCTCGGCATCTATGGCCACGGGCCCGGCGGCGTCTACACGACTGCAAAGCACGTCGAAAAAATTGAAGACTTCGACGGCCTGAAGCTGCGCATAGGCGGCGGCATCCAGGCCGACGTGGCCAAGGCGCTCAATGTCAATGCCGTCGTCAAGCCGGCGCCCGAATCCTACGAGCTGTTGAGCACCGGGGTCGTGGACGGCGTGCTCTTTCCGCCGGAATCCGTCGCCTCCTTCCGTCTGGACACCGTCGTCAAACATGCCACTTTCTTCCCCGGCGGCCTTTACGCCGACGTGCATGGCATCATCATGAACCAGGGCGCCTTCGACCGCCTTCCCGAGCGCGACCGCGAGATACTGCTCGGCTTGTCTGGCGAACATATTGCGCGCATGGGCGGCAAAGCCTGGGGCGACGCCGACGTCGCGGCGCTGAAGACACTGCGCGAGCACAATGTGGCGTTTCATGAGGCCAGCGACGCACTCGTGGCCGCCGTGAAAGAGCGTACGGCGAAGTTCGAACAGGCCTGGCTCGATGCCGCAAAAGAAAAGGGCATCGACGGGCCGGCCGCACTTGCAGAGTTCCGCGCCAATCTCAAAGAGCTGGAAAGCGGACGCTGATTGGCCGCGTTCCAGCCCCTGCAATCCCGCTGTGCGCCCTGCGCCTTCTCCGCTGCAATGAAGCCATAAACGATGAAAACCATTTTCCCTCTGCTGGCAGCGGCCCTTCGTCGTCTGGCCGAGCTATGCATGGCGGCCCTGGCCCTGCTGACGCTCGCCGACGTGCTGGGGCGCTATGTCTTCAATGTATCGGTGATGGGCTCCGTCGAACTCACCGAGATACTCATGGTGGGGGTCATCTTCTGCGGCATCGTACTGGCGACGATGGAACGCGCGCATGTGGGTCATCTTCTGCGGCATCGTACTGGCGACGATGGAACGCGCGCATGTGGTGGTCGACCTGCTGCCGCTTCCCTTCGGGGAACGCGGCGCGCGCATCGCCCACGCCGCCACGCATCTGCTTGCAGCCGGCATCAGCGCCCTGCTTGCCGTGGTCAGCTGGAGCCAGGCCGAATCGGCCCGCGAATACGGCGACCAGACCACCATGCTGGGCCTGCCGCTGGCCCCGGCCGTTTACTTCATGAGCATCATGCTGTTCATCAACACCGCGGTGCAGCTGGGCCTGCTGCGGCGAGACCTGCGCAAAGAGGCGGCCGATGACTGAAGCGCTCATCGGCTTCGCGGCCATGCTGGCCCTGATATTTCTGCGCGTGCCGGTGGCGTTTTCCATGGCCCTAGTGGGTTTCATCGGCGTGGGGCTGATGCGCAACTGGCCGTCGGCCTATGCAATGACCGGCGCCGTAGTGCGCGAAAGCGGTTTCCAGTACCTGCTGTCGGTCCTGCCCCTGTTCATCCTGATGGGCAATTTCATCACCCGCGCCAGGCTGTCCAAGGAGCTCTATGCCGCTGCCTACGCCTTCCTGGGGCACCGCAAAGGAGGCCTGGCGATGTCCACCATCGTGGCCTGCGGCGGCTTCGGCGCGGTGTGCGGCTCCAGCCTGGCCACCGCCGCGACCATGTCCAAAGTGGCCTATCCCGAAATGCGCAGGCTGGGATACAGCCGCGCACTCGCATCGGGCTCCATCGCCGCCGGCGGCACACTGGGCATATTGATTCCCCCGTCGGTGGTCATGGTGGTCTATGCGATCCTGACCGAACAGAGCATAGGCAAGATGTTCGCCGCGGGCATTCTGCCGGGCCTGCTGGCCGTCGGCTTCTATCTGCTTGCCGTGCGGTGGACCATATGGCGCGATCCCGACTCCGGGCTGCCCGGGCAGCGCCTGAGCTGGACGGATCGCCTGCGCGCGCTGCGTGACGTGTGGGGCGTGCTGATGCTGTTCGCCGTGGTCATGGGCGGAATCTACGGCGGGGTCTTCAGTTCCACCGAGGCGGCCGGCATCGGCGCCTGCGGCGCTTTCCTGTTCGCATTGCTGCGCGGCCGGCTTACCTGGCGGGTGCTGTCCGAAGTGCTGGTCGAATCGGCCCGCACCACCGGCATGCTGTTCATGGTGCTGATCGGCGCGCTGCTGTTCGCCAGTTTCATCAACTTCACCTCTTTGCCCGGCGACCTGCAGGAATGGGTGCAGCGCTTCGACATCGATCCCCTGATAGTGATACTGCTGATCTGCGCGATCTACATCGTGCTGGGCAGTGTGCTCGAAAGCATGTCCATGGTCCTGCTTACCGTGCCGATCTTCTACCCCTTGGTGCAACACCTGGGCTTCGACCTGATCTGGTTCGGCATCATCGTCGTGGTGGTGACCGAGATCAGCTTCATCACGCCGCCCGTGGGCATGAATGTGATGGTGCTGAAAAGCCTTTTGCCCAACGTGACCATGCGCACGCTGTACCGGGGAGTCATCCCCTTTGTGGTGGTCGACATCCTGCGTCTGGCGGTTCTGCTGGCCTTTCCGGCGATCTCGCTGCTGCTGCCGAAATATCTGGGATAGCTCTTGAATGGATTCGCAACATGATCATCGACCATAGAACCTACACCATCCAGACGGGCCTGCTGCGCGACTTTCTGTCGCTCTATGCGGCGGAGGGGCTCGCCGTGCAAACCGAACACCTGGGCGCTCCGCTGGGCTACTACACCACCGAAGTCGGCGAGCTGAACCAGGTGGTGCACCTGTGGACCTACACCGACATGGCCGACCGTGAACGCCGCCGCGCCGCACTGGAGGCCGACCCGCGCTGGCTGGCCTATCGACGCAAAGCGGCGGCGGCAGGCCAGGTGCTGCGCCAGCACAACACCCTTCTCAAGCAGGTGGATTTCACCGCCTTTACGCCCGCATCATGACGCTTACCCACGAAACGCCCCCACACCGCGCCGAGGCGGCCCAGCCTCAGAAAATCCTTCAGGCCGGCCCATTGCCGCCCGGCCTGGCCGGCCAGCTGCCCACCTTGGGTCCCGTCGAGATCCTTAGCGACATGCCCGACCCGGAAGCGTTCCTGCAGGAACGAGGTGGTGACTTCGCCGTGCTGGTCACGACCGGAACGGGCGGCGCAGGCCGCTCGCTCATCGATGCACTGCCCAATCTGAAGGCCATCTGCAGCCTGGGCGTGGGCTACGACGCCATCGATATGGAGGCCGTCCGGGCCCGCGGCCTGATGGTCAGCAACACGCCGGACGTGCTCAACGATTGTGTGGCCGACCTGGCGATGGGCTTGCTCATCGACGTGGTGCGTGGCCTTTCCGCCTCCGACCGCCACGTACGGCGCGGCGACTGGAACAGGGTCGGGCCCACCCGCCCCAGCACCCGGGTAAGCGGCAAGCGCCTGGGCCTGCTGGGCATGGGCAGGATCGGCCAGGTCATTGCGCGCCGCGCCACGGGCTTCGACATGGACATCCGCTATCACACGCGCAGCGCCAAACCTCATCTTCCGTGGCAGCACGAACCCTCGCTCATCGCATTGGCGCAATGGTGCGACTTTCTGATCGTGGCCTGCCCGGGCAGCCCCGAAACCTTCCATCTGGTTTCCGCCGACGTGCTCAAGGCACTCGGGCCTCAGGGATACCTCGTCAACGTCGCCCGCGGCACGGTGGTGGACGAGCGCGCCCTGGTGGCCGCGCTTCAGAACGGCGAACTGGCCGGCGCCGGCCTGGACGTGTTCGAACACGAACCCGAGGTGCCCGCCGAACTGATTGCCAGCGAACAAGTGGTGTTGCTGCCCCACGTCGGCAGCGCGACCCGCGAAACCCGGACCGCCATGTGCAATCTGGTGCTGGACAATGTGCGAGCCTTCCTGGCAGAGGGACGTCTTCTTACGCCGATCGGCCTATAACGCACCCTGCCGCCGCAGCATGTAGACTTGTCCATGGAGCCATGTGTTTTGAGAGTGCTTCGCCGACACGGAGAGTCATCATGAACAAGAAAGGCAGCGGCGCCGTTCGTATAGGCATAGGTGGCTGGTCGTATGAACCATGGCGGGGCTCCTTCTATCCCGCAAAGCATCCTCAAAAACGCGAGCTCGAGTACGCCAGCCGGCGGCTGACTTCAATTGAGATCAACAGTACCTACTATCGCGCCCAGACGCCCGACGTCTATGCGGGCTGGTACGAGCAGACGCCCGACTCCTTCGTCTTTTCCGTCAAGGCGCCGCGCTATGCGACGCATAGAAAAGTACTGGCAGACGCGGGGGAAACGATAGAGCGCTTTCTTGCCGGTGGATTGACAGAGCTCAAGCACAAGCTCGGCCCGGTCAATTGGCAGTTCATGCCAAGCAAAGTGTTCGATGCCGACGACTTCGAAGCCTTTCTCAAGCTGCTGCCCAAAAACCTCGACGGCCTGCCCTTGCGCCACGCAGTCGAAGTGCGCCACGACAGCTTCCTCACTTCCGAATTTGTCGCATTGGCTCGAGAATATGAGGTTGCCGTGGTAGTGGGCGCCGATTCAAAGCACCCATTCATCGCCGACGTCACCGCGCCTTTCGTCTATGTGCGGTTGATGGGCACACAGCAAGACGAGCCGCTTGGCTACCCCGCGAAGATTCTGGCGCAGTGGGCCGAAAGAGCAAAGGCTTGGGCCGGCGGCGCCACACCCTCGGACCTGCCCAGGCTCGCCCCCAAGTTGCCGGATACCGCCGGGCGCGACGTCTATCTCTATGTCATCGCCGGCAACAAGGTGTCCAACCCTCAGGCGGCAATGTCGCTGATCGAGCGTGTGAACTAGAGGCTGTTCACGGGCCGTAGTCCAGGGTCGCGCAAACCAGCGCATGGTCACGGCGCGGGAAGTTCGCCCATCGCCATCAACCGCTGCATCAACGCCAGCGCGTTCGGTATCGCCTCGCCCGCCGCGGTATTGTCGAAAATGCACCATACCTGCTGTCCCGACCGGCGGGCCTCGGCGATACGCGTCGCTACCGCATCGATGTAGGCCTCGTCATACGCTGAGTAGTACATATGGGGCGAGCCATGCAGCCGTATATACAGAGTATGGGGATCGCCTGCCGGCTCGGCGCCGGGCACCGGCTGCGGGTCGGCCCGGACGCACGCCACGCCCGCATCGCGCATGATTTGCTCGGCTTCCGGCGTGAACCAGCTCGCATGGCGCGGCTCGCACACCACCGGCACGCTGGTCAGGCCGTGCAGCATGGTAAAGAACGGCACGGCGATTGGAATCTTCAGCGCCAGACTGGGAGGAAGCTGCAGCAACAGGCAACCCAATTTGTCGCCCAGCGAGCTTGCCTCTTCAATGAACGCATGCATGGCCGCATCGGCCTCTCGCAGCCTGAGCTCATGCGTCACCGTGCGCGGCACCTTGACACTGAAGCGGAACGCATCGGGCACGCTTTCGGCCCAACGCGCATAGGTCTTGGGAAGATGCGCGCGATAGAACGAAGAATTGATTTCCACCGACGGAAAGACCCGGGCATAGCGCTCGAGATGGCTGCCCTCGCCGGGAAAGCGCTCCGCCACCTTCGAGGACAGGGACCATCCGGCGCATCCTACGAGAATCGGCTTGACTGGGTTTTCCTGTCTGGAGTCCATGATTACTGTGTCAGAGCATGCGACTTATCCACCGAATCTGTGCGCAAGGCTGTGAATAATTATTGAACGAACGGCCGCGGGCGTGATGCCGCTTGGCGTTGGCAGTGATGGCCGAATATCGGCCATGTCGTGGACGGACTCGACAGTACATAGATCATGCTAGCAGCATACCCCCAACGCGCGGCCTTGCCCTGAACCACCCGGTCGAAACGACCGCTCCATTTGGCGCCGGATCGGTCTAGCCGGCAAAGGTATCGCAGGCCCGCAACATGCCGCTGTCAAAGCCGCGCTTGAACCATGACACCCGCTGCGCCGAACTGCCGTGCGTGAACGAATCCGGAACGACATAACCTTGGCTGCGCCGCTGAAGGGTATCGTCGCCCACGGCGGCGGCCGCGTCCAGCGCCTCCTGCATATCGCCGGGCTCGAGAATCTCCCGCTGTGCATTGGCGTGATGCGCCCAGACGCCCGCATAGCAATCCGCCTGCAGCTCCAGCCTCACCGAGGCGGCATTGCCGCCTTGTTGCGATCCGCGCATCTGTTCGGCGCGCTGCATGGCCCCCAGCTGGTTCTGCACATGATGGCCGATCTCGTGGGCAAGCACATAAGCTTGCGCAAAATCGCCCGGCGCATTCAGCTGCTGCTCCAGTTCATCGAAAAAAGACAGGTCGATGTAGACCTTCTGATCGCCGGGACAATAGAAAGGCCCCATGGCCGACTGACCCGTGCCGCAGGCCGTCGGCGTAGCGCCCCGGAACAACACCAGCGTCGGTGCGCGATATTGGCCGGTGGTCTGTTCCATGAACACTTGGTTCCAGACGTCTTCCGTTTCGCCCAATATCCTGGCCACGAACTGCCCCTGCGCGTCCGTGGGGGCACCATGCTGCCCCTCCACCTGCGCCGTCGGCGCGACCTGATCCTCCATCTGCAGCACGACGTTCGGATCGACACCGAAATACACGGCGATCAATGCCAGTACGATGGTGCCGATACCAATGCTCCGCCGCCCCACCTGGCGTCCGAGACTGCGTCGGTCATCGATGTTCTGGCTGGCTCGCGATCTGTTGAGGCGCATGGCGGATTCCGATACGAAGTGACAATGCAGCTAATTTAACGCCAAAATGGGCGCTTAGGGATTCGCGCCTGGGAATTCGCTCACCCCCACTCGATCATCAACAGCTCTTGTAAACGGCGCGATTGCACCTTAACGCAGTGTAGATCACCTTAGAAGGCCGAGCTTTCCGTTACGGCGCCATACCACCCAGGGCTTTCGCAGCCTGCGCAAGACCGCCCAGGATGGAGTCCGCGACACGCTGAGAGAAATCCTGCGGCAAGTCAGCTTGCACTTCGGCAATGGCCCCTGGCGTGCGAGCAAGGATTTCTTCAATGATAGATTCCGCAGTCGGGGCATAGCCGACTTTTCGCGCAGTGCTGTTGAAGTGCCTGCGCTGAATGCCGTGCATCTCGTAATGCCGATTCTTGCCGATCAAAGCCATCGCCAACTTGATTTCGTAGGGCGACCACTGATCGGGACCGTCGCCTAGTACCGGGTAGGCCGACATCACATCGTACAGCCGGGTCAACTGGAAGTGACCGCGCGGCAGAAGCTGGATGCTGAAGTTCTTGGCATGCCCGTCGGGCGCCCGCAGCAGCCAGAACAGCACCTGCGCCGCCATCAACGTCTTCATGTCAGCCTCGGCATTCACCGACTGACGCAGCGTACCGAACAAGGCCTTGAGCCCTGGACCGCCCTCGCTCTCGTACTTGCGGAGCGGCGAGCAGCCCTCGACCTGACAGAAGTCCTCCTGTGGCAGGCGCATGAGCCACCGCCCGTTGGGCGCCACGCGTCGATCGAAGCGTTCCACCACGAGCACACGCTGCTGGCCGAAGGTCGCAATACGGGCGTCAGCTACGCTCAGCCCATAAGCTTTCAACAGCCGCAGGCACAGCCATTCGTTGTCGACGGAGGCGCTGAAGTCTGCGCGCCGCCCGCCCATCAGACCCAACGGGAGCTTGAAGATGTGGCTCGTGGGCGTGGCGCTGCGTGGAGCAAGCCACTGCCCGTCCCACCACAGGAGGGCCGTCTTCTCTTGCGCACCAGCCAGAGAGATGCGGAAGTCGTCATCTGGGTCCCGGCGGACGGCGAATGCTCGCGGCGAGACAGTTTCAATCAGGTGCTGCTCGATGTCCTTCTCGGACAGGACCTGCCCTTCAATGCGATCGAAGCCCTCCGGTATCTCGTCTTCACCCAAAATCTGTACTGCCCCGACACAATCACGCCCGATGGCTTTCAGAAGGTCGAAAGGGGCTGTCGATCCAGTCCCGAAACGCTCGGCCGCGCGGCGGCGGATAGCATCGCTGTCTGGAAGCAGATTGTCGAAGTAGTTGGCGACCTTTTCGCCGTTTAGCGGCAGATTGTGCAAGTTGAACGGCAGGGATAGCGAAAGTGGCCGGCCGACGTCGGCACGGATCCAATCCACGTCATACTGCAGTTCCATCTCCCCGCGTGCAGGTATCGTCCATCGCGCGATGCGAATGCCATTAGTCCAGATGGATAGGCTGCGGCTGTGCGATCGGCGGCCCATGTCACCATTCCGCCTTTCCGGCGTTGGACATCGCAAAGCCCCCCCGGGTGCCAATGGTCAACTCCAAGTTCAGCACTGCGCACCATGTCAGGAGCTGCTCTACGCTCAACTCCTCAGCGTGCAGTTCCAGATGGGAGACCCGGGATTGGCTCAGGCCGATACGACCAGCCAACGCCGCTTGGGTTAGGCCGTGCTCCTTTCGTGCAGCCTGTAATACCGAGCCGAGCTGGATGGAAGTCATCAGCGTGTGCGAAAGTGGCGGCATAGTGGAATACCTGAAAAACAATTAAATGCATAATATCTGAAAAACAGGTATACCACAAATATCTGAATAACAAATATTAGCTCAATATCAAACTCTTACAGTTCAAAAACTCGCTCTACCAGACTTTGTTATATAGGCGCAACTCCACCGACAACGCTAATTACCAATTTGTAGCAAAATATTTATGAGGTTTGCCAGTCAGTATTTTTGTAATTAGAACCGAACGGAGGAAAAATGGGACGACGTAGCGGGTTTGAGGGATTCCTGCGCGCCACAGCGCGGGCCGTAGCTGCCGCGGAGCGCGAGCGTCAACGCGGCATTCGTGTCCAACAGACACAGGCACGGCAGATCGAACGCCATCAACGCATGGCATTGGCGCAACAGAATCGCGACGAACGTACCGCGCAAAAGCTTGCCAAGGCACAGTACTTAGCTGAACGGCAAGAGGAAACCGATGATCTGAACGCTGAACTTCAAGATAGGCTGGAAGAACTTCAGGGCGTCCTGATGCATACTCTGTCGCTGGACGACCGAATCGACTTCAACGCACTGCGGCCGGCATCGGATTTCAAAGCATTCAAGCGTCCGCCGGAACTCGCACCTGGCCGCGCTCCACATGCGCCACAGATACTACCACCGACTGGTCTGCGCAAGCTGATTCCGGGAGCCGCCAAAAAGCATGCCGCCGCGTTGACCAAGGCTGGCAGCGACCATCAGGCGGCAGTCGAGCGCTTTAACCAAGTTGAAGCCGACAAGCGTGAGCAACTTGCCAAGCTGAAAGCTGAATACGACCAGCGCAAGGAACTGTTTGAAACGGAAGTCCAGCGCCGCAATGCCGAAGTCAATGAGTTCGAAGCAGCTTACATAGCCAAGGAGCCGGATGCCATTGTGGCCTACAACGAGATGGTGCTGGCGCGATCAGAGTATCCCACGGAAGGTTTTCCGCAGAAATTCCGTATCGCCTACAAGCCAGATTCATCGGAATTGATCGTAGAGTACGACCTGCCGAAAGTGCAGATAATTCCGAAAGAGGCGGAGTACCGCTACGTCAAGACCAAAGACGTCATCGAGTCCAAGGTTAGGAAGCCAGCGGAAATCAAGCATCTCTACCAGGACATCATCGCCTCGATAACGCTGCGCACCTTGCACGAACTGTTCGAAGCCGATCAGGCCAATGCACTCGTACTGCTCACCTTTAATGGAGTGGTAGACACGCACGACCCGGCTAGCGGGCGCGAAGTGCGTATACCTGTCGTATCGGTGCGAGCGCCGAAAATGGAATTTATGGGCCTTCGGCTGGAAAGGGTCGATAAGGTCGCTTGTTTGAGAAATCTCGGCGCCCAGGTGTCGAGACGCCCCGACGAGTTACAGGCGGTCAAGCCGATCGTTGAATTCGACATGGTGGACAAGCGCTTCATCGAGCAGGGAGATGCCCTGTCGGGGCTCGACACGCGTCCGAACCTAATGGACCTCACGCCGGCCGACTTCGAAGTGCTCGTCTCCAATCTCTTCAGCAAAATGGGACTCGACACGAAGCTTACACGCAGCTCAAAGGACGGCGGCGTGGACGCGGTCGCCTTCGACACGCGTCCCGTGCTCGGAGGCAAAGTGGTGATTCAGGCCAAACGTTATCGCGACACGGTAGGAGTGAGCGCCGTTCGGGATTTGTACGGGACCATGCTTAATGAAGGAGCCAATAAGGGGATCCTAGTTTGCACCAGCGGCTATGGAGCCGATGCGTATAATTTTTCCAAAGACAAGCCGATTGAACTGATTGATGGCGGCGGTCTGCTGTATCTTCTGCGCGAACATGCGGGGACTGCAGCCCGGATTGTCGTTTGATTATTGGGCTTATTATCAAATGACTTGCATCTTAGTGCGTCGCAGTTCGCATGGCATGAGGCCAGACCTGGATAGCGTTAACAATACGCTTTCCAGGGAAGTTTTTCACCGTCAGTTTTATCGCCAACCTCTTCTACCGGCCGGCGATAACCACTGATAATTATCGTGATGTATTTTCTAATCAACAGCGTAAGTCAGCTTTCGATAGGTGGCGGTAGCCCCGACGAACGTCAATTCATTCCCACTCGATCGTAGCAGGCGGCTTGCTAGACACGTCATACGTCACCCGATTGATCCCTCGCACCTCATTAATAATGCGCGAGGACACCTTCTTCAGCAGCGAATACGGCAGTTCCGCCCAATCCGCCGTCATGAAATCCGACGTCTGCACAGCACGCAGCGCAACGACGTAGTCGTAGGTGCGGCCGTCGCCCATGACGCCGACCGACTTCACCGGCAGGAAGACCGCAAAGGCCTGGGACGTGAGGTCGTACCAGTTCTTGCCACTGACCGGGTCTTCGGCGCGGCGCAGTTCTTCGATGAAGATAGCGTCGGCGCGGCGCAGCAGGTCGGCGTATTCATGCTTGACCTCGCCCAGGATGCGCACGCCCAGGCCTGGACCGGGGAAGGGATGGCGGTAGACCATGGCGGGGGGCAGGCCCAGGGCGACGCCCAGCTTGCGGACTTCGTCCTTGAACAGCTCGCGCAGGGGCTCGAGCAGCTTGAGGTTGAGGGTGTCGGGCAGGCCGCCGACGTTGTGGTGCGACTTGATGGCGGCGGCCTTGCCGGTCTTGGCGCCGGCCGATTCGATGACGTCGGGGTAGATGGTGCCCTGGGCGAGCCAGCGGGCGTTGGCGAGCTTGCCGGCTTCGGCCTGGAAGACTTCGACGAATTCTTTGCCGATGATCTT
>Ga0180220_1001562_pt1 | contig 16570 bp, 16 predicted proteins | sample eDN5th37CBELigBY_FD_151335 | JGI IMG/M metagenome (GOLD analysis project Ga0180220, IMG submission 151335) | Enriched backyard soil microbial communities from Emeryville, California, USA - eDNA 5th pass 37_C BE-Lig BY (version 2) (version 2) | ecosystem: Environmental > Terrestrial > Soil >...
CAGTGCTATCCCCAATTGTGGCCGATCATCCTTTGTACCGGACACCTTTTCTGTAAAAATCTCCTCACACCCGTATTATTTTTACCAAAAGCAAGTTATCTGGTTTGTTCATTTTGGGTACACCCTGTAAAAACAATCGGAAAAGTAGTAAAATCAAGATATGAGTATGTTCAATTAGGGTTGTTCATCTGATTTTGATGAAAAGGATTTGATTTATATGATGATTGGCTACGCAAGGGTGAGTTCGACGGACCAAAATCTGGACAGACAGATCCAGGAGCTAGAGAATTATGGATGTGAGCATATCATTGTTGAAAAAGAGAGTGGCGTAATGGAACGTCCTGAGTTTGAAAAGTTGCTAAAGCAAATTCGCTTTAAAGATGTCATTGTGTGTCATGATCTTACCCGCTTCGGACGATCGCAAATACATATTCTTCAAGTTATTCAGGAACTACGATCCAAACAGGCAGGATTAATCACATTGAAAGAACGAATCGACACACGTGAAGATAATCCTTACAGCGATTTAATCATCTCCATTTTCTCGGCAACTGCCGAGTTTGAACGAAGAATGATTAAAGAACGTCAACGTGAAGGAATCGAAATCGCCAAGAAAAAAGGGAAATACCAAGGTGGAACTATTCAATACCATAGAAATGCAAAAGGGAAAGATAAAGTGATTTATGACAAAATCACGCAAATGTTGGATCGTAACGAAAGTGTGATGGATATTCATCGTGCAACCGGTGTTGCAAGAAACACCATTTATCGGATCAAGAGAGAACTTGAATCAGAGAATAAAGGCACTTTGGTGGAAATTGAAGCCAAGTTAGTAAAAATAGCAAAGATCAGAATGCGTCTCCAAATAGAAAATAACAACAAGTTTGTAAGAGGAAAAGGAACGGTAAGAAAAAGAATTGAGCAATACCTGACCTATTTTTACAAAATGGAGATCATAGCCAACGAGTACATCATCTACGTCCCTTATACAACGATCGAGGAATTAAAAAAGGCCGTGTATGATATTCTTGGGGAATTGGATAGTGAAGCTGATATGAGGAATTGCTTTATTGAGGCAGATACTTATTGTGATGAATTAGGACTCACATGGTAAATTCAAGGGGTTCCACTACTACAAAATCCATTTGCTGATTAACCGATCCAAATTTACTTTGCGGTCTAGAGCAGGAACCCTGTCACTAGGCCTAATAGGAGGATACGCCAATGAATGTTGAGGGAGCAAAAGAAATCTTTGCTGAATTCAAGCGGTTATCTAGAGAAGATAAAGATTTAATATTGCATGGATTGAATAAACATTTTGGGAAAAAAATAAGTTTTTCTTTGGACAAATTAGCCGAAATGGACTGCAAAGACCTAGAAATAATTAAATCAACAATAGGCGGATTGATCCTTACCAGAGACCATGTACCAGATGTTCGGATATCCTACGAAAGGAATAAAGATAAAGATTTACCCTCTGAGATATCATTTGGACACTTAAATGAGTAGTCATAAGAAGAGTAAAACAAACGTGATTCGAGAGTATAAAAAAACGGATTCTCTTCAAAAGGATTTACAGCAGCTGGATCCAAAGGAAAAAGTGGTGAATTAAGATCATCCACCACTTTTTTCCTTAAAAAGAAATGCATATGAAATGTTAAATAAGAACACTCTTTTAAGGTAAGACTTGTTCTGCGCTATTGAAAAGCACTTCTGTTCCCTGAACTCTGATTTCCAGTCGTAACTATTTCCTAAACTTAAGGTATTCTATTTCTAGTGTCGCAAAATCACAGGATAAGTCCGAATAGAACTTGTCCCCCTTTTTGACGGCATGATATAAATCCTGAGCTCGTTGGCGAATAGCGACCTCGTTTTTAATAACGAAACGGTATTCCTTCACAAGGAGGCTACGGTATTTCTCTTCTTCTTTATTAAAATCCATCGGTACTATTTCTGTTTGAATAATCGGAATCATATTGTTAACATGAATGACAGCAAGTTTGTTCTCCTCATTGTCCGGGTCTACGACTTTGAATATGGTTTTATTCCATTTTTTGATACGGCCGTACTTTTGTTCATCCCAGGACGACAAAGGTGCAAAGTATTGATGTAACCCTAAATTTAACAAAATGCCAACATGTGGTTTTGCTCTGTTAGGATAATTTAGTTGCACTTTTCGTTCGATAGATCTCAGAAATTTTAGATATTCATCTGTAATACGATAAAATTTCAATCTCTCCTCCGACATCCCACAGTTCCCCCTATTCTCAAAACAAAGAAAGGTAGTGGTTACCCACTACCTTTCTCTCATGTAAATTGTAAGGTCCGCGCTTATGGTGGCGTAACACCAATTGTAAGGTCCGCGCTTATGGTGGCGTAACACCAATTGTAAGGTCCGCGCTTATGGTGGCGTAACACCAATTGTAAGGTCCGCGCTTAATGGTGGCGTAACACCAAAGGGCTAACCCTCTTTTATTATATGCTTTATTTTATCAATTGAAACAGGCAATTTCAAGCCTTTTCCCGGTATATATAATTGGAAACTGTTCATCCTAAAAATGAACCAAAAGAATTAGACTGTCCGTCGATAACTATAAAATAGTGATAAATAAAGTAAGCTAACGAATCATAACCCTCTCTCCTCCACCATATATATTTAAAAAAGTGATTCAGTGAATCACTTTCGGATTTTGAATATTAGGGGGGTATTTCAATGGCTTTAGCAAGAGGAGTGGGGAAAAAGAGATGTGTCCGTTATCCTGTATCATTTACCAATGAACAAGATTTGAAGATCAGCTCTTTAGCTGTGTCCTGTGATATGTCCAAGTCTGAATTGATTGGAATAGCTGTAGACATGGTATTAAACAACGTTGAAGCGATTCATTTGCTTCAGGATCGATTTAATAAAAAACCTGAATATCGAGTTTACCCAATCAGAGAAAATGGACGTGTCCTGTTTTAAAAGACCTTAAAATATTCCTTGAATTCCTTCGTGATTTTACGATCACGCTTAATACATACCGTACAAAGGCCAATTTTATTCTTCCGAATTTCTTTATCACAGTAACGGCATTTCATATTTTCACATCCTGAAAAAAAGAGTCTATTAGCAGGATGGACAATAAAAATACATTTTAAACCTATAATTTTTAAAAAAATCCAAAAGGTATGAAGGCAAAATAGACTGTTTGGAACGATTATTTGCGATATCATTCCGATTCTTATCCAAATAATCGCTTCCAGAACGATTTCCTTTCCTCTAACTTTGCTAACCGATCCGACAGCTCTTTTTCCTTTTCCGCAGCAAACCGCAATCTCTCCGATTCAGTATTTTGAAGGTCAGAAACAACCTTTCTCAGTTCCGCAATTTCTCTTTGCTGTTCGTTCATCATCTCTTGTTGAGTCTTAATCGTAGATTCTATCATACCAGCCATTTGTTCCATAGATTGTTTAATTTGCTCTGAAACCAACGCCATTGCAACTGCAATATTTTGATCGTAATTTGATTGCTGCTGCGTTGCTGCTGTTTGTATTGCGGTATCTTCCTCAACATCTACGGATGTTGCAAACATACGGCTTAAGCCTTCTTCGATCTCCATTGCGGTTAGGTTGCGGTTGAACCCTTCCGCAATCAACCGCAACACTTCCACAGTATCTGGTTTATAGCGACGTTGACGCCCTTTGCCAACATAAGGTATGTATGATTCGAATTTATCTCGATAGAAACGGGCGGTACTCTCTGGTAGTCCTGCTTGCTTTGCGCATTCCGCAATTGTTAGCAATTTATCATTCATGGTGATCCTCCACGTTCTTAGTCCTTTTTATGTATTAAACGAAGTAGAACGCAATCCCTGCAAAATAAAGAACAAACTCTAAAACTCTATTAAATATTAATAGAATTAAATTCCTAGAAATCAGAAAACTATAGGTGTATACTTAGGATATTGTTATATATCGTACTTATCTTGGTTTAATCTCACTGCTATGGACGCCCACAAGTAGGCGAGGATAGTGAATTAAGAGAGTAGACCGTATCCACGAATGGCGAAGGGTGGAAGGATAAAAGTACTGCTATGGACGTCCGTTAGTAGACGAGGATAGCACTAAGAAAATGGTAATCACATAAGGACTGAGTAGGTGAGGACAGTAGTGTAATCATGCTGTGGACACCCCGGTTTATTCAAGTGTGATCACCATTCGTTCTTGGTGATCCCGTCTGCTTGAATAGATGATGGAAGCCAAGAACATTTCGTTCTTGGCTTTTTTGCTGTCTATAAAAAGCAGACGGGCGAATGCCAAACCGAAAACCTAGATTCTCGCCATTGGATTTAGGACAAATATAAATTTTGAAAGGACGTGAGAGGAAAAAAGAAACGGCTGGGCCACGAACGGTCAAGAGTAATTCACATTGAATGGCGATACCCAAATGGGTAGGAACTGGTAGGTAGCACAAATTCGGGGCCCGATTTGTGTATGTGCGTGGTTCATATTCTTAACTGGATTATCAGAAGGCTAAATCTAGGAATAACGCTGACTGAAAAGGCTTCGTAGCAAGGCTTTTAGTGGTTTTAGACTACAAAGCGCTACTTCCAGTAAGGAATATAGAGCCAGGGTTTGGGGGCGGCGTTTGAGCCCCCAAGACTTCCTTGAAAGACTTTCAAAAAACTTCTTTGAAATGCTCAAGACACTTCCCTGTTTGTCTTTCAAAAATCACATCTAGAATCATCTTCTAAGATCAATTCAATGTTTTACTTGCCAATCCTGGGCGGCCGCCAACCGTCTAGGGAAATATCTATCTACTCTCTTCATTCGTTGCGGGTCACCATGATAGTTGCCAACTATCAGAGGTGGCTGGGGTAGCGTGAAAACTCGGCTGCCAACCGAGTACATAGCTACTTCCGGGGTCGCTGCGTGCATCGAGAGGTGCTGGCGCGGTGGCAACGGGGGCTGGGTGTAAAAACCCTTCTACCCACTAATGACGAAGGACGATGGGCGACATGGAAATAGTGATGATCAGCAGGGTGATCATTGCTCGTTGTATGTGAAGTGGTGAAAATCCACCTGGTGGGATAGGCGAAATCCTATAACACACAGCTCGGCGGGGGAGGCGTAAGTCGTAAGACTGAAGCTAAATAGCTCAACCCGTAAAGGCTTCGGACCGTTCCGAAGTAAAGCATCTGAACCGTGTAGGAAGATGCAACCGAGTAAGAAAATGAGGAGAGGCGAGGCCCGAGTGCGTTGACCGGGCGACATACCGAAAGCCAGCAATGGTGAGTAAGGGGGAACTTCTATATTCCGCTCCGTTCCATCAGGAACACAAGTCGTACCGCGAGCGACCTGACCTCATTTTTGACACATGCAACTAACATGGCAAAACTCGAACGGCTTATCTAGGTTTGGGATGGCACCCAAAATCGGATAAGTGCGAGGGTTGAGAGCTTTTGTGAGTACGTTTCTCTTAAGGGAACGATTCAACTGCTGGGCAGTGGTTGAACGTTAGCAAGCAGGGTGGCACCTGTATATACGCTAAACGGAAAGCAAAACCCGCATGCAGCGGGAGAGAGTAGGTAGGGGCTTTTGCAACAAAGTCCCTACGATCTGACGGTCGTGCTTATTGAACCCGGGAGGGAATCTAATAGGCACTAGGTATTTTTGAAAGGCGAGGTTTTTCATGGCAATAAAGCAACTCGTTTTCTCGTAAGTAGAGGGTCGATTCTTTACTATCTACCCTCTACTCATCGAGCGAAACGAGTTCGAACAAAACAAAGGAGGCTGATCCATGCAACCATACTTATGCGATAGTTGGCAAGGACTATTGCAGCAGCTGGTTTATTTGGTAGGGAGGGGGTATATCTACTGGCATGTGACCTATTTTCCTATGAACAAACAGAAAAAATGGGAGCAGATTGATGAAAAATTGATCAAAAAATATGGGACAGATAAGTCAAAATGGCAACGATCTCGCTTAAAAGTAAAAGGCATGGCTAATTTCATGTATCTGCGATGGAAACAAATAGCGGTTATTTTGCACACTAACGGAGACTTACCAGAAGATTTGTCATTGGACGATCCTTTCTCAGATATTCGTTATCGTCATTTGACGTTAAAAATTAGCGAATTGACCTCTTTTGATATTCAATACATCCAAAAGAGCGGATACCAGGACTATACAATCACTGTTCGATTCTCTAAAGAGATGTATCGCGGGCTAAAAGATGAACTATATGAAGTATCAAAAATTAAAGATCCAAACTTGATGAAGAAGACATTTGAAAAGATCAATGGTTTTCCCGCTTGGGCCGGGATTGTTTCTCAAAGACGATTTCTTGCTAAATACTTGGTCAAACAAGCAAGGAAAAATGATGTGAAGTTAACTGAAAGTGAATTAAAAATAAAAGATCGTAGAGTACCTGTAAAAGTTTGGATTTGATATTTCCATAAGGAGGGAAAGTTTTTGAACATCCAAAATCAAATTGAATATCGGTCACCCGAAGATTTATTCGCCCATCCTCTCAATGATCAGTACCACTCTCCTTTGAACGAAAGGGAATATATGACGTTGTTTGAAAGTATTAAAGAACTGGGCGTTCAGGAGCCCTTATGGATTACCCCTGCTGGAACCATCATATCGGGACATGAACGTTGGAAGATTGCCCAAAAACAACAGATCAAAAGGGTCCCGGTTCGTGTTGTCACGGATGCCACGGATCAGGAGTTGCTCTATCTTCTGGTATCTGCCAATGAAGCAAGAAGAGGAACAGAGAAAGACTTAATTAAAAAGGCAAAAAAAATAAAGGTCCTCTATGATTATTTTGGTGTCCGGCATGGTAATAATCAAAGGACACGACACGCTGTCGCATCCTCCAAAGAAGCGGCCACGATTGCGGGTCTAAGTACTAGAACACTGCAAAGACTGTTAAAACTCCTTGAATTAATTCCTGAACTCCAAGAGTTGGTGTCCAAAAGGGTAATCGGATTAACCGCAGGTAATGAACTGGCTGCTTTACCAGAGGGTGAACAGGAGAGAATCTATCAAAAGATCAAGCAGAACAACATCAAAGAGATTAAAACGGCAGAAATCCAAGCGATAAGAAAAGAACTTGAATACATCCGGGAACGAGACCTAAATCGCAATCAAAGAAACGGGACCGTTCAACCAATTCAAGAGGATGAAACAATGGAGATCGAATTCGTTTCTTCCGATCTTGAAGAAGAAGAAAAGGAAACCATTTCTTTAGACGATAATCCAAATGAACAGGAAAACGAACCACAACCAAGAGAGGAAGCTACCGCAGATGATAGACCCTGGCATAGTACGTTAGAAGCACCGAAACGAACGATTGATGCTGTTTCTCCAATATTTGAAGATGATGCCAATGCGGTCAATGTTCGTAAACGGCTTTTTATGGATCAAGTCAGAAAGGCAGAAAAACAAATTGATTCAGTTTGCCGAAACCTAGTACCCTTTTTTGATCTCATTATCGATCACCCAGATGCAATCATACGTGAAGAAATGAATTCTCTTTTACAAAAGATTGAGGATCTGAATAGCCAATTGGAAGAGGTGGTGGATTGGAATGGACAAGCTAACCATGGTCGATAGAAATTAATCAAAAATCATTTGTCGAAAACTTTTTTCTTTGGACGATTAACCAAAATCCGCCCTATATTGCTTTTTTAAAAAGTGGGGTTAATGTGTAAGAAAAGAATCTAGAAAAGGAGGTTAAAAGACATTGTTATGTTCTAACATGTCACTATTTGACACGACATGTCACGACGAATATAATAAAAATATCCCATTCGACTAGTCGCCAAACCAAGATCGAATGGGATGTTCACAAGGGAACATATTGATTATATCATGCTGTTCCCTTGGTTTAACCAAAGGGAGGGGTGGAAATTGTTGGGGGTATTCTAAATGAAAAAGTATATGGAATCAAAGGAGATCATGGACTTACTAAAAATATCCGAACGTACTTTACGACGATACATCAAAGAGGGTATGCCGGTGATTAAAGTATCTGCACGTAAAAATCTTTATGATTTCGAAGCCATTGAAAAATGGTTAAAAGAGCGAACAATTGAATGACAAGGGGGATTTACATGAGATTAAAGTATAGAATCTATGATTTTTTGGATAATCAAGATGTGGATGATTACTTATCCGCCATCCAGATGGTCGCTCGCTCATTTAATATAAGCCTTGATGAAGCTGAGTCACATATCCGTAAATGGTATAGTTCGGATGAATGGATTTACGGTACCTTTTATAAAACAATGAAAACAATAGCAAATATGTACCGCAAAGATCTAAATACATACTCAACATCACGTGAATTTTGGAGCGAAGTTATTTCTGAATTGGACTTCAAGTCGGTAGAACTCTTGCTATTACTTCCTGAAGACATTTGGCTTGGCGGGCTAAAAAAGGCCCTTCTTCAACGAAAATCAGAGTTTTTTAATGTAGCTTAAAGGGGAGGAAAATATGAAAAAAACACTAATCATATTCGGTTTGGTAGCGACATTAGGTAGTTTACCCACCGTTTCCTTTGCTGATGGATTAAAGGACATCCAAGGGCATTGGGCAAAAACAACGATTGAGTGGGGGCAATCAAAAGGGTATATTACTGGTTATCCTGATGGTACCTTCAAGCCGAATGATCAGGTGACCGAAGCAGAAATTTTAACGATGCTGCTGTCGTCAATGGAAGCTCCGATTGATAAAAAAGAAAAGACAAACCACTGGGCCGATCCGTATTATAGGTTTGCCCAAGAGATGAACTATCCAACAAATGGATTAAATCATTTGGATTTACGAAATTCCAAAATCTCAAGGGTAAGGGTAGCGGAATTGGTTAGCTCCACTCAAGGAGTTCATTACAACGGAGATAATGCAATAAAGTACCTCTTGGTCAACGGATTGGCTAAAGGGAAAACATCGTCTACCGTTGAAGGGTTTGGAGGCAACGATCTTCTTACTCGTGCCGAAGCCATAGCTTTCATCAAAAACGTTAAGACAGAGGGTTTAGGTGAATTAAAAGCTCGCCCAACAGAACCAACGGACACAACAGAGTTGGACAAAGAGTATGAGGATTTGGTAAATAAGCAACCACAACAGCAACCTTCAGTTGATCCTACTGCTTGGACACCACCCACAGAGGTGACAGTCGTTGCTGATCAACTATTCCCCACCTATAAGGAAACAGAGGATTCAGTAACGGTGACGATTCCGAAGGTGGAAGGATACGGATTTCTCGCAACCTACTACACTTCAAATTATTTAGCAACAGATCCAAGATATAAAAGCATTTATCCTGAGCAAGGAAAGACCTATACCTTTAAAAAAGGCGAAGGAGGAAAATTGGGAATCTCCATACAAGGTAAGGATGGATTTAATGTTGAATCATACACCATTAGAATTGACGAAAGAAAAGTGTATGATATGAACCATAATTTAGTACCCGTTGATTTAGAAGATGTTTTAAAGGGGATGGGAGTGGTTAATCAATGAAAAGAGGGCTACTTTTTTTTCTGATGGCCTGGCTCATGTTTGCTAGTCATTCCTTTGCCGCTGATTATAGCCAATTACAAGAAAGTACAACACCAAACTATACGCAACATTTTTTCTATGGGAAAAAGGTTAAATTAGTTGGAAATTTATCCGCATCAGGAGTTTCAGGTTTTGAGTCACAACGTCCCGCTTTTTTATCAAGATGGAAGGGAATCTATACTGAAAATATTAAAACAGGTGCAACCTTTACCCAGGACAAATACGACGTGTTTAATGTTATGGAAACTGAAGCCACAGATGACTTTTACCAGCGTGAAGGATATGGTCTACTTCCTATCAACGAAACAATCATTAAGCAGTTCTTGCAAGACTATGTCAATGCAGATCAACGCCAACGTGACGGTATTTGGGGGAAGTTGCAAAACTATAATAACTTTAATAGCTATGGATTTTACACAGTAGAAGATGAAGCATATTATCTTGTTTCTCAACTTGTTGCCATGGCCGGAGGAAAATGGGTAGAAAATCAAGTTTCTAGCAATGATTTAACGAATATGTCTGAAGTCAAAGGAACCACCAATTTTGTTTTAAGTCCTTACCCTGAAATCAATTCAGCTCAAATCATAAATGACCAGCTGGAAGTTGATTTTTCTGCCTATGGATACACAAAAAGGGATATTATTCTAACTCTAACGAATGGATCGGACTCAAAGGATTACACATATTCAAATATTACACAACCGACCTTTCAAACAACTCTGACTAAAGCTATTTCGGACTTCAATCAGCTAGGAACCGAGAATCTAAAGGTCATTCTGAATGATGGATTTTGGCGATATGCAGAAAAAGAAGTTACTGTTAATCGACCACCTACAGATAATGCTATCAAATTTGCTTTATGGAAGGGGAATGCATCTAAAACTTTAACACAAGATATGGTTAACCATAAGGCTGGGGGATTTGTTCTTCATTCCTATGAATATAATCCGGAAATTGAGGTGGTTTGGGACGGAACATACGGACACAACTCATCTGTTGGATTCAATAAACCAGCTAAAATCAGCACTCATTCAGTGATTGATTTTGACCTACATCAATATCGGATGAATTACACAACAGAAACACTCACTATGGAAAACATATCAGAAGTGAGCAGCCCTCTAATTTTTTATATTATGGATTCAAACGGCAAGCGACTTAACAGATATCAAGTTAATCAAGGAGAGAAAATAAGTGTTCCGATCCAATTAGGGAATAAGATTCACTTCCCAACCCCTCTCGAAGATGAAGGATATTGGGATAACGCGGAACTAAGTGTTTACGGTGATCCAGCAACGATTAAAAATATTACCAGCGAACAAAGAAAAATTTTTGATAACCTTATCGAAGTCGCTAAAGATAATTAATGAATCTGATAATGAATAAAAAACCTGCCTTGCTTTGAAGGCGGGTTTTCATATTTTACTAGACAATTCCAATAGATTACTGGTAAGATTTTCTTAACAAAATAGTTCGGAAAAAGCAAAGAACCAACGGGCTCTAAAGTGTTTCCTAGGCACTTTAGAGTCTGCACCGTGCTCGTACCACGGTGGCTGGCGATTTGCTCGCTCCGTTGATTCTCGTATTTTCTGTTCTCATTTTACCGTGTTTTTGACAAAGTGGCAACAGAGAGTATTGTCGAAGTTTTTCTTTTAGAATAGCGAATCAACAAAGCGAGCCTATCCTTTTGAAACTTTTCAAAAGCCCGTCACCGTTAAAAATAGGTGATGGGCTTTGTTTTTTCCTCCAAAAGGAGAGGAATATCATGCTAGCTGAAGCAAAAAGACTATCTTTATTTAACACGTTAGAAGCTCTAGATTTGATTGTGAACAAGTTTAAAATGCTTGCAGATCAATACCTTCGTCGAGGGAAGAAAAACTTCTTAGCGGTGGTGGAGTATCTTCGTAGATATTCTTGTAAAACTAAAGGGGTCAGTTTTTGTAAAGTGACTACGATGGCTAAAAATTTAAAGGTGAGTGAAAGAACCATCCAACGGATCATTAACCGTTTAATAGAATTAGGTATCGTAAAAAGGATTATGGCATTCGATCAAAAAACAGGGGAGCAGCTGCCTAACTATTATCAATTACAAGCTCAGATCGATTGGAAAAAAGTTGTAGATTCCTTATCCCCCCAGATTGTAGTCGCTCATGAAGGGGAATTAGTTGAACCATCGGATTTAAATGACACCCAAGATGACACCCAAGATGACACCCGAAATGTCACCCCCTCTACGATGGACAAGCCTAAGCCACACAAGCCTTTTTGGGCTATTCCGGATAAGGGAAGCTTTTTATATACTATTAAAAACTTAAAAAAAGATAATGAATATAATCAACCTACTTCTTCATTTCCTTTCTACAATTGGTTAGAACCTGAAGAAGATAAATTTTCTCTTGAGAAAAAATCAACTTTTCATAAAGAAAAATCATATTCTCAACAATACCTAGACTTTATTTTACGATAATCACAGGGATGTTTTTTTAAATACGTTTTTGGCTGGCAGAAATGCCCTTAAAATTGATTTTTTAAAACACACCTTTTAAATATGATCTTTAAAAAAATGATCACAGAACCCATTCTAAAAGCTTAGGAGGAAATATCGTGCCACATAAAATAACGTTAACTGGAACTCCTACAAGTTCCTTAAGAACAAACGGATCTTTACTATCCTTTGATATGGAGGAACGAGGATCCACAGCAGCACCAAAAGGATTACCTATCAGTAAAGAGATCACCTATACGGTGTTTTTGAATAGTAAACAATTAAAAAAGGCAGGTTTGGATGAAACGAATTTTGCCAATCAAAAGCTGTTGGTTCAGGGGGAACCAACATTAGACATGCCTTTAGATCAATGTCCAGGGGAAATAGGCGTGATCTGCTTTCAACTTTCTATTATTATAGAAAAGCAAGAAGAGAAAAAAGAAGAAGAATTAGCTAAGCGAGAGATCAAACAAGCTGTAGAACAAGTAGCAGCTGTGGTTGAAGAAAAGATAAAACTTATGCCAGAAGGAACTCAAGATGTGATTCCATTAGAATCCATTATTGTTCCCGAAGGATTTTTGTTATTTAAACCAAATCCACAGAAAACACAAGCTGTTATTGATTTTGTTAAAGCCAATGGTCACCTGGACGAGCCAATTACAGTTAACAAATCAACGAAGACGTTGGTAGATGGGTATCGACGTTACGTGGTGGCCAAGCAGTTGAAAATGGATAGAGTGCCTGTAAATTATCAAAAATAACATAGGGAATTAATATGACTAGAACATTTTGAAGTGATGGTCGAAAAATTACACATGGGATTTGTGGCTTGCTAATTATAGGGTCTATGTCTTTGGACTTTTATGTTTTAGAAAGTAAGAACATCTATCTTTTTTTCGGACTGATTTTATCGAGTATTGTTGTGTCTGAATTAATAGGGAGATCTTGGACAAACAACAGACGCCAGAATGCGGCAGTACGAAAAAAGTAATTCTTTGACCGGATCGAAAAAAAACGGGTGTTAAAAACAAAAAAAGTTATTCAATTTTTAAAAGAATTCCTGTAGTTCGTTATTTTCAGCTTTGAAAAAAAGGAGCGCCTCAGTATGATAGGGTTACGCAACGGGTCAAAAGCCCTTAAAAACCTATCATTTAGGAGGACGCTCTACTATGAAGTTTAAAGCCCAGAAGAGACAAAATCAACTAATAGAAAGAATTACCGATCAACATCTTGTTGTAGGTATCGACATTGCTCAAGAAGCACACGTGGCACGTGCTGTTAACTTTCGCGGCATTGTACTGGGTGCACCTCTATCATTTCCAAATAACGAAGATGGATTTCATGCTCTTTTACAATGGATCCTGCACTTGCAATCGTCATACAACCTAACCAAAACTGTTGTCGGCATGGAGCCAACTGGCCATTATTGGCACAATGTATCTCGATGGTTATCGAATCGAAACTGTGAAGTTGTTTTAGTAAATCCTCATCTTGTAAAAAAGAACAAGGAAAACAGAGACAACACACCATCCAAGAGCGACATCAAGGATGCCCTTGTCATAGCAGACATGGTCAAAAACGGGTACTACGCTTTTGTACGCTCCATTTCTGAAGAATTTGAGGAACTTCGAGTTCTAATGGCCAACCGTGACTTTATTGTCAAACGTTTGGTCAGTTCCATCAATCAAATCAATCGTTGGGTAGATATCGTTTTCCCTGAACTGCGGCAAGTATTTAAGAATATTACTTGTGTGGGTTCACTCGCGACATTGCGACTCTTTCCTACTCCGGCCGAATTACGTGAGCTGATGCCCGAGGACATTATTTCTCAGTGGAAAACCATAATGAAGAGACACTCCGGGCTACGAAGAGCAGAACAGCTCATTTCTCTAGCTAAACATTCTGTCGGTGCACCTTACGCTGGTGAGGCGTATAAACTTCATCTCAAACAATTACTTGAAGAATATGATTTGGCTACTATGCAGCTACAGATCATTGAACAAGAGATTTTGACCGTGCTGGAACGAATTCCTATTGCCAAACAAATGCTTAGCATCAAAGGAATTAGTGCTATCTTGGAGAATCTGGCGACCTTAGTGGATATGTACACGGTAATGCCTTACTACGCCACGCTGGCCTCAACCTCTCTGAAGCAAGCTCTGGCAAATGGCGAGGACAGATGGTCCTTAGTAAACGTGGACGCCCCCGTCTTAGACGCTTTCTGTTCATGGCAACCATGTGTATGGTGATGAACAATCCAGAATTCAGAGCACTGCATTGGAACAATGTCCATGTTAAAAAGTTAAAGAAGATGAAGTCGATCATGAAGCTATGTGGTAAACTGGCTCGTATTCTTGTAGGAATGGCTCGACGGGGCGAGGCTTACTCTCCAGATAGAGTACAACCTTTAGTCCCAATGGCAGCATAATTTCTTTTCTCAAGGTTTCTACCCACTTCGCTTGTTTCCCCTTCAGGAAACTCGTTCCTCGGTTCCTGAAGGGGCTACCTACACTATTAAGAACTAATTAAATCTATCTTTCTTTGCTATAACTTTATCGCTTGTTGGCTTATTCGCAGGATCTCAAAGAAAGCACGGAGTACCGGATGTATTGCGCAAAAGGGCACTGACCCGTTCCGATAGAAAGACCGGCCTCCACCCTTTGGATAGGTGTGACGAAGGAATGAGAGGGCTTTGACCCGTTGAGACATGGGAGTGAAAACCTCCAAGGGTTGTGTGGAGAATGCGTGCAGTAAATGGAATAAACTGGGTGGAAATTACCTCACCTCTATTTCCGCATGCTTTCTTACTGCCGATCTCAATGTTTTCAATCATCATTCCTCCGTTCACCCATTTTAAGAAGGGCGAAATCCTGCTAATAAGCGAGTATTCGAGAGAAAATTAAATCGTACTGAGGGAGCTCAATAAGTTCAGTATATATAACATTAATTCAACTAATACCTTAAATTTAAGGATAGATATTATAAATGGTGGCTCCAAACCATATTTCTAACGCATGGCGCTAAGATGGCTGGACTGCCGGAAAGGTAAAAGAATGAAAAATTTGTTATTATCCAAAGAAGGCTTTCTCGATTGTATCCTTAATTCAATGGGGGAATCAATCGTTTTACTTGATGGAAAGTTATGTGTTTGTTATATGAATAGCTCCGCTGAAAAATTATTTGATTTAGAAGGTATTGACTATGAAGGGAAGCATTTTTTTGAAGATTTAAAGGCATGGGATATACCTGCTGGTAGTATAAAATCTATGCCACAAGAGGTTTTCGAAACAGGCATTTCCCATAATGGAGTAATACGTAATACAAAAACAGGGAAGAAATTATCTGTAAATCTTACTCCACTCGTTGATAATGGTAAGAAACATGGTGTACTTCTTTCGATTCAAGACGTTACAGAAATCATGGAAAAGGAACAAGAAATTGACCTAGCATTTGCTTTAACCTTGCCGAACAGTAAAGTAGAGTACAAACTAAAATCAACGGTTGAATATCAAGATCATTATGATCCCAAAACCAAAATGATTACTATTACGGGTATTATTCAAAATGGTCTCTACCGTCATGTGATAAATTGTCTTAGACTACTCTCGAATTTATACATACAAGGGGTAACTCAAATTATTGGAATAGATAAAGATCAGCTAGTGCAAGCATTTATCTTTCATGACTTAGGCAAATCACAACCTGTTTTATCTATAGGGGATGTAGTGGATCCGAAACAGGTTTTTGAAGATGGTAAGTTACACGCTTTTCGTGGTGCAGAAATAGCGAAAAATTTCTATAATCAACATGATGATGTAGTGGAAATTATTCGCTATCATCATCACAAGGAAAACGAGCTTCCTAAAACATTTCCATGGCGGTTACTGCCTATGTTAAGATTGTTTCAATTGGTTGATGGTTTATCAGCAGCAATCACCAGAGGTGGTGTGGATGTAAATTTCACTGTACAAGAATGCTTAATCACAGTAAAAGAAATAAATCACCGTCCACAATATAACGGAACATGGCAAATCGATTTGTATACCGGGAAAAAAATAAGATATCTGAATAATAATATCTCAACTGCGCACGCCGAAACACCTAAGAAACCATTGATATACTTGGGTATACCAGACGTCAATTTATAAAATTTAGTAAACAAATCGATGATTTGTAAGAGTGTAGGAAATTCCTCTGCCTATGTAATGCAGTACTTATCTAAATTTTGGAAATCACCTGAAGAAGAGTTTGCCGACCAAAGGGACAAGCTCTTCTTCGTTTTGCTTTGAATTTTAATTCCAATAAATTTTAACTGTAGGGGAACTACTAAAAAATAACATTTTAGTTTTACCGGAGGATAAAACAGAAACCCAACACAATCCTAAAATAGCTTCAACTCAACTTGCAAACATTTGGACTCAATACATTAGTGATAGCATGTCAGTTTGTGTGTGATCAACTATATGTTAAAGAAAGTTGAAGATGTCAACATTCGCTCGATTTTACGCTCACATGGGAATCATAGGAATTATTTA
>Ga0180220_1001563_pt1 | contig 16567 bp, 12 predicted proteins | sample eDN5th37CBELigBY_FD_151335 | JGI IMG/M metagenome (GOLD analysis project Ga0180220, IMG submission 151335) | Enriched backyard soil microbial communities from Emeryville, California, USA - eDNA 5th pass 37_C BE-Lig BY (version 2) (version 2) | ecosystem: Environmental > Terrestrial > Soil >...
ATCCTTCACCGTCATTTCGCCGTCGAGGCTGTAACGCTGTGAAAGATCCTGAGCCGCCTTTAGATACATCCTCACGGCATGTTCGTTAAGCAAGGCATGCGGAGCATGATCGTCGCCTTCTTCCTTCGTGACGAATACGTCCACGCGTCCGCGCTTGACATACTGCTGCACCGTTCTCCGCAAAGCGTCCTCGAAGCAAGTCCACTCACGCGGCAGACGAAGCACGACTTCGCAGTAGCGGTGATTGACGGACTTCACTTCAAATACCACTTTATGCCCCCCATGTTGAAGGGCGGATCGACCGTATCCGGTCATGCTAAAAGACATCGGCACCACATCCATTACACTATTGTAATTGATTACGATCAACGAAACAAGGGGGACAATTGGCGGCCGGATCTGGCCCATACATGCTCGATCAGTTGGGCGCTCATTTCATACAACATGAACGGTGTCATCAAGTAGATGCCGTTAAAATGATCCATCGCGACGTCGAGGAGCTCCTTCGCGATTTGGACGCCCATGGCCCTGCCTTCCTCCCCTTCGAGTCCCGCCATCCGGCTGCGGACGTCGTCCGAAAGCTGAATGCCGGGCACTTCGTTGTGCAAATATTCCGCGTTTCTTCCGCTCGCCAGCGGCATGATTCCCATAAAGATCGGCGTATCCAGATGTTTCGTCGCTTCGCCGACCGCCCGGATCAGCTCCGGATCGTACACCGGCTGGGTCATGATGTAATCCGCGCCCGCAGCGATTTTCCGTTCCAACCGGGCCACCGCTTTGTCCAAATGTTTGCCGTGCGGATTAAAAGCCGCGCCGACCACGAATTTCGCTTTTTGCTTCAGCGGTTTGCCGGAGAAGGCAATGCCTTCGTTCAGCTGCTTGATCATCCGGATAATTTCGAACGACGTCAGGTCGTACACCGAACTGGAACCGGGCAAATCACCGAATCTCGCAGGATCGCCGGTGACTGCCAGCACATGGTCGATGCCGAGGGCGTCGAACCCCATCATGTGCGACTGCGTTCCGATCAGGTTGCGGTCGCGGCAGGCGATGTGGACAAGCGGGCGCAGCCCGGTTTCGACCTGAACGAGATGGCCGAGCGCCATGTTGCTCATGCGGGTCACGGCAAGCGAGTTGTCCGCGAGCGTAAGCGCGTCGGCTCCGGCCTCTTTCAGCCGGTGCGCGCCCTTCATGAATTTCGAAATGTCCAGGTCCCGCGGCGGATCAAGCTCGACGATGACCGTGTGGCGCTGCTTGGCCAAATCGACCAGGTTCGGTTCGCGGTGCTCCGGGGGAGTTTCCAATTCCGGTTCGCGAAGGGTGAGCGGTGCCTCCGGCTCGGGAATGGGCTCGTACACGGCAGGCTGCGGCACGTATTCAGCGAGCGCCTTGGCGATGGCTTCGATGTGGGCCGGCGTCGTGCCGCAGCATCCGCCGATGATGCGGGCTCCCGCGTTGGCAAATTGAACCGCCATCTGCCCGAAATATTCCGGCCCCGCCCCGTAACGGTATTCTCCGTCCACGTAATCGGCGACCCCTGCATTCGGATAAACCGACACCGGCGCCGGGAGGCGGCCGTCCAGCGCCTTGATCGCGCTCAGGATCCCGTTCGGCCCGGTACGGCAGTTAAAGCCGATGATGTCGGCGCCTTCCGACTGCACGATCCGAAAAGCTTCGGGCATCGTGTAACCGTCCAGCGTTCTGGCGACGTCCTCCACGGCAAACTGGCAAATGACGGGAACGTCCGTTAAACGGCGCGCAATGGATAAGGCCAGGACCAGTTCCTCGACGTCGTAGAAGGTTTCGAGCATAATGCCGTCCACGCCTTCACCAAGCAGCGCCTGCAGCTGCTGATCGAAATACTTTTTGAGTTCGCCGCTTGAAATATTCGTCCGTTTGCCGCCGCGGATGGATCCGACCGCCCCGACGACGTAGCCGTCCATGCCCGCCGCTTCCCGGGCAATGCGTACGCCCGCCCGGTTGATTTCGCTCACTTTCGACTCGAGCCCGTATTTGGACAATTTATCGAAGTTGGCCGAAAACGTATTGGACTCCAGCACCTGCGCGCCCGCCTGGACGTAACGCCGGTGCACGTCCCGGATCACCTCCGGAGAGGTTAAGTTCAGTTCCTCGTATGAAATCCCTACAGGAAATCCCATCTGATATAAAAACGTACCCATCGCTCCATCCCCGACAAGCACCTTATTGTCCAACACCAATCGCAAATCCGGCTTCATCAACCATTCCTCCAACCCGTATTTTTCATCTAATGTATCATAAATGCCTTCAAATTCCCACTGGTTCGCAGGGAATTCAAAATATAGAGGATACCGCATGAAGCCGTGGCCGCGGCTTTTTCGCACTTCCGCTGACGCGTCCCTTAGCGAAAAAAGCCTGCCGTCATCCCATTACGGGGCGTCCGGCAAGCTTTCGGCTAGCGTTTTCGGCATCAAGCCGAGACTTCGGTATTTCCCGTGAACACGAATGCGGCAGGTCCTGTCATATAGACCCTGTTATCCTTCTCATTCCACTTAATAAAGAGGCTGCCGCCTTTCAAGCGCACCTCCGCCTCGCGGTCCGTTTTCCCGTTCAGCACCGAGGAAACGAGCGTGGCGCAGGCTCCCGTGCCGCAGGCAAGCGTAGGGCCCGCTCCCCGCTCCCAGACGCGCATGTCGATCGTTTTCCGGTCCATAACCGTCGCAAATTCCACGTTTACTTTTTTGGGGAACAACGGATGGACTTCCAGCTTCGGCCCCCAGGTATGGAGATCGAAATGTACGGCGTCTTCGACGTAAATAACGCAGTGCGGGTTGCCCATCGAAACGGCCGTGAACCGGAAGGTCGCCCCGTCCGTCTCCAGCGGCACGTCCACCACCGGCGTCGAGTCGATCGTCGTCGGGATCTGCAGCCCGGCAAGCACCGGCTCGCCCATGTCCACGGTAACGGTTGCCGCCTTGCCGTTTTCCTCCCGGATGACGACCTTCTGCACGCCGGCTCCGAGCGTTTCGATCGTGATCTCTTCCCTTTGGACGTATCCGCGGTCGTACACGTATTTGGCCACGCAGCGGATCGCGTTGCCGCATTGCTCCGCTTCGCTTCCGTCCGAGTTGATGATTCTCATCCGATAATCCGCGCGCTCGGAAGGCAGGATGTAGACAAGCCCGTCGGCTCCGATCCCGAAATAGCGGTCGCACCATTTGACGGCAAGCTCCGCCGCGTTGCCCGGAAGAGCCTGCTCGCCGTATATCACAATAAAGTCATTGCCAAGACCATGCATTTTCGTAAATTCCATCGGCTGGTGCCACCCCTTATGTTTGCTTGTTTTTCTGCTCCCTAGCATATCTTAAGGAGTGGCGAAAATGTATTAACTTTATGCAGAAATATTTGTACTATTCGCCACGAACCGTCTGCGTTTCGAACGGCGGCCTCCCCATACGCTCCCCGCGCCCATGAGGAATGTCGGAATGCCTGCCGCGACGATTGAAATGGCCCATTCGCGGAAACCGAGCGGTACCGTTTTGAAGATCGGCTGCAGCGCTTCGATGTACATGACGCCGAGCATCAAAACGACCGAGGACAGCACCGCCAGCACCAAATATTTGTTTTGCAGCGGATTGCGGTGAAAAATGGACCGCGAGCTTCTGCAGTCGAATACGTGGATGAGCTGCGCCAAAACCAGCGTCGCGAACGCAACGGACTGGGCCTTGGCGATTTGACCCGCATTGCCGGGATCGACCCGCAGCGTCAGCCAGAACGCGCCCAGCGTGCAAAAACCGATCAAAAAGCCGCGGCTGAGGATTTTCCAGCCGAGCCGGCGCGCGAAAATGTTTTCTCTCGCGCCCCGCGGTTTATGCTCCATCAAATCTTTCTCCGGCTGGTCGACCCCAAGCGCCATTGCGGGCAAACCGTCGGTCACCAGATTGACCCACAATATCTGGATCGGAAGCAGCGGAAGCGGCAGCGCCAGCATCATCGCAAAAAACATCGTCAAAATTTCGCCGACGTTCGACGCCAGCAGATATCGGATAAACTTGCGGATATTTTCGTAAATGCTCCGTCCTTCCTCGATGGCCGCAACGATCGTCGAGAAGTTGTCGTCGCTCAGGATCAGGGCTGAGGCTTCTTTCGTCACATCCGTTCCGGTGATGCCCATGGCGATGCCGATGTCGGCGGCTTTGATCGCCGGGGCGTCGTTTACGCCGTCGCCCGTCATCGCCACGACATGGCCTTTGCGCTGCAGCGATTTCACGATCCGCAGCTTGTGTTCCGGCGAGACGCGGGAATAGACGTAAATGTTATCCGCCTTCGCATCCAGCTCCGCATCGTCCATCCGGTTCAAATCCTGCCCGGACAGGGCCAGCCCGCCGCGGGGCATGATGCCGAGCTGATGCGCGATCGCCTCGGCCGTCGTGCCATGGTCCCCGGTAATCATGACCGTCTTGATGCCGGCGCGGCGGCATGTGTTAATGGCGTCGCGCACCTCGCGCCGAGGCGGATCGATCATGCCGGCCAAACCGACGAATACGAGCTGGCTTTCGGCTTCCTTCTCGCTGCTTAACGAATCATGCGCCCGGACTTCGCGATAAGCGGCTCCAAGCACCCGCAACGCGTTCGAAGCCATCTGCTCGTTGGCCGCGAGCACTTTTTGCTTCAAGGTTGCGGTGAACGGGACCACGTTGCCTTCCCACAATATATAAGCGCACTGGTTCAGCAGGACGTCCGGGGCGCCTTTCGTGCATAGCAGCCGGCCCCCTTGATGGTTGACTACGACCGACATGAGCTTGCGCTCGGAATCGAAAGGAAATTCCTGGTCGCGTTTGTACAGTCCGGACAAAGATTCAGGGGTCATCCCCATTTTGGAAGCCAACGTAATAAGCGCGCCTTCGGTCGGATCCCCTTTTAGGCCCCAAACGGTGCCGGCTGGCTCTTCTTTTCCTTTGCGCTTGCCTTTCGCCTCCGTTTGCTGCACCTCGTAAATTTCGGCGTTGTTGCATAACGCCCCGATTTGCAGCAGCCGGCGCAAGGCTTGGTCGTTACGGATATCGATGGATGTCCCCTTTTCGAGAATCTGGCCGGTCGGCGCATAACCGTCTCCCGTCACTTCCAAATCCCGGCCGCCGACCCAGAGCCGCGTTACCGTCATCTTGTTTTGGGTCAGGGTGCCTGTTTTGTCGGAGCATATGACAGAGGCGCATCCGAGCGTTTCCACCGAAGGAAGCTTGCGGACGATCGCCTTTCGCTTGATCATGCGCTGCACGCCAAGAGCCAAAGCGACGGTCACGATGGCGGGCAGCCCTTCCGGAATGGCCGCGACGGCAAGGCTGACGCCTGCAAGGAACATGCCGACCGGAGGCTGTCCATGCAAAATGCCGGCGATGACGACCATCACGGTCAGGCCCAGGGCCAGCATGATCAACAGTTTTCCAAGCTGCTCCAACCGGTGCTGGAGCGGGGTTTGCTGCGCGTCGGTATTTTGGATCAGGTCGGCGATCTTGCCCATTTCCGTGTCCATGCCGGTTCGGACCACGATCCCTTTGGCGGTGCCGCGCGTCATCATCGTGCCCATGAAACCGAGGTTTTTCTGATCCCCGAGAGGCACCTCGGGCTCCGGTATGGCCTGGCTGTGCTTGCCGACGGGAACCGATTCGCCCGTCAACGCCGACTCCTCGATGTAGCAGCTGCTCGTCTCAAGCCACCTTACGTCCGCCGGTACCCGGTCGCCGCTTTCCAGCATGATGACGTCGCCGGGCACAAGCATTTTCGCCGGAATCGAGATGACTTTTCCATCCCTGAGCACCTTGGCGGACGGGGCCGACAGCTGCTTCAGCGCACGCAGGGAACGTTCGGCCCGGAATTCTTGGATGAATCCCAGCACTCCGTTCAGCAAAATGATGGCAATGATCGTAACGGCATCCAGATATTCGCCCAGAAGGCCGGACACGAGCGTGGCCCCCATCAGCACCAGTACCATGAAATCCTTGAACTGGTTCAAAAACAACACGAATAAAGAGATCTTTTTGCCTTCGGACAGCTCGTTGCTCCCATGCTGCTTTCTTCGCTCGTCAGCCTGTTCTTCCGTCAGGCCGCGCTGCGGCTGCACGCCCAGAACCTGCTGCAGATCTTCGGCATTCATCTGATGCCATGCTTTTTGTTCCATGCTTCCCTTTCCCTCCCGCTCTTTATGCTGCCGCCGGCAAGGTGCCGACAGCTTTTCCACCTGTTCTAACGTAAATGTATTCGGACAGGGCCTGAAATATCACAGAGCGTGCCTCTTAAGTTTTTGGGCAAACTATGGCATCATAGAGAAGACCGGTTTTGAGGCGAGGATTTTGCAGAAATCCATAGATCGGCCGTACCGAATCGCGCAAAATCCGAATAAGCCGCCCGCAAAATATAAACCAACGAATTACATAAATGATAGATGGGAGATATAAAACATGTCATTGGACGGAATCGTAACCAGGGCGATCGTGCATGAGCTCGACAAATGCCGGGGCGCCCGCATCAGCAAAATATACCAGCCCGGGGACCATGATCTTCTGCTTCACCTTCGCACGCGGGAAGGCAATGCCAAGCTGCTGCTTTCCGCGAATCCGACGTACCCGCGGGTGCACTTCACGGAGCGGAGTTTCATGAATCCGCAGGAAGCGCCGATGTTCTGCATGCTCATGCGCAAACATTGCGAGGGCGGCATCATCGAGGACATCAGCCAAGTCGGCATGGAGCGGATCATTCACTTGACGGTTCGCCAGCGCGACGAGCTTGGGGACGTGTCCACCAAAAAAATCATCGTGGAGCTGATGGGACGCCACAGCAACATCATTTTGACCGACCTTTCGAGTGAAACCATCCTTGACGGCATTCATCATGTCACGCCGAGCATCAGCAGCTACCGGATCGTCATGCCGGGGTTTGCCTATACCGAGCCGCCGCAGCAGCATAAGCTCGACCCGCTGGCAGCGGACCGCAAAGAATTTTTCGTCAAATGCTCCGGCGCCCAGGACCCCATTGCTTGGATCGTCGATACGTTTAGCGGGGTGAGCCCGCTCGTCGCCCAGGAAATTGCGCACCGTGCCGGGGTGGGCAACGTATTGGATCCTCAATCAAGCGAGGATGAGACGTATGAGCGGTGCGCCGCCGTATGGGACGCTTTCACCTCCGTGATGGAGCCTGTCCGAAAGCACGAATACGCGCCGGTCTCCGGAGCGAACGCCAAAGGCAAAATGGTTTTTTCCGCCGTCAACCTGACGCTGCTTGCGGACGAGATCAAACATTACGACTCCATCAGCGCCTGCATGGAAGACTATTTCGGGGAAAAGGCCGAGCGGGACACGGTCAAGCAAAAGGTGAGCGACCTGCTTCGTTTCCTGCAAAACGAACGCTCCAAAAACATCAAAAAACTCGACCACCTGCATAAAGACTTGGCCGAAGCGGACGATGCCGACAAGTATCGGATCTATGGTGAACTTCTGTTCGCTTCGCTGCATACGATCCAAAAAGGCGACAAAACGGCCGAACTCGTCAATTTTTACGATGAGGAGCAAAAGACGGTCGCCATCCCGCTTGATCCGCTGCTAACGCCGTCGGACAACGCCCAGCGGTATTTCAAGAAATACAACAAGTATAAAAACAGCCTCGTCGTCATTCAGGAACAGCTGGAGAAAACAAAGGAAGAGATCCGCTATATGGATGAGCTGCTGCAGCAGCTGTCTTATGCGTCCATGAGCGACATCGACGAAATCCGCGAAGAGTTGATCCAGCAGGGATACCTCCGCGACCGCAGCAAAAAGGCCAAGAAAAAGAAAAAAAACGACCGTCCGACGCTGCATGTGTTTACTTCGTCCGAGGGCATCGAAATCTATGTCGGCAAAAACAACCTGCAGAACGAATATTTGACCAACAAGCTGGCCGGCTCGGGGGATACCTGGCTCCATACGAAAGACATTCCGGGATCGCACGTCGTGATCCGCAGCAGCGAATTCGGCGACCGGACGCTGGAAGAGGCGGCGATGCTTGCGGCTTATTACAGCCAGGCGAAAGAATCCAGCAGCGTTCCCGTCGACTACACCTTCATCCGTCACGTCCACAAGCCAAACGGCGCCAAACCCGGATTTGTCATCTATGACCACCAAAAAACGCTGGTCATCACGCCGGACGCGGAACGGATCAAAGGCCTTGCCAGCACGTTGAAATAAACCGGATGCATAGGAAGATGAAAAAAGCTGCCGCTTCTGCCTTTTCAAGCAGAAACGCGCAGCTTTTTGCCTGGTTATGATTAAAATTTCAGCGCGATCCGCCGCCGGCCGACGCTTGCCGGAGCTGTTCAAGCACCTTTATCGAAACCGTCCGATGGCCGATCTCGCCGTGAAACACGACGCCCTGCCTTGCCCCATGGAAATCGGAACCTGCCGTCACGATCAGGCCGTATTGATCCGCCATCGCTTGATAGCGTTTCTCGTCTTCCGGCCCGTGATCCGAATGAAATGCTTCGATGCCTGCAGGTTTGGCCTGGTCCAAAATTTTGTTGACCAACGCATCATCGCCGTAAATTCCGGGGTGGGCCAGCACCGGGGTTCCCCCGGCCTCGCGGATCCAGGAACACGCCTCTTCGGGAGTGATCCGCGGCACGGAAACATAGCCAGGGGCGTTTTCTCCCAAATATTTGTCAAAAGCGTCGCGCATATCACGGGCATACCCTTTGCTTACGAGCACGTCTGCCATATGCGGGCGGGCGACGGTCTCGTCGGGCCCCAGCTTTCTTCCCAGTCCCGCGATGACTTCTTCCATGGTGATGTCCACGCCAAGCTCTCGCAGCTTTGCGATCATTTTTGCGTTGCGCTCTTCCCGCGTATTCCGCAGGCCGGCAAGCCGCTGCAGAAAAATTTCGTCCTCGCAATCGATGTAATAGCCGAGCACATGAATGTCTTTTCCTTCTGCGCGGGTGCTGATTTCGACGCCGGGGACGACGGTAACCCCGCTGCGAATCCCCTCATCCATCGCTTCCTTCACGCCCGCGACCGTATCGTGATCGGTGATGGCGACGGCCGCAAGTCCTTTTTCCCGGGCAAGCCGCACATTTTCCGCAGGGCTCTGCATGCCGTCCGACGCCAGCGTGTGCGTGTGCAGGTCGCATATTCCTGTTGCAACAGCCATGGTGCATTCCTCCTGATCTTTTGTCTTTCGTTCATTGTATAGGATTCCGACGAAACCGCCAAATCCACTCGGACGAAGGCCTTCGCCGACTAAAAACTTCCTTATTATAAATGCGAGTTTACGAGAATGCGAATTTGCGGGCGAAGCCCATTAAAAAAGCACGGAACCCGAGGAACCGGGCCCATGCCTGTAATGCAGCCGTTATGTAAAAAAGCTATCTGCGTTTTCGGGTATTTTTGATGAGCGTCATTCTTCGGGAATGGCGCAGCCAGGAATAATAGGACTTCAAATCTCTCAGTTCGATCGTTTCGGACATCCGTCCCAAAAACGTAACCACGATCATTTTATGCAAAGGATTGCCGCCGATATCGAACTCTCCCTCAAGCTCGGTGAACTCGGCAACGACGACTAAATCCTCGTCGATCAGATACACGTCCTGTTCATTTCGGTAATAGGGGAGCATACGGCTTTGTTTCAGGCATTCCCACATCCATGCCGCAATGTCGTCCGTCTGGTGATCCCCGCGTTCAATGCGGTCGTTATATCTTGTTTTTGCATGATTGGTTATGACGATGTCAGCAACCTTTTTATCGCCCAGGACAACGTAGAATGGTTCATAGGTGCTCCATCTTTCCATTCCTTTGTCGCGCATGGAACATCACTCTCCACCACATAGGACTTTCAGTCTAGATATATTTACCTATTATATTACATCACAACCTCATGTTTCACAAGTAAAAAAGTCTTAAAATCAATAGAATTCCAGATGTCTCCCCGACTAACTGTAGAGACGCGCAGCACCATGCGCGCCTTGAACGCCGCAGCGGATCCTCCCGTACGCTCCGTCGTTCAAACGTAGATCTCCTAAACACACGGTGCCGACAAGCTGCCGAAGAATAAAAAAAAAAGCAGCCCTCAGGCTGCTTTCGCGAAAATCTGTCGTATGTTCGATGGGAAACCACGGCTCATCCGCGGCTAATGAACGGCCCGTTCGACTTAAAGGCCATAAAATCTGGTTTTGTCGGGAACATCCTTCGTATATTCCGTTTTGATTTCATTGCGGTAGGAGCGCTCTATTTTTCGCACATAGGAAAGCCTGCGAATGTTTTTGGCGGTTTCTTCGGCGCGATCCGCGTTGACATACATCACCACGTAATGCATGCGTCTCGAAATATAATGAACGGTTCCGTACTTCTCAAGATTCCTGGCCGCTTTGACATCCGTAACCCAAATGATATAACCTGTCCGTTCTGCAAACATGTTTTCCCACCTCGCTTTGTTCCCTGTCTCTAGTCTTTTAACCCCCGCAGCCGCACTTGCCCCCGCCGCCGCAGCCGCGTTTCGGAAGCGGATCGTTGCTCGGCACCTTGATCGTGTCCGAGACGGAAAACGCGATCGTTTCGGACATCTGGTGAAGCAGGTCGTCCAGTTCCTTTTCCGCTTGCTTAAAGCGCATGACTTCCTCGAACTGCTCCAGTTGCTGTTCGACGGCCTTCACCTCATCCTTGGCGCTATGGTAGTTCGGGTGAAAATGTCCGAAACGCTGGGTTTCCTCGAAAAGCTCTTTCTTCTTCGCAAGCAGGCGAACCAGCTCCTGGATCTCAGGATTGCTGTCGACCCGCTGCTTCCAATATAAATAATCAGACACCTCGACTGACTGATTGATCATATCGCCTAATTCATAGGCGTTCATCAGTACGGCAGCCATGTCCATCGTCTGCACTTCTGATACGCTCATGAAAATTCATCCCAATTCCTTAAAAGTTCCACTTGTCGGCAGTGGACTCTTCTATCATATCATAACCCGTCTTCCTTAAGAAGAGGGATTTCGGCACTACATCGTCTCCCCAGTTAGCTTGGGCACGATCAGCTTCAACTCTCCCAAGTCTTCGGCCGCGAGCTCGCGCCGCTCGAACGCGCCGGTTTCCAAATCATGCAATATCCCTTCCGCCCTCCAGGGAGCCGAATATACCGCCGTCGGCGCGAATTCCGCCGGCTTCCCCCCCAGATTCAGCAAAACCCGGGTCTGCCAGCTTTGAGCCTGTTCGACGATGCTTTGCGCGGTGGAACTGTGGTAGCTCCGGCAGTCTTGAAGCCATCTTGCCGGTATCCGATCATATCCCGGGAACAAGGATACCGGGTCGGGAATGTCGTGATCCGGATCGAAAAAACGGACGTTGCGGCCCGAATAGACGAGGCCTTGTCCCTCATCGTAACGACCGGAAACCAACCTTTCCCGGGCTTCCCGGTTCGGTTCGTCGCCGATGAGCGGATAGGCGGGACGCTTACGTTCGCCGCTGCCGACCGTTTTTAGCGGAGCCAGCCCCATGCCTTCCAAAACCTTGCGTATTTTGCCCGTTTCGGTTGCTATGGCAATAAAATGTTTGGGCCCGATCCGCGTAAGCCCGCCTTCAATTCGAGGATGGGCCGCGATGCTGTCCGCCTCCTCCTCGGTCATGCACGTCAGCAGAAGCGCCTCGTCGAATCGGGTCCGGCCGATTTCCTTGCCCCACTGCGCGACCGCAGCCGCGACATGTCCCGGAATTTCGGCGGCGGAGCCTTGCGACAGCATGTTTAAGATTTGGGCGGCGTCGATCCCGTTCTCTACGGCTCTGGCCGTACCGGCCCGCGTAAGTTTGTACACGGACACCCGGTCGCATTGCGCCAATTCGGTGCAGGCCAACAGTTTCCAGCGCAGAAAAAAGGGCACGCCTGGCGGGCAAATGACGTCAAAATCGGGCTGGACGAAAAAGTTTGCGGCGTCATCTTCGTTTTCGCTGCGGTCGTCGAGCAGCAATCGTTTGGCGTCGACGTTCCACCGGAAAGCGCAGCTCCCGTCCCCCGCCATCGCAACGTCCCCCCAACCGAATCCGGCAAGGGCGCAAAGCCAAGCTTCGGCTTGTTCCGGGGCGGCGGCCGGATTCAGCATCCCTTCGCCCCCCATCCACCCAAGCAGCGACGATACGTCGATCCATTCCCCTTCGGGGCACGGAACAAGGCAAATCAAATAACGAAACAGCTGCATGCCGGAGTCGCTCGGTCCGTACCGCTCGATCGCGGCACGGAGCAGGATGCTGTTCATTTCGCGTTCGGACAGGCTGAGCCATTTCCCGAGACGCTTTTCGTCGATCGCGAATGCCCCGTTTTTCTCGGTAAGCACTTCCGTACATAACAGCAAATCCAACACGACGGCGCATGCCGGTTCGTAGGCCTCCTGGTGCGCATAATGAAGCCCAAGGCGATTCACGTGCTCGTTCTGCAAAAAGAGAGGCTCCTGCAGCTTCTGTAGGCTTTTTTTGTGCACCGTTCCTTTGGCGGTCAAGGGAAGCCCCTGATCCGCGATGAATGCCAGCGCGTGCAGCAGGTCCAGCGCGAGGCCCGGACCCGCTTCCCAGCGGATGTCCAGACCGGATTCGGCAGCGGAGGTATGCAGCGGTGCATAAAAGGCGGCCAGCAGGCGGATCAGCTTATCCACCGGGATATAATAGAGCCGTTCGCCCCAAGCTTTTTTGACGGCATGCACCCATCCATATTTCCGGAGGCGGAGAAACGACAGCTTCAGCTCCGCGCCGCTGCGCGTGATGCCGCCGATTCCCTCCCATGCCTGCTCGCCGAACGGCTGTCCCGCGAAGCGGGCAACCAAACCTTTAAGCAGCTCCGCCTCGCATTCGCCGAGCCGGCTGAACGATTCATGGAATCCGGACGAATTGTCGATGCTCATGTTCCGGATCGCACCTCCCTTGCGGAATGGACCGCATATTCATACCCTTGCTCGATAAGAAACATTTGGCGTTTGACGGCAAATTCCTCTTCCTTGCTGTTTTCGGTCACCAGCGTGTAGAAATGAGCCCGGTTATCCCCGGCCTTCGGGCGCAAAAGCCGGCCCAGCCGCTGCGCCTCCTCCTGCCTCGAGCCGAAGCTTCCGGACACTTCGATCGCCACCGACGCGTCCGGAAGATCTACGGCAAAATTCGCTACCTTCGATACGACCAGCACGGGCGTTTCTCCCTTTCGGAACGACGCAAACAAAGCCGTCCGTTGCTGTTGGGGCATCCTGCCGCTGATCAGCGGCGCTCCGATCGCGGCGGCAAGGGCATGCAGCTGGTCCAGATACTGCCCGATCACCAGGATGCCCGCCTGCGGATGCTTTTTCACGAGGTCGGCAACGATTGCCGTTTTGGCAGGGTTCTCCGCTGCCAGCCTGAACTTCTCTTTGCCCCCTGCAAATGTATATCTTTCGCGAAGCCCCGCGTCCATCGGAACCCGGATTTCGCTGCATTCGACTCGGGCAATCCATCCTTGGGATTCAAGCTCTTTCCACGGCATTTCATACCGCTTGGGGCCGATGAGGGAAAAAACGTCCTGCTCGCACCCGTCCTCCCGGACCAAGGTTGCCGTCAGCCCCAGCCTGCGCGTCGCCTGAATTTCCGCCGTCGCCCGGAATACCGGGGCCGGCAGCAGATGCACTTCATCGTAGATGATGAGTCCCCAGTTCCGTTCGTTAAACAGCTTCATATGCTCGAATTCGCCTTCCTTGGAGCGCCGATGGGTCAAAATTTGGTAGGTGGCTACGGTTACCGGCTTCACTTCCTTTCGCTCGCCGGTATATTGGCCGACTTGATGCGGCTTTAGCGTCGTTTTTTCGGTTAATTCGCGCATCCATTGCTCCACCGAGGTGGTGTTCGACGTGAGAATGAGGCATTCGCATTGCTGTCTTTCAAGCGCAGCGATGCCGATGATCGTCTTGCCCGCCCCGCAGGGCAGAACCAGCACGCCGCTGCCGCCGCTGCCCGTCACGCCCTCGAACGCCTCTACCGCCTCAGCCTGATAACTTCGAAGGGCAAACCTCCTCCCTTCGCTTCCATCCTGCCAGTGAAGCCGCAGCGCTTGGCCTTCGTGGTACCCCGCCAAATCCAGCACGGGGAAACCATAGCGCATAAGCTCCTGTTTGAGGCGTCCTCTCGCCGCGGCCGAAATCCGGGCCTTGGTCGGCGAGATGCGCTCTAAATGCAAAGCCGACAGCGCCGGCGAAGCGATCGCTTCATCCAAAATCAGGCTGTCCTCAGCCGTCAAACAAAGCATGTTTTCTCCGCCGGCTTCCTTTTGCAGCGTTAATTTGCCGTATCTTGACATGAGCCCGCGGATCTCCTGCAGCAATCCCGCCGGCAGTCCCCACCTCGCAATCGATTGCAAATCGGCGGCGACGTCTTCGGCGCTTCCGCCCAAGGCGGCCGCGTTCCATAAGGAAAGCGGCGTAATTCTGTAGGTATGAAAGGCGGACGGGCTTTTGACGAGCTCCGCAAACCGCGACAGCTTCTCCCTCGCCGTTTCGAATCCGGGATGGCCGCATTCCAGCAGCACCGTGCGGTCGCGCTGGACGATGCAGGCTTTTAGATCGTTCATGTTCGGCTCCTTTCCATATGGAAAAAGTCCACCTCCTAAAGCAGGAAGTGAACTTCGTTTTTCGGATACCTTTATGTTTTCCCAAAGATCACCAGACCATTCTTGCATGTTGCGAAGCCGCCAAGCCCGAATCCGGTCCCGCCTACTCCCAGCCCTGATAAGATTGCGTCATCGAAACAAGCAGTTTGGCCGCGGCGAGCATCGCCGATTCGTCGAAATCGAACCGGGGATGATGATGCGGATAAACCGCCTGAAGGCTTTCGTTGCCCGCTCCCACGAACATGAAGCACCCCGGAACCCGCTCCAGGTAATACGAAAAATCCTCGGCAGGCATGATTTTGGCGCACTCGCTGACTTGCCCTTCTCCGAACACGCCCGGCGCCACGCGGAAGAAACGGCCGGTTTCCTCCTCGTCATTCACGAGCGGCGGATAACCCATGACGTACTCGATGTCCGCCTTGGCGCCGTAGGTTTCGGCCGTCAGTCGGGTGATATCCTCGATCCGCCCGCGGATCAGCTCCCGCGTCTCTTCGTCGAAGGTACGTACCGTTCCCGTAATGCGGCAGGATTCCGCGATGACGTTCTGAGCGCTCCCTCCCTGGATGGTGCCGATCGTCACGACCGCCGGCTTGAGCGGATCCACCGTCCGGCTGACGATGCTTTGCAGCTGCATGACGACGGCCGCCCCCGCCACGACGCTGTCGACCGTCACGTGCGGCATGCCTCCATGCCCGCCTTTGCCCGTAATGTCGATAAAAAATTCGTCTGCCGCCGCCATCAGCGGTCCGGGCGCGCTTGCCGCCGTCCCTGCGGCAAAGGGCGTCCACAGATGGACCCCGTAAATGACGTCCACGCCTTCAAGAACGCCGGCATCGATCATGCCGCGGGCGCCTCCCGGGCAAACCTCTTCCGCCGGCTGAAAAATAAAGCGGATTTCCCCTTCAACGTCAGCTTGCCGCCGGCTAAAATAAGCAGCGACGCCAAGCAGGGTCGATGTATGGCCGTCATGGCCGCATGCGTGCATCACGCCGGGTACCCCGGAAGCATATTCGCAAGTTTTTTCGTCCTGGATCGGCAGTGCGTCCATATCGGCCCGAAGCGCCACCGTTTTGCCGGGTTTGCCGCCTTTTAGAACGCCGACGACGCCGTAACCGCCGCCAACTTCGGTCGATACGCCCAGCCCGAGCTCCCGCAGCTTGCCTGCCACGAATTGCGACGTTTTCCGTTCATGGTACGACAGCTCGGGGTTTCGGTGCAGAAAGCGCCTCCATTCCACCATTTGCGGCTGCAGCGCGTCCAGCATAGCCTCTTCTCTCATGTACACACGTCCTCTCGCCCAAAAATGAATGTCTGCCGTATTGTTTTCCACTTTCTGGCCACAATGCCTTTTTACCATTGTAGCAGAATCCGGCCGGATGGGGTATGTCCCCTGCGCCGACAAAGCTTGCACAAGCGCTTGAAACATAATATCATGAGTAAAGAACTTTACAGGCATTTAAAGGGAGGATTTTGAAGGATGATTTTTGAAAATACGGGACTTGTCGGTCTGAAAAGCGACCTGGCATTTTTGGACGAAGTAGCTGAAAAAACGGGATTTGTGCGCTGGCAGTGGGAATATACCCGGGCTACATACGATTATAAAATCGAAGACAAAGACACGAACTCGGAATATTTCCTGCGCATGAACACGCGCGCCGTCGAAGGAAAGCTGGAAAAGCCGCATGCCGTGCTCGAAATCGAAGCCGTTTACATGGGAAAAGCGACCTTCCCTCACGGGCTGGAATACGAGACGCCGATTCCTTCCAAAATTCTTAACGTCGCCAACCAAAAACTCCAGCAATTCAAAGCTGCGCTGGAAGCTTAGGGCAGGCCCTTTATGAATCAAGAGAAACCCCAACTGAGGAAAAGAGGGGCGCCGGACTTTCAGCTGCTAATCCTTACTTTTCTGTTGGTCGGTTTTGGGCTGGTGATGGTGTTTAGTGCCAGTTCAAGCCTCACCATTTCCAGCGAG
>Ga0180220_1001564_pt1 | contig 16565 bp, 16 predicted proteins | sample eDN5th37CBELigBY_FD_151335 | JGI IMG/M metagenome (GOLD analysis project Ga0180220, IMG submission 151335) | Enriched backyard soil microbial communities from Emeryville, California, USA - eDNA 5th pass 37_C BE-Lig BY (version 2) (version 2) | ecosystem: Environmental > Terrestrial > Soil >...
TCAACCAGTTCGACGTCGAGGCCGTCATAGATGTTGGTGTCGCGGTCGGGGCCGATGTGGAAAATCCGCCGCGGCGCCTCGGCGATCAGGTCGCGCGTCACATCGCCGGAACTGACCAGCCGGTCATAGGTGCCGTCAGGCACGCCGATCGCCCGCATCTGGGCGGTGACATCGGCACCGAGACGGGGCGAGTTGGTGATCATCACCACCGCCACGCCGCGATCACGCGCCGCCGCCAGCGCGGCCGTGGCTTGCGGGAAATGGTCCACGCCGTTGTGGACGACGCCCCATACGTCGCAGAGCAGAGCTGCATAGCGGCCCGATATGGCCTCGAGCGAAGTGATGATGGGGGAATGAACCGTCATGTCGGCGGGCATGTCCATGGCTGAAAATTGTCGGGTTTGTTGGCTTCGACGCCCCGGATAAACGATGTGCCTTGGGCTGTCACCAGCTTTCCTGTCTCGTCCGGCAGCCGCCTGGTTAACGTCGGCTGAAAAATTGGCCGTGTTTTCGGGCGATTTCGCAAACGTGAAATTTATCCATTCCTGCGATTGTGCGCCCTCGACACCATTATTGGGCAGCGGGGGCTGAAGCCAGATGTTGCGGAAATTCCTGGCCGACAAGCGCGGCAACTACGCCATGATAACCGGTTTGCTGATGGCGCCGTTGTTTGGTGCCGTGGCCTTGGCCGTCGACTACTCGGAAATGTCGCGCCAGCGACTGGACACGCGAAACGCGCTCGACGCGGCCAACATCGCCACGGCGCGCGAATTGCAGGCTGGCGCCACGGACAGCAAGGCAATTGCCTACGCCAACGACTTCTACTTTGCCAATCTGCGCCATGTGAAGCCTGCCAAGACCAGTCTCGATGTAACCCTGCCGAACAACAGCGTCGGTGGCGGCTCAATGAAAATGTGTGCCTCACTCAATTATTCGCCGTACTTCTTCCCGGCGGCTGCCATGTTGATGGGGCAACAGTCGAGAGATTTCGATTTCATCACCTGTTCTGAGGTGCGCCTCAAAAACACACTGGAAGTGTCGCTGGTACTCGATAATTCGGGTTCGATGACCAACAAGGGCTCGGGCACTGGCCAGCAGCGCCTGGCGTTGCTCAAGACGGCCGCAAAGCAGCTTGTCGATACGATGGCGCTCGAAGCCAATCAGATGAAACAGGTCGACAGACCCATCCAGTTCTCGCTGGTGCCGTTCGCAGCGTCGGTCAATGTCGGTCCGCAATACGACACGGCAAGCTGGATGGATACTATGGGTATTTCACCGATCCACCATGAGAATTTCGACTGGTCGACGATGACCAAAGACAATTCACCCTTCCCGGACAAATACGTCGAGAAGGTCGGAGACGTTTGGTACAAACGTGGAAAAAACTGGGGCGAAAGCGAAGATCATCCCATGACACGCTTCAGCCTTTATAACGACATTCTCTATGAATCCACCCGCACCCGCAACGCTGCCGGACAATATGTCTATTCGACAAGCCAATATGCAAGCTGGAACGGCTGCGTCGAGGCGCGGCCCTTTCCCTTCAATGCCAACGATGCGACCCCATCAACGGGCAACCCGGCGTCCATGTTCGTGCCGATGTTCGCACCTGATGAGCCAGGAACCGTATGGCTGGACTTCGATCGCGACGGCAAGGTCGACAAAGACCCCACCACTAAGAACAAGGACTTTAAACCAGTCTCTCAAGGCTACCAGAATAACTGGTGGATGGATTGGCAGGAATATGCGCGAAGATTCAATTTGTCGCCCAAAGACCAGAGTTCTTCCGAGCGGCAGCGTGACATGCGCAAGTACTTTGTCGCCAAGCCATACGGTGCCACCGGCAGTGGAAACGCAAACTACTCCTGCACCACGAGCCCAATAACACCGTTGCAGGACATCAGCGACGAAAAGGGCAAGGACATTATCAAGACCGCCATTGATGATATGGCTGCTAGTGGCAACACCAATGTGCCGGAGGGTCTGGCATGGGGCTGGCGCACTTTGTCCAGTGGCGAACCCTTCACCGAAGGCCGCCCGGAAATCGAGAGAGGCAATGACAAAGTGCTGATCGTACTGACCGACGGTGCCAATACCTATTCGTCTATGAGCGATGCCAGCTATGCCGGGAATCGTTCGACCTATGCCGCCTACGGCTACACAGGCGTCAACTATGACAATAAGGGAATGACGCGACTATTTCTCAACACCAGCAATAAGATCGGCAAGACTACGCACACCAGCACCAATTTTACTGCAGCATTGGACGAGCAACTGCAAACCCTCTGCAGCAACGCCAAGGAAGCGAAAGCGAACATCATCATTATGACAGTCTCGCTCGACCTGTCGATGTCAAAATCAGCAGAGAAAAAAGCCATTGAAGCGATGAAGGAATGCGCTTCCGAATCCCGGTACCGCATGGATGCGAACGATCCATCCAAGCCAGCAAAACTGTACTGGAATGCGACCGGAGCAAGCCTCTCGGACGACTTCAAGGAAATCGCAGACGAACTCTCCAACCTGCGCATCACCAGCTGACGAGAGCTGTGGAAACCAAGGCCCGGACGCAAGCACGCGCCGGGCCTTTTGCATTTCTACATCGGCCGCCGCATGGAGCGGTCGGGCTCCACCAGCTTGCGATAAAGGTGCCAGGTCGAATGGCCGAGCACAGGCATCACCACGGCCAGGCCGGCCAACAGCGGGATGGCGCCGATCACCAGAAGGGCGGCGACGATCAGGCCCCACAGCGCCAGGGGAAGCGGATTGGCCCACACGGCCCGCATCGAGGTTTCCACGGCTGCCACGGCGCCGGCGTCGCGATCGAGCATCAGCGGAAAGGCCACCACACTGGAGGCAAGGGCCACCACGGCAAAAATGAAGCCGGCGGCATTGCCGAGCAGGATGAGCATCCAGCCCTGCCTCGTGGTCAGCACCTCATTGAGGAAAACGCCGATGGAGGCTGGCGCCGCCTCGCCGAACAGGCTCGTATAGATGGATTGCGCCGTGTAGAGCCAGAGCAGGAACAGGGCGAACAGCATGATGCCGACGACGGCTATGGACGGCAAGGCCGGTGAGTAGCGCAGCTCCAGCGCATGCCGCCAGGAGGTGTCCATGCCCAGTTCGCGCCGGCGGCTGATCTCGTAAAGCCCGATCGCTGCGAAGGGTCCCAGCAGCGCGAAGCCGGACATCAGCGGATAAACCAGATGAATGGCCCCTGCCCCGGTCGTCCACCGCGTCAGGATCAGCCCGACGACGGGATAGATCAGGCACAGGAAAACATAGTGCGACGGCTTTTGCCGGAAATCATCCAATCCCAGACGCAGCGCGTCCATGATATCGGCGGTGCCGATGCGGCGAACGACGGGCTGCACACGCATGCCGCGCGCGTCCGTCATAACGTGGAAACTGGCCATGACCTTCCTCCCTGCCTAAGCAAGATGGGGCGGTCACCGCCAGATGGCCGCCCCGGGCTGCCACTTCAAAACGGTCGTGTCTTAGCAGATTTCGCTATCGCTGTCGCGCAACCGGGGCGCGTGTGCCGGTCCATTACGGAATTTTTACCGGCTGCCCGGCAAAAGCCATGATCGGCAGCCTATCAGGCGTCATGAGCATGTCCCGATCCGATTTTTCCTTTCCCGTCCTTGAGCCATGCCTCAACCGCCGCACTCTGGTGCTGGGGGCCGGTGCTTTCGCACTTGCCGGGCTGGCCGGCTGCGGGTCGCTGTCCCGGCAAGGCGCCGGCGGCGGGGCGTCGACCTCGGCCAGCGCCGCGATGGCTGGAATTCGCAATGCCGAGGGCTTGCCCGTGCTCTCGCCGGACAGCCAGTTGGAGCGGGCCGCGTTGCAGCAGGCGCACTATATGGCAGCGTCCCGCAGCATGACCCATACGACAGGGTTCGGAAAAGGGTTCCCCACGCGTGTGAAGAGCAACGGAATCAAGGGCGCGGCGGCGGAAAACATTGCAGAAGGCCGCATGGATGTCGCCCGCGCCATCGACATGTGGATGAACTCGCCACCGCATCGGCGCAACATGCTCGACAGCCGCTTCCATCGCTTCGGCCTGGCCTGGGCCAGCGGTCCCGACCGTCCCGAGTGGCGCTACTGGGCGATGGTGCTGGCGAGCTGAAAAAGGCCGCGCGCATTCATTCGCGCATGAAACGCTTTCCGGTCCTTGACACCGATCTGGCTGCTGACTATTTCATTCGCCGTTAGCACTCTGTTATGCCGAGTGCTAACAGGTCCGGCAGCGCCGGACGGAGGGAATTCTTTCTCATCATTGTGACCGAGGAAATCAAATGGCAAAGACGAAGTTCCGCCCGCTTCATGACCGCGTGGTCGTTCGCCGGGTCGAGTCCGAAGAAAAGACGGCTGGCGGCATCATCATCCCCGACACCGCCAAGGAGAAGCCGCAGGAAGGTGAAATTGTCGCCGTTGGTTCGGGCGCCCGCGACGAGAGCGGCAAGCTCGTTGCCCTCGACGTCAAGGCCGGCGACCGTGTCCTGTTCGGCAAGTGGTCGGGCACCGAAGTCAAGCTCAATGGCGAAGACCTTCTGATCATGAAGGAATCCGACATCATGGGCATCATCGGCTGATCCGGCCGGTCCCATTCTTCAACACTCACTGCAATCCGAATTTCGGGCCACAGGCCCAGGAGTAAGCAATGGCTGCCAAAGACGTAAAATTCTCCCGTGACGCCCGCGAGCGCATGCTGCGCGGTGTCAACATCCTCGCCGACGCGGTGAAGGTCACCCTCGGCCCCAAGGGCCGCAACGTTGTCATCGACAAGTCCTTCGGCGCTCCGCGCATCACCAAGGACGGCGTCTCCGTCGCCAAGGAGATCGAACTGGAAGACAAGTTCGAGAACATGGGCGCCCAGCTCGTTCGCGAAGTCGCTTCCAAGACCAACGACAAGGCCGGTGACGGCACCACCACCGCCACGGTCCTCGCCCAGGCCATCGTTCAGGAAGGCCACAAGGCCGTTGCCGCCGGCATGAACCCGATGGATCTGAAGCGCGGCATCGATCTGGCCGTCTCCGAGGTCGTCGCCGATCTCGTCAAGAAGGCCAAGAAGATCAAGACCTCCGAGGAAGTCGCGCAGGTCGGCACCATCTCCGCCAATGGCGAGAAGGAAATCGGCGAGATGATCGCCGAGGCCATGCAGAAGGTCGGCAACGAAGGTGTCATCACCGTCGAGGAAGCCAAGACCGCCGACACCGAGCTGGAAGTCGTCGAAGGCATGCAGTTCGACCGCGGCTACCTGTCGCCCTACTTCATCACCAATCCCGACAAGATGATTGCCGAACTCGAGGACGCCTACATCCTGCTCCACGAGAAGAAGCTCTCCAACCTGCAGGCCATGCTGCCGGTGCTCGAGGCTGTCGTGCAGACCTCGAAGCCGCTGGTCATCATCGCCGAGGACGTCGAGGGTGAGGCCCTGGCCACGCTGGTCGTCAACAAGCTGCGCGGCGGCCTGAAGATCGCTGCCGTCAAGGCTCCGGGCTTCGGTGATCGCCGCAAGGCCATGCTGGAGGATATCGCCATCCTCACCGGTGGCCAGGTCATCTCCGAGGATCTGGGCATCAAGCTCGAGAACGTCGGTCTCAACATGCTCGGCCGCGCCAAGAAGGTGCGCATCGAGAAGGAGAACACCACGATCGTCGACGGTGCCGGCAAGAAGGCCGAGATCCAGGGCCGCGTTGGCCAGATCAAGGCCCAGATCGAGGAGACCACCTCCGACTACGACCGCGAGAAGCTGCAGGAGCGCCTGGCCAAGCTGGCTGGTGGCGTTGCCGTGATCCGCGTCGGCGGCTCGACCGAGGTCGAGGTCAAGGAGAAGAAGGACCGCGTTGACGACGCCCTGAACGCCACCCGCGCCGCGGTTGAGGAAGGCATCGTCCCCGGCGGCGGCGTCGCCCTGCTGCGCGCCACCCAGGCGATCAAGGCTGCCGGCGCCAATGCCGACCAGGCTGCCGGCATCAACATCGTGCGTCGCGCCCTGCAGGCTCCGGCCCGCCAGATCGCTACCAACGCCGGTGCGGAAGCCTCGATCATCGTGGGCAAGATCCTCGACAACAAGAGCGCGACCTACGGCTACAACGCCGCCAACGACGAGTATGGCGATCTGATCCAGCTCGGCATCGTCGACCCGGTCAAGGTTGTTCGCACGGCGCTGCAGGACGCCGCTTCGGTCGCCGGCCTGCTGGTCACCACCGAGGCCATGATCGCCGACGCTCCGAAGAAGGAAGCCGCGGCTCCGGCCATGCCCGGCGGCATGGGCGGCATGGGCGGCATGGACTTCTAAGAAGTTCTTTCACCGTGAATTGGAAAGGGCGGCCGGTGGCCGCCCTTTCCTTTTTGAAAAAAAGATACGCCGGCATGGAACCAATTTCACGGCCGGCCGTTCTGGTCCTGTCGAAGCAATTCAAAGGAGAAATCCGGAGAAAGGCTAACGACAAAAGAGACGCCTTCCACACATTCAACGGTGCGGGAGGCGTCTTTTTGCGATGCGTGATGGTTTTCCATCAACCTGTTATTCCCAAAGAATAATCCGGAACAAATCGACAGCAGCTCCGTTGAAGTCGGCGAATTCAACCCAGGAGATGCGATCATGGTGAACAAGGATCAGGTGGCCGGCGCGGCCAAGCAGGCAAAGGGCGCCGTCAAGGAGGCAGCAGGCAAGCTGACCGGCAGCAAGAAGACCGAACTCAAGGGCAAGGCGGAAAAGGCAGCCGGCAAGGTTCAGAAAACCTATGGCGACACCAAGGAAAAGGTGAAGAAGGCCATGTAGGCCGATTGACCCTCACGGGATATGCACGCGAAGGCGGTCTGCGGATCGCCTTTTTTCGCGCTCCGCCGACGGGCAGGCAGGCGCTTCACGTGCCCAGCTTTCTGGTGAACGCATTGGTGAAGGCGATGCCGTCCCCATCATCCCTTGCTTCCCCCAGCACCACCTCCATCACACCGTTCGTGACGCGGACAAGCGCAAAACCGCCCATGAAGGCTGCCTTCGGCTTGAATAGATCCAACCCGTTTGCCTCATAGATCATCGGGGTTTCGTGCTGATGGCCGTGAAAGAGCCCGATAACGTTGAAAGGCTTTATGACCGCCAGCAAGGCTGCCTATTCGGCCTTGCTCCACCAATGGGGCTTTCCGGTGCCTGTGTCGTCGAAAGTCTTGCGCTCGCTGTCCCATACTTCGAGCGAGAACGGGTCCCATCCATAATGCTGGAACAGGACGACCGGCCTTCCGTCGGCGGCGTTCGCCTGCAGGTCCTGCCCCAGCCAGTTCAGCCCGCTTACCGCTCCTTCCCGCGTATCGCCGCCGAAGCGATGCAGTTGCACCAGGTGCAGGCCGCCCCAATCCCATGAATAGCAGTCGGAATCGACGTCATAATTCGCGGCTGGCACCGGCGGCTTGAAGAATACGCCCGGCCTGTGGTTCATCTCCACGTAGTCGCGCAGCTCGCGCCGATACCAGTCGACATGGGGCGGTGGTCCGTTCTGGTCGAGATCGTGATTGCCAAGGCCGGCATAGACAGGCATGTGCACCCGGTCGGGACCGACGCCTTGCTGATAGCGCTGGCTGAACTGGAGCAATTGCGTGCCTTCGCTCGGCTGCACGGTCTGGCCCCCACCGTCATCGGTCATGTCGCCGCCGACGACCAGCCCAAGGGGTGTCGCGATGCGCTGCCCCGCAGCCTCCAGATGCGTCGCCTTGCCGTCGATCTCGGCCGGCCACACCTTGCCCGTGATTGCGTTCAGCCCCGCGATGTGGCGCAACAGGTTCGCATCGGTCTTGCCTTCCTGGGCGCAATTCGGGCTAAGGCCACTGGCCATTCGGCAGGCATGGACATCGCAGATGAACAGGAAGGTCGCGTCGATGGGCGGGATTGCGGCCTGCGTGGCGATCGGCAAAAGGGTTCCGGCAGTCCATGCAAGACCTCCGGCCAGCATTTCGCGACGGGACAGCCGAAACAAAATGCGCGCGCTCATGATCCTTCAATTGAGCACGGGAGCGGGGCCTGGTCCAGTTTGCCGCCGCCGCCTATGGCATTGAAACGATTTGGAAGCCCCGGCTTGAAATCTTGGCTTGAAGCCCTCTTGGCAAAGCGATAGGCCGGGGCCACCCCAATTCGCTTGTTCAGGAGACCTGCCCGTGAGCGCTCACAAGACCAGAACCGAAACCGATACGTTCGGCCCCATCGAAGTGGCCGCCGACCGCTATTGGGGTGCGCAGGCGCAACGGTCCCTCGGCAATTTCAAGATCGGCTGGGAAAAGCAGCCGGCCTCCATCGTTCGCGCGCTGGGCATCGTCAAGCGCGCCGCCGCGGAAGCCAATATGGAGCTCGGCAAGCTCGATCCCAAGCTTGGCGCGGCGATCATCGAGGCCGCGCAGGAAGTGATCGACGGCAAGCTCGACGAGCACTTCCCGCTCGTGGTCTGGCAGACCGGTTCCGGCACCCAATCCAACATGAACGCCAATGAGGTGATCTCCAACCGGGCGATCGAGAAGCTTGGCGGGGAGATGGGCTCGAAGAAGCCGGTTCATCCCAATGACCATGTCAATATGAGCCAGTCGTCGAACGACACCTACCCGACGGCCATGCACATCGCCTGCGCCGAGCGCATCGCACACGACCTGCTGCCGGCGCTGAAGCACCTGCACGCCGCCCTCGAAGCCAAGGCCAAGACCTTCGACCATATCGTCAAGATCGGCCGCACCCATACGCAGGACGCAACTCCCCTCACCCTCGGCCAGGAATTCTCCGGCTATTCCCAGCAGGTGAAGAACGGCATCGAGCGCATCGAAATGACGCTGCCGGGGCTGATGCAGCTTGCGCAGGGCGGCACCGCGGTCGGCACCGGCCTCAACGCCCCGGTCGGATTCGCCGAGAAGGTGGCGGAAAAGATCGCCGCCATCACCGGGCTCGACTTCACCTCGGCACCGAACAAGTTCGAGGCGCTGGCCGCCCATGATGCCATGGTCTTCTCGCATGGCGCGATCAACACGGTCGCGGCCTCGCTGTTCAAGATCGCCAACGATATCCGTTTCCTCGGCTCCGGCCCCCGCGCCGGCCTTGGCGAGCTTGCCTTGCCGGAGAACGAGCCGGGCTCGTCGATCATGCCGGGCAAGGTCAATCCGACCCAATGCGAGGCGCTGACGCAGGTGTGCGTGCAGGTCTTCGGCAACAATGCCGCCATCACCTTCGCCGGCAGCCAGGGCCATTTCGAGCTGAACGTCTACAACCCGCTGATGGCCTACAACTTCCTCCAGTCGGTGAAGCTGCTGGCCGACGCATCGGTGTCCTTCACGGACAACTGCGTCGTCGGCATCGAGGCCCGCGAGGACAACATCAGGGCTTCGCTGGAGCGGTCGCTGATGCTGGTGACGGCGCTGGCCCCGACCATCGGCTACGATGCGGCGGCCAAGATCGCCAAGACGGCGCACAAGAACGGCACGACGCTGCGCGAGGAAGCGCTCAAGACCGGCCTGGTCAGCGAAGCCGACTATGAGCGCCTGGTGCGGCCAGAGGACATGATCCATCCCGGCTGAGCCATCTGGCTGCCGGGTTGCATTTCGGCTAGTCTGCGGCCATGCGCTACGTGATCATCATCGTGACCATCGCCTGCTTCATCATCTGGGACGGCCTCTACAATGGAGGCCGTTACATCGATGCGTCGGTGACGAGCGTGAAGAACGTCGTGCGCATGGTCACCGGCTAGTTCACCTGCACCATTTTCCGGCGCGACATCCTGCCGGTTGACGCGACGCGGTCTTCCGGACCAGAAGATGTCCGCCCCCGGCCGATGCCGGCAGCCATTCCCGAACCGATTCCCAGGAGGCCGAATTGATCCGGCACATCGTGTTCTTCACCGTGAAGCCGAGCATGGACGTAGAAACCGTGCGCGTCGGGCTGATGGAACTCGGGCGCATCCCGCATTCACGGCATTTCGAGGTGACCGTGAACCGCAAGGTCGATCTGTTCGAGAACGAGATCGACATCGTCGTCTATGCGGAGTTCGAAAACGAAGCCGCCTTGCACGCGTTCAAGGCCGACCCGATCTACGCCGAAACCACCGCCAAGGTGCGGCCGATGCGCGAACTGCGCTTTTCGGCTGACGTGGTGGCGGCAAACTGAGCGCTCGACCATCCAGGCGGCAGTCAGTCCGCCAAGTCGATCTCGGAAGCTAGTTTCCCCAGTGCAAGGACGGTGCGCCAGTTGCGCGCGGTCGACACCGTCCCCAGCAGGCGGTTGATCACCGGCGGCAGTTTGGAGGCGCTGAAACCGTCTGGCACATGCAGATAGAGAATATTGCCGCTGACATGGAGCCGTTCACCGGCCGCGCGTGCCTGTAGCGCCTCCACATCCTTCTGTTTCGGTTCGTCCTTCAATACGAAGACATGCAACCTCGTTGGGCTGTCGGCGGCTTCCGGAAACGGATTGGCGTCGATGATCCGCTGCCACTCGTCGCGGCTGGCCAGCATGATCTCCTGGTCGAAGTCGAAATCGCGGCGGGCGATATCGCCAATCAGCCTGTGTGTTTCCTGTCGGCCCCTGTCGGAGGCGAGAATGGCATTGCCGCTGTTGATGTAGGTGGAGACATGGCCAAACCCGTCCTTCGTGAGCGCCGCGCGCAACTTTGCCACCGGCAACTGGGTCGCGCCGCCGACGCCGCGAAACAGCACGATGTAGACATCGCCCGTGGCCTTGCCGCTCATATGATGAAGCTCGCCAGCGTCTCGTTCTCGGTAATGTCCTGATACTGCACGCCCTCGGCCTCGAACTTCGCCCGGAGCGTGGTGAAGTTGCGGCTGTCGCGGGTTTCGATGCCGATCAGCACCGAACCGAAATTGCGCGCCGACTTCTTCAGATATTCGAAACGGGCAATGTCGTCGTCGGGCCCGAGCATCTGCAGGAAGTCGCGCAGGGCGCCCGGCCGCTGCGGCAGGCGAATGATGAAATATTTCTTCAGCCCTTCGAAGCGCAATGCCCGCTCCTTGACATCGGGCAGGCGCTCAAAATCGAAATTGCCGCCGGACACCACGGCCACGATGGTCTTGCCGCGGATTTCCTTGCGGCTGAAATCCTTCAGCGCGTCGATGGTGAGCGCGCCGGCCGGCTCCAGGACCACCCCCTCGACGTTCAGCATCTCGATCATGGTCGCGCACAGCCGGTTTTCCGGTACGAGGCGCGCCGTCTCGGCGGGAAAGTCCTTGAGCAGCCGGAAATTCTCGCGGCCGATTTCCGCCACCGCCGCTCCGTCGACGAAATTGTCGACGCGGGGCAGTTTCACGCGCCTGCCTTCGGCAAGGCTGCGGGCGAGGCTCGGAGCCCCCGACGGCTCGCAGAACAGGAAGCGCGGCGCCTGCCCGGCAGCCTCGAAATATTGGGTCACGCCTGCCGCCAACCCGCCGCCGCCGACAGGCAGCATGACGATGTCCGGCGCCCTTCCCGTGCCGATCTGCTCGATGATCTCCTGCGCGATGGTCGCCTGTCCCTCGATGATGTCGCGGCTGTCGAAGGGCGGCACCATGTGAGCGCCGGCGGTTTCGGTGAACTCCAGCGCCGCGTGATAGCAATCGTCGAAGAAGTCGCCGATCAGCCTGATCTCGACGAACTCCCCGCCGAACATGCGGGTCTTGTCGATCTTCTGCTGCGGCGTCGTCACCGGCATGAACACCACGCCCTTGCGGCCGAAATGGCGGCACACGAAGGCGAAGCCCTGCGCATGGTTGCCGGCGGAAGCGCAAACGAACAGGCTGGCCTTGTTGCCTGCGGCAAGCGTCTTGCGGAAGAAATTCAGCGCGCCGCGGATCTTGTAGGAGCGCACCGGCGTCAGGTCCTCGCGCTTCAGCAGGATGCGCGCCCCATATTTCTGCGACAGGTAGTCGTTTTCCTGCAAAGGCGTTTCGGGAAAAATCTCCCGTATCGCCTGGGCAGCAGTTCCAACCCTGTCGGCGAAGCTTGTCATGGCGCGGTCCTGTGGCGTGTATGAGCATCCGTTCCTGCCGCGATTTTGGCATTTGCGCAACACCGAACCTGTCGCAAACGGACCAGCCTCATCTAAGCGACGCTTTGACTTACTTCCGCCGTGTTCTGCGGGTGGAGGAAGCGGGGCTCTGGCATCATGCCTTGCCCACGGCGAAACCGACGGACATCGAAGTGCCCTTGAAGACCCTGCTTGCAATCGCGCTTTCCCTGGTGGTCGCCGGCTGCACCACCAACAGATCGGAAGAAATCCTCGGCAGCGTCCTCGTGCCCGCCGCAGTGACCGATATTGCCGGGAACCACTCGATCTTCATCGCCACGACGCGCAAGCGCTCCACCGACCGTTCCAAGGTGTTCGAGGGTGAACGCTCGGCCACGCTCAACTTCGCCCGCGTCAACGTCACCGTGCCACGCGAGCACAAGGTCGGCCAGATCGAACGCCGCAAGCGCGGCAGATCCGACGATCCGTCGAAATATTTCATGGCCTCCGATGCCGCCGGGTATGAGACGGGGCCGCAGTTCTCCCAGGCACTGGATGCCGATATTGCCGCGCGCGGCGGCCGCGTCATGGTTTTCGTGCATGGCTACAACACCGGCTTCGATGCCGGCGTGTACCGTGCGGCCCAGATCGCCCACGATTCCGGCTACCCGGGCACGCCTGTCCTGTTCTCCTGGGCTTCGGGCGGCTCGACCACCAGCTATGTCTACGACAAGGAGAGCGCCAGCGTGGCGCGCGACCAGCTCGAGGTGACGCTGCGCCTTCTGTCGCAAACCGGTGCGCGCCGCATCGATATCGTTGCCCACTCGATGGGCACCTGGGTGACGATGGAGGCGCTGCGCCAGCTCGCCATCACCGGCGACCGCAACCTGCGCGGCAAGCTGGGTGACGTGGTGCTGGCCTCGCCCGACATCGATGTCGACGTGTTCAAGAGCCAGATGCGCCGCTACGGCAAACCGGAAAAGCCGTTCATCCTGCTTCTGTCGCAGGACGACAGGGCGCTGCGGCTGTCCGGCATGCTGGCCGGTTCGCGCCCGCGCGTCGGCGACTATGCCGGTGCCGACAAGGAACTGGCCGATTATGGCGTGACGGTCGTCGACCTGTCCAAGGCGAAGGGCGCGGATTCCTTCAACCACACCAAGTTCGCCGACAATCCGGTTCTGGTGCGCATGCTGGGCCAGCGCCTGCGCGAGGATGACGGGTTCGCCAGCGACCGGGAAATCACGGACCGCATCCGGCTTGTCACGCAGCAGGCCGCCGCCAGCGCATTCTAAAGCCTGAACAGATCCAAGCAGGGCTGGACCAGGCAGGTTTCTGCCTATATTGCGGATGCAGGTCCAGGCGGCGCCGCAAGTATAGGGCGCCATATTGGGAGCAGCGGTGCTGTGCGCTTGAAAGCCTTGTTCGTTGTCGCTTTTGCTGCACTGCTGGCTGGATGCATGGCATCCAGCCGCCATGAACTGCTCAATATCTCGTCCTTTCCGGCCAATCCTTCCGATATTTCGGCCGAGCACGAAATCTTCGTGGCCACCACAAGACGCCAGTCGATCGACCAGCCGCGCATCGTGTTCGGTGGCGACCGCTCCCCCAACGTGGCCTATGCCAGCGTCGACATGACCGTTCCCCGTATCCATGAAACCGGCAGGATCGAGCGCGCCAAGGGCCGCGCTCAGGCCGACCCGGCCAAGCATTTCACGGCACGAAGCGTGAGCTTCTACAAGGAACCGTCGCAGTTCGCGCGAGCCATCGATGCCAACGTGGCCCGGCATAAGGACCGGCGCGTGCTGGTCTTCGTGCATGGCTTCAACAACGGTTTCGATGACGGCGTCTACCGCATCACCCAGATCGTGAACGATACGAAATATGACGGGACGCCCATCCTGTTTTCCTGGGCTTCCAACGCAAGGACGACGGGTTATCTCTACGACAAGGAAAGCGCCAACGCCGCGCGCGACGATCTCGAGGCGACGCTGCGCATGCTGGCCAGGAGCAAGGCCAAAAGCATCGACATCATCGCCCATTCGATGGGCACGTGGGTAACGATGGAAACCCTGCGCCAGCTCGCCATAGCCGGCGACCGCGACCTTGGCGGCAAGCTCGGCAATGTCGTGCTTGCTTCGCCGGACATCGACGTCGATGTGTTCAAGAAGCAGATGCTGCGTTACGGCAAGCCCGACAAGCCTTTCGTCGTGCTGCTCTCGGACGACGACCGCGCCCTCCAGCTCTCCACGTTCATTTCGGGCGACAAGCCGCGCGTCGGCGACTATTCCGATGCGGCCGATCTGGCCAGCTACGGGGTCATCGTGGCCGATCTGACGCAGGCCAGCTCCGGCGACAGGCTCAACCATGCCAAGTTCGCCGACAATCCGGTCCTCGTGCAATTGCTGGGCGACAGCCTGAGGACCCATGCGGGCCTGGCGGCGGCCGAAGATGGCGATTTCGGCAGCCCGATGAGCACGATCGGCAAGGACATCGGACAAGCGGTCGGCTCGGTCGCCGACATCGTCATCACCACGCCGTTCAAGGTTCTGTCGATCGCCGCCGGGGGCTAGAAAAGGATCGCGGGACACCCGCAAGGCGGGAAAAGGTCGACGCCAGCGCCCCGCCTGCCCCTGCGTCATGTCGGAGAGCCCGCCCTAATCTCTTGATTTGACTTTCTATTTTACGTTTCTATTTCTCGGTATATAGTCCGATAGTTGTGTTGCGCTGGTGCCCGGATGTCGTGTTTCCTGCACTGGGGTCTGCGCGAGACGACAATGGGATCGCAGATACAAGACGCAAACGATACCCGGGAGGAAAACGTGAAGAAACTGGTTGGCGCCCTGGCGATGGGTGCAATGCTTTCTATGACCGCCGCATACAGCTACGCGGCCGATTATCCGGAACGTCCCATCACCGTCATCGTGCCGTTCTCCGCCGGGGGGCCGACGGATACCGTCACGCGCCTCGTCGCGGAAGCCATGTCGAAGGATCTCGGGCAACAGGTTCTGGTCGAGAATGTCGGTGGCGCCGGCGGTACGCTGGGCGCGGCGCGCGTGGCGCAGGCCGAACCGGACGGCTACACGCTGCTTCTCCATCATATCGGCATGGCGACCAGCGCAACGCTTTATCGCAAGCTGCCCTACGATACGCTCAACGCCTTCGAATATGTCGGGCTCGTCACCGAAGTGCCGATGACCATCGTGGCCCGAAAGGATCTCGAGCCGACCGACTTCAAGGCGCTGGTGGAATACGCCAAGGCCAACAAGGATTCGGTCACCGTGGCCAATGCCGGCATCGGCGCGGCTTCGCATCTGTGCGGCATGCTGTTCATGAGCGCCATCGACACGCCGCTGGTCACCGTTCCCTACAAGGGCACCGGCCCGGCGATGACCGACCTGCTCGGCAGCCAGGTCGACATCATGTGCGACCAGACCACCAACACCACCAAGCAGATCCAGGCCGGCACCATCAAGGCCTATGCCGTCACCACGCCCGAGCGGCTGGAGGTGCTGCCGGACCTGCCCACGACCAAGGAAGCTGGCGTCGACGGCATGGAAGTCTCCATCTGGCACGGCCTCTATGCGCCGAAGGGAACACCGGCCGAGATCGTCGATCGGCTGTCGAAATCCCTGCAACTCGCCCTGAAGGATGAAAATGTGGTCGCCCGCTTCGCCGAACTGGGCACCGCGCCTTCGCCTCAGGAAGATGCGACCCCTGCGGCATTGAAGGAAAAAGTCGAAAGCGAAATCACGCGCTGGAAGCCGGTGATCGAAGCCGCCGGCCAATACGCGGACTGAGGCGAGCATGGGCGGGCGGCTGCAAGGCCTCCCGCCCTGCCACGATCTTTCCCGTCAACCACCGTAGAGAATTTCCATGAAATCCTTGTCTGTCGACAGGACGAACGGCCTGTGCGCCGTATTTTTCATCGGGCTCGGTGTCTTCTTCGCCTTCGAATCGCTTGATCTCGAACTCGGCACAGCGCTGCGGATGGGCCCCGGCTACTTTCCCCTTGTTCTGGCCGGTATCCTCATCCTCCTCGGCATCGTCGTGCTGATCGATGCCATACGGGTCGAGAGCGAGCCGATCGGCCACATCGCGTGGCGCGGGCTGGTGCTCATCCTTCCCGCGCCGATCTTCTTCGGCCTCACGGTGCGCGGGCTGGGCTTCGTTCCCTCGATCTTCCTCACCTGCCTGATCGCCTCCTTCGCCAGCCAGAAGATGAAACCGCTGACGGCCCTGATCCTGTCGGCCGGGCTTACGCTGTTTGCACTGATCGTCTTCAGCTATGCGCTCGGGCTGCCTTTCGTGCGCTTCGGGCCTTGGCTCCGCTTCTAAAGGCAAGCTCATGGATCTGTTCAGCAATCTTGCCCTCGGCTTTGCCACCGCATCCACGCTGTGGAACCTCCTGTTCTGCCTGATGGGGGTGCTGCTCGGCACGCTCATCGGCGTACTCCCCGGCATCGGCGCGACGGCCACCATCGCCATGCTGCTGCCCATCACCTTCCAGATCGGCGATCCGGTCTCTGCCCTGATCATGCTCTCCGGCATCTATTACGGCGCGCAATATGGCGGCTCGACCACGGCGATCCTCATCAA
>Ga0180220_1001567_pt1 | contig 16559 bp, 15 predicted proteins | sample eDN5th37CBELigBY_FD_151335 | JGI IMG/M metagenome (GOLD analysis project Ga0180220, IMG submission 151335) | Enriched backyard soil microbial communities from Emeryville, California, USA - eDNA 5th pass 37_C BE-Lig BY (version 2) (version 2) | ecosystem: Environmental > Terrestrial > Soil >...
CCTATGAGGGCGACACGCCCGAAAAGCAGCGCCGCGTCGCCGCCGGCATCCGTCGCGGCACGGCGAAGCTGGACGGCTCCGGCCGCCACTGGAACGGCAATGCCGCCCCGGTCGGCGTCTACGACGCCAAGGCCGATGCCATCGCCGTTCTGGAAGCCTGCGGCGCACCGGTGGACCGCTTGCAGATCGAGGCGGCCGCCCCTCGCTGGTATCATCCGGGCCGCTCGGGCGTCATCAAGCTCGGCCCCAAGGTGGTGCTCGGCCATTTCGGCGAGTTCCATCCGAAGACGCTGGAGGCGCTCGACGCCAGCGGACCGCTCGCCGGCTTCGAGGTGTTCGTGGACGCCATCCCCGAGCCCAAGGCCAAGCCGACACGCACCAAGCCGAAGCTGGAACTGTCCGCGTTCCAGGCGGTGAAGCGCGACTTCGCCTTCGTCGTCGACAGGACGGTGGAGGCCGGCGCGCTGGTGAAGGCGGCGTTGGCCGCCGACAAGAAGCTGGTCACCGATGTCGGCGTGTTCGACATTTTCGAGGGCGCAGCGCTTGGCGAGGGCAAGAAATCCATCGCCATCGAAGTCACCATCCAGCCGGTCGAGAAGACCCTCACGGACGAGGATTTCGAAGCGCTGGCCGGCCGTATCGTCGAGAATGTGAAGAAGCAGACCGGCGGCGCGCTGCGGGCCTGATCTGCCTGAAGAACGAAGAAGCGGGCAGGCGGATCGCTCCGCCTGCCCGCAATCGTTTCAGCCGTTGGTGAGCGCGAGCGCTTCTTCGGTGTAGCGCTTGCCGGCCACCTTTTCGGGCGAAAGTGCGTCGCCGATATTGGCGACCTCGGTGTCGCTCAGCCGTATCTCCGCTGCCGCGACATTCTGTTCGAGATGGGCGATGCGGCGCGCGCCGGGGATCGGCACGATGAAATCGCCCTGGTGCAGCACCCAGGCAAGCGCCAACTGCGCCGGCGTCACGCCCCTGCCCTCTGCCATCTGTTCCAGCAGCGCCACCAGTTTCGAATTCGCTTCCATCGCCTGTGCCTGGAAACGCGGCAGGGTGCGGCGCCAGTCGTCTTCGCCGAGGACTTCCGCCTTGCGGATCGTGCCGGTGAGCAGGCCGCGCCCAAGCGGGCTGTACGGCACGAAGCCGATGCCGAGTTCCCGGCAGACAGCGAAGATCTCGTCTTCCGGCTCGCGGCTCCACAGCGAATATTCGCTCTGCACGGCGGCAATCGGGTGAACGGCATGGGCGCGCCTCAAGGTCTGCGCGCTCACCTCCGAAAGGCCGAGCGCGCGCACCTTGCCCTCCCGCACCAGCTCGGCCATCGCGCCCACCGTGTCCTCGATCGGCACCGAGGGATCGACGCGGTGCTGGTAGTAAAGATCGATGACGTCGATGCCGAGGCGCTTCAGCGATGCTTCCGCCACCGCCTTGACGTGCTCGGGGCGGCTGTCCACGCCCACCATGCGCTCGGCCCCGGTGCCTTCATCGCTGATCCTGAAGCCGAACTTGGTGGCGATGGTGACCTTGTCGCGCACGCCCTTCAACGCCTTGCCGACGAGGCGTTCGTTCTCGAACGGGCCGTAGACCTCGGCCGTGTCGAAGAAATCGACGCCTATCTCGACGGCCCGGTGCAATGTGGCGATGGACTCCTTTTCCTCTTGCCCGCCATAGGCGAAGCTCATGCCCATGCAGCCGAGGCCGACGGGATTGACGGTGAGTTCCGTTCCAAGTTTGCGTGGTTGCATCTGCAAGCCTCCTTTGTGGGATGCGGCAGAGATAGGAGCCAGGCCGCCGTTCGATAATCCGTTTGTTTGAGCACTGGCTGTTCTGTATTTTAGATCAATGTCGCGTCACGAGCTTTCCCATCTCCCGGTCTTCGCGGCGGTCGCCCGGAACGGCAGCTTCCGGGCCGCCGGACGGGAACTGGGCATTGCCCCGTCGGCCGTCAGCCATGCCGTTTCGGCGCTGGAGGCGCGGCTGGGCGTACGGCTTCTGGCGCGCACGACGCGCAGCGTCGCGCTTACCGAGGAGGGGGCGGTCCTGCTGGAGCGGCTGCGGCCGGCGCTGTCGGAGATCGACCTTGCGCTGACGCAGGCGGTGGAAGCGCGTGACCGGCCGGCGGGAAACCTGCGCCTGAACGTTCCGCGCACAGCCGCCGAGCTTGCGCTGGCGCCGCGCCTTGGCGCCTTCGCGGCCGCCTATCCGGATATCAGGCTCGAGATCGTCAATGAGGACCGCTTCACCGATGTCGTGGAAGGCGGCTTCGATGCCGGCGTGCGGCTTGGCGAAAGCCTGCAACGCGACATGATCGCCGTGCGCATCGGGCCGCAACTGCGCAGTGCGGTCGTGGCGGCTCCCTCCTATATCGAGAGCAGGGCGCTGCCGCGTCATCCGCGCGACCTTGCCGGCCACCGCTGCATCCGCTTCCGCTTTTCCAGCGGCGCCATCTATCGCTGGGAGTTCGAAAAGGCCGGCGAGGAGGTCGTCATGGACGTGGACGGCCCGCTGATCCTCGGCGAGGACAGGGGGATCGTGCAGGCCGCGCTCGACGGCGCCGGCATTGCTTTCCTCTTCGAGGATTATGTGCGCCAGCCATTGGCCGAGGGCCGGCTGGTGCGCATGCTGGAGGACTGGTGCCCGCCCTTTGACGGGTTCTTCGTCTACTATCCCAGCCGCAAGCAGATGCGCCCGGCGCTTCGCGCCTTCGTGGATTTCTTTCGCTGGCGCGACTAAAACCTATTGTGGCGACCGCTTGGCATTTCCGCCCCTTTGGGGCAAATCCGGGCCGGCAATTCTGGAGGCAGTAGCATGTTCCGCTGGGGTATCCTTTCGACGGCGAAGATCGCCCGCGACCATCTGCTGCCGGCCATCGCCGCTTCGGAAAACGGCGTGGTGGCAGCCATCGCCAGCCGCGATCCGGCCCGCGCCCGGCAACTGGCGGACCGGTGGAATGCCCCGCACGCCTTCGGCTCCTATGAGGAGCTGCTGGCCTCCGTCGAAGTCGACGGCGTTTACATCCCCCTGCCCACCTCGCAGCATGTCGAATGGGCGGCGAAGGCCATCGAGGCCGGCAAGCATGTGCTGGTGGAAAAGCCGCTGGCGCTGAAGGCCGCCGACATCGCCCCGCTGATCGCGCTGCGCGATCGGCACAAGGTGCTGGTCAGCGAGGCCTTCATGGTCGTTCACCATCCGCAATGGCTCAAGGTGCGCGCGCTGATCGCGGAAGGGACCATCGGCCGGCTGCGCCATGTGCAGGGCGCCTTTTCCTACTTCAATGTCGATCCGCACAACATGCGCAACCAGCTCGATCTCGGCGGCGGCGCGCTGCCGGACATCGGCGTCTATCCGGTCGTGACGACGCGCTTCACGACGGGCGGCGAGCCTGTGCGGGTGCAGGCGACCATCGAGCGCGCCGCGACGTTCGGCACCGACATCTATTCCTCGGTGCGCGCCGATTTCGGCGGTTTCGAACTGTCCTTCTATCTCTCGACGCAGATGGCCGCCCGCCAGATCATGGTGTTCCACGGCGACAAGGGCTTCATAGAAATTGCCTCCCCCTTCAACGCCGGGCTCTATGACGACCAGCGGGTGACGCTGCACAACCAGGACCACGATGGGGCGCAGCTGTTCCGCTTTCCCGGCGCGCAGCAATATCGCCTGCAGGTCGAGGCTTTCGTCCGCGCGGCCGCCGGCGGCAGGGACCGTGTCTTCACGCTGGAGGACTCGGTGGCGAACCAGAAGGTCATCGACGCCATCTTCCGGGCCGGCACGCATGACGGCTGGGAGCCGGTCTGATCCCTTGATGAGCAAAGTTCCGCTGCCGGAGCTTCCGGTCACCGCCGTTCTGGCCGATCTCGCCGCAGCGCTCGACAAGGGCAACAAGGCGGTTCTGGTCGCGCCTCCGGGTGCCGGCAAGACGACGCTGGTGCCGCTGGCCCTGCTCGAGGCCGGCTGGCGTAACAGTGGCACCATCGTGCTTCTGGAGCCACGCCGGCTGGCCGCGCGCGCCGCCGCGAGGCGCATGGCGTCCCTGCTCGGCGAGGAGCCGGGTGGTGTGGTCGGGTATGCCATGCGCATGGAAAAGCGCGTGTCGGAGCGCACCCGCATCCTTGTCGTCACCGAGGGCGTGCTGGCACGCATGATCCTCGACGATTCCGAACTGCCGGGCGTCAGGGCGGTGATCTTCGACGAGTTCCACGAACGCTCGCTGGATGGCGATTTCGGTCTCGCGCTGGCGCTCGACGTGCAGGGTGCGCTGCGTCCCGATCTGCGGCTGCTGGTCATGTCGGCGACGCTGGACGGCGCGCGCGTGGCAAAACTGCTGGAGGGCGCGCCGGTGATCAAGAGCGAGGGCCGGTCGTTCCCGATAGACATCCGTTATCAGGAGCGCCCCGCCGGCACCCCGGTCGAGGACGCCATGGCCGCCGCCACTCGCGCGGCCCTTGCCGAGGAGACCGGCAGCGTGCTCGCCTTCCTGCCCGGCCAGCGCGAGATCGAGCGCACCGCCGAACGGCTGGAAGGCCGCGTCGGGGTCGATACCGATATCGTGCCCCTTTACGGCATGATGGACGCCAAGGCGCAGGACGCCGCCATCCGCCCGCCGCCGCCCGGCCGGCGCAAGGTGGTGCTGGCCACCGCCATCGCCGAGACATCGATCACCATCGACGGCGTGCGCGTCGTCATCGACAGCGGGCTGGCGCGGCTGCCGCACTACGAGCCGGCCAGCGGGCTGACGCGGCTGGAGACGGTACGGGTGTCGCGCGCCTCCGCCGACCAGCGCGCCGGCCGCGCCGGCCGCACCGAACCCGGCGTGGCGATCCGCCTGTGGCGGGCCGAGCAGACGGCAGCGCTGCCCGCCTTCACGCCGCCGGAAATCCTCGCCGCCGATCTGTCAGGGCTGGTGCTTGATTGTGCGGCCTTCGGCGTTGCCGATCCCGCCAGCCTCGCCTTCCTCGATCCGCCTCCCGGCCCGGCGCTCAACGAGGCCCGCAACCTGCTGCGCACGCTGGGCGCCGTCGATGCGGACGGCCGCCTCACCGAAGCCGGACAGGCGATGCGCCGCCTCGCCCTGCCGGTGCGGCTTGCGCATATGGTGGCCGAGGCGGCCCGAAGCGGCGATGAGCGGGATGCCGCCGTGCTCGCCGTGCTCCTGACCGAGCGCGGACTGGGCGGCGACAGCGTCGATCTGGAGCGGCGGCTGATGCGCCTTGCCGGCGAACGCTCGCCGCGCGCCAATGCGGCGCGGCAATTGGCCGAGCGGCTGGCGCGCAGCGCCGGCAAGGGTTCCAGGAGCGGGGACCCTTTCACCCCCGGCGCCCTGCTGCTGCATGCATGGCCGGATCGCGTCGCCAAGGCGCGCGGCGAGCGCGGGCGCTTCGTCCTCGCCAATGGCTCGGGCGCCATGCTCGATGCGTCCGACCCGCTGGCCGGAGAGCCTTTCCTCGTCGTCGCGGACTTGCAGGGCAAGGCGCAGAACGCGCGCATCACCGCAGCGGCCGCCGTCGGCGAGGACGATATCCGCGCCTTGCTCGGCCACGACATCGAAAGCCGCCGCGAGACGCTGTTCGATCTGGAGCGCCGCAGCGTGCGGGTGCGCGAGCAGAGCCGGCTCGGTGCCATCGTGCTTTCCGAGCGCATGCTGCCCGCCCCAAAGGGTGACGAGGCGAATGAAGCCGTGCTCGATGCCGTGCGCGCCCACGGGCTCTCCATCCTGCCATGGGACAGGCAAGCGACGACGCTGCGCCAGCGCCTGTCCTGGCTGCGCAAGGGGCTGGGCGAGCCCTGGCCGGACATGGCGGACGAGGCGCTCGTTGCCCGGCTGGAGGAATGGCTTTTGCCCTTCCTGAACGGCGCGGCCTCGCTTTCCTCCATCGGCGGCGGTGCGCTTGCAGACGGCCTCACCGCATTGGTGCCGCATGATTTGCAGCGGCGCGTCGATGCGCTGGCCCCCACCCATTTCGACGCGCCGTCGGGCAGTCGCGTGCCGATCCGCTATGATGGCGAGCAGCCGGTTCTGGCCATTCGCGTGCAGGAATTGTTCGGCCTCGGCGTGCATCCCGCCATCGCCGGCGGCACCGTGCCGCTGACGCTGGAGCTGCTGTCGCCTGCGCACCGGCCGATCCAGACGACCCGCGACCTGCCCGGCTTCTGGCGGGGCTCGTGGGCCGATGTTCGCTCCGACATGCGCGGGCGCTATCCCAAGCATGTCTGGCCGGAGAACCCGCTGCTGGCTGAGGCCACCAGCCGCGCCAAGCCGAGGGGCACGTGAGCGCGACAGGAGGCTTGCCGGATGCCGGCTTCCGGACCATCATGCGGTTTCAAGCATAAGGCAGGCTCATGTCTGGTTTTCGCCGTCAGCTTCCCTCGATGACGTCGCTGGTGGTGTTCGAAGCCGCCGCGCGGCAGTTGAGCTTCACCCGCGCCGCGGCCGAACTCGGCATCACCCAGGCGGCGGTGAGCCGTCAGGTGCAGGCTTTGGAGCAGAACCTGGGCTTCCAGCTTTTCCGCCGCCTGCACCGCTCGATCGAACTGACCGAGCGCGGCCAGACCTTGTCGAAATCCATGTCCGAGGCGCTGGGCACCATCACCCGCACCGTGCAGTCTCTGACCGCCGAAACCAGCGCCGGCGAACTGGTCATCTCGGCGTCGGTGGCCTTCTCGCATTTCTGGCTGCTGCCGAAGATTTCCGACTTCCGCCGCCGGCACCCCGAGATCCGGCTGAAGGTGATCAGCCAGGACGCCAATGTGAACCTGCTGCGCGAGGACGTCGACATCGCCATTCGCTACGGCGAGGGCAACTGGCCCGACGGGCGGGCGATCATATTGTTCAATGACGATGTTTTCCCGGTGTGCAGCCCCGACTATCTGGCCGCCCACGGCTCGCCCGACTGTGTGGCCGATCTCACCCGCCACAGCCTGATCGTCAGCGATTCTCCCGATCCGAGCTGGATCGGCTGGGACCGCTGGCTCAACGCCTTCGGCCACGGTGCCGCGCCCCGCAATGTGACGTTGAGCTGCAGCTTCTACACCGACGCCATCCATGCCGCGATGCGCGGCGAAGGCATCGCGCTCGGCTGGCACAGGCTGGTCCACGATCTTCTGTTGCAGAACCGGCTGGTGCGCGTCTCCGCCGAGTCGCTGCGCACGCGCGAATCCTACTTCGTGGTGCTGCGCAACGGCCAGCCGGTCAAGCCGCAGGTGGATGCCTTCCTGCGCTGGATCCGTGCGGAGCGCGCCCAGCCGGACATCGTCCAGCCGGAAGCCGTTGCGGCCTTCTCCGAGGCCTAGGGTCCCGGTTTCTTTCATTACGGGTTGCATTACATGGTGTAATGCCTATCATTCGGGGCCTTGGGGTTTACAACCCTGGGGTAAGCTTGAAATCATGACCCTCAAAATAGAAAGCCGACCGGCTGGGAACCCGGGACGAGCATTGGGGGCAGGAACGATGAGGAGACGAGTCATCCCAGTATCGAAATCAGGCTTTTCCGCTCGTGGGAAAGCCGACTGCCAGGCAACGCCCGGCGCCTTCCACATCTTCCCGGATGGGAACCGCGCCGAAATCTTCACTTTCCGCACTCCGGCATATGAATGCGCCGCCACCGGCGCCCCGGCAATCGCTCCCGTTTCACCGGGAGGCCGCCCTTGATGCACGGAACGCAGACCCCGGAACCTCCGACCAGTTCGCAATCGGCCAGACGCATCGAGGTGCGCGGCGTCAGCAAGGCCTTCGGCACCAATGCCGGCGAAGCGCTCGAACTGGCGCGCCAGGGCGTTTCCAAGGGCGACATCCTCAAGCGCACCGGCGCGGTGCTCGCCATCAACAACGTCTCCTTCTCGGTCGAGGCCGGCGAGATCTTCGTGGTCATGGGCCTGTCCGGCTCGGGCAAGTCCACGCTGGTGCGCTGCCTCAACCGGCTGCACGATCCGTCCGTCGGCTCCATCGAGATCGACGGCGAGGACATCGTCAACGTCTCCGAGGATCGCCTGCGCGAATTGCGGCTCGGCAAGATCACCATGGTGTTCCAGCATTTCGCGCTGCTGCCGCACCGCACCGTGGCCGAGAATGTCGAATACGGGCTCAAGATGCGCGGCATGGCCAAGGCCGAGCGGCGCGAGAAGGCGCTGAAGGCGCTGGAGAATGTCGGCCTTGCCGGCTGGGGGGACCGTTACCCCTCCAACCTCAGCGGCGGCATGCAGCAGCGCGTCGGCCTTGCCCGGGCGCTGGCGCTCGATCCCGAGATCCTGCTCATGGACGAGCCGTTCAGCGCGCTCGACCCGCTGATCCGGCGCGACATGCAGGGCGAGCTGATCGAATTGCAGCGCCGCTACCGCACCACCATCATCTTCATCACCCATGACCTCAACGAGGCGCTGACGCTCGGCGACCATGTCGCGGTGATGAAGGACGGCCGCCTGGCGCAGGTCGGCAAGCCGGCCGAGATCGTGCTCAACCCGGCCGACGACTATGTCGCCGCCTTTACCCGCGACATCGATCGCGGTCGGGTGCTGCCGGTGCGCACGGCGATCCGGCGTGCCGACGATCCTGCCGCGCTGCAGGAACTGGTCGACAAGGGCGCCGTTACGATCGAGGGCAGCCGCCCCCTGCATGAGGCCTTCAGCCTCGCGTCCGAAGGCGGCCCGATCGTGGTGCTGGGCGCCGAGGGCCGGCCCGAAGGCCGGGTCGATGCGGCCGACATCGCCTCGGTGCTCGCCGGCGACCAGGCCGAGCAGGATCCATCCAGGCAGGGGAGGCAGTGACCATGTCCGACACGATGAACACGCTTCGCGCCGCCACCGACTTCGCCCGCCCGTCCCGCTACGGGGAACTGCCGCTCGACGACTGGATCCAGATGGTGGTCAAGGATTGGCTGGTGCCGATGCTGCGGCCCTTCTTCCGCCTCGTGCAGATGCCGATCCAGATGCTCATGGACAACCTCCAGGCGCTGCTGCTCGCCATCCCCTTTGCCGTGCTGCTGGTTCTGGTCGTGCTGGGCGCCTGGCGCGCGGCGGGCAGGGGTGTGGCCCTCTTCACGCTGGTGTCGCTGCTGCTGCTCGAATGGATCGGCATATGGCGCGACACCATGGTCACGCTGGCCATGATCATCACCGCCGTGGTGTTCTGCATCATCGTCGGCATTCCGGCCGGCATTCTGGCGGCGCGCAGCGACAGGGCCGCGGCCATCATCCGGCCGATCCTGGACGTGATGCAGACCATCCCGTCCTTCGTCTATCTGGTGCCGATCGTCATGCTGTTCGGCGTCGGCATGGTGCCGGCCGTCATCGCCACCATCATCTTCGCGCTGCCGCCGCTGGTGCGCCTCACCAATCTCGGCATCCGCCAGGTGCAGGAGGAACTGGTGGAGGCCGGCCGCGCCTTCGGCTCGACCTCGCGCCAGATCCTGTGGGAGATCCAGCTTCCGCTGGCGCTGCGCACCATCATGACCGGCGTCAACCAGACGCTGATGCTGGCGCTGTCCATGGCCGTGATCGGCGCGCTGATCGGCGCCGGCGGCCTCGGCCTCATCGTCAACACCGGCCTCGGCCGGCTCGATGTCGGCTATGCCAGCGTCGGTGGCCTCGGCATCGTGCTGATGGCGATCATCCTCGACCGGGTGACGCAGGCGCTGGGCGAAACCGGAAACGAGGGCAAAGGCAGGGGAGGCTGACGGCCTCCCGCCGCATGCCCTTTAGCAATGCATGGAGAACTCGCAAGACATATCGACGGACGACCAAGTCCCAATTCACCCAACGCCAGAACAGGGAGAAACATGAAATGGCCGGAAACAGGATTCTTTACGGTATCGGCGCGGCACTGACGGCACTGACGCTCAGCGTCTCGCCGCTGGCTGCGCAATCGCTGCCGGGCGAAGGCACGACCGTGCGCATGGGCCAGCCCACCTGGGACACCGAGTGGTTCCAGGCCCAGGTTTACAAGAAGGCGATGGAAGCGCTGGGCTATACGGTCCAGGGTCCGACGGCGCTCGACAATCCGCCCTTCTACCAGGCGCTCGGTCAGGGTGACATGGACTTCTGGGCCAGCGGCTGGTTCCCGCTGCACAACACCTATCTGGACGAGATCAAGGGCAAGGCCAGCACTGTCGGCTATGTCGCCAAGGGCGGCGCGTTGCAGGGCTATCTGATCGACAAGAAGACGGCCGAGGAGCACAACATCCGCACCGTCGACGACTTCAAGAAGCCCGAGGTCGCCAAGCTTTTCGACGACAATGGCGACGGCAAGGCCGATCTGGTCGCCTGCCCGCCGGGCTGGGGCTGCGAACTGACCATCACCCACCAGATGGAAGCCTACGGGCTGGGCGACACGGTCGAGCCGATCAAGGCCGCCTATTCCGCCTCCATGGCCGATGCCATCAGCCGCTACGAGCAGGGCAAGCCGATCTTCTTCTACACCTGGACCCCGAACTGGACGGTCGGCATGCTGAAGCCGGACGAGGACGTGGTGTGGCTCGAAGTGTCGAAGCCGTCGCTGCCGGAAGACCAGAAGGAAATGGAGTCGCAGACCTCCATTCCCGACGTGAAGGGCTGCGCCAGCAACCCCTGCCAGATGGGCTGGCCGGCCAACGACATCCAGGTCGTCGCCAATGACGAGTTCCTGGAGAAGAACCCGGCCGCCAGGAAGCTGTTCGAGGAGATGAGCATCCCGCTGGAGGACATCTTCGCCCAGAACGCCCAGATGTATCAGGGTGCGGACAAGCCTGCCGATCTGGAGCGTCAGGCCGACGAATGGATCAAGGCCAACCAGCAGACCTTCGACGGCTGGATCGAGGCCGCCAAGGCCGCCGCCCAGTAAGCGGAGATCGCGATCAGGGCTGCTCTGCGGAGTCGGCCCCCTCATCGTTGCAAAAGCCGGCGGTACATTCCGCCGGCTTTTTTGCACATGGCCGCTTGGCGGAACAGGCGTTCTCATTTCTCAATCGGCTGCAACCGGATTGCAATTTTTACGCAAGTCTGTTCCCGCGATGTTCCTCGAAGGGGTATCAAGATGCATTTCTCCCGCATCCGGCGGCGCGATGAGCCGGCTTCGGAAAAGCGGAATTTGTTGTCCGGGCAACAACCTTCCGCACCCGGCAGGCAGACTTGACGCCTCCCCACCGGAACAGGCGTTCTCTTTTTTCAATCCGGTACAACCAGAATGCACTTTTACCACGATTTTGTTCCCTTAATGTTCTTGAAGAGGGCGGCAATTCGTGCTTCTCTTCTGCAACCGTCCGGTGTGGGGACGATCGCAGGCGGTGAGCCGGCCAATCGCTTGGTGATTGGCAGCAGGCAGGGGAACGGGATCCGGAGTACGGCTCATGGCCATGCTTTCCGGGTCCGAAGGGGCGGGAATATGGTTTCGCGCGTGCGCACAGTCGCCTTTCAGGGCATCGAGGCCGTGCCTGTCGACGTGCAGGTGATGGTGGCGCCCGGCAAGGTCGGCATGTCCATCGTCGGCCTGCCGGACAAGGCGGTGGCCGAAAGCCGTGAGCGTGTGCAGGCGGCCCTCCATGCCTCGGGCCTGTCGATGCCGGCCAAACGGGTGACGATCAATCTGGCGCCGGCCGACCTGCCCAAGGAAGGCAGCCACTTGTCTGGAATTGCACTTAGATTTCAATCAGATGGGCCGTCTTCGTGTAGAGAACTCACCCATTGCTCACCATTGGTGCGAAAGAATGCAATCAAATCACGTCTATCAACCACCCAGCGCTCGCCTATTCGCTTGCCGGGTATCTTACCCTTGCTGAGCATATGGTACGTCTGGCGTGGCGTCCGGTTGATGAAGGCTGCTATTGCCTCTACGCCCCAGATCAGATCAAGCTCGTTGTCATCCATCTCGCAAACGTAGCGCAGGGGCTGATGCGCGGCCACCCGACGCGACATGGATTGATGGCCCAGCGTACCCGAAGGCTTGCTCACAGATGCTCGAAATGCGCTTGTTGGCGCTACGGGCAACCTAACGGCGGATGGTGCTATCGCTGGCATCGCGGGGTTGTTGAAACTGCTCGGCTCCTAGAACGCTCAGTCGCTCGCCGACACGTCGGCCGGGAATATGGCCCTTGGCGAACATGTGATAGGTCCGCCCGATGAACCGGGCAATGTTTTCTGCGCCAAAATGATAGAGGCCTCATCTGGGTAGCAGGGAATGCACCCGGGACGAGGCCTCTTCTCGACTGGAGATCGAGGGCCATAAACAAGCATAGCCCTGGCGTCTGGTCCAGTGGGGCAAAGGCCCCAATCCTTACCACATTCTTAAGGCGGGTGCCTCAATCGTGTCAAAATTGCAACACGATCCCCCGAATGGCGGTGGTCAGGGGCTTCCAGAGGCGGATTCGGCTTGAATGAATCGTCTCGGTGGGAAATCAATCAAGCCGGAAAGAGGGGCGACTCGCACGATCTTTTCACCCACGGCCTTCGGGCACCTAGGAAACCATTCAGTTTTGAACTGGAGAGCATAAATGAACATCAAGAGCCTTCTCCTCGGCTCCGCTGCGGCCCTGGTCGCAGTATCCGGTGCTCGCGCAGCCGACGCGATCGTCGTCGCCGAGCCGGAACCCGCTGAATACGTCCGCATCTGCGACGTCTACGGCGCTGGCTACTTCTACATCCCGGGCACCGAGACCTGCCTCAAGGTCGGCGGCTACCTGCGCTACGACATCGGCATTGGTGACAACCACGGTCTGAAGTCCCTCGATAAGGAGGACTATTTCAACGGTGTTGCCGCTGACGTCAACGACACCTACTTCAAGCGCATGCGCGCCCAGCTCACCTTCGACGCTCGTTCGGAGACCGAGTACGGCACCCTGCGTGGTTATATCGCTACGTATTACCAGCGTGATTCGGTTTCCGGCACCTACAACTTTGGAACCGTGGCTGATCCGGAGTTGGTTGGCCCTTGGTCGAGCACTGAGTCCTCTTGGGCTCTTGAGCACGCCATCATCCAGCTTGGTGGCCTGACCATCGCCTACACCGACTCGCTGTTCGAGACTCTGACCGACTCGGCCGGCACTGTCATCAACGATGACATCGGTGTCACCTACACCCCGGGCAAGACCCACCTGATCGCCTACACCTTCGATGCCGGCAACGGCTTCTCGGCCACGATCGGCGTGGAAGAAGGTTCGGGTGTTCTTTACACCATCGACTCCTACGTTCCGCATGTCGTGGCTGGTGCCTCGTTCACGCAGGGCTGGGGCAAGATCTCGGGTGTGATCGGCTACGACTCCAACTATGGTGAAGTCGCTGGTAAGGTCCGCCTCGACGTCAACGTCAACGACGCTCTGACCCTGTGGGTCATGGGTGGTATTGGCGACGGCAACGAGCTCAACTACTACGCTGTTTGGGAAGGCGATTGGGCTGTTTGGGGTGGTGCTCAGTACCGCGTCAACGAGAAGGCTTCGCTGGACCTTCAGCTTGCCTATGACGATGGTGACAACTTCGGCGCTGCCGTTGGCGTCAACTACGAACTCGTCCCGGGCTTCAACATCCGTCCGGAAGTCACCTATGTTGATTACGACGGCGACGACGGTTGGGGTGGTTACCTCCGCTTCCAGCGTTCGTTCTAAGATCGGTTCTACCGTCTGAACAGAAGAACCCGGCAGGCAACTGCCGGGTTCTTTCTTTTGGCTAGCCTTTGGAACGGCGCGCCACGTCGATGACTTGTTCCTGCTCACCCTCAATCAATAGATCGATTGGAGCTTGGCCTTCCAAGTGTTCATTCGGCGAGACGAGCCACTGCCACGCGTCTCTCTGATTGCCAAAGATTGAGATTACATCCGAAAGCCCGTCGACCGGGCGACCATCGAGAAACTGTTTAAGCGGAAACACTGGTTTCTTGCTGGTCTTGGCATTGAGCGCCACGCACTCATCCCGCCTATGCCACCGGTGTAGGGTGGAGCGGTTCACCCCGAAATACTTCTCGATCAGGGTGGGACCCGCAACGGGGCCTGCCCAGTCATCAGGTAATTGCAGGCCATCTGGGTTGGCAGGTGCAGCGGCATAGAAGCGCTTGATGCCGTGTTCAAGGTTGCTTTGCGCTGCCTCTACCACGTTAGCGACGAAGTCAGTCGCTAGCTCCGTGAGGTGGTCCTCCAGAGCGGTCATGGATCTCTGTACCGATTGTGGCTGCACCGCAATCTGAGCCGCAATCATTGCGGCAACTTCCGAAGCCGTTCGCAACCCTGGCAAATGCAATGTCGGGTCGTGCTCTTTCAGCAATTCGCCAATCAGCTTGGCGATCTTCGCTTCAAGTTCTTCTCGCTTGGCCAGGCGCGATCTGTAAATATCGCGAGATAACTTCCGTCTCGTTGCCACTCTTCCAATCCCTATACGGCTTCGGATCAAACTGACAATCTTTACGGCTGCGTCAACACAGAAGGTGCCCGCACTTGAGAGCCACTAACAAAGATGCTTGGATAGCCGTGAGAGGGGAAAATGACGCCAGCCGAGTTATCCACCTGCCTGCGAATTATCCGCTGGACGCCAGACACACTGGCCGACGCACTGGAATGCGATATCAGCCTGATACTTGCTTGGCTGGAGGGCGTCGAGCCGGTTCCGCTCAAAACCAAGATATGGCTGAAGGCCATGGCCCAGTTCCATGAGGAAATCGAGGCCGAGCGCCCAAAGAGCTTGAAAGGCAAGCGGTTCATGCCGCACTGACGGGAGACAGTGCATGAAGGTCACCCTCACCCTGCCCCACGCCGAACAAGTCGCCCTGCGTCGATTTATGGAGCAGTTTGACATCGCTACGCCGGAAGACGCGGCTGCCACAGCCCTTCGAGACTGGCTGATAGGTCAGGGATATCTCGAATTTCTGGAGATCGATGAGGATACGGAGACGGTGGGGAGCGCGTGAGGGCAGTGGAAGTCACCGAATACGGCGATTACATCGTTTTCGTGGATGAGAGCGGCGACCACAATCTGGAGATTGTGAACCAAGAATATCCTGTGTTCGTTCTCGCATTTTGTGTCTTTCACAAGGCCGATTACGTCAACATCGTCTGTCCCCGCATCCAAGAATTCAAGCTAACGTGGTTTGGGCATGACGCTTGTGTTCTGCACGAGCGAGAAATTCGGAAGGACATTCCGCCATTCGGATTTCTGAAAAGCCCGGAAATAAAAGATGATTTCCTACGCCAGCTTACCGCGATCATTCAAGATACGCCGATGACAATCATCCCGACCATCATTCACAAAGACCGCCATAAGAAGCGCTACTCCGACCCGGATAATCCATACCACCTTGCGCTTCTTTTCTGCATGGAAAGGCTTTCCCGCCTTCTCGATGCCAGACAGCAGGAAGGGAAGCTCACTCATATCATTTTTGAGCAACGCGGCGGGAAGGCTGGCGGCGGGGACGAAGATCGCACGCTAGAACTCGAATTTCGCCGCATCATGGATGGCAAGCACTACCTGGCTCGCCATGGATTTTCAGGCATGGAAATGGAAATAATTCCGAAGGCGAGCAATTCGATTGGGCTTCAATTGGCTGACTTGGTAGCTCGCCCGATAGGCATCCACTGCATGCGTCCAGATCAGGCGAATCGATCTTTCGACATCATCAAAACGAAATTCATGGGAAGCGAGTTTTACCCTCTCAGTGGTATGAAAAGGTTCCCCTGAAAAGCGAAAGGCCCCGGTAAACCGAGGCCAGACGCCGAACGAGAATCCCCATTCCATTTGTGCTCTACATATAGCGCGCCGCTGCCCCGATTTCCACAAAATTCCGCTTGTCAACACCCTATACCTGTAGATACCCGCAATTCACAAGCGCGCTCAATGGGTTGCGAAATTGAGGTTGGGTGCCGTTTTTTTCTCCCCTGCCCCTAGAGATATAATACTCTCCCCTCTGTGCCTTCTGGCCGGCGTTTCCCACACCGGCCAGCTTCACTTCGAACTAATTTTGCAAAGTAGGGTTTGAAGAGAACATGCTTCCCTTGCTCGCCCGGTTCGCATCGGGCGCGGTGCTGCCCATGCCACTGGCGGGCAAACGCTCAACCTTGATCCACGCTTTGCACTTGTTTGTCGTGCCGCCGACAACGCCGAGCTGTCCGCCATGACACCCGACAGTCTGGCCGTTGCTATGCCTGTAGCAATCGCCCTCGTTCATGGTCGTTCCGCCGTTGATATTGCTCATGCATGCCGCAGATGCGCTTGCGATCGGCAAGGCGGACAAAGCTGCCGCCAGAACAAAAATCTTCACCCTCATGATACCCTCCTCCTGTTGCTTTGGGGATGCCCGAACCGTAGGAGGCTCCCGATGAATGGGCTCTGAACGCACTGTTCAGGAAACTCTGCCGCTGCTCAGCAATTCTCGCGGTAGATCTGCGACGGTTTCCATCAGCGCACCGGCGCGCAGGGAGCAATGTTCCCTCCCCAAACGCGAAAAAGCCCGCCTGGCCGGAGCCAAGCGGGTAAGGTGGAAGGAAATCCGAAGGGTAGAACGATTCGTTAGGGCCACGTACCACGAAGGTTCGACCAGCCATTCATTCGGACAGCTTTCCGACTGGATTTCTGTTCCTGACAATGCAGGCCTCTACGGGGGAAGGCATGTACAGCGACTTCGAAAC
>Ga0180220_1001568_pt1 | contig 16548 bp, 17 predicted proteins | sample eDN5th37CBELigBY_FD_151335 | JGI IMG/M metagenome (GOLD analysis project Ga0180220, IMG submission 151335) | Enriched backyard soil microbial communities from Emeryville, California, USA - eDNA 5th pass 37_C BE-Lig BY (version 2) (version 2) | ecosystem: Environmental > Terrestrial > Soil >...
GACCAGAACTTCTTCGGCGGCATCGAGGTGCGCCTGGAGGCCGAGCACCATACCGCCGACGGACGCCGCCTGTGGATCACGCACGGCGACCAGTACGACGGCGTCATTCTGTATGCGAAATGGCTGGCTTATCTGGGCGACCAGCTGTACACCCTGATCCTGATGCTGAATCACTGGTTCAACCGTGCGCGCAACCGCATGGGACTGGGCTATTGGTCGCTGTCGCAGTATCTCAAACACAGGGTCAAGGACGCCGTCGCCTTCATCTCGGCCTATGAACAGGTCGTCATCAACGAGGCCCGCAGGCGCGGCTACGACGGCGTGGTGTGCGGCCACATACACAAGGCCGAGCTGCGCGAAGTGGACGGCATCCTGTATTGCAACGACGGCGACTGGGTCGAGAGCCTGACAGCGCTGGTGGAGCATGACAACGGCCGACTGGAGCTGATCGACTGGAGCCTGAGGGACACCTATCTCAACCTGACGGACAAGCCCGCATGAAAGTGCTGATCGTGACGGACGCATGGGCGCCTCAGGTGAATGGAGTCGTCTTTACTCTGGGCCAGACATGCCGCGAGCTTGTGCGCATGGGACACCAGGTGGAGGTCTTACAGCCGGGGCTCTTCCGCTCCGTGCCCTGCCCCAGCTATCGGGAAATCCGACTTTCCGTTCCCAGGCCGGGCGCGGTCGGCCGCTTGATCCGCCGCCACGCGCCGGATGCCCTGCATATCGCCACTGAAGGGCCGTTGGGCCTGGCGGCCCGCCGCCACGCACGCCGCCTGGGCCTGCCTTTCACCACGGCCTATCACACGCGCTTTCCCGAATATCTCCACGCACGCACCCGGCTTCCGCTGAGCATCAGCTACTGCTGGCTGCGGCGGTTTCACGGCGCCGCCGTCCGGACCATGGTGCCCACGGCGGGCGTGCGCGACGACCTGCTGGCGCATGGATTCGATCCGGCCAAGGTAGTGATCTGGTCGCGCGGCGTGGATCTGGAGATATTCAAGCCTGCGGCGATGGGCGCCGAGGCGGATGGAACGGGGCCGCGCGATCCCGAAGCACGAGGAAGCGAGAGACGTAAACCGGAACCGCGGGACGCAACGGTGCGCCATAGCAAACGTCCTGTGTTCCTGTACGCCGGCCGCGTGGCGGTGGAGAAGAATCTGGACGCCTTTCTCAGCCTGGACCTGCCGGGTGAAAAATGGGTGATAGGCGGCGGCCCGGCGCTCGAGAGCATGAAGAAGCGCTACCCCGATGCACGGTACTTCGGCCCCATGCCCCATGATGAACTGGCCCGACACTACCGCATGGCCGACGTATTCGTGTTTCCCAGTTTGACCGATACGTTCGGGCTGGTGCTGCTGGAAGCCATGGCCTGCGGCTGCCCGGTGGCCTCGCTGCCGGCACGGTCGACCCGGGACGTGCTGGCCGATTCAGGCGCCGGCGTGGTGAGCGACGACCTGCGCCAAGCCTGTCTGCAGGCGCTGTCCATTCCACGCGAGATACCGGCCCGATACGCCCAGGGCTTTTCCTGGCAAGCCACCACGAGCACTTTCTTCAGGCATCTTCAGCCCATAGGACGGCGTTGAACGCCACACGCTCCCCGAGCCGGGAATCAGCCCGTGGCGGGCCGCGCGATGATCAGAGGCAAGCCTTTTGCAGCGTGGCTATTGCTCGTCTATCCAGGTCATCTGGATGGCTTCCAGAATACGCTCGCCGCAGCGCTCGCGGCTGTCGTCGAAGCCCGGCAGCGCCAGCACCCATTCGATCAGCTCGGTGAAGCGCAGCTGGGTCGGATCGACGTCGGGATGGGCCTCTTGCAGGGCCTCGACGATCTCGTAGGTGTCGGTCCAGCGCATCAGTGGTTTTCCTTGGCGTGGTTGATGGTGTAACGCGGGATCTCGATGGTCAAGTCTTCGTCGGCCACGAGCGCCTGGCACGACAGCCGCGAGTTGGGCTCCAGGCCCCAGGCGCGATCGAGATAGTCCTCTTCATTGTCGGTGGCCTCTTCGAGCGAATCGAAGCCCTGGCGCACGATGACGTGGCAGGTGGTACAGGCGCAGGAAAGCTCGCAGGCGTGCTCGATCTCGATGTCGTGGTCGAGCAGTGTCCGGCAAATGGAAGTGCCCATCGGAGCGTCGTCGATGACGGCTCCTTCAGGACAGATCTCGGGGTGTGGCAGAACGGTGATCTTGGGCATGATGATTTTATTGCTTGGACACTTCGTCCAGGGTCTTGCCGGATAAAGCGGCACGTATGCTGCGGTCCATGCGCCGCGCGGCAAAGGCATCGGTGGCGGCGGCCAACTCTTCGCGCGTCTTGCGCAAGGTATCGACGTCGTCCATGGTCAGCACGCGGCCGGCACGCTTGAGCAGGCTTGCGATGGTTTCGTTTTCCTGGCCTGAAAGCAGGTCGCCGTCGCTGGCCAGCGCGGCATTGACGGATTCGACCAGCTGGCGCAGTTCGACCTGCTGCTCGCGCAGGGCGCGGGCATGGGCGTCGCTGCCGGCGTTGTCCATGCCGGCCGCCAGCATCTGCGCCACCTCGTCGTCCGACAGGCCGTATGACGGCTTGACCGAGACCGAAGCCTCGACGCCGGTGCTGTCTTCGCGGGCGCTGACGTGCAGCAGGCCGTCGGCGTCCACCTGGAATGTGACGCGGATGCGGGCCGCCCCCGCCACCATGGGCGGAATGCCGCGCAATTCGAAACGCGCCAGGGAACGGCAGTCGGCGACGAGCTCTCGCTCGCCCTGCACCACGTGGATGCTCATGGCCGTCTGGCCGTCCTTGAAGGTGGTGAATTCCTGGGCGCGCGCCACAGGGATGGTGCTGTTGCGCGGAATGACGCGCTCTACCAACCCGCCCATGGTTTCCAGTCCGAGCGAAAGCGGCGTGACATCCAGCAGCAGCCAGTCGTCGCCCGGGCCCCGGTTGCCGGCCAGCAGATTGGCCTGCAGCGCAGCGCCCAGGGCCACTACGCGATCGGGATCCAGGTCGGTAAGAGGCTCGGTGCCGAACAGGCGGGCCACTTCGCGGCGCACCAGCGGCATGCGCGTTGCACCGCCCACCATGACCACACCCTTGATCTGCTCGCGTTCCAATCCCGCATCCCGCAGAGCGCGCGTCGCGGCGTCGAGCGTACGCTGCACCAGGGGCCGGGCCCAGGCTTCGAAATCCGCGCGGCTCAATGTGCTGTCGATTCGCCGGCCGCCGGACAAGTCCACCTGGAACGGAACGTCGTCGCTTTCGGACAGCGCCTCGCGAGCCGTCCGCGCCGCCACCTGCAAGGCGCGCAAATCGCCCTTGCCCAGGGCTTGCAAGCGCTCGGCGCCGACCAGCCGGGAAACGATGAGGACGTCGAAGTCGTCGCCGCCCAGTTGCGTGTCGCCGCCCGTCGCCACCACTTCGAACACACCCTTGGTCAAACGAAGAATGGAAATGTCGAAGGTGCCGCCCCCCAGGTCGTAGACGGCGTAAACGCCCTCCGCGCCATGGTCGAGACCATAAGCGATGGCCGCGGCGGTGGGTTCGTTCAGCAGGCGCAACACAGTCAGGCCGGCCAGCCGGCCCGCGTCGCGCGTGGCCTGCCGCTGGGCGTCGTCGAAATACGCCGGTACGGTAATGACGGCGCCGACCAGTTCTCCGCCCAACACCGCCTCGGCGCGCTCGCGCAATACCGAAAGAATGTGGCTCGATACCTCGACCGGCGAGAAATCGCCCTGCACCGTCTTCAGCCGCACGCCTTCGCCTTCGTCGGCGAACTCGTAGGCAGCGCCTTCACGCCGCGCCTCGTCCAGCGAACGGCCGATCAGCCGCTTGACCGACGCAATGGTGTTGAGGGTGTCGGACGACTGCCGGGCGCGGGCTTCGTAGCCGACCTGCTTGCCCCCGTCGGCCAGATAGCGCACGACCGAAGGCAGCAGTACGCGGCCCTCGGCGTCGGACAGCACTTCGGGAACACTGCTGCGCACGGCTGCCACCAGCGAATGCGTGGTGCCAAGGTCTATGCCCACCGCCAGTTTGCGCTGGTGGGGAACCGGCGATTCGCCCGGCTCGGAAATTTGCAGTAATGCCATAAGAATTCAGTGACGTCGGTCGCGCAGTTCGTTGCGCAGGGACTGGGTTTCGTCGAGCAGCTTCTCGATGAACATCCATTCGCGCACCTTGGCCGCGGCGGTTTGGTAATCGTGCTGTTCGTCGATGAGATCGGCCACGGCGCTTTCGATGTCCCGGCGGCTGGCGTGGATGTCATGGGCCAGCGCATCGACCTGGGCCGTGCCGGCCGCCTGCCTGGCTTCATCGAGCTGCTCGCGCCATTCCATCTGGCGCATCAGGAACTCGCCGTCCATGCGGGTGTTGTTCTCGGTCTGCAGGTCGCAGCCGGCCCGCTCGCACAAATAACGCGCACGATCGATCGGAGACTTGAGGATGCGGTAGGCGTCGTTGATGGTGGACGCCCATTGCATGGCGACGCGGCGTTCGGCCGCGCCGGCAGTGGCGTAGCGGTCGGGATGCACCTGCGCCGCCAGGCGGCGCCAGGTAGCGTCCAGGGCATCGCTGTCGAGGGCAAACTGCGAAGGCAAACCGAACAGTTGGAAATAGTCTTCGCTTGCCACGCTACACCGTAAAGGACTCGCCGCAGCCGCAGGTTGCTTTTTCGTTGGGATTGGTGAACTTGAATCCCTCGTTCAGCCCCTCGCGCCCGTAGTCGAGCTGAGTGCCCTCGAGATAGGCCAGGCTTTTGGGGTCGACGAAGACCTTGACGCCGTGGTTTTCAAAGACGTGGTCCTGCGGATCGGGCTCGTCGACGTACTCGAGCTTGTAGGCCATGCCGGAGCAGCCGGTGGTGCGAACGCCCAGACGCAGACCCAGCCCCTTGCCCCGTTTTTCAAGGTAGCGGCTGATGTGCTGCGCCGCGGTCTGAGTAAGCGTGATAGCCATATGCGTTATTCCTGGTGCTTGTCTTTGTAGTTCTGGACCGCCGCCTTGATGGCGTCTTCGGCCAGAATCGAACAGTGGATCTTGACCGGCGGCAGAGCCAGCTCTTCGGCGATCTGCGTGTTGCGGATCTCGAGCGCCTGATCGAGCGTCTTGCCCTTGACCCACTCGGTGACCAGCGAACTGGAGGCGATGGCCGATCCGCAGCCGTAGGTCTTGAAGCGGGCGTCTTCGATGACGCCGGCGTCGTTGACCTTGATCTGCAGCTTCATGACGTCGCCGCAGGCGGGCGCGCCGACCATGCCGGTGCCCACGCTCTCGTCGGATTTGTCGAACGCGCCGACATTGCGGGGATTTTCGTAGTGGTCGAGTACTTTGTCGCTATATGCCATGGATTGAGCTCCTTATATTTAATGTGCCGCCCATTGGACAGAGTTCAGATCGATACCCTCTTGGGCCATTTCCCATAGAGGGGACATATCGCGCAGCTTGCCCACGCGATCGACCAGCAGCTCGACCGCGAAGTCGATTTCCTGCTCGGTGGTGAAACGCCCCAGGGTAAAACGGATGGAGCTGTGCGCCAGTTCGTCGTTGCGGCCAAGCGCCCTGAGTACATACGAAGGCTCGAGGCTGGCCGAGGTACAGGCCGAACCGCTCGAGACAGCAAGCTCTTTGATGGCCATGATGAGCGACTCGCCCTCGACGTAGTTGAAGCTGATGTTGAGGTTGTGCGGCACGCGCTGGACCATGTCGCCGTTGACGTAGACCTCGTCGAGCTGCGATAGGCCCTTGTAGAGGCGGTCGCGCAGGCTGCGGATGCGCTCGTTCTCGGTGGCCATTTCGAGGCGCGCAAGGCGGAAGGCCTCGCCCATGCCGACGATTTGATGGGTGGCCAGCGTACCCGAGCGGAAACCGCGCTCGTGGCCGCCGCCATGCATCTGGGCCTCGATGCGCACACGGGGCTTGCGCCTTACATACAGCGCGCCGATGCCCTTGGGGCCATACACCTTGTGCGCCGAGAAGGACATGAGATCGACCTTGAGGGTTTGCAGGTCGATCGCGACCTTGCCCGCGCCCTGGGTGGCGTCGACGTGAAAGATGACGCCTTTGTCGCGGCAGATTTCGCCCAGCGCGGCGATGTCCTGGATGACGCCGATTTCGTTGTTGACGTGCATGACCGAAGCCAGGATGGTGTCGGGACGCAGCGCGGCCTTGAAGGCCTCGATGTCGACCAGGCCGTTTTCCTGCACGTCGAGGTAGGTGACTTCGAAGCCCTGGCGCTCGAGTTCGCGACAGGGGTCGAGCACCGCCTTGTGTTCGGTCTTGACGGTGATGATGTGCTTGCCGCGGCCCGAATAAAAATTCGCGGCGCCCTTGATGGCCAGATTGTCGGACTCGGTGGCGCCGGACGTCCAGATGATTTCGCGCGGATCGGCATTGACCAGCTGCGCGACTTCGGACCGGGCCTGCTCGACGGCCTCTTCGGCTTCCCAGCCATAGGCGTGGCTGCGCGAAGCGGGGTTGCCGAAGTTCTGATACAGCCACGGCACCATTTTGTCGACTACACGAGGATCAACCGGCGTGGTGGCCGAGTAATCCAGATAGACCGGACGTGAAGGGGAAGACATCAAGCTGGCTCCTAAATGCGATTATGTTGCCCTGTTGCCTCAAGCGGACAGCGCGGACGTGATTTTAGCCCCGGCGGGCGGTTTCATGCGCAGGGCCGCCTGGGCCTCGCTGGCTTCTTCCACCAGGCGCATGCGCTGTTTGTCGACCAAGTCTTGCAGCGAGACCGAATCGAGGTATTCGACCATTTTGCGATTGAGGGTGGTCCAGAGCTCGTGCGTCATGCACTTGCTGGACTGGCCGCTGCGCCCCACGTTGCAATCTTCTTTGCCGCCACAGCTGGTGGCGTCAAGCGGCTCATCGACAGCGAAAATAATGTCGGCGACAGTAATGTTGCGGGCCAGCCGCGCCAGCGTGTAGCCGCCGCCCGGGCCGCGCACACTGTCGACGAGCTCGTGGCGGCGCAGCTTGCCGAACAGCTGCTCGAGGTACGAGAGCGAGATGTTCTGGCGCTGGCTGATGGCCGCGAGCGTGACGGGACCGCTTTGCTGACGCAAAGCCAGATCTATCATGGCAGTGACGGCAAAACGTCCCTTGGTGGTCAAACGCATGGTTGTTCCTTGCCTATACTACGAGTTGCGGTAGGCGAAACCGGCGGCTGATACTGTCGATGCCCCGGCCAATACCCGACCAATTAGGTCAAGTATAGCAAATTCCCGACTGATTTGATAGGGTATCGGCCCATAAAAAAACCGCGCTGAACGCTCGGTTTTTTTGCCGCCGGGCCGCCCCAAGGCTCGGCACCCCTGGCGAAAAGCGCCCCCTAGCGGAGCAGCAAGCGGGCGTCAGCCCGCGCGGCGTGGGGGCATTTTCGGTGGGACGGTGTTTAAGCCGCTTGGTATTGCGTGACCCGCTTGCGCACGACCTCGAGCACGCCCTGACAGGCGTCTTCGAGATAGTCGAGCACCTTGGAAAAGCCTTCGACGCCGCCGTAGTAAGGATCGGGCACCGTGGCTTCTTCGAACTCGTTGGCGAAGCGCATGAGCAGCATGAGCTTGTGGTGGTATACCTTGGGGCACTGCTGTTGCAGCGCAGAAAGATTTTCCCAGTCCATGGCCAGGATCAGGTCGTACTCGCGGAAATCTTCGGGCTTGACCTGGCGTGCGACGCAATGGGAAATGTCGTAGCCGCGCTTGCGGGCGGCCGCCTGCGCGCGGGCGTCCGGGGCTTCGCCCAGATGGAAACTGTGGGTGGCCGCGGAATCGACCTGGACGACGCCGGACAGGCCGGCTTCGTCGACCATATGGCGAAAAACGCCCTCTGCGCTGGGTGAGCGGCAGATATTACCCATGCAAACGAAAAGTACCTTAGTCATCATAGGTCAAATTGTGAGGGAAAACCCGCAATAAGGCAATAGATTCCGATGCGCCCAAAACCGGCGGAACACCTGTTGACAGGCAAAAAAATCTCGCGGAAATAAGACCTTACAACCGCTTGTTTGCGTCTTCCGGGCATACGGGAAAACCCTGAAAGCACCGTTTCATGCGGCGCAGCAAAGATTGGCGGGCATAAACATATGACAGACTGATGAACGCCCGGGAAGGTTCCCCCGGCGGTTTCGGATCACTCAAATTAAAGCGCCGGCTTCCCTTCTGCGTTGCAATGCAACATCGTTTGATGGCCAGCCTTCATTTTCTGTTGGAAAAGTGCAACGAAAAGTAGGCTGCGTCAACTGAGCAAGGCCTGTTGCTTGAGGCGGTTGAGGGCGTCGCGCGCAGCGGCGGCCTGCTCGAACTCCAGGTTGCGCGCGTGTTCGGTCATGGCCTTTTCGAGTCGGCGGATTTCGCGCGCCAGCAACTTATCGTCCGCCAGGATCTCGGGCGCCACTTCGGTAGCGGGTGCAGCCGCGGCGGGCGCCAGAACGCCGTCGATGAGTTCGCGTACGGCCTTGCTGACGCCCCGGGCCGTGATGCCGTGTCGGGCGTTGAACTCCAGCTGCTTGGCGCGGCGACGCTCGGTTTCGCCGATGGCCCGGTGCATCGAATCGGTAATCTGATCAGCGTAGAGTATGGCCTTGCCGTTGAGATTGCGCGCCGCGCGCCCTATGGTCTGTATGAGACTGCGCTCGGACCGCAGAAAGCCTTCTTTGTCGGCGTCCAGGATGGCCACCAGCGAAACCTCGGGAATGTCCAGCCCTTCGCGCAGCAGGTTGATGCCCACCAGCACGTCGAACGTGCCCAGGCGCAGGTCGCGCAGAATCTCGACCCGCTCGACCGTGTCGATGTCGGAATGCAGATAACGCACCTTCAGCCCGCTCTCGCCCAGGTAGTCGGTCAGGTCCTCGGCCATGCGCTTGGTCAGCGTGGTGACGAGCACCCTTTCCTGCTTGGCCACGCGCAGCTTGATCTCGCCCAGCAGGTCGTCCACCTGGGTGACGGCCGGCCGCACCTCGACTTCCGGATCGACCAGCCCGGTGGGCCGCACCACCTGCTCGACGACATTGTCGGCATGCTCTTTCTCGTAGTTGGCCGGCGTGGCCGAAACGAACACCGTCTGGCGCATGCGCTGCTCGAACTCCTCCATCTTGAGGGGCCGGTTGTCCATGGCGGAGGGCAGGCGAAAGCCGTAGGTGACCAGGGTTTCTTTGCGCGAACGGTCGCCCTTGTACATGGCGCCGAGCTGGCCCATGGTGACGTGGCTTTCGTCGATGAACATCAGGGCGTCGGCCGGCAGATAATCGATCAGCGTCGGCGGCGGCTCGCCGGGCGCGGCGCCCGAAAGATGGCGCGAGTAGTTCTCGATGCCCTTGCAGAAGCCGAGCTCCTGCAGCATCTCCAGGTCGAAACGCGTGCGCTGCTCGAGCCGCTGCGCTTCGACCAGCTTGTTCTCGGCCATGAAGAAGGCCAGGCGGTCGCGCAGCTCGTCCTTGATGGTCTCGATGGCCCGCAGGACGGTCTCGCGCGGCGTAACGTAATGCGAACGCGGGAACACGGTAAAGCGCAGCACCTTCTGGCGGATCTTGCCGGTCAGGGGATCGAACAGCTCGAGCGATTCGACTTCGTCGTCGAAGAGGGTGATGCGCACCGCCAGCTCGGCGTGCTCGGCCGGGAAGACGTCGATGGTCTCGCCCCGCGCGCGGAACGTGCCGCGCGCAAACTCCACGTCGTTGCGCTCGTACTGCATGGCCACCAGCCGGGCCAGCAGCTCTTGCCGGGGAATGGAATCGCCCGTGCGCAGCGTGAGCACCATGGCGTGGTAGTCGCCCGGGTTGCCGATACCGTAGATGCACGAGACCGAGCCCACGATGATGGTGTCGCGGCGCTCGAGCAGGCTTTTGGTGGCCGACAGCCGCATCTGCTCGATGTGCTCGTTGATGGACGAATCCTTTTCGATGAAAAGGTCGCGCGCCGCCACATAGGCTTCGGGCTGGTAATAGTCGTAGTACGAGACGAAGTACTCGACCGCATTGCGCGGAAAGAACTCGCGAAATTCGGCATACAGCTGTGCCGCCAGCGTCTTGTTGGGCGCCAGCACGATGGCCGGGCGCCCGGTGCGGGCGATGACGTTGGCCATGGTGTAGGTCTTGCCCGACCCGGTCACGCCCAGCAGCGTCTGATACATCAGGCCGTCATTGATGCCTTCGACCAGCGCATCGATCGCGACGGGCTGGTCGCCCGCCGGCGGATAGGGCTGGTAAAGCTCGAAAGGGCTGTTTGGATACTGTATGAATCCAGGTGCTTTCAATGTGGCCGTCATGCAAAAAAGTAGGGGCGCCCCAAGGGCGCGCTGTGGACAGTGCTAGGGTTAACCCCTTATTATCTCACTATTGCAGTTCATTTATTGCACGTCCACTCCTCTCCTTTCCCATCAAACATGACTTCTCTTTTCGATGCTGTCGAACTCGCCCCCCGCGACCCCATTCTTGGCTTGAACGAACAATACAATACAGACACCCGCCCCCAGAAAGTCAATCTGGGCGTGGGCGTTTATTACAACGACGAGGGACGAATTCCGCTGCTTCGCGCAGTGCGCAAGGCAGAGATCGAACGCATCGACGCCGCTGCGGCGCGCGGCTACCTGCCCATCGACGGCCTGGCCGCCTACAACAAGGCGGCGCAGGTCCTGTTGTTCGGCGAAGGTTCCGAAGTCATCGAATCGGGCCGCGCCCTTACCGCCCAGGCTCTGGGCGGGACCGGCGCGCTCAAGATAGGCGCCGACTTCCTGCGCCAGTTGCTGCCGCAGTCCAAGGTGGTCATCAGCAATCCCAGCTGGGAGAACCATCGCGCCCTGTTCGAGCGCGCCGGCTTCACGGTCGAGACCTATCCCTACTACGACCCGGCCACCCACGGCCTGGACTTCGACGGCATGCTGGCCGGGCTGAAGGCCCTGCCCGCCAAGACCATCGTGGTGCTGCACGCATGCTGCCACAATCCCACCGGCGTCGACCCCTCCTTCGAGCAATGGCAGCAGATCGCCAAGGTCGTGAAGGAAGGCGACCTGGTGCCCTTCCTCGACATCGCCTACCAGGGCTTCGGCGAGGGGCTGGAAGAAGACGCCTCGGTGGTGCGCTTGTTCGCCTCGCTCGACCTCACCATGCTGATCAGCTCGTCGTTCTCCAAGTCGTTCTCGCTGTACGGCGAGCGCGTCGGCGCCCTCACCCTGGTCACTTCTTCGCAGGATGAAAGCGCGCGCGTCCTCAGCCAGCTCAAGCGGGTGATCCGCACCAATTACTCCAACCCGCCCACCCATGGCGGCATGGTGGTGTCGACGGTGCTCAACACGCCCGAACTGCACGGCCTGTGGGTCGAAGAGCTTGCCGAGATGCGCGACCGCATACGCTCGGTCCGCACCCAGCTGGTCGAAAAGCTGAAGGCTCTCAACGTGACGCAGGATTTCGACTTCGTGCTGGCGCAGCGCGGCATGTTCTCGTATTCCGGCCTCAGCGCCGAGCAGGTCGAGCGGCTGCGGGTCGAACACGGCGTCTATGCGGTCAGCAGCGGCCGCATCTGCGTGGCCGCGCTCAACAGCGGCAACATCGACTACGTGGCCAACGCCATCGCGCACGTACTTTAAGGCGCCGCCCGCAAGCGCCGCCTGCGGGCGGCGCTTGCGGCCAGCCCGCGCGGCGCGGCATTTTCCAAGCGCGCAATCAAGCCGGCCCGGGCGCAGCGCCCCGCCGGCTTGATTTTTTCATCGAAGTGACGCAGAATGCCTGAACTGTACAAAAACACAGGCCGCGCCATGGCAACAAAGCTTACCGAACGCCAGCAACAGATCCTCGATCTCATCCGCAGCGAAATCGCGCGCACCGGGTTCCCTCCCACCCGCGCCGAAATCGCGCGCTCCCTGGGATTCCGTTCGGCCAATGCCGCCGAAGACCACCTGCGCGCGCTGGCCCGCAAGGGCGCCATCGAACTCACCGCCGGCGCTTCGCGGGGCATCCGCCTGCTCGAAACCGAAGCCGATCCGCTTCCCTCCTCCCCGCTTGCGGCGCTGGCGCACATGCTGCTGCCCGTCGTGGGCCGGGTGGCCGCCGGCAGCCCCATTCTGGCGGCCGAACACGTCGAGCGCGAAATCGGCGTCGAACCTTCCCTGTTCAGCCAGACGCCCGATTATCTTCTGCGCGTGCGCGGCCTCAGCATGCGCGATGCCGGCATCCTCGACGGCGACCTCCTGGCGGTCAAAAAAGCGTCCGAAGCCCGCAACGGCCAGATCGTGGTCGCGCGCCTGGGCGACGAAGTCACGGTCAAGCGCCTGCTGCGTTCGGGCGGCGCGGTTCAGCTCCTGCCCGAAAACCCCGATTTCCAACCCATCGTCGTCACCGCACAAGACGAGTTTTCGCTCGAAGGCATCGCGGTAGGCCTCATTCGCGACACGCCGCTGCAATAAGCAATCACCTGCCCTGGTATTGCGGCCGGCGCTTTTCCAGAAAGGCGTTCATGCCTTCGTTCTTGTCCTGGCTGGCAAACAAAAGCTGCACCGCCTTGCGCTCCAGCGCCAGGGCCGCGCCCAGAGGCGCGTCGGCGCCGTGCAGTATCACCTCTTTGATCTGCTGCAGGGCCACCGGCGGCATCCTTGAAAGCTGCGCGGCCAGTTCCAGGCTGTGCGCCATGACCTGGTCGTCGTCCACCACCTTGCTGACCAGCCCCATGCCATAGGCTTCTTCCGCCGATATCAGATGTCCGGTCAGGCACAGATACATGGCCTGGAATTTGCCGATGGCGCGAGTCAGCCTTTGCGTTCCGCCCGCGCCGGGCATGATGCCCACCTTCACTTCCGGCTGGCCGAAGCGCGCGCCGCGGCCGGCAACGATGATGTCGGTGTTCATGGCCAGCTCCAGGCCGCCGCCGAGGGCATAGCCATTGACGGCCGAAATGACCGGCACCGGGCATTCGGCCACCGCCGCCCAGAGGCGCTCGGTGTGGCGGTGATACATCTGCATCGCATCGATGCGCGACATATCCTCGATGTCCGCGCCGGCCGCGAAGCATTCGCCGCTGCCCGTCAGCACCACGCAGCGCAGCTCGTCTTCGTCGGCGAAGCCGCGGAACACGCGCGCAAGCTCCTTGCGGATGCCGAGGTCGAGCGCGTTGCGCACGTGGGGACGGTTCAGGCGCACCAGGGCCACGGCGGGGCTGATGCGTTCCAGCAGCACCAGCGGTCCTTGCTGGCGCGGATCGTCCTGCGGGCCGTTCCGGGCCCCCTGCCGTGAATCGCGCTGTGCGTCCTGCTGCGGATTGCGTTGCGGGGAAAATCGATCTTCCGTCATCGTTTCATCCCCCTACAAAGGGCTGTCCTTGCCGAAATCGGGCCGCCTTTTTTCGCGCAGCGAGGCCAGGCCTTCCTGCACGTCGGGGCCCTTGAAACCCAGGAATTCGAGTGCCAGGGAAGTGTCGAAGGTGGGGCCCGCCATGCGCAGCCAATTGTTCAGCGCGTACTTGGTCCAACGAAGCGCGCTGGGCGAGCCGGCCGCGAGCCGGCGCGCCACGTCGAGCGACTTGTCGTGCAGCTCGCCGGCATCGACGCACAGGGACACCAGCCCGATGCGCTCCGCTTCCTCGCCGCTGACCGGTTCGCACAGCATCAGATAGTACTTGGCCTTGGCCATGCCGCACAGCAGCGGCCAGACGATGGCCGCATGGTCGCCCGCCGCCACGCCCAGGCGCGTATGGCCGTCGATGATGCGCGCGTCGCGTGCGGCAATGGACACATCGGCCAGCAGGCCCGCCACCAGCCCCGCTCCCACGGCGGGGCCGTCCATGGCGGACACCAGCGGCTTGGAGCAGTTGACCAGGTTGTAGACCAGGTCGCGGGCTTCTTTCCAGACGCGGGTCAGCACGTCGAAGTCCTGCGTCATCTCGCGCACGAGGTCCAGGTCGCCCCCTGACGAGAACGCGCCCTCGGAGCCGCGTATGATGGCGGCCCGCACGCGCGGATCGGCGTCGATGTCGCGCCAGACGCGCACGAGCTCGCCATGCATGACGTGATCGGCTGAATTCAAGCGGCCCGGATTGGCCATGGTGACGCGCAGCACGCCGTCGCTGGGCCAGTCGAACTGCAGGCGCTGGTAGGAATCGTAAGAATCGGTCATGGCTATATCTTCTTTTCTCGGTCGGCCCAGTATTTGTCGCGAAGCAGATTCTTCTGGATCTTCCCGATGGGCGTCTTGGGAAAATCGCTGACGAACTTGATCAGGCGGGGACGCTTGAAACGCGCGAGCTTCTTCTCGCAGTGCGCGACAATGGCTTCTTCGCTAAGTTCGGCGCCTTCGCGCAACAGCACGTAGGCGGCCGGCACCTCGCCCCATTTATCGTCGGGTATGCCGAACACCGCGCACTCGGCCACGGCGTCCAGCTCGTAGATGGCGTCCTCGATTTCCTTGGGATAAACATTTTCGCCGCCCGAGATCATCATGTCTTTGGCGCGGTCCACCAGGAAGATGAAGCCGTCTTCGTCCCTGGTGGCGAGGTCTCCGGTCAGGGCCCAGCCGTTTCTCCAGAAGGCGGCGGTCTGCTCGGGCTCGTTGTAGTACTCGATCATGACATTGTCGCCGCGCGAAGCGATCTCGCCGATTTCGCCCGGCCCGACCGGCGCGCCCTGCCGGTCGACCAGCGCCACGTCGACGTTGTAGGCCTGGCGCCCCACCGAGCCGAGCTTGTCGCGCACATACCAGGAGCGCAAGGAAGTCAGCACACCCATTTCGGATTGCCCGTATATCTGCGTCATAGCCACCTCGGGAAGACGCTGCAGCATTTCCTTCTGCACCCAGTCCGGCATGGGCGCCCCCGCAAAGGACACCTTGCGCCAGGATGCATACGAGGCCGGATCGAAGCCCTTGTCGCTGACCACCATGGAAATCTGCGTGGGCACCATGAAGGCCGCCGTCATGCCCGTCTCCTTCACCATGGCGCCGAAGGCCTCGGGGCTCCATTTGGTCAGGAAGGTGCAGGTGGCGCCGACCAGCACCGCCGGCTGGAACATGATGTTCAGCGCCGCGACATGGAACAGGGGCGTGACGATGCCCACCACGTCCCGCTCGTCCAAAGCTTCTTCCATCGCCACCGTGTGCGCCGTTATATAGCGGTTGAGATGGCTGCACAGCACGCCCTTGGGCCGGCCCGTCGTGCCGCCGGTGTAGGTCATGCAGAAAGGATCCTCGGGCTTGAGGTCGAGCTCGGGATAGGTTTCGCTCGCGTCCCGATGAAAGGCATCGAACGAAAGGTCTTTCCCTTCTTCGCCGATGCGAATGAAACGCTCGAGCATGGGAGGCCGCCCTCGCACCGCATCGACCTTGTCCTGGAAGGCGTCTTCGTAGAACAAGGTGGTGACGTCGGCCTTTTCAAGCACGTAAGCCAGCTCGTCCGGTTGATACAGCGTGGATATATTGACCAGCACAGCGCCCGAGCGCGCCAGCCCGAAGAAGACAATGGCGTACTCGATGCGATTCCTGCACAGCATGCCGACCTTCTCGCCCTTGGCGACGCCGGCCTTGATCAGGGCGTGGGCCAGGCGGTTGCCCGCCAGGTCGAGCTCTCGATACGAGATGGATCGGCCCTGCCATAAAACCGCCGGTTTGGAGGGGAAGCGTTCTGCCGAACGCCGCAGCATATCGCCTGCGAGCATTGAATCGTCTCCTGGTGTCTTTGTCCGAATAGCGTCCGCCATGGGCGCGGCATTCGATTTGTACATACAGGCCAATCTTAATATGATTGCGCAGAAAACCTTTCCGCCAGGCAAAAATCAAGAGAGTCCATGAAACCCAACAAGGAAGACCGCCAGTTCGTCGATGCGCTAGCGCGCGGGCTGGCCATACTGGAATGCCTCTCGCGCGTGCAAAAACCCCTGGGCAACGGAGAGATCGCCAGGCTGGTCTCCCTGCCTCCGTCGACCGTCAGCCGCCTCACCTATACGCTGACTGAACTGGGCTATCTGCGCCGCTCGGAGCTGGGACGCACCTATGAACTGACGCCCAAGAACCTCACGCTGGGCTATCCCCTGCTGGCCGGCATGGAACTGCGCGACCGGCTGCGCCCGCACCTCAAGTCGATCAGCGAACGCACGGGCCAGACCGTGGCGCTGGCGATACGCGACGGCCTGCACATGTGCTTCGTGGACGTGGCCCAGGGCGCGGACCCGAACGCCATACGCCTTGCCACGGGCGGCCGCCTGCGCATGAGCGTGTCGGCCGCCGGCATCGCCACCCTGGCTGCAATGCCCGAACGCAAGCGCTGGTCGACCTTGAACCGCCTGCGCAGCGAATTCCAGCAGCGCGGAGAAAGCGGCGATCAGTTCGAGCAGGCGCTGCAGGCCTGCTTTCGCCTGGGCTATGCGGTGGTGCGGAATGTATGGCAGGAGGGAATCGGAGGCATCTCGGTGCCCATCCAATGGAAGGACACGCTTGCGGCATTGACGATGCCGGTACCGACCCTGGTGGTCAGCAAGCACGACATGTACCAGGAACTGGCGCCGGTGTTGCTGGCGGCGGCGGAAGAAATCGGCCGGGCGCGGATCGAGCCGGTCGAGTGATTGCGAGTCGCTGGTTTT
>Ga0180220_1001569_pt1 | contig 16548 bp, 15 predicted proteins | sample eDN5th37CBELigBY_FD_151335 | JGI IMG/M metagenome (GOLD analysis project Ga0180220, IMG submission 151335) | Enriched backyard soil microbial communities from Emeryville, California, USA - eDNA 5th pass 37_C BE-Lig BY (version 2) (version 2) | ecosystem: Environmental > Terrestrial > Soil >...
TTCAGCAGCCCGAAGCCCGTAAGAGCGAAGCCCGGGAGCCCTCGGCGCCCATATTCCAGCGCTCGCCGCGCGCGCTCAGCGACGCAGTTGCAGAGGCCTAATCGGGAGGGCATCCGCGCAGGGGCGACCCGACTCAGCGGTTGATGAGACCGCGCATAGACCAACGCCAACGCGCGCCGACCGGAGATCTGACATGTTCGAGATGACGTTCCGGCTGACGCGCGTCGTGCTGATGCTGATCGGCGCGCTCGCGGCGGTATCGCTCTCAGCAAGTGACGGTCAGGCCACAGAGCCAGGGCAGCCTTCCGTGCAGGCGGCAGCCCCTCAGCCGACCAACGGAGGCCTGTTCCCGCAGGAGCTCGCCCAACGGGTGGCGCGGCTCGCTTCGGACGTCGAGTCGGCCGGAAAGGCTATCGAGCGGGTCAAGGATCGGGACAGCGGCCTCGGCGAACAACGCAGCGAGCTCGAGCGGCTCGAGGCGGAGGCTCAGCGGCTGATTGAGGAGCTGCAGCCGTGGCTACGGACCGTCGGTGCACAACTGCAGCAACTCGGCCCTGCTCCGGCCAAGGATGCGGCACCGGAAGCAGAAGCGATCGCCCTTGAGCGCAGCCGCCTGACCTCCGCCTATGCCGAGATCGAGGGGGCGATCAAGACGACGGAGTTGTCGCTGATCCGATCGCGTCAGCTGATCCAGTCGATCCAATCGTTGCGGCAAGCCCTGTTCAAACGCGATCTGCTTCGCTTTTCAGGCAGCCCCCTCTCGCTTTCGACCTGGGGCGCGCTCCAGGAGCATCTCGGGCGGTCAACCCGACAAATATCGAGAATCGCCGGCGACTGGGGGCGCATCCTGGCCGCCAACTGGCTGGAGGTGGTGCTGGTGATCGCCGGGGCACTGCTGATCCACGTCGCTGGGAGTCGCTGGATCGTGCCCGCGCTTCGCTGCCGGTTGCAGCCCAACGTGCGTGGAACCGCGGACATCTTCCCGCAGGCTGGTGATGCGTTCTGGGAGGTCGTCGCACGAGCCGTACCCCCCATCTCCGCGGCGGCGTTTGTTTACGCGGGACTGGACGCACGCGGGCTGATGACGCCGATTGCGGGCCAGTTCGCGATGTCTGTCCTGCAGAGCGTCATCCTTTTTGCCACTGCGAGCGCGCTTGCCCATGGCGCGTTGGCCTCCGCAGGTTCAGGCCATCCGCGTGTCGACATAGCGGAAACGAGCGCACCGAAGCTGCTCAGTTGGGTCAAGGCTTTCGCGGCACTTTCTGCCTTTGACATGCTCACCGGCGATGTCGTCCGGATGCTGTATCTGCCGGTTGAGATCGACGTAGCCCGAGTTGCATTGACGAACTTGCTCTTCGCAGGTTTGCTCGTCTCACTTACTCGCATTCCACTCAGCAGGCGCGCATCGGCCCTCCTCGAACCCCCGCCGCCCTGGCACCCCCGCTGGCTGAAGCTGCCAATTGCCGTCGTCGCCCTAGCGATCACGGCCACGACCCTCACCGGTTATGTCGCACTCGGCCGTTTCATCTCAGGGGAGATCACCCTGGTGGGAGCGGTGGCGCTTGTTCTGTACACCGCACACATCGTGATCCGGCGCTTGGCCGTCGTGCTCACAGGGAGTGAGCGCCCCATCGGGAATGCACTCAAGACGCGCCTCGGCCTCGACCCCGAGCGCATGAGCTACGTCACGCGTATGCTCGTCGTCGGCCTGGAGCTTCTGCTCACCTTGGCAGTGCTCCCGCTGGTGCTGCTCACTTGGGGCTATTCGACCGACGATGTTATTGACTGGCTGAAGCTCGGGATCGTCGGCTTCGAGGTCGGGCAGTACCGGATCTCACTCGTCCGCATTCTGCTCGCCCTGCTCCTGTTCCTGCTCCTGGTCTTCGCGACGCGTGTGATCCAGCGGTGGCTCGATCGCTCCGTGCTCTCCCCAGCTCGCGTCGACCGGTCCATCTCGCATTCCGTGCTGACGGGCGTCGGCTACGCCGGCGTGGCGGTGGCGCTCGTCGTCGGACTGTCTTACGCGGGGCTCGACTTCACGCAGCTCGCCATCGTCGCCGGTGCCCTGTCGGTCGGTATCGGCTTCGGGCTGCAGGCGATCTTCAATAACTTCGTGTCCGGGATCATTCTGCTCGTCGAGCGGCCGATCAAGGTCGGTGACTGGATCGTCGTCAATGGGCAGGAGGGCATCGTCCGCAGGATCAACGTGCGCGCGACCGAAATCGAGACGTTCGACCGGTCGAGCATCATCGTTCCCAACTCCGTGCTGATCACCGGATCGGTTACCAACTGGACACACCGGAATCCGATCGGCCGCCTCGTGATCCGCGTCGGCGTTTCTTACAAAGCCGACCCTGAGCTTGTGCTGGACATTCTCAAGCGGGTGGCCGACCAATCGCCGTCGCTGCTCAGAGAGCCGGCACCTTCCGCCGTGTTCGAGAACTTCGGCGACAGTGCGCTCATGTTCTCCTTGCGAGCCTTCGTCCCGGACGTGACGCGAAGGCTCAGCATCGAGTCGGATTTGCGAATCGCGATCGCCAGGGCGTTCAGAGATGCGGGAATAGAGATCCCGTATCCGCAGCACGACATCCACCTGCGCGACCTCGACGGCATCAAACTCGCGTTCGCGCGCGCACTGGAAGCGCGTCGCAGAGAGCAGACGGCTGCCGAAGAGAATGCGCCAACCGGTGAGAACGGCACCGGGTTCGTCAGGCCCGCGGAATGACGGTGCGCGCGGATCGTCGTGAGGGCGTGAAATCGCCGGTTGCGACACTCACCCAGGCAAGCTTGACTTTACGACCCGCCACTCGCGAGGCCACGAAGCATCAGTCTTCGCGGTAGACCCGCTCGCGCCGCTCATGCCGCTCCTGGGCTTCGAGGCTCAGTGTGGCGATCGGCCTCGCGTCGAGACGGCGCAAGCCGATCGGCTCTCCGGTCTCCTCGCAATAGCCGTAGGTGCCATCCTCGATCCGCGCCAGGGCAGCATCGATCTTGGCGATCAGCTTGCGATGCCGGTCCCGAGCCCGGAGCTCCAAGGCCCGGTCTGTCTCGGATGTCGCACGGTCCGCGAGGTCCGCGTGCTGAGCCGAGTCTTCGTGGAGACCCATCAAGGTCTCCCGGGTCTGCATGATGATCTCTTCTTTCCAGGCCAGAAGCTTCCGCCGGAAGTAGGCGCGCTGCCTCTCGTTCATGAACGGCTCGTCCTCAGACGGCCGGTAGTCGTCCGGCAGAATTATGCTGGACAGTGTAGTTTCCTCCACCTTAGCCGGCTCGCCTTTGATCTTGGCTTGCGCTTTTCGATCTTTCGTAGTGCTCATGTTTGGCCTGCGAACAACATTGGCGCAGTGATGCATAATTCGCGCATACTGAGCATGACCGATCTAGCCCGCTTTTAGCCCGCAAACCCATCAAGTCAAGAACTTCCCTTGCCGGCATCAAGGGGACTGGCAAATACGCGCAAATGGCGCACTGCACACGTCCACGGCGAGCTAATTACCACTGAAGGTTTAAGTTTTCATCTTTACGTTGTCTTCACATACGTAGGATACAAGAAACGCCGGGGCGAGCGTTCAGTCCTCTTCACGGCCGCTCCGAACGAGACGACACCGGCATGGTCGCGCGCACCCCCACCCCGCCGCCCCCGACGGCGGAACTCCGCAGCCGCCGTGCGCACCAGGCCGGTGTCCCCCACCCGACAATCGAACCTGCTGCTGCGTCCCTTCGCACTCGACGTCACCTTGCTGGAACGGGACCAGCCCACTAATCTCCGCCGGCTCACCTCTGATGCCAGCAAGGAGACGTGGTCTGACGATGCGTTTCGAGGGAACGGAAAGCTACGTTGCGACGAAGGATCTGACCGTCGCAGTCAATGCGGCGATCACGCTGCAACGCCCGCTTCTGGTCAAGGGTGAGCCAGGCACCGGCAAGACGATGCTGGCGATCGAGGTGGCGAAGTCCTTGGGCGTGCCCATCATCGAATGGCACATCAAGTCGACCACCAAAGCGCAACAAGGACTTTACGAGTACGACGCCGTAAGCCGCCTTCGCGACAGCCAGCTCGGTGACGAGCGGGTCAAGGACATCCGCAACTACATCAAGCGCGGCAAGCTCTGGGAGGCCTTCGAGATGGAGGTCCGCCCCGTCCTGCTCATCGACGAGATCGACAAGGCGGACATCGAGTTCCCGAACGACCTGCTGCAGGAGCTCGATCGCATGGAGTTCTTCGTCTACGAGACGGGCGAGACGATCAAGGCGCGCAACCGCCCCATCGTCATCATCACATCGAACAATGAGAAGGAGTTGCCCGATGCCTTCCTGCGCCGCTGCTTCTTCCACTACATCAAGTTTCCGGACCCCGAGACGATGCAGTCCATCATCGAGGTCCACTTTCCTGGGCTGAAGAGCCGGCTCGTCAGCGAGGCGCTCAGGATCTTCTACGAGCTTCGCGAGATGCCCGGCCTCAAGAAGAAGCCATCGACCTCGGAGCTGCTCGACTGGATCAAGCTGTTGCTGAATGAGGACATCGACCCTGAAACCCTGCGGGAGAAGGACCCGCGCAAGCTCATTCCGCCGCTGCATGGGGCGCTGCTCAAGAACGAGCAGGACGTGCATCTCTTCGAACGGCTGGCCTTCATGTCTCGGCGTGGACAGTCGTGACGACGCGCGGGCCGCACGAGAGATCGGGTTGCACGTGGGAATACGGGCAGTGCGAATTATTCGGCGGTCCGGTGCGACTTCAGGCGGACATCCGGCACGACACCAGCATCCTTCCGGATCCGCAGATGGTTCTGCACCTCGGTGACGCCTTTCACCTTCTCCGCGATTGCGTGAACCCGCTCCTTGAGGGTGTAGTCGTCGACCGTGCCGTTGAATGACACGACGCCGCGATCGACGTCGATATCGATCTCGGCAAGATCTATTCCCGGCTCGCGCTCCAAGGCTGCGGTGATTTCCTCGGAAATAACGTCGTTAGTCCGGCCGGGGACAGGCTCGTCGGGCATGGATCAATCCTGAGAATGGGTCGGCTCTGCGCGCCGGCTCGACAGGGTGCCTGAGAAATCCGGCTCAGAGGGTTCGGAAATGTGCCGCAGGGCCTCCTGCGTACCGGGCGCCTGATCCGTCGCGAGGTCACCGATCGAGACAATACCGACCAGCATCCTGTTGTGATCAATCACCGGCATCCGCCGAATCTGCTTCTCGCCCATCCGGTGAGCGACGTCCTCGACCGGGTCGTCCTCATGACACCACCAGACCTCGCCGCTCATCACCTCGTCGACCCGTGTCACATCGGGCGACTCGCCGATCGAAGTCGCGCGCACTGTGATGTCGCGGTCGGTGAGGATTCCGACGAGCCTCTGCCCGTCACAAACGGGCAGAACGCCCACGTTGAGGTCGTCCATAATACGGGCCGCTTCGCGCAGGCTCGCATCGGGGGAGACCACCTCCACCTCTCGCGTCATGACCTCGGAAACTTTCATGCGGCGCCACCCTTCGCATTCGGGTCTGGAGTTATATTCGGACAACGCCACCAGCCTGCCGCGGTTCCGGCTATATGCAACCGCCAGCCGTTCCCGACGTTGATCTCGTACAGCCGGAGGGCAAGCGCAGGAGCAATCCGAAATGGCCTGGGAAACGAGAAAAAAGAGCGGTGAGGCCCCGCCGCGTGGCGAAGCCCTTCCATCGACGGACGACAACATCTGCAACGATATCCGAAGCCGCCTGGCCGATGATCCAGGCTTGGACGCAACCGACATCGAAGTACGCGTCAAGAGCGGTCAGGTGATTCTGGAGGGCACAGTGCCGAGCGAAATGGCGCGGCAGATGGCCGAAATCGTCGCCTATGAAGCCGAGGGCGTGCGGGGCGTGGAAAACACACTCGTGATACGCGCCCGGAAGCGCCGCGATGCTCCGCAACCGCCCACTCGTCGCGACAGGGAAAACCCGATCGAGCCCGGAACCGACAACTATCTCGAAGCCGCGGTGTCGCCCCAGCAGGGTTCCATCGACTCCCCCTACGATCCGGACAACCGTCCCGGCATAGGCACCGGCGGCACGCCGGCCGATACGAGCGGCTCCCCTCTCTCGAGCGGCGTCAATCTCAAGCCGGGCCCCCGCAATAAGACAAAAGCAGATTGAAAACTGCGGGGTCGGCTGCAGTGGCAAGATGGCCGCGCTGCGCGGCACGGCATGTCCGCCTGATTGTTGGGCGGAGGAGTTCCTAGTCGCGGGCAACTGGCTTGTTTGCAGCCAAGGTCTGGCAATCAGATCACACTCTCCGCCGCATTACGAGGTGGTACTGAAAATCGCCACGATCCCCGCCTACTGCCGCGCCCAAGGGAGATCGTTGATGACCTTCGAAGCTCACCTGAAGCGGACGTCTCGAAGCCAATCGGGCGGAAGCGGTTTGCGGGATCGGCACGAAGTGGCAGCGGTCGAGATCGGCCTCAACGCCGCAATTCTTGCCGTGCGTAAGGACGAACCAGTCGTCCTGGTCGTGCGGCCTCCGGGCGAACAGACGAGTGACGCCCTACCTTTCGGCCCGTTCTCGCCGCTCGAGCACCGCACGCTGGAGATCGGATTGCGGTCCTGGGTTGCGGAGCAGACCGGCCTTGAGCTCGGCTACGTCGAACAGCTCTACACGTTCGGTGACAGGGGCCGCCACGCCCAGCCCGGCGATACGGGACCGCACGTCGTCTCGATCGGATATCTGGCCCTGACTCGTCCAGGCCGGGCCAGTGGGTCGGATCGCTGGGACTGGCGCAGCTGGTACGACTTTTTCCCTTGGGAAGACTGGCGACGCGGCAAACCGGCCATCCTGACGGACGTCATCGAACCCAAGCTGATGGCGTGGGCTGAACGCCCCGTGGTCGCTCCACCGCCTGGCCGCCCCATCCCGCGGGCGGACCGGCTGCGCATGCACTTCGGACTTTTCGGCGGCACCTGGGACGAGGAGAAGGTGCTCGAACGTTTCGAGCTTCTCTACGACGCGGGTCTGGTGGAGGAAGCGCGCCGGGACGGACGGGAATCCGCGCTCACGTGGGGCACCCTCCCGCGTCTCGGCGCACCGATGTGCTTCGATCATCGCCGCATTCTGGCGACTGCCATCGGGCGGATCAGGGCGAAAATCAAGTATCGTCCGGTCATCTTCGAGCTGATGGACGACGAATTCACGCTCTTCGAGCTTCAGAAGACGGTCGAAGCGATCCTCGGGCCTCATCTGCACAAGCAGAACTTCCGCAGGCTGGTCGAAAGCGCCGGCCTCGTGGAACCGACGGGAGAGGTGCGCGCCAAGACCGGCGGGCGCCCCGCTCGGCTCTACCGCTTCAGGCGGGAGGTCCTGTTGGAGCGGCCGGCCCCGGGCGTGAGAGTGAAGCCTGGACGCATGTGAGCGTGCATCGGCGATGCAGGGATGCCGCTCCCTTCCAAAACTGCAATCCTTCAATCCGGCGACAGACTAACGCGCCTCTGGAAATCGAGGGCTGACTGTCATATCTTAATGATGCGAAGAATGCTCAAGTCGAGCATATGAACTTGTCCGGTTTATCCGGCGTTTTTTCAGGCCGCAGTAATACTCAGATTGAGTATTGCTTCGGAAGGCAAAGAGGGAGCGTTCCCAATGGCTACGGTTCACTTCGAAACGGACCTGCGGAAATCCAAAGCCCGCGAAGTCCTGCCGATGCCGGACCTGAAGTTTACCCCCGAACTGGCTCGGGAGATGGAGCCGTACTACGCCAGGGTGGCCAAGGTGGTCACGCCGCTGGAGTGGCCGCAGTTCGCTCCCATCATCAAGGCCATCAACGAGCTCAAGAAGCAGCGCAACGCCGTCATTCTCGCGCACAACTACATGACGCCGGAGATCTTCCACTGCGTCGGCGACATTCGCGGCGACAGCTTGCAGCTTGCGAAGGAAGCGGCGCGGGCCGACGCCGAGGTCATCGTGCAGGCCGGCGTGCACTTCATGGCTGAGACCTCTAAGCTGCTCAATCCGGACAAGACGGTTCTTATCCCGGATCTCAGGGCCGGATGCTCGCTGGCGTCCTCGATTACGGCAGAGGATGTGCGCATGATGCGCGAGGCCTACCCCGGTGTGCCGGTCGTTACGTACGTCAACACCTCGGCCGACGTGAAGGCCGAAAGTGACATCTGCTGCACGTCCGCGAACGCCGTGAAGGTGGTTGAGAGCCTCGGCGTGCCGCGCGTCATCATGATTCCGGACGAGTACCTGGCCAAGTACGTGCAGACGAAGACCAGCGTCGAGATCATCACCTGGAAGGGCCATTGCGAGGTACACGAGCGCTTCACGGCGGAGGAACTGGAAGCGTTCCGGGCGGCGGATCCGAGCGTGAAAATCATCGCGCACCCTGAATGCCCGCCGGACGTCATCAAGACCGCCGACTTCACCGGCTCCACGTCGGGCATGATCGACTGGGTGAAGAAGAACAAGCCGGCCAAGGTGGTGCTGGTGACCGAGTGCTCGATGAGCTCCAACGTCGCCGCCGAGGCGCCCCAGACTGAGTTCATCCGTCCCTGCAATCTGTGCCCGCACATGAAGCGGATCACGCTGCAGAACATACTCGACTGCCTGCTCTATATGCGCCACGAGGTTACCGTCGATCCGCTCGTTGCCGAGCGCGCTCGCCGCGCGGTGGAGCGGATGATCAATCTCACCAACTGAAAAGCAGGACGCTGCGGGAGCAATCGGGCCTCGGCAGCGTTCCGCGGGCATGTCCATGTCCAACGGCAATCGAGCGAGCCGCGAAGCCGCGGGCGGTGACATCGTCATCGTCGGCGCGGGGCTCGCCGGGCTGTTCACCGCTCTCAAACTCGCGCCGACGCCGGTCACGGTCGTCTCGCCCGCGCCGCTTGGAGAGCAGGCTGCGAGCGCGTGGGCGCAAGGCGGCATCGCCGCTGCCGTCGGGGAAGGCGACACGCCCGAACAGCACGCCGCCGACACCATCCGCGCCGGGGCCGGCATCGTAGATGAGCGCATTGCACAGATCGTAGCGGCGGAGGCCGGTGACCGCGTCCGCGACCTGCTCGCCTACGGCGTGCCGTTCGATCGCGACCTCGAGGGGCACTTCGTCCTGTCACGCGAGGCCGCGCATTCCGCAAAGCGCGTCGTGCGTGTTTCCGGCGACCAGGCAGGGCTGGCCATCATGGAGGCGGTGATCCAGGCCGTGCGACGGACCCCATCCATCACTGTTCTCGAGGGTTTTACGGCGCTGGCACTGGAAAAAACAGACGACCGGGTCACAGACGTTACCCTCGCCCGCCTAGATGATCCGGCCGCCGAATACCGGATCGAAGGGGCACGCGCAGTCGTGCTCGCGACAGGCGGAATCGGCGGTCTCTACGCCCTGACGACCAATCCGCCCTACGCCCGCGGCGAAGGCGTGGCGATCGCCGCACGCGCTGGCGCGACCATTGCCGATGCGGAGTTCGTCCAGTTTCATCCGACGGCGCTTGATGTCGGACTCGACCCGGCGCCGCTTGCCACGGAAGCGCTGAGGGGCGAAGGTGCCCTCCTCATCAATGGCGCAGGCGAGCGGTTCATGGTCGGCCAGCACCCCGATGCCGAGCTCGCGCCCAGGGACATTGTCGCGCGCGGGGTGTTCCGCGAGATCGCTGCCGGCCGGCGCGCCTTTCTCGACTGCCGCGGCGCCATCGGGGCGCGCTTCCCAGAGAAATTCCCCACCGTCTACGAACGGTGCCGGGCCGCGGGGTTCGATCCGGTCACGCAGCCCCTTCCGGTCGCTCCGGCCGAGCATTACCACATGGGCGGTATTCGCACCGACGAGTGGGGCCGTACGAGCGTTCCGGGCCTCTGGGCCGTCGGCGAGGTCGCGGCGACGGGCCTGCATGGCGCCAATCGGCTCGCCTCCAACTCGTTGCTCGAAACGGTCGTTTTCGGTGCCCGTGTCGCCACCGACATTGCGCGGCTCGAGCGGGGCCGGACGACCCAGCTGGAACTTCACCGCATCAAATCCTCGCACCTGCCCGATTTCGCAGCGCGGGATGCTGCTATTCGCACGCTCCGATCGACCATGGCCCGTTATGCGGGGGTCGAGCGCGACGCCGAGGGCCTGACGAAAGCTCTTGAGACGCTCGCGTCCATCGGAGCAGTGGCCGATGGAGATCCCGTCATCGAGAATGCCGTCCTCTCGGCACGGCTCATCGTCGAATGCGCGCTCCGCCGGAAAGAGAGTCGCGGCGGCCACTATCGACGGGATTTTCCCGACGCGGACGCCAGATGGCAGCGCCGCAGCTCGATCACCCTTGCCGGCCTTGAACTCAGGTCTGCCCTGAAGGAAGGCGGCCTCTCGGCCGTGCTCGCGTCGGCAGCAGACACCGGAGAAGGATCATGAACGCAAAAGCCCGGTTCGATATGGGCCTGCCCCAAAACCTCATCGCCACAGCCGTCGCCGATGCTCTGGCCGAAGACCTCGGGCTCGCCGGCGACATCACCACAAATGCCGTGATTTCCCGCGACACCGTTGCTTCCGGCGTGTTTGCCGCCCGCAAGCCAGGCGTCATCGCCGGGCTCGACGTGGCGGCGGCCGCGTTCCACCACCTCGACCCGAGCGTGGAGTTCAAGGCATTCGTCGCAGATGGGGATCGCGTCGATGCGGGCACCAAAATCGCGCGCGTGAGCGGCTCCGCACGAGCCCTGCTCTCCGCCGAGCGCGTCGCCTTGAATTTCCTCGGTCGTTTGAGCGGGATTGCCACTCTCACGCGCCGCTACGTGGACGCTGTTGCCGGAACACGCGCTCAAATCGTCGATACCCGCAAGACCACGCCAGGCCTGAGGGCTCTGGAGAAATATGCCGTGCGCGCCGGCGGCGGCATGAACCACCGCATCGGCCTGTTCGACGCCGTCCTAATCAAGGACAATCACATCGCGGTCGCTGGTGGCACCGGGCAGGCCATAGGAGCCGCCCGCGCCCACGTCGGCCACATGGTGAAGATCGAAGTCGAGGTCGATACACTCGATCAGCTCGCCGAGGCGCTCGAGCATCGGATCGACGCCGTTCTGCTCGACAACATGACACCGGATCAGCTCGCCGAGGCCGTCCGCATCGTCGGCGGCAGGGCGATCACGGAAGCGTCCGGTGGCGTCAACCTCGACACGGTAAGAGCCATCGCCGAAGCCGGCGTCGATCTCATTTCCGTGGGCGCACTGACCCATTCGGCAACAGTGCTCGACATCGGGTTAGACATAGAAATCGGAACGATGGCTTAGCGGCGCTTTGCTGCAGCAACAAACCCGTGCTTTCGCCATACTTGCCGGGCAGGAGCAAAGCTGGGAGTGATGGGGCGGCTATTCCGCCGGAGGGAAGCATATGGTCGAGGTCGTAGTTTATTGGGGCCTGATCGCATTCACGTCGATGCTAATCGGCGGACTTCTCGCCGGGTTCAAGAAGCGCGACTATTCGTTCTGGATGGCGTGGTCCTTCCTGTTCCCGCCTGCGATCTTCCTGTTACTGACGCTCCCTGCCCTCGGCACCCGGCCCCGACGGCCGACGCTCGACGAAGAGGATGCGGCGGAGCACTGACTTCCGGCACCGCCGCTTCCGAACACGGCGCGTAGGGATCAGCGCGCTGGGCTCACGCGCGCGCCGTTCGGAACATTCGGCGACTTTCGCGGCGCTTTCTTTGAGGCCCGTTTAGCTTGCGTCCGCTTCTGCCCATAGGCGTGCTCGACGATCCGCGCAAACGAAAGATAGAGCTGCTCCAGGCGGTCGAACGAACCGCCGTCCTGAGTGATCGGACCCGCACTATTTGCGATGGCGACCAGCTGCAGCGCGACATCGCGGATCGGAATTTCGCGTGAAAGCTCGCCGGACTTGATGGCGTCGCGGATGCCGGAAACAACGAGATTTTCGAGCACCACGCCGAACTCCACCAGCACATCCCGCGCCCGGGGGCCAATCACATCACGCTCCATGCGCATCCGGCCGATAAGGCTCCAAGGATGGGCCGTCGTGCCGGTCGGGTTGAAGCGCAGATAACGCTGCCGGTTGGATTCCATCATACCACGGACCTTCTCGGCGAAGGTCTTGTCGCTCTTCCAGTTCTCCTTCCAGTCGGCCAGTGTCTCGCGCACGTAGTCGACGATGACTTGTTCGGCCAGATTTGCTTTGCTGCCGTAATAGTAGTGGATGTTGGCCCGGGTCGTGCCGAGACGATCCGCAAGATCGCGGAACCGAAAGCCCTGATAACCATGGCGGACCAGGAGCTCGACCGCGATCTCCTTTATCCGCTCTTTCATCGGAAGTTCTCCAAATATCTGAACATTCGAGGTCAGGCCATTTTGGCCGTTTCGGTCGCCTCGTCCAGATGGCCGAAAGCAGCAGCGTAGGCGCTCAGAACGGCGTCCTCACTCTTTCCAGGTTGCACGGCATCGCCGATGATCTCGAACGACGGCTTCGCCTGGCGCGGACTGACCAAGATCGGTCGGTTTGGACGCCGGAATTTGAAATAGAACCAGTCCCGGAACCTGTCGGTTCGCGCAAAGCGATCGAGGGGCGTGCGACGTGGAACTCCTTTTTCCAGCAGCCAGACCACAAGCCGACCAAGGCCCCAACGGTAGCGTGCGCCGGTCGCCACTACGACGTGATCGAACCCCTTGAGAAGCGATGGATCGGCGAGAGGATCGGCGCTAGGGCGTACCTCCACGCCTTTTTCCTCGCACTCCCGGCGCAGCCCATCGATATAAGCCAACAAGCTCGCTGGGTTTGCCTCGACGCCCTGAAACAGCGGAGCTAGCCCTGCGTATCGAAAAGAACCGCCAACGGTTCGGTCCTTTTCGAAAACGGTGACCTGATTGTTTTCAGCCATCAACGCGGCATAAGTAAGCCCGGCAGGACCGGCTCCGATGACCGCGATTTTCTGCCGATTACGACGAAGAGGCCGGCCCGCGAGGTTCAGCTCGCGTCCCGTCCGCGCGTTGACCAGGCAGCGGATTTGCCGACCGGTGCGCATTCCATCGACGCAAGTATTGCAAGCAAGGCAAAGCCGCACCTGCCGCCCAGCCGCTGCTTTGGCGACCCAATCAGCGTCGGCAAGCAGCGGCCGGCCCAGAGCGATGAAATCCGCTTTCTTCTCTTCGAGTGCCGCAATGGCCGCTTGCGGATTTCCGAACCGGCCGACAGCTATGACCGGCACGCTGACCCGCTTTTTCACAGCTTTCGCGAACCACAGGAACGGCGTGGGCGGAGTGGCCATCGGCGGTATCATGATTGCGGCCGTCGGCTTCGAACGGTAATGCCCTCCTGTCATGTGGATGGCATCCGCACCGGCCTCGGCCGCCCAAGTGGCAACCTGGACAGCTTCCTCAGCCGTCATGCCGCCGTCGAAGAAATCGTCGCCGTTCATGCGGAAAATGACGGCGAGTTGCGGCACTGCTTTCTTAACGGCCGAAGTGATTTCGAGCCCAAAGCGCGCACGATTGCGCAGCGATCCGCCATATTCGTCCTGGCGCAGGTTTTCAACCGGCGTCAGAAACTGAGAAATCAAGTAACCGTGCGCCGCGTGGATCTCGACCGCATCGAAGCCCGCTGCCGCAGCGCGGCACGCAGCGGCCACATAGGCGTCTCTTGTCTGAGCGATCCGCGCCCGGGTCATTTCCTCCGGGATAATGACTTCCGTATGTCCCTCTTGGACCGTGTGCGGAATGGCCGAGGGCGCAATCGGCGTTTCCCCGGAAATATCAATTCGCGTGTGCCCGCCACCGTGCCCAAGTTGTATCGAGGCTTTCGCGCCAGCACCGTGGATAACCTCAACCAGCCGACGCAGCCCCGGCAGAAAGCGGTCATCATAAATGCCGAGCTCGAAATTCCGGTGCTTCCCGACGCGCTCGGGCGAGGCCATTTCGACGGTGATGAGGCCTACGCCACCTTCCGCCCGTGCCTTGTAGTAGGCAACGGTGGCGTCGGTCACGAAGCCTTCCGCATCTGCTTTGCGGGTCGTCATCGGCGCCATGATCACGCGGTTTTTGAGCGTGAGCGGCCCGATCTGCCCCGGCGAAAACAGGCGCGGAAGTGGCTTCGTCATCGACGCCTCCCGGCGATTTGCATCACGCGGCCGCCTGAAGCGCACCGTCGCGCGTCACGCCGGCAGCGTTCAGCGCTTCTCTGATGCGCGCAATTTCCGCATCCGAAAGCTTCATCAGAGGCGGACGGACGACGGCCTTGTCGATGCGTCCCAGGAGCACAAGCGCCTCTTTCATGCGATTGTGCATGTCGAGGAACGGTGGCGCATAGAATGTCTGTGCGAGCGGATAAATACGATCGTTTAACGCCTGCGCCTTTTTGAGATCTCCGCTCTTCACCGCCTGGAACAGAGCAACCTGAAGATCGACGATTACGCTGCCGGCGCCGGAGAGCAGTCCATTCGCACCGAGTGTCAATGAAGCCATCAGCCACGAGGAATGGGTCGTCAGCACATTCACTGGGCGCGGCAGGTTCTGGAAGGTGCGAATGTGCTTTTCATGCAGCATTGCATCATTGCACCAATCCTTGATGGCTTTGATCGTCGGCACCGCCTCGAACAGCTTGAGCAGCGTTTCGAAAGGATAACCGAGGCCGCTGGCCATGGGGTACTGGAAGCAGATGATCGGCAGATCCGTGGCATCTGCGATCCGCCGGAAATGCTCGATGGCCATCTCCGGCCTAAGCTGTCCACCCATGGCCATGCTCTGCGGAGGGAAGACCAGCAGAGCGGAGGCTCCCTCGCGAGCCGCCATGGCCGCAATCTTCGCCGCTTCGATGCTACCGTCGGCGTAAACGCCGTTGATCAGCGGAACTTTGTCGCCGACCTCCTCGAGAGAAGCAGCCAGGATTCTCTGCTGCTCGTCGAAAGTGCAGGCGTGAATTTCCGAAGCATGCCCGTTGACCGTGACGGCAGAAACACCCGCCACGAGAGCGCAATCGCGCAGGTGCTTTCTGGTCTGACGCTCGTCGATGCTCATATCCTCGTTGAGCACCAGGAGTGTCGCCGGGATAACGCCTTCGAGACGGATATCTTTGAAGCGTGGCATGGCTTTTTCCTTCTCGTCCTTAAGCCCAATCAATCGTTCCATAGGCCGCCGGTAACATTGACCGTCTCGCCCGTTATGTAATCCGCTTCGTCCGAGACGAGAAAGGCAACCGTCCTGGCGATATCTGCCGGAAGGCCGGCGCGGCGGAGCGGTATCGTCTTGGCCCTATCCTCCGCGAGCGGCAGGCCTTTTGCGCGCCTATCCTTCTCGGATTCGTCACGCATTCTAGTTTCGACGATAAGCCCGGGAGCGACAGCATTGACCCTTATGCCGTGCTCGCCAACTTCGCCGGCCAGCGCCTGTGTCAGGGCTACGATCGCGAACTTGGTAGCGCAGTAAGCGCCGTAGTTCGCGACACCCGATTTCCCCATCCACGACGCTAGATTGACGACGGCGCCACGCCGGCGGGCGACCATTGCCGGTATGACAACCCGCGAGACATAAAACATCCCGTCGACATTGACCCCGAAGGCTGCGTGCCAATCGCGCTCCGGCATTTCGAGGAGCTTGCCGATCGGGCAAATTCCGGCATTGTTGACGAGAATGTCGACTGGGCCGAGCTCGGTCAGCAAGGTCCCGATGCCTTTTTCGACGTCCTCTTTGACCGAAACATCCCCAGAAACGCTGATGATCTTACGGCCCGGCCGTGCAAGCTCTTCGGCAGTTCGGCTGGCCGTTTCGGAATCCCGGTCAAAAATGCCGACATCGCAGCCTTCCGCCACGAGTCGCTCGGCAATCGCACGCCCGATACCCTGCGCGGCACCGGTCACGATCGCCTTGCGTCCTTTTAATCCGTACATTTCAGCTTGGTTCCTCGGTTCGTTTCGGTGTTTCCTTGCTCAGTCAGCGCGCGGTCCAGCCGCCGTCCGCCACAAGTGTCGTGCCGGTGCAGAAGGAGGACTCGTCACTGGCCAGGAAGAGAATGGCCCGCGCAATTTCTATCGGTTTGCCCAGCCGCTCCATGGCTTGACGCTGCTCGAGATTGCGCCGCAACTCGGCGGCATTTTCCGCCGTCGCAAAAATTTCCGTGAAATAGGGCGACTCGATCGTTCCGGGCGCCACGCAATTGACGCGGATATTGGCCTTCACATGGTCGAGCGCCATGGCGCGGGTCAAAGCTGCCACAGCCCCCTTCGAAGCCACATAAGCGGCACGGTCGGTTATTCCAACGATGGCTACCGTGGACGCCGTATTGACGATCGCGCCACCTCCCTGCTTTTCCATTATCGGGATGGCGTATTTGCAGCCGAAGAAAACGCCTTTGACATTCACGGCCATCAGGGCGTCCCATTGCTCTTCCGTGGTGTTCACCACCGTTCCTGCGAATCCGTATCCGGCATTGTTGACCAGAATATCGAGACGGCCATGCGTCCGAGCGGTTCCTTCGATCAGCGCCTTGACTTCCGCCTCGCGGGTGACATCCACCGTCGCAGGGAAAGCCTTGCCGCCACTGCCGACGATTTCTTCGGCGACCCGGGACGCAGCGTCAGCGGCACGATCGGCAACGATGA
>Ga0180220_1001570_pt1 | contig 16537 bp, 11 predicted proteins | sample eDN5th37CBELigBY_FD_151335 | JGI IMG/M metagenome (GOLD analysis project Ga0180220, IMG submission 151335) | Enriched backyard soil microbial communities from Emeryville, California, USA - eDNA 5th pass 37_C BE-Lig BY (version 2) (version 2) | ecosystem: Environmental > Terrestrial > Soil >...
TGCGGTAGTGGAACAGGCTGATGTTCCATTCGGGGTTCATGGCCTGCAGGAAGCGGGCCAGGGCGCCGGGCCGTTCGGGAAATTCGAAACGGAACAGCATTTCGTGCTCGGCCAGGGCCGAGCGGCCACCCACCATGTAGCGCACGTGGGTCTTGGCCAATTCGTTGCCGGTCAGGTCCAGGGTGTCCAGTCCCTTCTTGCGGAACAGGGCGGCCAGTTTCTCGGGTTCGCTGGCCGAACTGATCTGGACGCCGACGAATACGTGGGCCTGCGCGGAATCGGAGATCCGGTAGTTGAATTCGGTGACGCTGCGTTTTCCCAGCGCTTCGCACAGTTTGCGAAAACTGCCGCGCTCTTCGGGGATGGTCAGGGCGAACAGCGCTTCGCGCGCCTCGCCGACGTCGGCCCGCTCGGCCACGAAGCGCAGGCGGTCGAAATTCATGTTGGCGCCGCTGGTGATCGCCACCAGGGTCTTGTTCTTCCATTTGTTCTGGGCGGCGTAGGCCTTGGCTCCGGCCAGCGACAGGGCGCCGGCGGGCTCCAGCACGCTGCGGGTATCCTGGAAGACGTCCTTGATGGCGGCGCAGATGGCGTCCGTATCCACCGCGATGAAGTCATCGACATACTGGCGCGCCAGCTTGAAGGTCTCGGCGCCCACCAGCTTGACCGCCGTGCCGTCGGAGAACAGGCCCACGTCGCCCAGCTCCAGGCGCCGGCCCGCCTTGACGCTGCGCATCATGGCGTTGGAGTCCTCGGTCTGCACGCCGATGATGCGGGTTTCGGGGCGCAGCTGCTTGATGTAGGCCGCCACGCCGGCGATCAGGCCGCCGCCGCCGATGGGGACGAAGACGGCGTCGATGGGGCCCGAGTGCTGGCGCAGGATTTCCATTCCCACCGTGCCCTGGCCGGCGATGACGTCGGGGTCGTCGAAGGGATGGACGAACGTGAGCTTCTCCTTTTTCTCGAGCTGCATGGCGTGCTCGTAGGCGTCCGAATAGCTGTCGCCCGCCAGTACCGCCTCGCCGCCCAGCGCCTGGACCGCGTCCACCTTCAGCCGGGGGGTGGTGGTGGGCATGACGATGACCGCCCTGCAGCCCAGCCTGCGGGCCGACAGGGCCACGCCCTGGGCATGATTGCCGGCCGATGCCGCGATGACCCCGCGCTTGAGCTCGGCGGGGCTGAGGTTGGCCATCTTGTTGTAGGCGCCGCGCAGCTTGAAGCTGAAGACCGCCTGGGTGTCTTCCCGTTTGAGCCAGACCTTGTTCTGGATGCGCGCTGAAGTGAGGGAGGCGAGTTCGAGGGGGGATTCGACTGCGACGTCGTAAACCTTGGAGTTGAGGATGCGCTTGAGATAGTCGTTGGACATGGGGAGGGCGGGCAGGGAAGAGCGGAGAAAAAGTTGCCTGAAAGAATATCACAGCGATATTGGGGCAACGAAACGCGGCTACACTTACGCGCTATGGAAGCCTGGCTGCGTTCGTCGATACACTGGTTGCTGGCGGCCCTGGCTTTGCCCCGGGTCGGGCTCAGCGCCATCTTCATCGTCAGCCTGGTGTCGGCCACCATCCTGCCGCTGGGGTCCGAGCCCGCGGTGTTCGGCTACGTCAAGCTTTCGCCCCATATGTTCTGGCCGGCGGTGCTGGTGGCCACCCTGGGCAACACGCTGGGCGGCGTCATCAGCTATGCCATGGGCCTGGGCGCCGAGAAGGGCTACGAGCGCTGGCGCGAAAAGCACGGCCATGGCCATGCCGAGATCGAGGCGCAAAGGCGCAAGTCGGCCGGACGCTGGCATCGCCATATCAGCGACTGGGTGCACCGTTTCGGGCCTGCGGCCCTGTTCTTCTCCTGGCTGCCGATGGTGGGGGATCCGCTGTGCGTGGTGGCCGGCTGGCTCAAGCTGCCGTTCTGGCCGTCGGTGTTCTTCATGGCGGTGGGCAAATTCCTGCGCTATGTGGTCATGACGGGAGCCCTGCTGTGGTTCTTTCCCGAGGCCGGACACGGCTGATCGCGTGCCGCGCCGCCGCGTCGGCCGGTGGCGATGCAGTAAACTTACGCCTTGCCAGGTTACTTTTATTGCCATGAACGCCCCTCTCGCCAGTCAATTGCTTGCCGCCAAGGCTCTGCCGGCGGATGCGCCCCGCTTGCGCGAAATTCCCTACAACTACACCTCGTTTTCCGATCGCGAGATCGTCTGCCGCCTGCTGGGCGAACAGGCCTGGCAATGGCTGACCGACCTGCGCGCCGAGCGCCGCACCGGCCGCTCCGCGCGCATGCTGTTCGAAGTGCTGGGCGACATCTGGGTGGTGCGCCGCAATCCCTATTTGCAGGACGACCTGCTGCACAGCCCCAAGCGCCTGCATGCGCTCATCGAGGCGCTGCGTCATCGCCTGGGCGAGATCGACAAGCGGCGCGACGCCGAAGACCCCGAGCGCGACGGCTGGGTGGGAATGCTCTTGCAGGCCGCCCACAAGGCCGTGGCCGAATTCGAATCCGAATTCGAGCTGACGGCGGTATTGCGCAAGAAGGTCATGCGACGCCTGTCCCGCGTCACCGCCAAGGACAACATCAAGTTCGACGGCCTGTCGCGGGTGTCCCACGTCACCGATGCCACCGACTGGCGGGTCGAGTACCCCTTCGTCGTCCTCACTCCCGACACCGAGGACGAGATCGCCGCCCTGGTGCGCGCCTGTATCTCGCTGGACCTCACCATCATTCCGCGCGGCGGCGGCACGGGCTATACCGGCGGCGCCATCCCGCTCAGCTGGCGTTCGGTCGTCATCAACACCGAGAAGCTGGACACGCTGGGCAAGGTCGAGGCCGCGCCGCTGCCCGGCCATGACGAGGCCGTGACGACGATATGGTCGGGCGCCGGGGTCGTGACCCGGCGCGTGGCCGAGTCGGCCGAGGCGGCCGGCTTCGTCTTCGCCGTCGACCCGACTTCGGCCGACGCCTCCTGTATCGGCGGCAACATCGCCATGAACGCGGGCGGCAAGAAGGCCGTGCTGTGGGGCACGGCCTTGGACAACCTGGCCTGGTGGCGCATGGTGGACCCGGACGGCAACTGGCTCGAGGTCACCCGCCTGGACCACAACCTGGGCAAGATCCACGACGCCGCCCAGGCAAGCTTCAAGCTCGAATGGTTCGACGGCGCCGCCGCGCCGGGCGCCCGCCCGCTGCGCAGCGAAACCCTGGTCATCGAAGGCGCCCGCTTCCGCAAGGCCGGCCTGGGCAAGGACGTGACCGACAAATTCCTGGCCGGCCTGCCGGGCATCCAGAAAGAAGGCTGCGACGGCCTGATCACCTCGGCGCGCTGGGTGCTGCACCGCATGCCGGCCCATACCCGCACCGTCTGCCTGGAGTTCTTCGGCCAGGCGCGCGACGCCATCCCGTCCATCGTCGAGATCAAGAACTACCTCGACGGCGAGGGCCGCCGCATGGGCGCCATACTGGCCGGTCTCGAGCACCTGGACGAACGCTATCTGCGCGCGGTGGACTACGCCACCAAGAGCAAGCGGGGCGGGCTGCCCAAAATGGCGCTGTTCGGCGACATCGTGGGCGACGATCCGGACGCCGTCGCCGCCGCGGCCAGCGAGGTCGTGCGCCTTGCCAACACGCGCCACGGCGAGGGCTTCGTGGCCGTCAGCGCCGAGGCCCGCAAGCGCTTCTGGCTCGACCGCGCCCGCACGGCCGCCATCGCGCGCCACACCAACGCCTTCAAGATCAACGAGGACGTCGTCATCCCGCTGGATCGCATGGGCGAATACACCGACGCGATCGAGCGCATCAACATCGAATTGTCCACCCGCAACAAGCTGCGCCTGCTGGACCAGATCGAACTCTTCCTGACCTCGGGCGAACTGCCGGTGGGCAAGACCGAAGACCACGAAGACGCCGAACACACGCGCGAAGATATTTTGCAAGAGCGCGTGCGCGACGCCGTCGCCACGATCCGGTCGGTGCGCGAGCGCTGGAACTGGCTGCTGCTGAACCTCGATCTGCCGCTGGCCGAAGGGCTGGGACGCATGCAGGACCTGGGCCTGGAAGACCTGGAGTTCCGTCCGCTGGCCTCGCGCCTGGCGGTACAGCCCGAAGCGCGCGTGTTCAACGTGGTGCAAGACCACACCCTCCGCGTTTCCTGGAAGACCGAGGTGCGGGCATTGATGGAGCGCTATTTCGCCGGCGCCGATTGCGCCGCCGTGCTGGCCGAGATCCAGGCCATCCACGACCGCGTCCTGCGCGGCCGGGTGTTCGTCGCGCTGCACATGCACGCGGGCGACGGCAATGTGCACACCAATATTCCCGTCAACTCGGACGACTACGAGATGCTGCGCGAGGCGAACGAGGCCGTGGCGCGCATCATGCAGATCGCCCGCGACCTGGACGGCGTCATTTCGGGCGAGCACGGCATAGGCCTGACCAAGTACGAGTTCCTGACCCAGGATGAATTGCAGCCCTTCCAGGACTACAAGCGGCGCATCGACCCGGCGGGGCATTTCAATGCCGGCAAGCTGATGCCGGGCGCCGACCTGCGCCATGCCTGGACGCCCAGCTTCAATTTGCTGGGACACGAATCGCTGATCATGCAGCAGAGCGAGATCGGCGCCATCTCCTCGGCCATCAAGGACTGTCTGCGCTGCGGCAAGTGCAAGCCGGTATGCGCCACCCACGTGCCCCGGGCCAATCTGCTTTATTCGCCGCGCAACAAGATTCTGGCCACTTCGCTGCTGATCGAGGCCTTCCTGTACGAAGAACAGACCCGCCGCGGCGTCAGCCTGAAGCATTGGGGCGAATTCGAGGACGTGGCCGATCACTGCACCATCTGCCACAAGTGCTACAACCCCTGTCCGGTCGACATCGATTTCGGCGACGTCTCGATGGAGATGCGTGCGCTGCTGCGCCGCATGGGCAAGAAATCGTTCAATCCGGGCACCGCCGCGGCGATGTTCTTCCTGAATGCGAAAGACCCGCGCGTGATCAAGGCCACGCGCACGGCGATGGTGGACGTGGGCTACAAGGCGCAGCGCCTGGCGCACGACCTGCTGGCCGCGCCGGCCCGCAAGCAGGTGGAGCATCCCCCGGCGACCGTCGGCAAGTCTCCCATCCGCGAGCAGGTGATCCACTTCGTCAACAAGAAGATGCCGGGCGGCCTGCCCAAGCAGACGGCCCGCAAGCTGCTCGACATCGAAGACGCGGACTACGTGCCCATCATCCGCAATCCGGCCACCACATCGCACGATACCGAGGCGGTGTTCTATTTTCCGGGCTGCGGTTCCGAACGCCTGTTTTCCCAGGTGGGGCTGGCCACCCAGGCCATGCTGTGGCATGCCGGCGTGCAGACCGTGCTGCCGCCCGGCTACCTGTGCTGCGGCTACCCGCAGCGCGGCAACGGCATGAACGACAAGGCCGAAAAAATCATCACCGACAATCGGGTGCTGTTCCATCGCGTGGCCACCACGCTGAATTATCTGGACATCAAGACCGTGGTGGTCAGCTGCGGCACCTGCTACGACCAGTTGGCCGGCTACGAGTTCGACAAGATCTTCCCCGGCTGCCGTCTGATCGACATCCACGAGTATCTGCTCGAAAAAGGCATACGGCTCGAGGGCGCGACCGGCGTGCGCTACATGTATCACGATCCCTGCCACACGCCCATGAAGCTGCAGGACCCCATGAAGACGGTCAAGTCCCTGGTGGGCGACGGCGCCATCCGCACCGACCGCTGCTGCGGCGAATCGGGCACCCTGGCCGTCAGCCGCCCCGACGTCTCCACCCAGGTGCGCTTCCGCAAGCGCGAAGAGCTGGCCAAGAACGACGCCACGCTGCGCGCGGACGGCTATGCGGGCGAGGTCAAGATGCTGACGTCCTGTCCCTCCTGTCTGCAGGGCCTGTCCCGCTATCAGGGCGATACGGGCATGGACGCCGACTACATCGTGGTCGAAATGGCCCGCCATATCCTGGGCGAGTCATGGATGCAGGACTACGTGAAGCAGGCCAATGCGGGCGGGATAGAGCGCGTGCTGGTCTGATCGGCGGCATCTTGCCGCGCTGCTGGGCCCGGGGCGCCGCCTGTGGCCGTGCCGGCGGCCCGGCCGGTCAGGCCACGGAATCGTCCGGGGTCACGACTCGCGAAGCCGGAAACTCCAGCGAGAATATGCTGCCGGCGCCGAAGCGGCTGCGGATGTTCAGTTCGGCATTGTGGCGCATGGCGACGTGCTTGGTGATGGCCAGGCCCAGCCCCGTGCCCCCCGTGGCGCGCGAGCGGCCCCGGTCGACGCGGTAGAAGCGTTCGGTCAGGCGGGGGATGTCCTGCGAGGCGATGCCTATGCCCGTATCCTGCACCGAATAGCAGGCGGCGCCCGACTCGGTCAGGTACCAGCTGACCGTGATGGTGCCGTCCTTGGGGGTATAGCGCACGGCGTTGGTGAGCAGGTTGCTGATGCCCGAAGCAAGCTCGGACTCTATCCCCGTCACGTACAGGTCGTCGTTGACGTTCACCACGAAGACGTGCTGATCCTTGGACAGGCTGCGGGCCTGCTGCAGGGCGGTCTCGATCAGGTCGCCGACCCGCACGGGTTCCCCCGTGCCCGAAGGAGAGGACTCCAGGGTGGACAGCGTCAGCAGGTCATCGACGATGGCCTGCATGCGGCGGGCTTGCTCCATCATCAAAAGGTAATAATGCTCGCGTTGCTCGTCGCTGATCGACGCGGCGGGCATGTCGTGCACGGTTTCCAGGAAGCCGGCCAGTACCGTGAGCGGCGTGCGCAGTTCGTGCGAGACATTGGCCACGAAATCCTTGCGGGTGGTTTCCAGTTTTTCGAGCTGGGTGACGTCGCGCGTCACGATGAGAAACTGCTTGACCCCATAGCGGGTCAGCTGCACCAGCAGCGACCGCTCCTGGCCGTCCCGCGCAATGTGCAGCAGCAGCGGTTCGCTCCATTTCTCGCTGCGGGCGTAGGCGGCGAACTCGGGCGAGCGCAGAATGTTGAAGATGCTGAAGCCGCGGTCCTTGCTCATGTCGAGGCCGATATGCTCGGAAGCCACGGGGTTGCACCAGGTGACGGCCATTTCTTCGTCGAGCGTGATGGCCCCGTCGGGCAGCGCCCCGGCGGCCAGCATGATGCTTTCGACGTTCCGGTTCAGCTCGTCGATTTCCAGCCGGTTGGCGCGCAGCTTGCGGTAGATGGGGGCCAGCACTTCGTCCCAGGGGCCCACCGACGGCGGGGGCGGCTCGTCGATGTTCTTCACCCACCTGGAGATCTGGGACAACTGCACGCCGCTGACCAGGATCATGGCGACCAGGCCCAAGGTCAGCAGCGACCATCCCGTGACGGGATTGATCCACATGCCGCACAGCCAGGCCACGAGCGCCCAGAGACAGATCGTGAAGAGAGTTTTTGTCATGCTTCGGTTGCTGTGGCGGTTGCTGTGGCCGGGTCGTGGCGGTGTCAATGAGTGGCGGTGGCGGGAATCGGCCGCTGCACGGCGAACCGATAGCCCGCTCCGCGCACGGTTTCAATATGGCTGTCGTGACCGGTGGGTTCGAGGGCCTTGCGCAGACGGCGGATATGCACGTCCACGGTGCGCTCTTCGACGAATACGTGATCGCCCCAGACCTGGTCCAACAACTGGGCCCGGGAAAAAACCCGCTCGGTATGGGTCATGAAAAAATGCAGCAGGCGGAACTCCGTCGGGCCGACCGTGAGACTTTGATTGTCTCCGCTGACGCGGTGGGTGGCGGGATCCAGCGTCAGTGTACCTATTTTTATGATGTCGTCGGTGAGCTGGGGCGCGCGCCGGCGCAATACAGCCTTGATGCGCGCCATCAGCTCCTTGGGAGAGAAGGGCTTGGTGATGTAGTCGTCGGCGCCTGCCTCCAGGCCTTCTATCTTGTCGTGCTCGGAACCCTTGGCGGTCAGCATGATGACGGGCACCTGGCGGGTGCGCTCGTCGCTGCGCAGCTTCTTGGCCAGCGTGATGCCCGAGGCGCCCGGAAGCATCCAGTCCAGCAGGATCAAATCGGGAAGTTCCGCGCGGATCAGCGTCTGGGCCTGTTCGGCATCGAAGGCCCGCAGTACTTTATGGCCGGCAAAGCTCAGGTTTACGGAAATCAGCTCCTGGATGGCGGGCTCGTCTTCGATGACTAGAATGGTCGTGCTCATGGCGTGTCGCGTCGGCTTGGATGAATGGTTCGAAAATGGTTCACGCTCACATCTTATGGCTTGATTATTACAGGTTTGTGAAGCCGGCCGCCGCATCGGCCGACGGATCGTGTTACATCGCCGCTCTCCTTCGGAGCGGTGGCCGCCGTTTCATCTAAAATGGCCCTTCAAGCATTCCAAAGCGACCATTGCCATGCAAGATACCCCCCGCGGCGCCGAGTCCGGCCCCTCCATCACTCACTTCGGCTATCAGACGGTCGACGAGGCCGAGAAGGCGCGCAAGGTGGCCGAGGTCTTTCATTCGGTGGCGGCCAAGTACGACATCATGAACGACCTGATGTCGGCGGGACTGCATCGGATCTGGAAGGCCTTCACCATCGGCCGGGCCGACGTGCGTCCCGGCATGAAGGTGCTGGACATCGCCGGCGGCACGGGCGATCTTTCCAAGGCTTTTGCCCGCCGGGTGGGGCCCAATGGGCAGGTGTGGCTCACCGACATCAACGACTCCATGCTTCGGGTGGGGCGCGACCGCATGGTGGACGCCGGCCTGCTGCTGCCCGCGGCCGTCTGCGACGCCGAGAAGCTGCCTTTTCCCGACGCCTATTTCGACCGCGTCAGCGTGGCGTTCGGCCTGCGCAACATGACCCACAAAGACCGCGCCCTGGCCGAAATGCGCCGGGTGCTCAAGCCGGGCGGCAAGCTGCTGGTGCTCGAATTCTCGCGCATCGCCAAGCCCCTGGCCCCGGCCTACGACTGGTACTCCTTCAATGTGCTGCCCTGGCTCGGCAAGAAGGTGGCGGGCGACGAGCAAAGCTATCGCTACCTGGCCGAATCCATACGCATGCACCCGGACCAGGAAACCCTGGCCGAGATGATGCGCACGGCCGGCCTGTCGCGGGTGCGCTTCTTCAACCTCAGCGCCGGACTCGTGGCCCTGCACGAGGGCGTCAACCTCGGCTGAAATAAATGAACTTTTGTGTTGGGTATGGGTCTTAATTACGCTACTATTCAGCTTTGCGTAAGTTAATTATCCGTTTCCATTTCCTTGACCGGCCGCCGCGGGGCGCCGGTCGGGCAACACAGGAGCACTCGATGAGCAGACGCTTATCCCGTTTTTTCGCCATGGCCCTTCTGGCGGTCAGCGCCGTGGGCATGGTGTCCGTTTCGTTTGACGCCGAGGCGCGCCGCTTTGGCGGCGGCAAGAGCTTCGGCTCGCAATCTTCGCGAGTGACGCAGAACCAGCCCGCCGCCAAGGCGCCGTCCGCCAACACGACGCAGCGCAACGCCACGTCGTCGGCGGCTACGGGCGCCGCCGCCGGTACGGCCGCCAAAAGCGGCATGTCGCGTTTCCTTGGCCCCATCGCGGGCATCGCCGCCGGGCTGGGCATCGCGGCCCTGCTTTCTCATCTGGGCCTGGGCGGCGCCTTCCTCGAAATGATGTCCAGCCTGATCCTCATTGCGCTGGTCGTGTTCGCCATCATGTTCATCGTGCGGCGCCTGCGCGGCCCGTCCACGGCCGCCCAGGCGGCCGGCGGCGGCATGCGGCGCGAAGGCATGGGCGCCTCCGACTGGGCCCGGCCCTCGGCGCCGGCTGACATTGCGCCCGCCTCCGTGCCGGCGTCCGAAGCCGCTCCCGTAGCGCAGCAGGTCCCGCAAGAGGGCTGGTTCATCCCGGCCGGTTTCGATACGGCCGCCTTCCTGGCCAACGCCAAGAAGCAGTTCATCGCCATCCAGGGCATCTGGGACCGCGGCGACGTCGAGCAGCTGGGCCAATACCTTACCGACGATCTCATCGCCGAGTTCCGTCCGCAGATCCAGGCGCGCGAAGGCCGGCCCGAGCATACCGAGGTCGTGCTGCTCAACGCCGAGCTCCTGGGCATCGAGGCGGTTGCCGGCGGCCATCTTGCCAGCGTGCGCTATTCGGGCATGCTGCGCGAAGCGCCCGGCGCCGAGGCCTTCCGCTTCGAAGAAGTCTGGAACCTCTACAAGGCCGAGGACGCCGGCTGGCTGCTGGCCGGCATCCAGCAGATTCCCGGGCAGCAGTCCAACTGACCGCAAGCGGCGGGCCGCCGGCCCGCCCGCCCCGTTTCCCGCCAGACACTCCAAAGGCGTGCGCCACGCCGCTTTTGGAGTGTTTTCATGACTGGACCTCCGGCCCTTCCAAAACCGTTAAACTTAGGGCCTGATACCTTTTGCAAAGGGCGGCCGCCGCGCCGCAGTCCCGCCTCATCATGTTCGCTTTTCCGCCTTTTCCCGCCCCGGCCTCCTTGTGCGCCCGCATGCTCAATAGCTTGTTGCGGCGCGAAGACTGGGCCAGAGAGCGGCTGGCTCGCCATGCCGGCAAGTCGGTCCGTTTCGTGGCCGAACCGTGGCGGATAGGCCTGGCCATACATTCGGACGGGCAGGTCGAGGCCTGCGACCCGGCCATCGTGCCGGACGTGACCCTGACATTGCCCGGCGAGAAGCTGACGCAGCTGCCCGCCATATTGCGCAGCGGCGACACCGACGAAATCACCGCGCTGCTGCACATCCAGGGGGATGCCGGGCTGGCTCAGGTGGTGTCCGAGCTTGCGCGGGGGCTGCGCTGGGATGTCGAAGACGATCTCGCGCGATGGGTGGGAGACGTGGCCGCCGTCCGGCTGGTGGGGGCGGCCCGCGATCTTTCTTCGGCGGCCCGCCGGTCGGCGACGCGGCTGGCCGAGAACGCCGCCGAATATCTCATCGAGGAAAACCCGCAGGTGCTGGGGCGTCCCGCTTTCGAAGACTGGCGCGGCCGCCTGCAGGCGATGCAGCAGCGCCTGCGCCATCTCGAGCAGCGCATCGAACGCATCGAGCGCCGCGGCGCGCATTTCGCGGGGCGTGCCTGACCATGCTGACGCTGTGCCGCCTCATTCGCATCGTACTCGTCTGCCTGCGCTATCGGCTGGACGAGCTCGTCCTGTCGAGCATCAAGCACCCATTGGCCCATGGCCTGCTCAAGGTCGTGCGCTTCGGCCGGCCGCCCCGCATGGCGCGGGGGGTGCGGCTGCGGCTGGCGCTCGAGGCGCTGGGGCCCATATTCGTCAAGTTCGGACAGGTGCTTTCCACGCGGCGCGATCTCATTCCGCTGGACGTGGCCACCGAGCTGGCCCTGCTGCAGGACCGGGTGCCGCCCTTTCCCTCCGAGCAGGCCGCCGCATCCATCGAGGCGGCGCTGGGAGCATCGCCGCACAAGCTGTTCCAGCATTTCGAAATGGACCCGGTGGCCTCGGCCTCGATCGCCCAGGTGCATTTCGCCGTACTGCACGACGGCCGCGAAGTCGCGGTCAAGGTATTGCGGCCGGGCATGCTCAGGGTCATCGACAAAGACCTGGCCCTCATGCGCATACTGGCCGGAATGGTCGAGCGCCTGGTGGCCGACGGGCGCCGCCTCAAGCCGCGCGAGGTGGTGGCCGAGTTCGACAAATACCTGCACGACGAACTCGATCTCATGCGCGAGGCGGCCAATTGCAGCCAGCTGCGGCGCAATTTCGGTCCCGAGACGGGGCGCCACCACCTGCTGATCGTGCCCGAAGTGGTCTGGCAATATACGGCCAGCACCGTGTTTACCATGGAGCGCATGCGGGGCATACCGGTCAGCCAGCTCGACAGGCTGCGCGAGGCGGGCGTGGACATCGAGCTGCTGGCGCGCACCGGTGTCGAGATCTTCTTCATGCAGGTCTTCACCGACGGTTTTTTCCATGCCGACATGCACCCGGGCAACATCTACGTGTCCGACGCGCCCGATACGCTGGGGCGCTATATTGCGCTCGATTTCGGCATCGTCGGGTCTTTGTCCGAGTACGACAAGAACTATCTGGCCCAGAATTTCCTGGCCTTTTTCCGGCGCGACTACCGGCGCGTGGCCCAGTTGCACATCGAGTCGGGCTGGGTGCCGCCCGATACGCGCGAAGAAGAGCTCGAGGGGGCGGTGCGCGCCGTGTGCGAACCGTATTTCGACCGTCCGCTGGCCGAGATCTCGCTGGGCCAGGTGCTGTTGCGTCTCTTCCAGACGTCGCGGCGCTTCAATGTCGAGATCCAGCCGCAACTGGTGCTGCTGCAGAAAACGCTGTTGAACGTCGAGGGCATGGGGCGCGAACTCGACCCCAACCTGGACTTATGGAAGACGGCCAAGCCCTATCTCGAACGCTGGATGCGCGAACGGGTCGGTTTCGCCGGCCTGCGCAAGCGCCTGGATCAAGAGGCGGCCCAGTGGAGCCAGATGCTGCCCCAGTTGCCGCGCCTGACCTATGCGGCGCTGTCGCGCCCCAATGTGCAGCCCCATCTCCACGCCGAACTGATCCGGCTGCGCAAGGCGCAAGAGCACACCAACCGGCTGCTGATCGTCTTTGCCGCCACGGTGGCGGTGGCGATAGGTGTTGCAATTTGGGCACTTGCGGCCCATTGAATTGGGTATTACGCTTATTTGAACGAATTTGTCAAGTTCAGGGCTTTTAATGTCAAAGGCCCTCGGCCTATGCTTGCGGGGCTAGGCTCGCCGACAATACGTGTGCGGGACGCACATGCAATCTATGAAAACCAAGAGAGATTTATATGCTTTATCCTGAATTGTTCAAATCAATGGAAGCGGTGCGCTGGAACATGGCGTCCGACATTCCCTGGGATCAGTTCGAGGCAAGTAAGCTCTCGGATGAACAAGCCTACACGATCAAGATGAACGCCATCACCGAGTGGGCAGCCTTGCCGGCCACCGAGATGTTCTTGCGCGACAACCGGGACGACAGCGACTTTTCCGCTTTCATGTCGATCTGGTTCTACGAAGAACAGAAGCACTCGCTGGCGCTGATCGAATACCTGCGCCGCTTCCGCCCCGAACTCGTCCCCACCGAGCAAGAGCTGCACAAAGTGCGTTTCGAATTCGATCCGGCGCCCGCCCTCGAGACCCTGATGCTGCACTTTTGCGGCGAGGTGCGCCTGAACCACTGGTATCGCCGCGCGGCCGACTGGCACACCGAGCCGGTCATCAAGGCCATCTACAAAATCATTGCGCAGGATGAAGCGCGCCACGCCGGCGCCTATCTGCGCTACATGAAGCGCGCGCTGGTGCACCAGGGCATGGAGTTCGGCCAGCATGCGCGGCTGGCCTTCTCGAAGATCGGCGTGCTGATGGCCTCGGCCCACCGCACGCCCCAGGCGCTGCACCCCACCAATCTGCACGTCAACAAAGACATGTTCCCCAACGACACGGTGCAGTCACAGCTTCCCAGCCCCGGCTGGCTCGAGAACTGGCTCGACAACCAGATCTGCTTCGACAAGGAATGGGAGGGCAAGGTCAGCGCCCGCATCCTGCATAATTTGTCGCTGCTGATGGACACCACCTTCAACACGGTGCAAGACCTCAACCGCTATCGCAAGGGCCTGATCAAGGGCCTGCCCGCGACGGCGGACGCATGAGCGCCCGTTTCGAAGCCAAGATACTGCCGCGAGAAGAGTGCGTCGCCCAGGCGCACGCGGGCGGTTTCGCGCGTCCGCTGGTGCTCACCAACGGGGTCTTCGATATTTTGCATCGGGGCCACGTCAGCTATCTGGACGAAGCGGCGCAGCTTGGCGCCACGCTGATCGTGGCGGTGAATACCGATGCTTCGGTGCGGCGTCTGGGAAAGGGCGCCGACCGGCCCCTGAATGCCGAGGCCGACCGTGCCGCGCTGCTGGCGGCGCTGGCTTGCGTGTCGTATGTCACCTGGTTTGATGAAGATACGCCGATCGAGCTGATCGGGCAGCTGCGTCCCGATGTCATCGTGAAGGGGGGCGACTACGATATGAGCGTATTGCCCGAGACCGCCCTGGTCGAGTCCTGGGGCGGGCGCGCAGTGGCGATTCCCTTCGAGTTCCAGCGTTCAACGACTTCGTTGGTGCAGAGGATTCGTTCTTAGAGCTGCTGGAAGCGTCAGCGCTTAAAGTACTGAAGCCACATGGCTTGCAGGGGTCTGGCGGTCTGACGGCCTGGGCGAGGGGCCTTCTGAGTTCTTTAAACGCTGCCGGAGGCGAAGCTGTGCAGGCCGGGCGGTCGGGCGGTCCGAGGCAGCGCCCTCCAACGCCCGGCCTGCACAGCTTCGCCTCCGACAGCTTGCGTTGGCGGCTTGCCACGAATGCGGTGGAAGGCCGATATTCTTCCCAAGCCTCTTACCTATGCCGCAGAAGGCCGCCTTGTGCGGCCTGTATGGCTTGCTCAAACATAAGCCGCTGGAGCGGGGCACATTTGGCCCGGGCGTTGGAGGGCGCTGCCTCGGACCGCCCGACCGCCCGGGCCAAATGTGCCCCGCTCCAGCGGCGTGTTAAGGACCCAAAAACACCTGAACCTAAACCGCTCCAGTGCTTACTGCGCGACCCGAGCCGGGCCGGGCTTTTCTTCGAGCAGCGCATTGATGGCGACGATGTCCTCGTCGCTGAGGATGCCGCTGGCGGCTTTGAGGCGCAGGCTGTTCATCAGCGTATCGTAGCGGGCGCGCGACAGGGCGCGCCGCGTCTCGTACAGCTGCTGCTGGGCGTTGAGCACGTCGATGTTGACCCGCACGCCCAGTTCATAGCCCGTGCGATTGGCGTCCAGCGATGCCAGGCTCGATTCCTCGGCCGCGCGCAGGGCCTGGATGCGCGCCAGCCCCGACGTGACTCCGGAGAAGTACTGTTGCGTCGACTGCACCGCCTGGCGCTTGGCCGCCTCGTGGACATAGCGCGCCTGCTGCAGCCGGGAAGTTTCCTCGCGCACCTGGGACGAGATCTCGCCGCCGCTGAAGATGGGAATCGAAAGCTGCAGCCCCACCGCCGAATCCAGCGAGCGCGGGCCGTTGCGCTGCCCGTAGATGCCCTGGTCGCTGGCGCTGCCCGTCTGGGCATAGAGGCTTAGCGTGGGATAGTGGCCGCTGCGCGCGATGTCGATCTGCTTTTCGATGATGAGGGCGTCCAGGCGCGTCCGGGCCACATCCAGGCTGGCCTGCGACGACTGCATGGTCCAGTCTTCGAGACGCGCCGGCGCGGGGGGCGGCAGCGAGGTGTCCGCCGCCAGCCCCAACAGTGTGCCGGGACGCTCGCCGATGATCTTGGCGAGCTGGTCCTCGCTGACTTGCAGGGCGTTGCGTGCCTCGATTTCAGAGGCGTTGAGCAGGTCCAGGCGCGAACGGGCCTCGTAGATGTCGGTGACGGTGGTGGCGCCCACCTGGAAACCGCGTTCGGCCGCGTGAAGCTGGGTTTCGATCGCCTGCTTCTGGGCCTGAATGGTTTCCAGGGTGTCCTGGCTGGCCAGGACTTCGAAGTAGGCCTGGGCGACCCGCAATATCAGGTCCTGGTAGGCCTGCTGCAGCGCGAGGTTGGCCGAATCGGCGATGTATTCGGACTGGCGCAACTGGTCCCATTTGCCGATGTCGATGATGGGCTGGGTGAGCGTCAGCGCCCAGAGCCCGACGCGGCGCGTTTCGTAGTGCTGAAAATTGCGGGTGCGCCGCACGTCTTCGATTTCGCCGGCGGAGTCGAGGGTGATGTAGGGCAGCAGCCGGGCCCGCGCCTGGGGGATTTTTTCCTGGTCGGCGTTGCGGCCCGCGCGCGCGGCGGCATAAACCGGATCGCGCTGCAGAGCCGCCGACCAGACCGACAGCAGGTCCTGGCCCAAGGCGGGCAGGCACAGGCTCAGCGACAGTACCGCGAACAGGGTGCGCAGTCGGCCGCGGCGCATTGTCAGAATTTGAACTGAGACACCGCCGTACCGCGCAGTGGTTTGATGACGGTATCGAACAGGCCTTCGGTGTCGAAGCTGGCGGCGCTTGTCCGGGTGATGCGGCACGCGGTCATGACGGGCTGGGTGCCGACCACGACGACCATGCGGCCGCCGATGCTGAGCTGGTACTTGAGCGCGTCGGGCACGGCGGGCACCGAACCCGTCAGGAGGATGGCGTCGTACTCGGCCGTGCCCCAGCCGGCATGGGCGTCGCCGATTTCGACCTTGACGTTGCCGACCTTGTTGCGGCTGAGATTCTCGGTGCCGAAAGCCGCAATGCGGCTGTCGATCTCGATGCTGGTCACCTGCTGCGCCAGCCGGGCGAGCAGGGCGGCCTGATAGCCCGAGCCGGTGCCTATCTCGAGGACGCAGTCGGTGGACTGGAGCTGGAGCTCTTGCGCCAGGCGCGCTTCGACCTTGGGCGTCAGCATGGTCTCGTGCGTGTCGACGGCGTTGATGACCAGGGGCAGCTCGACATCCGAGAATGCCAGCGCCCGCAGCCGGGGCGGCACGAAACGCTCGCGGCGCACATCGATCAGGGCCTGCAGAACCCTGTGGTCTTGAACCATCCACGGGCGGATCTGCTGCTCGATCATGTTGAAACGGGCGAGTTCGGTTTCGGAAAGGCCTG
>Ga0180220_1001571_pt1 | contig 16534 bp, 15 predicted proteins | sample eDN5th37CBELigBY_FD_151335 | JGI IMG/M metagenome (GOLD analysis project Ga0180220, IMG submission 151335) | Enriched backyard soil microbial communities from Emeryville, California, USA - eDNA 5th pass 37_C BE-Lig BY (version 2) (version 2) | ecosystem: Environmental > Terrestrial > Soil >...
CGGCCTCACGGTCATGGGACGCAAGGAACTGGAAGCCGCCGGCATGGCCGGTTTCATGACGGTCGCCGCCGGCAGCAGCCACGAACCGTTCCTGATCCGCATGGACTGGCAGCCGGCCGGCATAGTCGGTGCGGCGAAGCCGCTGGTGCTGGTCGGCAAGACGGTGACCTTCGACAGCGGCGGCATTTCGCTGAAGAAGGCGGAGGACATGGACCACATGAAGGCCGACATGGGCGGCGGGGCGGCGGTGTTCGGCGCCATGGCCATGATCGCCGAATTGCAGCCGCGCTTTCCCGTCACGGCCGTCTTCGCCGTGGTCGAGAACATGCCCGGTCCCGACGCCATGCGCCCCAGCGACGTGATCCGCATGGCCAGCGGGACCACGGTCGAGATCATCAACACCGACGCCGAGGGACGGCTGATCCTGGCCGATGCGCTGCACTATGCCGCCGGGTTGCAGCCGGCTGCCGTCATCGACCTTGCCACGCTCACCGGAGCCTCGCTCGGCATCTTCGGGCCGCTCGGCATCGGCACCTTCGCCAATGACGACCGCTGGTTCGGCCGGCTGGAACAGGCCGACCGACAGGCGGGCGAAAAGGTTTGGCGGCTGCCGCTATGGCCTGAGTACCGGGCCTTCCTGAAAAGCCCGGTCGCCGACCTGCGCAACTTCTCCACCACCGGGCAGAACGGCAGCACGCCGGTGGCGGCCGCCTTCCTCTCCCATTTCGTGGGCGAGCATCCCTGGCTGCATCTCGACCTCTACAACACCTGCTGGAACCGGCAGGACGGTGCGCTGATGCCGCAAGGACCGACAGGCAGCGGTTCGCGGGTTCTCGCCCAGCTCATCCTCGACCTCGAAGCCGAGGCGGTCTCCCAACAACCAAATCCGGAATCGTAACCACGAAAGGAATTCGATATGGGCAAGCAAATCGTCTATTCGCCCAAGGTACTCACCTCGCCGAACCCGCATTCGCAGGCCACCCTTGCCGGCAATCATTTCTACACCGCCACCGTCGCGCTCGACGTGGAAGGCAAGGTGGTGGGCGTGGGCGACATCGAGGCCCAGACGGTGCAGGCGCTGACCAACCTCACCCACCTTCTGGAAGCCGCCGGCGGCACCATCGACGATGTCGCGCGCGTCATGATCTACCTGTCCGACATGCGCTACTTCCAGGGCATGAACAACGCCTACAAGAAGTTCTTCTTCGGCGATTGCCTGCCTTCGCGCGCCACCGTCACCGGCACCTTCGGCATTCCCGAACTGCTCGTCGAGTTCGACGTCATCGCCTATATCGACAATCCGAAAGTGAGCTGAGATGCATCTGTGGCGCCTGGGCATCGCGGAAACGGTCGCGGGATACCGCAAGGGGTTGTTCACGCCCGAAGACGTTCTCGACAGCACCCTGGTGCGGATCGCGACGATCAATCCGGTCCTTAACGCGATCGTCACCGAAAACGAGGAGGAAGCGCGCCAGGTTGCCCGCCAGAGCACGCAAAGGTGGAAGGACCGGACCCCGCGCAGCGCCCTCGACGGCGTGTTCATCACCGTCAAGGACAACATCCCCGTCCGCGGCCTGCGCTGCACCTGGGGCAGCCGCACCCATGCCGATTACGTGCCCGAGCGTGACGAGTCGCCGATCGCCCATCTGCGCGGCGCAGGCATCGGCATCCTGGGCAAGACCAACGTGCCGGAATTCACCTTGCAGGGCTTCACCGACAATCTCGTCTTCGGCGCCACCGGCAATCCGTGGGCTCCGCGCCTGACGCCCGGCGGTTCGAGCGGCGGCGCGGTGGCGGCGGTCGCCAGCGGCATGGGCGTGGCCGCCATGGCCACCGACGGCGGCGGCTCCATCCGCCGTCCCTGCGCCCATACCGGCCTTTACGGGCTGAAGCCCAGCCCCGGCTTCGTCGGCCGCGCCGATGGGCTGCCGCCCTTGCTGGGCGATTTCGAGACGATGGGTGTCATCGCCCGTTCGGCCGGCGACCTGCGCGCCGTGCTGTCGCTGGCGGCGCACCGCCACCCGGCCGACCGCGCCTCCTTCGCCTTCTCCGACGAGGAGCGCAGCGCCGCCCCGAAGAACGGGCATCGGTGCCGCATCCTCTACGTGCCGGCCTTCGGCGATTTCCCCGTCGATCCCAACATCCGGGAAAGCGTCGCCGGCGCGGCAAAGCTGCTCGAAGGCATGGGGCACAACATCGAGATGGGCGAGGTGCCCTTCGACGTCGACCGGCTGAACGCGATCTGGAACCTGATCGGCCCGGCCGGCCTGGCCTGGCTGGTGGACAGCCGCTCGCTCGACACCGGCCTCCTGACCCCCTCGCTGCTGCCGATGGTGGAGGCCGGGCGCAAGGCGGGGGCGGGCGCCTATCTCCAGCTTCTGGCCGACGTGCAGGAGTTCCGCAACGACCTCAGACTCCTTTTCGAGCGCTACGATTTCATCCTCACGCCCTCTGTCGCCGCGCTGCCCTGGCCGAAGGCCGAGAGCCATCCGCAAACCATCGATGGCGTCGCCGCCGGGCCGCGCGGCCATGCCGTGTTCACGCCCTTCGTCAATGCCGGCGGCCTGCCGGCGATCAACCTGCCCACCGCGCCGTCCGCCTCCGGCCTGCCCATCGGCTGCCAGCTCGTCGGTCCCTTCCGGTCCGACCTTCTGCTGGTCTCGATGGCCGAGGCCTATGAGAAGGCGTTCGGACCCTATGCATGGCCGGAGTTGTGACATGAACGCGTTTTCCGCCGATGCCGCCGCCGACCTTCTGGTCGTACAGTTCCGGCAAGGAACGAAAACGCAGCCGGCCATGTCCGGTCCCGGCACGCGTGGCGAAGCCTACCAGGTGCAGGACCGGATGATTGCGGCGCTGGGCGGCGCCTGCGGCTGGAAGGTGGGCCGGGCGAAGACCGACCCCGAGCCCTATTGCGCCCCGGTCCCGGCCAGCCGGCTTCTGAACAGTGGCGGCGACTATGCCCGCTTCCACGGCGTGGCGCAGGTGGAGGCCGAGCTGGGCTATCGGCTCGGGCGCGACGTGCCGCCTTCGGCTGCCGTCCTAGACAGGGCCGAATGCGCGGCGCTTGTCGATGCCATCGTGCCGGCGCTGGAAATCCTCAAGACCCGGCTTGAGCCGCCTGCGGCGCAGGACCCGCTGTGGAAGCTGGCGGATTTGCAGGCCAATGGCGCCCTGGTGGTTGGCAAACCGGTGCCGTGGGCCGGACAGGACCCCGGCCAGGTGCGCCTCGCCATCGGCTCCGGGCAAGACGGGGCCTTCGAGGGGGTCGCCCATCCGTTCGGGGCGCCGTTCGACCTGTTCTGCTGGACCGTCAACCACGTCGCGCGCCAGCGCGGCGGGCTGAAACGCGGCGATGTGATCATCACCGGAAGCTATTGCGGCATCGTCGAAATCCGCGATCCGCAGCGCTTCGTGGCAACTTTCGCGGATTATGGCGACGTTTGCCTGACCGTCCTCTGATAATTTCGAATTCGATAATAGTTACCAAGATTAATTCAATGGATTTGTCAATCCGATGCCGGAATAGTGCCGGTATCCACTATGTCCGTCGGGAGAGAAAAGTGACGAAAGCTGGCCGCCATTTCCTGCAGATCCCCGGGCCCTCGCCGGTGCCCGAACCTGTTCTGGCCGCGACCGCGCAACAGGTCATCGACCACCGCAGTCCGGAATTCGGCGAGTTGGGAGCCAAGGTGCTGTCGAAGGTCAAGCAGATCTTCAAGACCCGGTACGACGTCATCATCTACCCGTCGTCGGGCACCGGCGCCTGGGAGGCGGCGCTCTGCAACGCGCTGTCGCCGGGCGACAAGATCATGACCTACGAGACCGGCCATTTTGCCTCGCTCTGGTCCAAGCTCGCCACCCGCATCGGGCTGGTGCCGATCACCGTCGGTGAAAACTGGCGCGGCGGCGTCGACCCCAACGTCATCGAGGCGGAGCTGCGCAAGGACACCGGCCACGAGATCAAGGCGGTGTGCGTGGTCCACAACGAGACCTCAACCGGCTCGACCACACGCATCAAGGAAGTGCGCGACGCCATCGACGCCGCCGGCCATCCGGCGCTGCTCATGGTCGATACGATTTCCGGGCTGGGCTCCGCCGACCTGCGCATGGACGAATGGGGCATCGACGTCGTGGTGGCCGGTTCCCAGAAGGGCCTGATGCTGCCGCCCGGCCTGTCTTTCAACGCCGTGGGGCCAAAGGCGCTGGCTGCTTCCAAGACATCCGGCATCCGCCGTTCCTACTGGGACTGGGCCGAGATGATCGCCATCAACAAGACCGGCTATTTCCCCTACACGCCGGCGACCAATCTCCTGTTCGGCCTCGACAAGGCGATCGACATGCTGCTGGCCGAGGGCCTCGACAATGTCTTCGCCCGCCATGAGCGGCTGGCCGAGGCCACCCGCCGGGCGGTCCAGTCCTGGGGCATGGAGAACCTGTGCCAGTCGCCGCGCCATTTCTCGCCGGTGCTGACCACGGTGGTGATGCCCGAGGGCCACAGCGCCGACGCCTACCGGCGCAAGGTGCTGGAGAACTTCAACATGTCGCTGGGCTCGGGCCTGTCCAAGGTCGCCGACAAGGTGTTCCGCATCGGCCATCTGGGCGACATCAACGAGCTGACCTTGATGGGTACGCTGGCCGGGTGTGAAATGGGCTTCGAGCTTGCCGGCGTTCCGCACCAGAAGGGGGGCGTCGACACCGCCATGCGCTATCTTGCGGAAACCAGTGCGGCCTAGGCGATGAATTCTCCCGTTTCTTCCCCGGCTCTGCCCACCTATGCCGACGTCGTCGCGGCGCACGAACGGATCGCCCCGTTCGTGCATCGCACGCCGGTTCTCACCAGCGCCTATCTGGACGCACTTACCGGCGCCAGCCTGTTCTTCAAATGCGAGAACTTCCAGAAGGCCGGGGCGTTCAAGGCGCGCGGGGCCTCCAATGCGGTGTTCGGTCTCTCTGCCGAACAGGCAGGGAAGGGTGTCGCCACCCATTCCTCCGGCAATCACGGCCTGTCGCTTTCCTATGCAGCAGGCCGGCGCGGCATTCCCTGCACCGTGGTCATGCCGCGCACCGCGCCGCAGGCCAAGAAGGATGCGGTGAAGGGCTATGGCGGCCGCGTGGTCGAATGCGAGGCCTCGACCTCCAGCCGCGAGGCGGTGTTTGCCGAGGTCGTGGCCGAGACCGGGGCGGAATTCGTCCACCCCTACAACGATCCGCGCGTCATCGCCGGGCAGGGCACCTGCTCGCGCGAGCTGGTCGAGCAGGTCGAGGGGCTGGATGCGGTGATCGCGCCCATCGGCGGCGGTGGCATGGTGTCGGGCACCTGCCTGACTCTGTCCGCCATAGCGCCCGGCATCCGCATCTATGCCGGCGAGCCGGAGCAGGCCGACGATGCCGCGCGCTCCTTCCGCGCCGGCCACATCATTGCCGACGACTCGCCCGAGACGGTGGCCGACGGGCTCAAGGTTCCGCTCAAGGAGCTGACCTGGCATTTCGTGAAGAACCACGTCACCGATATCCTCACCGCCGGCGAGGACGAGATCGTCGCCGCCATGCAGCTCGTGTGGAAGCGCATGAAGATCGTCATCGAGCCGTCGAGCGCGGTGCCGCTCGCCGCCATTCTCAGGAGCCCCGACATATTCCGCGGCAAGCGGGTCGGGGTGATCGTAACCGGAGGCAATGTCGACCTCGAAAGACTGCCCTGGGGCAGGTCCTGACGAACGGCATCGCCGCAGTTTCAAGCTGGAGCCTTCAATGAACGCACATGTGGACTTCGCCACTCTCGACGTCGGCTACGACATCCCCGCCGTTCCGGGCATGGACGAGGCCGATATCCAGACCCCGTGCCTGATCCTCGATCTCGATGCGCTGGAGCGCAACATCGTCAAGATGGGGGACATCGCAAGGGAAATGGGCGTGCGCCACCGCGTCCACGGCAAGATGCACAAGTCCGTCGATGTGGCGAAACTTCAGGAGAAGCTGGGCGGCGCCTGCGGCGTCTGCTGCCAGAAGGTGTCGGAGGCGGAGGTCTTCGCCCGCGGCGGCATCAAGGACATCCTCGTTTCCAACGAGGTCACCGACCCGGCCAAGATCGACCGGCTGGCGCGGCTGCCGAACCTCGGCGCGCGCACCATCGTGTGCGTCGACCATCTGCCGAATGTCGCCGACCTGTCGGCGGCGGCGGTGAAGCACGGCACCACCATCGAATGCATCGTCGAGGTCGATTGCGGCGCGGGGCGTTGCGGCGTCACCACACCGCAGGCGGTGGTGGAGATCGCGCGCGCCATCGACGCCGCGCCCGGCCTGAAATTCTCCGGCTTGCAGGCCTATCAGGGCGCCATGCAGCACATGGACAAATACGAGGACCGCAAGGCCAAGATCGACGTCGCCATCGCCCTGGTGAAGGATGTTATCGCCGCGCTGAAGGCGGCCGGCCTCGATTGCGACATCGTCGGCGGGGCCGGCACCGGTTCCTATTATTTCGAGGGAACCTCGGGCGTCTACAATGAGCTCCAGTGCGGCTCCTACGCCTTCATGGACGCCGACTACGGCCGCATCCTCGACAAGGACGGCCGCCGCATCGACCAGGGCGAGTGGGAAAACGCGCTGTTCATCCTCACCACCGTCATGAGCAACGCGAAGCCCGGCAAGGCGGTATGCGACGCCGGCCTGAAGTCGCAGTCGGTCGACAGCGGCCTGCCGCTAGTCTTCGGCCGTGACGACGTGACCTATGTGAAGTGCTCCGACGAACACGGCGTCATCGACGATCCGGATGGCGTACTGAAGGTCAACGACAGGCTGCGGCTGGTGCCCGGCCACTGCGACCCGACCTGCAACATCTACGACTGGTATGTCGGCGTGCGCGGCGGCAAGGTCGAGCTGGTGTGGCCGGTCAGCGCGCGCGGCAAGGCCTATTGAGCGGGCCGATGCTGTATCTTTCGGAACAGGATGCCCGCGCCCTCGTCGGCCATGAGAACGCCTTCGGCGCGGTGCGCGAGGTGTTCGCCTCGATCGCGCGCGGCGAGGCCCGCAATTTTCCGGTGGTGCGCGAGGACCTCGGCCATGCCGGCGCGGTCTATGGCATCAAGTCGGGCTTCGACCGGCTGGGCAAGATCCTCGGCCTGAAATCCGGGGGCTACTGGCCCGGAAACGAAGAACGCGGCCTGACCAACCACCAGTCGACCATCATCCTGTTCGATGCGGACACCGGCCAGCCGCTGGCGGCAGTGGCCGCCAACTGGCTGACCGCCGTGCGCACGGCCGCCGCCAGCGCGTTGTCCATCGACCTGCTGGCAAGGCAGGACACCGAGGTCCTCGGCATCGTCGGGGCCGGCTTCCAATCCCGCTTCCAGCTCGAGGCCGCGGTGCGCCGGAGGAAATTCCGTGAGATCGTCGGCTGGAATTTTCACGCCGACATGCTGCCCAACCTGGAGCGCACCGCCGCCGATCTCGGCCTGCCGTTCCGGGCGGTAACACCGCAGGAACTGTGCGCCAGCGCCGATGTCATCATCACCATCACCTCGGCCGCCAGCGCGCATCTGGAGGCCGGATGGATCAGGCCCGGCACGCATATCGCCTGCATGGGCACAGATACCCGTGGAAAGCAGGAACTCGATCCGGAAATCCTTGCGCTCGGCTCGGTTTTCACCGACGAGGTGGAGCAGTCGATCAGCATTGGCGAAGCACAGCATGCCTTCGCTGCCGGCCGGCTCCGACGCGATGCCATCTGCCAAATCGGCAGGGTCATCGTCGGGGAGCGGTTGGGCCGCGCCTCGGATGACGAGGTGACGGTCTTCGACGGAACCGGCGTGGCCTTGCAGGATCTCGCGGTCGCCAAAATCGCGCTGGAGGCCGCCGCCGCACAGGAACTGGGAAAAAGCCTGACGGCTTGAAGCGAACGATATGGAGGATATGAAATGATCGAAACCAAGCAGCTCGAACTGGCAGATGCGCGCGCCGTGGTCGAGGCCGCCCAGAAGGAGGCGGCAGCCAATGGCTGGAAGATAAGCGTGTCAGTGGTCGATGCCGGCGGTCATCCGATCCTCTACGAGCGCATGGACGGCGCCTCGCCGGCGACCGCCCGCATCGCGTACGAGAAAGCGCGCACCGCCGCGATGTTCCGTGGCCCGACCGGACCCATGGAGGACCGCATCGCCGAGCGTCTGGCGATGCTGGCGCTGCCCGGCGCCACGCCGGTCAAGGGCGGCGTGCCGCTGGTGGCCGGCGGCCAGGTGGTGGGCGCAGTCGGCATTTCCGGCGTGCTGCCGCAGCAGGACCATCAGGTGGCCGAAGCCGGGGCGGCAACCGTCAGGTAAACGGACGGACGGGCGGCGCGCGGGAGAACGACATGGAACTCATTCAAACGGATCGCGCGCCACACCCCTTCGGCCACTATTCCCAGGCGGTGAAGGCCAACGGCATGGTCTTCGTTTCCGGCATTCTGGGTGTGCGCCACGACGATCACGAGATCGTCGTGCGCGACCTTGCCGCCCAGACCGAAATCGTGCTCGCCAACCTGAAGGCGGTGCTGGAAGCCGCCGGCTCGGCGCTGGACCAGGTCGTCAAGGTGACGATCTATGCCGAGAGCGTGTCGAACTGGGACAAGGTCAACGAAATCTACCGCAGCTATTTCGGCGAACACCGGCCCGCCCGGGTCTTCGTGCCCACCGGCAAGCTGCATCACGGCTTCCAGATCGAGATCGACGCGGTGGCGATGGCCTGAGCGGTTGGCCTCGGGCCGACCTGTATGGGGCCACCGGCCCGTCACGTTTGGGGAAAAGAAGATGAAGGCACTGTTTCTGACGAACCGGGCTCCGCGCCATCAGAAGATCGCCATGCAGGCGGCACCGGATTTCCTCGACATGACCATGCTGGAGGCGCCGAGCCGCGACAGCATCCTGGCCAACATCGCGGATGCCGAGGTGCTGATCACGGAACGCAGCGGCGTCATCGACGCCGGCATCGTCGAGGCGGGCCGCAAGCTGCGCCTCGTCCAGCGGCTCGGCCGCTTCACGCACGACATCGACGTCGCGGCGGTCGAGCGGGCGGGAGCGGCGCTGTGCTTTTCTCCCCTGCTGGTCAGCACGCTGGTTTCCGAGCATGTGGTGATGCAGGTCCTGGCGCTCGCCAAGACCTATCGCGAGGCCGCCCATGCCATGCTCCAGCCCGGCGATTGGCCTCAGCCGCGCAAATGCGACGAGAATTATTTCGCCTATAACTGGACCGGGCGCACCGGCATGCGCACGCTGGCCGACTCCACGGTCGGCATCGTCGGCCTCGGCGAGATCGGCGCCGACGTGGCCCGCCGCCTGCAAGGGTTCGGCTGCGAGGTGCTCTACTACAAGCGGAACCGCCTGCCCGAGGCGGTGGAAGCCGAGCTGGGCATCGCCTATGCCGATCTCGACGCTATCCGCGCCCGCAGCGATTTCCTGTGTCTGCTGACGCCGCACAGCCCGGGGGCAGGGGAGTCCATCGACCGCGCCTACATAGACAGGATGAAGCCCGGCGCCTTCCTCGTCTCGACCGGCGCCTCGACGGTGCTGAAGGAGGCGGACGTGGCCGAGGCGGTGCTGGACGGCCGCCTTGCCGGCGTCGCCTCGGACGGGTTCGTCTATGAACCTGCGCCGCTCGATAGCCCGCTGCTCAGCCTTGCCCGCGAGCACCCGCAGGCGAACGTCATCCTCAGCCCGCACATTGCCGGCGGTGTCGCCTCGAACGACGTTGCGGCACGGGCGCGCGAATTCGAAAACATCCGCCGCCTCAAGGACGGCCGGCCGCTGCTCCACCGTCTCGTCTGAGCCCGGCCGTACCCGAACCAAAATCCGCTTTTGCTGCCGCGACCATGCGTGGGACCTTCCCGCGCCTGCCCGCCGCCGCCCTGTTTCGACACGAAAGGCCAGTCCATGAACGATCAGTTGCGGCAGGATGCGCTCGCCTATCACGCGGCGCTGCCGAGGGGGAAGTTCCAGATATCGGTGACCAAGCCGATGACCACGCAGCGCGATCTGGCGCTTGCCTACAGCCCCGGCGTCGCCATTCCCTGCGAGGAGATCGCGGCCGACCCCGGTCAGGCACACGCCTATACGATGCGCGGCAACCTCGTCGCGGTGATCACCAACGGCACGGCGGTTCTGGGGCTCGGAAATATCGGGCCGCTGGCCTCCAAGCCGGTGATGGAGGGCAAGGCGGCGCTGTTCAAGCGCTTCGCCGGCATCGACGTGTTCGACATCGAGGTTTCGCCCACCGAGATCGACGCCTTCTGCAACGTGGTCGAGGCGCTGGAGCCTACCTTCGGCGGCATCAATCTGGAAGACATCAAGGCTCCTGAATGCTTCGAGATCGAACAGCGGCTTCGCCGGCGCATGGCGATCCCGGTCTTCCATGACGACCAGCACGGCACGGCCATTGTGTGCATGGCGGCGGTGCTCAACGCGCTGGAGGTCATGGGCAAGGCGATCGGCGAGGTGCGCATCGTCGTCAACGGTGCCGGCGCCGCGGCCCTGGCCTGCCTCGACCTGCTCGTCGGCTTCGGCGCCGACAAGCGCAACATCGTCGCCTGCGACCGCAAGGGCGTCATCTACAAGGGCCGCGACGCCAGCCCCGATCGCTACAAGCAGGCCCATGCCTGCGATACCGGCGCGCGCACCCTTGCCGATGCGCTGAAGGGAGCCGACATCTTCATCGGCCTGTCCTCGGCAGGGGCGGTCACGCCCGAAATGATCGCCACCATGGCGCCGCGCCCGCTGATCATGGCCATGGCCAATCCCGAGCCCGAAATCCGGCCGGAGGCGGTGCATGCGGTGCGCGGCGACGCCATCGTCGCCACCGGCCGCTCCGACTATCCCAATCAGGTGAACAACGTCCTGTGCTTCCCCTTCATTTTTCGCGGCGCGCTCGATGTCGGGGCAACCGAGATCAACGAGCCGATGAAGCGGGCCTGCGCCGAGGCCATCGCCGCACTCGCCAAGGCACAGCCGCTGGACTGCGTTCTGGCTGCCTATGGCGCCAGCGGCATGAGCTTCGGGCCGGATTACATCCTGCCCAAGCCTTTCGACCCACGCCTCATCGTGGACGTGTCGTCGGCGGTGGCGCAGGCGGCGATGGACACTGGCGTCGCCACCCGGCCCATTGCCGACATGGCGGCCTATCGCGCATCGCTGGCGGGCTACGGCGCCTCGCTCACCGGTGCCGGCGGCTGAGATCTCCGCTTCCCGGAACCGAGATGCTGGGTCCCTGGCCAACCGTGCCGGAAAGGTAGGGTGGGTTTTTCGGTTGACCTTGAGTCAACAGGATCGATAACGCAGGGGCTGTCTTTTGCGGCTATAACGTGATTGAACTTCGGCAATGGCACTTGTTACAGTTTCAAGTGCCTCGACTTGCATCGGGTTCCAAGAAGAAAGCTCGTCAGAAACGGGGAAGCTGGAATGAATATGGGAAGAATCAACACGCGTTTTCGTCCGCTGTTCGCGGGCGCGGCCATGTCGCTGCTGCTCGTCGCCGGCGGTTTTGCGCCCGCATCGGCAGCGACACCGGCCGACACGCTGGTCCAGGCCTGGGCCATCGACGACACAATCACGCTCGACCCGGCCGAATCCTTCGAGCTGTCGCCGGCCGAGTTCATCGGCAACGCCTATGACATGCTGGTGCGCCTCGACATCGACGACACCACCAAGGTCAAGCCCGGCATCGCCGAGAGCTGGGAAATCTCCGACGACGGCTTGACTTACACCTTCAAGCTAAAGCCGGGAATTAAGTTTGCCTCCGGCAATCCGATCACCGCCGAGGACGTCGCCTGGTCGTTCGAGCGCGTCGTCAAGCTCGACAAGAGCCCGGCCTTCATCCTCACCCAGTTCGGGCTGACCGGCGACAATGTCGCTGAAAAGGCCAAGGCGGTGGACGATACCACCTTCGTCTTCACCGTCGACAAGCCCTATGCGCCGAGCTTCGTGCTCAACTGCCTCACCGCCACGGTGGGCGCCGTGCTCGACAAGAAGCTGGTGATGGAGCATGCGCAGGCCACCACGCCGAGCGACGACTACAAATACGACACCGACTTCGGCTATGCATGGATGAAGACCAACTATGCCGGCTCGGGTCCGTTCAAGATCCGCGACTGGCGCGCCAACGAACTCGTCGTGCTGGAGCGCAACGACAACTACTATGGCGAGAAGCCGGCGCTCGCCCGCGTCATCTACCGCCACGTCAAGGAAAGCGCCACGCAGCGCCTGATGCTCGAGGCCGGCGACGTCGATGTCGCCCGCAATCTGGAGCCCGGCGACCTGGAGGCAGTGCAGAAGAACACCGAGCTTGCCTCGACCAGCGCGCCGAAGGGCACGGTCTATTACATCAGCCTCAACCAGAAGAACGAGAACCTTGCCAAGCCAGAGGTCCGCGAGGCGTTCAAATATCTGGTCGATTACGACGCCATCGGCGCTACCCTGCTCAAGGGCATCGGCGAGATCCACCAGACCTATCAGGTCAAGGGCGTGCTCGGCGCACTGGAGTCCAACCCCTACACCTTCGACGTGGCCAAGGCCAAGGAACTGCTGGAGAAGGCAGGGCTGAAGGACGGCTTCTCCGTCACCTTCGACGTGCGCAACACGCAGCCGGTGACCGGCATCGCCGAATCCTTCCAGCAAACCGCCGCACAGGCCGGCGTGAAGGTCGAGATCATCCCCGGCGACGGCAAGCAGACGCTGACCAAGTACCGTGCCCGCAACCACGACATGTATATCGGCCAGTGGGGCATGGATTACTGGGACCCGAACACCAACGCCGACGCCTTCACCTCCAATCCGGACAACAGCGACGATGCGGCGGTGAAGTCGCTGGCATGGCGCAATGCCTGGGACATTCCGGAGCTGACCAAGCAGGTGCAGGCCGCCCTTCTGGAGCGCGACAACGACAAGCGCGCGGAACTGTACCAGAAGCTGCAGCAGGAGGCGCTGGAGACCAGCCCCTTCGTCATGATCTTCCAGCAGATCGAAGTCGCCGGGGTGCGCGGCAACGTCAAGGGCTACAGGCTGGGGCCGAGCTTCGACTCCAACCCCCTCGCGCCCGTCTCCAAGGAATGATCCGGCAGGGTCAGCCCGGTGAGCAGCACTGAGACACCAATGCCGGCCAGGCGCGCCAACCGGCGCGCCTGGGCCCTCCTCAAATCGGTCGCCGGCTTCCTGGTGATCGTCGCCACCACCTATCTCGGCCTTCTCGCGGTAACCTTCTTCATCGGCCGGGTGGTGCCGATCGATCCGGTGCTGGCCATCGTCGGCGACCGCGCGCCTGCCCATGTGGTGGAGCGGGTGCGGCAGGAAATGGGCCTCAACCTGCCCTACTACCAGCAGTTCATCCTCTACGCGAAAGGCGTTCTGCAGGGCGATTTCGGCACCTCGGTGCTGACCACCAATCCAGTGATGACCGACATCCGCCGCGTGTTCCCGGCGACCATGGAACTGGCCACCGTCGGCACCATCATCGGCGCCGCCTTCGGCATACCGCTCGGCGTGCTGGCGGCGGTCAAGCGCGGCAGCCTCGCCGACCAGATCGTGCGCATCCTCGGCCTCATCGGCTATTCGGTGCCGATCTTCTGGCTGGGACTTCTGGCGCTGCTGGTGTTTTATGCAAGGCTCGGCTGGACCTCGGGCCCCGGCCGCATCGACGTGGTCTATGAATACACCTTCACCCCGGTCACCGGCTTCTACCTGATCGACGCGATCATCACCCGCGACTGGGCCGCCTTTCGCGATATCTTCTCGCACATCATCCTGCCGGGCTCCCTGCTCGGCTATTTCTCGCTCGCCTATATCAGCCGCATGACGCGCTCCTTCATGCTGAACGAGCTGCAACAGGAATATATCGTCGCCGCCCGCGCCAAGGGCCTGTCGGAAACGCGCATCATCTGGGGCCATGCGCTGCGCAACGCCGCCGTGCCGCTGGTGACTGTGATCGCGCTATCCTATGCCGGCCTGCTCGAAGGCTCGGTGCTGACCGAGACCGTCTTCGCCTGGCCCGGCCTTGGGCTCTACATCACCAATTCGCTCCAGAACGCCGACATGAACGCGGTGCTTGGCGGCACCATCGTCATCGGCTCGGTGTTCATCGCCATCAACCTCCTGTCCGACGTGCTTTATCGCATGCTCGATCCCCGCACGAGGAGCTGACGCGGATGAGCGAGACCGCAATGACCCGTCGCGAATGGCTGCTGACCGACCGGCCGCAGTCGCGCCTGCAGGCGAGGCTCGGACGCGCCTACGTCACCTGGCGGCGCTTCTCCGCCAACCGGCTCGCCGTCGTCGGCATGCTCATCATCCTGGGGCTGGTGCTGGTGGCGATCTTCGCGCCGCTGCTGGCGCCGCATTCGCCCTATGTCGGCGACCTGGCGGGCAAGCGCCTGCTGCCGCCGGGCGGCGACCATTGGCTGGGCACCGACGACCAGGGCCGCGACATCCTCTCGCGTCTCATCTACGGTTCGCGCCTCACCTTGCAGGTGGTGGTGCTGGTGGCGATCATCGCCGCGCCCATCGGCCTGCTGGTCGGCACCGTCGCCGGCTATGCGGGCGGCTGGGTGGATGCGGTGCTGATGCGCATCACCGATATCTTCCTCGCCTTTCCGAAGCTGGTTCTGGCGCTGGCCTTCGTCGCCGCGCTCGGCCCCGGCATCGGCAACGCCATCATCGCCATCGCCATCACCTCGTGGCCGCCCTATGCGCGCATTGCGCGGGCCGAGACGCTGACGGTGCGCAATTCCGACTATATTTCGGCGGTGCGGCTGATGGGCGCTTCGCCATGGCGCATCGTGCTGCGCCACATCATGCCCTTGTGCATCTCCTCGCTCATCGTGCGGGTGACGCTGGACATGGCCGGCATCATCCTCACCGCCGCCGGGCTCGGCTTCCTTGGCCTCGGTGCGCAGCCGCCGCTGCCCGAATGGGGCGCGATGATCGCCTCGGGCCGTCGCTTCATCCTCGACCAGTGGTGGGTGGCGGCGATGCCCGGCTTCGCCATCCTCATCGTCAGCCTCGGCTTCAACCTGCTGGGTGACGGCCTGCGCGATGCGCTCGACCCGCGGGGAAGCGGCCAATGAGCGCGCTTCTGGAAGTCGAGGACCTGCGCGTTTCCTTCCCCACGCGCACCGGCGTGGTGGAGGCGGTGCGCGGCGTCTCGTTCACGCTTGGACGCGAGCGGCTGGGCATCGTCGGTGAGAGCGGTTCCGGCAAGTCGCAGACCGGCCGCGCCATCATGGGGCTGACGCCCGAGCATGGGCAGATCACGGCGAAGAAGCTGGAATTCAGCAGCATCGACCTGCTCAAGGCATCAAAGGCCCAACGGCGGGCGCTGCGCGGCAACCGCATCGCCATGGTCCTGCAGGACCCCAAATATTCGCTGAACCCGGTGATGACCATCGGCCGCCAGATCGTCGAGACATTGCGCGCGCATGAGAAGGTCTCCGGCGCCGAAGCGCGCAAGCGGGCGCTCGACATGCTGGCCGCCGTGCAGATCCGCGACCCCGAGCGCGTCTTCGATCTCTATCCGCACGAGGTGTCCGGCGGCATGGGCCAGCGCGCCATGATCGCCATGATGCTGGTGGCGGACCCCGAACTGCTGATCGCCGACGAGCCGACCTCGGCGCTGGACGTGACCGTGCAGCTCGAGGTGCTGGGCATCCTCAACCGGCTGGTGGCAGAGCGCGGCATGGGGCTGATCTTCATTTCGCACGATCTCAGGCTGGTGTCGTCCTTCTGCGACCGCGTCATCGTCATGTATGCGGGCAGGATCGTGGAGGAACTGCCGGCCGGCGAACTGGCGCACGCGAAACACCCCTACACGCAGGGCCTGCTCAACTGCATGCCGCGCATCGGCGCCGATCGCCATCCGCTTCCCGTTCTCGATCGCAAGCCGGAGTGGGCGCTATGACCCAGGCACTCGCAATCGACAGGCTGCGCGTCACCTTCGAGGATTTCGTCGCGCTGAACGATGTAAGCCTCACCGTGGCGCCGGGGGAATCCTTCGGACTGGTGGGCGAGTCCGGCTCCGGCAAGTCGACACTGCTGCGCGCCGTCGCCGGCCTTGCGCCGATTGCCGGCGGCACCATCGAGGTCAACGGCCAGAGGCTCGACACCAAGCGCAGCAAGGCGTTCTACCGGCAGGTGCAGATGGTGTTCCAAGATCCTTACGGTTCACTGCATCCGCGCCAGACGGTCGATCGCCTGCTGCTCGAACCGCTGGCCATCCACGGCTTTGCCGACACCGAGCGCCGCATCGTACGGGCGCTGGACGAGGTAGGGCTGGGGTCCGGCTTCCGCTTCCGCTATTCGCACCAGCTTTCCGGCGGCCAGCGCCAGCGCGTCGCCATTGCCCGCGCGCTGATCCTCGAACCATCGATCCTGCTGCTCGATGAGCCGACCTCGGCGCTCGTCGCCTCGGTGCAGGCCGAGGTGCTGAACCTGCTGGAGGAGGTGCGCGCCGCCCGCAAGCTCACCTTCGTCATGGTCAGCCACGATCTCGCCGTCGTCACCCATATGTGCGACCGCCTGATGGTGAT
>Ga0180220_1001572_pt1 | contig 16529 bp, 12 predicted proteins | sample eDN5th37CBELigBY_FD_151335 | JGI IMG/M metagenome (GOLD analysis project Ga0180220, IMG submission 151335) | Enriched backyard soil microbial communities from Emeryville, California, USA - eDNA 5th pass 37_C BE-Lig BY (version 2) (version 2) | ecosystem: Environmental > Terrestrial > Soil >...
CGGGCGCGACGCACGGAACCAACCGGCTCTCGGCGTCGATCGCCACATGGTCCCAGGCGTCCCCCTTGCGGTCTTCGACCGGATCGTCGGGGTCGCGGTTCTTCTCCTTCTTGGCGACGAAGGACCACTTCTCATCGAACTGGACCTCGCGCGTGAGGGGGGAAATTCCAACTGGAGACGGCGATCTCGACATGGACGACGTGGCCCAGTTCCGGCTCCGCTTCGGCGGTCGGATCTAACGGTTGTCCTCGGTCCCTCCCGGGATCGGCTCGCCGGATCGGGAATATTCTCGCCGGGCGGGCCGATCCCCTTTATCCTCACCCAGTTCCCAGCAACGTCCAAAACCTTCTTTGAACGAGGAAGTTCCTCCCATGAAACGCATCATGTTCTGGATCACCATTGGGGCCGCGTTGTTCGCCCTCGGCGATCAGGCGCAAGCGGAATTCATCTATCAACTCGTCACCGACAAGCCGAGCTACACGGAGGACTTGGGAGACCAATTCGACGTGATCGTCTATCTTCAGGAGACGGTCAGCGGCGGCGACGCGTCGCGGCTGGTCGGCCCCGACGGCGGCCTCGTCTCGGCCGGCGTCCGCGTCACCCACGGCCCCTCGGCGCCCGCGCGAGTCTTGTCTCACGGCGACATTATGGCCAATCCCGCCTTCACCGACACCTTCTTGCTGGAGACGATCCTGCTCCCGGGCGACGGCGTCGCCGGTTTCTTCGAAACGATCGATCTCTTCGACGACCCGATTCAAGGCGTGGAGACATCGCCGGGGGTCCATCGCATCGAGCTGGGAACCTTCCGCTTCCACGCGCTCTCCGCGGGGACGTTCACCCTGCTGATCGGCGACCTCAACCCAGACCTCACCGACTTCGTCACGGCCGACTTCACGGACCTCGACCCGCTGCTGACGGCCTCGAGCGTCTCCATCACCATCAGAGACGTCAACGCGATTCCAGAGCCCGCCGGCCTGGTGCTCCTGGGCATTGGCGCGGTGGGCGCGCTGGCCTTGGGGCGCTTCCGGAAGATCGCTTGAAGTCCCGCTTCGGTCCCCCCGCCTCGGAGCGCGTCAAAGGCGGATAATCCGCCGCGCCGGGGCGGGGGGTTGCCGCCCGCCGACGGGCGCGGCAGACTGGGGGGCCAAAACGTCGGCGGAAGCGGCGGCGCGGATTGCTCGGCCGACGGGGCTTCATTACGAAGGAGAGCGCTCCATGAGACGCGTGATCGGGTTGCTTGCCGTCGGCGTTGTCGGCCTGTCGTTCGGTTCGCCTTCCCACGCCCAGACTCCGACCGAACTCGCCCAGACGGCCGCAACCGTGGCGAGCCTTCAGAACCCCGACGGCGGGTTCGCCCCAGCGCCGGGGGAGCCGTCGAGCTTGCCCGCGACCAGTTCGGCGCTTCGGATCCTCCACTACGTCGCCGGCCCGATCCCCGATGTTCTCGGCTGCGTCAAATACATCAAAGCCTGTCGAACCGAGTCGGGCGGCTTCGCCAAGACCCCGGGAGGAGAGCCCGACTCGCTGACGACCGCGACGGGGCTCATGGCGGCCGTGGAATTGAAGATCGCCGACAAGTCGATGATCGATGGCGCGATCGCCTTCTTTCATGACCACGCCAAGGAGCTTGAGCAGGTTCGCATGGCGATCGCCGCTTTGGAATCGGCCGACGCCGAGTCGCCCAATTACCCGCGGTGGATCGAGCAAATCGAGACGCTCCGCAAGCCCGACGGCGGTTTTGGCGATGGTCCCGATCGGGCCTTCTTGGCCGGGACGGTCGGCGCGACGGTCCTTCGCGCGGGGGGAACGCTCGAAGACCGCGAGGCGGTCGCCGAAGCGATCAAATCCAACCAGCGCCCCGATGGCGGCTGGGCCAGGGAGGCCGGTGATTCGGACTTGGCGAGTTCCTACCGCGTGTTGCGGGCCCTGCACATGCTCAAGGAGAAGCCCGATCTGGAGCGTTTGAGCGGCTTCATCGCCCGCTGTCGGAAAGACAACGGCCTCTACTCCAACACCCCGGAGGGCGAAGCCGCGCTCGGACCAACCTATTACGCGGCGATCATGACGCGCTGGATTCGCCTCATGAGCGGAGAGCGGCCGATCGTCGAGACCGCCGGATTCACGCCGCTTTTCAACGGCGAGAACCTGGACGGCTGGGATGGAAACGCCTCGGTCTGGTCGGCTCGCGACGGGATGATCGTCGGCTCGTCCAAGGGGCTCGACCACAATGAGTTTCTGGCGTTCCAAGAACCCTTCCGCGATTTCGTTCTCTCGCTCTCGTTCCGCCTGGTCGACGGTCAGGGCAACAGCGGCGTCCAGCTTCGGAGCGTTCGGATCCCGGGAACCGAGATGTCGGGCTATCAGGCCGACATCGGCGAGGGCTACTGGGGAAGCCTCTACGACGAGTCGCGCCGCAACAAGACGCTCGTCCAGGCGTCCGACGCGGCCTTGGCTCGGCTCAACAAGGACGGTTGGAATCACTACATGATTCGCGCGTTCGGCGATCGGATCGTTGTTTACCTCAACGGGGCCGTCTCGGTCGATTACCGCGAGACCGATCCCGAAGTCGCCCGCGAGGGGCTCATCGCCCTCCAGGTCCACTCCGGCGGGCCGATGGAGGTCCAGTTCAAGGACATTCAAATCCAGCGCGTTCCCTCGCCCGACGCGAACGACGCGACCAAACCCGGCTTCCATCTCAAGACCCTCGCCACTGATCAGGGCGAGCGCAAGTACACGTTCTATGTTCCCGAGGATTACGACGAGTCGAAGGCTTACCCGGCGATCCTCTTTCTCCACGGCGCCGGCGAGCGCGGCGACGATGGAATCGCGCCCGCCCAGGTGGGCCTCGGCCCGGCGATCGTCCAGCGCGGGGGCGTTCCGGCCATCGTCGTCTTTCCCCAGGCCCGCAAAACCTGGCAAGCCGACTCCGACGACGCCGAGGCGGCGCTCAAGGCCCTCGACGAGGTTTCGGCCGCCTACAAGGTCGACCCCGACCGCGTGATCCTCACCGGGCTGTCGATGGGTGGAATGGGCTCGTGGAGCCTGGCCGCGAAGCACCCGGACAAATTCGCCGCGATCGTCCCCATCTGCGGGCCGGGGCGCGTCGAAGATGTTCAGTCCTACAAGGGCGTGCCGATCCGAGCCTACGTCGGCGACGCCGATTCCCCCCGGCTCCATCTCGGCATGCGGTCCATGATCGAAGCCTTGCGCGAGGCCGGCGAACAGCCCGAGTACACCGAGTATCGCGACGTCGGCCACAATAGTTGGGACCGGGCCTACAACGATCCCGAGCTGATCGACTGGATGCTCTCTCAGCGGCGGAAGTGAACATCGTCGACCGGCGGGGGCCACCGTCGGAGAGCGGGATCCTGCTCCCGCTCTCGCCCCGCGGAGGTTTCCCCGGAGAGGATGAGCCACAAGGTCGCTCGGTCGGATGATCACGGCGGCCAACCGCCGCCCACCACCCGAACCCGAGAAGCGCGCCGGACCCGGTCTTCTCCGAGTCAGACCGGCGACCAACCTTCGGCGAGATTCGCGCCGGAGGTTGATCCGGCCTTCAGGGCGTCCTGAACCACGGTTTCGAGGACGTTGATGTATTCGAGGAACCGCTTCCGGCCCTCGTCGGTCACTCGACAGAGCGTCTGGGGGCGGTTCTTGTGCGAGCCCTTCCAGATCTCGACGAAGCCGGCCTCGTGAAGGACTTGAAGGTGGCGGCTGAGGTTGCCGTCGGTGAGCCTGCAAAGGTCCTTCAAGTCCGAGAAGACCAATCCGCGCGAGTGGGTCACCAGCGACGTCATGATTCCCAGCCGCGCCTTCTCGTGGAAGATTCGCTCAAGTCCTTCGTAGGCGAAGCGGCCGGTCGGTTCTTCGGGTTTGGGGTCAAGCGGCGCCATGGTCACGCTCCAGCGCGCAATAGAGCACGGCGGCGGCGAGCATCTGGCCGACGCCGAAGGGAACTCCCATCGCCAGGGGGCTCAGCGCCCAATCTCCCGGAACCGCCAAGGTCGTCAGCCCCGCCAGGGCGTAGAAGGCCGCGACGGCCGACATGCCGCGGGGCAGCAATCGACTCGTCGCGAAAATCCCGAGGCTGTAGAAGACCTGCCAGAGCCCGGGCAAAATCCAGGCGCTCGTCGGCGAGGAACGGGCGACCACCAGCGTGACCAGTCCGCCCAGCGCCAGACAGGGAAAAAACTGCTCCAACGCCAGGGTCGTCTGCGCGCGGGTCAGCGACGAACCGGCGTCGCGGGCTCGCACGAGCATCTCCATCACCGCCGACGCCCCGCTCACCACCGCCGCGCCAATCCAGAGGCTCAAATACGCTCCAAGCCGCTGCTGCGGATCGGTGATCGCCACCGCTTGGATCGTCGCCGCGGTTACGGCGACCACCCCGGAAAACGCGGCCGGCATCGCGCGATAGCCCCGAAACACCTCCGTCCGCGCCATCTGCTGGCGGATTTCGGTGATCTGCGTCAACGCTTCCCGAAGCTCCATGCCCGCCTCCCGCCGTTGAACCTCGCGCTCGGTTCAGGCCCCCGTTGCTTTGCAGGATAAAGCAAGCCCGGTCGACCGTCAAGCGGCACCGCGCCCGCCGACCGTCGGAGCGGTATCTTGTTCAATATCGGCTCGAAGTCCCGCGACGGGATTTCGAGAAACGGCGAGGGACGAAGCCGAAAGCCCTTGAGGCGCGGATCTGGAAAAGCCCGCGCGGAAAGATCGACGCCGTCTGGGTCGGCTTCCGGTTCGCGTGTTGGCTCATCATTCGAGGTCGGGGATTTCCGCCCGGGGCAGGAGCAGACGGATCGAGCGGGGCTTGCCCGGCTCTCGGGTGATGAAACCGAGTCGCTCCAAGTTTATGACCATGTCATGGACCGCCGGAGGGCTCACTTGAAAGTAGCGCTGCATGTCGGCCTGGGCGGGCGGGACGCCGTGGATCTTCGTGTAGTAGTAAATGAAGGCGAGGTATTGCCCCTGGCGAGGCGTGTACTGGGAGCCCATCGTTCCTCACCTCGGGGTGGGACGTCGGCCCAACGACAACGGCCCTCTCCGATTGTCATCGAGGAGGGCCGCCTCAACATCATTTCTCTGTATCAACGAACTCGGGGATTCACTGATTCGCCGCGGCGCGCGGATTTAAAAAATGGGCGGCGCTGGATTCGAACCAGCGACTTCCACCGTGTGAGGATGGCACGACGCCCGAAAACACCCTTCTTTTCCGCATATCGACCTCGCATATTTTGCACTTCCCGTCTCATTTCGCAAGGGTTTCCTGACGAGTTTCCTGACGGCCTTCCCAGGCCTCGCCCGCCGCCTAGCCGACGGCGGGGAGGTCGATCGTCCGGGAAAATCCAACCACTTGTGAAACCAGCCACGAATTTCACCACGCATCGATCAACATAAGGGAAAATTCATGAAAAGCCCCTGGGAAGGCCTCGTCGGATCGCTCGTTTCTTGGGCTCGGAAGCTGATCGTCCGCCGCGACGCCTACGGCAAATACATCGCGCCGTCCGATCGGAAGGATCCGAGAAAGGCGGCGTTCACCGAGAAGTCGGAGCCGACCGACGCCGTGTTGAGGGCCCACTTCGCGGGCGATGCCGTCGTCGGCCTGTTCACCATCGGCGATGATGGCCAGTGCCGCATGGCGGTCGTGGACATCGACCGGCATGATGACGAAGGCTCCGCCGAAGCCAATGAACGGGCGGCCATCACTCTCTATGATCGCGCCCTCAAGATGGGCCTTTCGTCGATCTTGGAGGATTCCAACGGCCGAGGCGGGTACAAGCTCCGACTCGTCTTCAGCGAGCCCGTGCCGGCCCGTACAATTCGCCGCTTCTTGCGATGGCTGATCCAAGACTGGAACGAATTGGGGCTGATCACTGAGCCGGAGATCTTTCCGAAGCAGGACGCCCTCGAGCCCGGCAAATTCGGCAACTTCGACCGCCTCCCCGGCCGACACCACACCCTTGCTCATTGGTCCCGCATCTGGGGCGACGGTCGGTGGCTGGAAGGCGAGGACGCGGCCCGGAAGATTCTATCCGTCATCGGTTCAACCGCCGCGAGCATCCCGGACGAGTTGCGGCGCGAAACCGGCGCTCCCGCCTCCCCGACAGCGCGGAAAACGGCGGAGGCGGCCCCACTCTCCCCGAGGTTCATCGGGATGCTCCGCTCCGCGATCAAGTCCTTGCCGCCGAGCTATCCCGACAACTACGACGCTTGGCTCAAATGCGGCATGAGTCTCTACGACCTCGGCGACGTGGGGCTCGAACTCTGGAAGCAAATCAGCAGGAAGTGCCCAAGGTATCGAGAGGGGGCCTGTGAGGAAAAATGGCGGTCGTTCAAGCCGAACGGCGGTTTGACTTGGAGGACGATCCTGCATCTCGCGGCTCAAAACGGCTGGAAGCCCGCGCGACGAAAAAGAAATGGCGAGGCCAGGCAAAACGCCAAGGGCAAACCGGCTCCGGACGCCAATGGCGGGCCGATTCCAAGCCAACACGAGGCTCGCGTCGAAGATGCAGCCCAACCTGAGGGCGCGCTCGCCCTCGAATCGGCGGCCGTCGAGGCCCCCCCAAACTCGCGCGAGGCGGTCGACTCCAAACAGGAGTCGGCCCCGCCGCAAGCCGCCTCTGTGAGCGACGACCTCTCGGCCCTCGAATCGGCGGCCAAGGGTGGAAACGACGAACCCGTTCCGCCCGCCGGGGACGGAGGTGACTCATCGCCGGCCACCCCCCGAAGCCGTCCCGAGATCGTTTGGAATAATCGACCGCCGGATGAGGTGACCGAAGAGGCCCTGAAGATTTACAAGGCCTCCAGCGGACCAAAGAAAGTGTTCAGTCGGGGCGGGTCTCTGATCCGGCTCGTCTCGACCGAGAACGGCCCAGTTGCCGTGCCCCTGAGCGAGGAGGCGCTGGAAGGCATCCTCGCCCGCATAGCGATATGGAAAGTCCACCGGGGGAAGGACAAGCACGGGAACGACAAGTTCGATATCACGCCGCCCCAATCCTTCGTCGTCCGCGACATCATCGCCCTTGGCGAATACGATCCGACGATCTTTCCGCCCCTGAAGGGCATCGTCCGCAGCCCGTTCTTCGCCTCGGACGGCTCTCTCGTCGACAGCCCGGGCTATCATGCCGCTTCGGCGCTCTGGTACGAGCCCGACCCGAACTTGATCGTGCCCGACGTGCCGCTCAACCCGTCGGACGAGGATCTCAAAAAGGCCAAGAGTCTAATCTTGGAGGAGTTGCTTGGGGACTTCCAGTTTAAAACGCCAAGCGATTTGGCCAACGCCCTGGCTTTCCTGTTCACGCCGTTGGTCCGGAATCTCTTTGAAGGACCATCGCCTTTCGGCTTGATTGAAGCCCCGGAGAAAGGGACGGGCAAAAGCCTCTTGGCCAGGTGCGTGGCCAGCGTCGCCGTTGGGCGAGTCAGCTCTTCCCCGCAGCCTGAAAGCGACGCGGAATGGAGGAAGGCCATCACCACTTATCTGACGGGCTCGCCGCCGGTGATATTCTTCGATAACCTGGCCAAAAAGCTGGAATCTCCGTCTCTCGAAAAAGCGCTGACCGATGAGGTCTGGATTGACAGAGGATTGGGCACGAACCAGCCGATCGTCCTCTCCGCCCACACCACATGGCTGGGCACGGCCAACAACCTCGTCATCATCGGAGACTTGGACCGACGCGTCGTCTGGATCCGACTCGACGCCATGATGGCGAGGCCTTTTGAGCGCGATCCGTCGGAGTTCCGCCACCCCGACCTGCTGGAATGGGCTCTGAAGAATCGGGGAGATCTCCTCTGGGCCGCCTTGACCATCATCCGGGCTTGGATCGTCCGAGGCAAACCTCTTGGCCATCAGAGCATGGCCAGCTTCCATTCTTGGGCCAAGACCATAGGCGGCATCTTGGATGTCATGCAAATCCCGGGCTTCTTGAAGGTCCAGAAAGAGCGCCTGATCGAGGCCGACGACTTCTCCGCCCAATTGGAGGGCCTCTACAACGCCATCCACCAAAAGCTCGGTTCCGACCCATTTGCAGTGCGCGACCTCGGATGGCTTGTCGACCCCGACCATCCCGAGTTCGATGGCGAGACCTCGGCCGGCGTCTTGAACGCCGAGAAAAAAGGGGAGCGAGGCAAGTTAATGGGATGGATCCTGCGGAAGAATCGGGACAGGATCTTCGGAAATAAACAGCTCGTTTCGGCGGGCAGAGACGCACGCAGCAATTGTTGTAAATATCAAATCAAGGAGATAGAAGTAGAGGGTCCGAAGCTTCTCCAGCCCACCTCGACACCCGAAGCCCCTCACGAGGCGGTTCGGCTGGCCGCGCGCGTCCCCGTCAACCACGAGAGATCTCGCCTCTTCTGGAATCAACTCCATGACCGAGGGCTGGACGATTACGATGGCCCGCGCGACGCCGAGCAACTCTTCGAGCTATGCCACGCCCTCTGGGTCGGCTGCGAACCTTACAGAGTCCTACGCATCGAGACGCTCGTTCGGCTCGCCGAAACCCATAGACTTCTGCCCAGGATGCTCCCATCCCAGTATGAGCGAGGTCGAGTCCTCGAATTGGAATACCTGCTCGATGACATCAACTGGGTTCTCGGTGATCTCATGCAGATCCAGCTCTACGATGATTTTGCTTACGAGGGCCGAAGGATCACACGCTTTACGATCCTCGATCCGCCGAACAGTAGGGAACTCAGAGAACAGGAGGAAAGGGAAGCGGCTCTGAAGCCGAAGAGTCCCTCCAGTGTTGACGTCTCCGAATTCCTCAAAGTCGAGTACTACGGGACGCTGGTGGACTTCTGCCGCTACTGGTGGGTCTTCGCGGACCATGAAATCGCCAGCTGGAAACTCTACCGGATGGTGATCGAGTTCAACTTGCTGCCGGGTTTCGCGGATGTGTACCCGCTCTTTCCACAGCTCGACGACCTCGAAGAATTGTTGGAGAAAATCCACTGCGCCGAGTTCGATGGTTTCGTGATCCGAATGAGGAGGGACATCTACCCCCCGGAGGAAGACGGGCAAGAGACGCACTCGCCGTGGGAATATGTCCTGGAGTTGCTGCCCGGCTGCATTCCTCCGCGGTCCCCCGTCCGTCCCAAGGATCCCGTCACCCGCAAGCGGTTTCAAAAGCCCTACGTCTTTGGACCTCAAGACTTCAACCGCATCTTCGGTCGGTCGTAACCGCTTCGGCGCTCGCCGGGGGGTGTTGGCCCCCGAAACCGGAGCAACCTCGGTCAAGATCGCACGCTTCCATGGAAGGTCGGAGGTCGCGCTACGCCTCATCACCAACGCGGCGACGACGATGACGCTGGCACCCGAAGCGTTTAAACAACGCCGACCTCCCAGTCTCCACCGATAGCCGTGGCACAACTTCAACCGCGGAACACTGCCGAGCCCCCCTCTTTTCATGCAAGCAACTCAACAAGCACTGCTGATCGTCGGTGATTTTTCCGCCGGTCTCTGGGCGTTGCAGGTTCCGGCGGGTTCCTGAACACCGTCGAATCAAAGAACCTGGCACATAATTCGGGGGCGTAACCTCTTAACCCCTTGTCACTTATGCGTAAACGCAGGTTTTGCAGGTTCTCCCGCCCGGTTCGGTTCGAGTCGGGGGCTTCGATCCAAGCGGGCGCTTCCAAATTCCGGGGTGGATACGGGCATCAACCAATCAACGGAAACATCATTGCATTACCACAAGCAATTGAATATGAGTTTTAGGTGAAATGTCCCATTCCTCCCTCCGGCACGCCCCACCACACCCTGTCCGTCCGCGCCGAGAGCGGGATCGATCCCAGGTCCATGGCGTTCGTTCGGACTGCGGGAAGCCCTCACGAGGTCTACATCCAACTGACCGACAATCGCTGGCTCGGGCACGATCCGCCATCGCGACTCGATCGGCTCCCCTTCGGCGTCCCATCCTACACATGAGGAATCACTTGATTTCGGATAATCGAATTTGCCGCAGTGGGCACCAAGTCCACGGGCCAGTTCGGGGGTGCGCTAGCCACCCGGTTCAACCGCCGAGCGAGGTCGAAAATGGGCCCCCCGCAAAACCAAGGTTTGGGCTCCAAGGCTCTTCACCATCGAATCAAAGCATCCGCCAGACTTTTGCCATCACCCATCAAGGGGACCTTGCCTTGATGACACAACCCAGTCATCCCACCCTATCCCCCAGTGGGTCAGACTCAACCACCACCCTCGTCGAAAGGGCAGTGGGCCAAGCTCAAAAAGCCCTTGCAAGTCTGGACCGTCTAACACGTCCCTGAGCGCCCCCCGAGGCTAAGAAGGCGGTGCTCAAGCCCTACGGCGAGGCAGGGCCCTCCCTACGGGCCTCAACCGGTTGAAGTTGGGGGGATTGCCATCTTCCCGCCGAGGCTCGCTCCTAGCGGCTTCCAAGCCGCTCCCACCACCCCGCGCCAGGCGCCACGACTTCGATTGGGAAGGCAATGACTTCTGAATGCGCCACTGGGCGGCTCGCCTTGGACCGAGAGCGTCGGCTCCCCGAGGGCTACTGGCAACTGAACCCCCGCTACAACATGCGCGTCGACGCCCGCTCAGCAGAATTCTTCCAGATGGCCCGTGAAACCATCCGCGCCGATCTCTGCGGGAATTGTTGGACATCGTGTTCGCTTGGCTGAAGAACAGGAACTCAATTAGGATTGAGGGCCCCGTGTCACACGCATCGACGCATTATCCCATTCCCTGTTGCTATGGATTTCTCGTGGCCCTCCCAAACAAGGATGATTGGATCGGATCGAGACGCCGGGACTGATCCAATCACACATCCACAACCTCGCGAACTCCACATGGAGATTCCCACGTCTTCCGCGGCGTTGTGAGCCACCGACGGGGAGTCCTTCGCTTCATGCCCCACCATCTCCTTGTCCGCTTGGTCTCCGCGCTGCTCTTGCCGACGTGCTTGGTCAAGCGGAACCATCCACTCCCCATTCGGTAAGTATTGGAAGTGCGGAACGGAACTCGGCTCAAGCCGAGAACCTTCCGACGGCGTGCTCTCGGCCTTCAACTGAGTTGCTCCGCTCCTGGCGGAAAACCCAATCCTCATGATGCATGAAATCTTGAACTCCAAAGCCGATTTTCAACTTCAGAACCCCAAGGATTAGAAAAAGGATTCCCAAGTACAAAAGTAGAAGGACCACCGGATTCAAATCCACGAAACAGACGAACGACAAAGACGAATCCACCAAGTCAAATATAATTGCGACTACGATTAAGACTTTGACGAACCCACACCCAGAACATGAAGGAAGAATACGAGAACCAATGGAGGTTCATCTTCCTGGAATCTCCCCCCACCTGAAACCGAAAGGACATCAAGCTCATGAAACAGAACTCCAGCACCCCTGAAGGTTTCCGCAACCTGAGGGTGTTGATACCCGAAGACCTCCATTGGCGCCTCCGAGATTTGGCCCACCAATCCCGCATGCCATTCCATCAATACATCTTGACACGTCTCTCGGAGGCCACCTCCCCGAGCCCACCCACTGACCAAGATGACCAACGGACATCTCCCGACCCTCCCCAGACCGGAGAATCCGGGCTCAGCCCGCTTAGCGGCCACGCCACGCCAAAACCCCCGGATGTCGGCGATGAATCGACCAACCAAGAGTCGCCACCCCCTGGCCCCGGACGCCAAGCGACCCCCATCACCCCGCCGAACCCCACGGAGCAGACCACCCGATGAAACACGGCGAAGCCGATCTCGGGGAATCCAAGCCCCTTCCACCCCCAACTCTCCAGATCACCGAACACCCCCCGGACTGGGGAACGTTGGGCGATCCCGCCGAGACCACCCTGGAACGATGCCGTCGCTTGGGAGACCGCCTGCTCGCGGGCGCCTGGTTCCTGAACCCCATCCGTACGATCCACTCCCCGACGGATACCCCCAGGTTCCACCAAGCCGCCGCCGAAGCTCAGGCCCGATGGCGGAGAACCCTCACGGACAACCTGAATTGCGGCCACAAGGGTTTTCGGCGAGCCGTCCGGAAAGTCGTTCGAGAGGCGAAGAAAGAAGCCCTCGGGGAGATCGTCACCCCCACGTCCCGGACGAACTCATTCAATCCCAGGTCAGATGCTCTTCCTGACCGACAGCTTGTTCGCAACTTCGTGCGATACAAGAAACTGCTGGCCGTCTCAGGGCTGATGCTGGTCGACGGTCATGTCATAGAACCACGGAATCGGGGTCGCCCGGAGACCGACAAAGACATCAAGATTCAGGAAGTCAGCGTCACCAGACGGCGGTGCGACTTCTCGCCCCTGATGTCCGACGACAACCTCCAGCCCCTCATGATCACGAGCCGAAACGAACTCCGCCTTCACCTGGCCGCCAACCCCAACGCCGCCCTGTACGTCACCCCGGGGATCACCGTGGTGGGACAATCCTTCAACCCCAGCTTCCTGAAGAAAGCCCGGAAAGCGGAGAGTTGGTGGCACGACCTGACCCACACGGAGATCGGCAAACCTCGCCTGAGGAAGTTAGCCAAGTCGGCCGGTGAAGCCGCCGGGATGCTGTTCTTCCACGGAACTCTGGTCGCCAACGGGCGGTTTTATCGTCCCGGACGATGGCCCAATCCCGCTGAAGATTTGAACCACCTCGATCAAGGTTCACCGGACGATCCAACGGTCTCCGGGGAAACTCTTGGGCTCACCTGACTCTTGCCGCTGGGCTCGGCAAGCTTCGGGTTTCGAGACCATTCACTTCGACCCTGGAAACATCCGATGCCGCGAATCTTCTGGACCCCCGGCCGGGATGAGACCCTTCGAGAAAACTACGCGGTTCTCGGTGCCGGCCCAACCGCTTCCCTCCTGGGCGTATCACGTCGGTCGGTCATCAACCGGGCTCATCGCCTGGGCCTTAAAGCCCCTTACCCCCGAAACCGCGAACGTCCCTCCTTCCCACCCCAATCTTGGTCTCCAGCGGAAAAGCTCTTGGCTCAAACCCTTCTCGACCTCCTCCAATCCAGTTCGTCGATCAACGCCTTGACGGTGCCATCGACCCCGTTCAAACCAACAAATCAATCACTCTGAACTTGATGAAGCGGTCGGATCATCACGGGAGTACAAGACGTTGAAGATCATCGGCAACATCGATGATTTCGTCCGCCAATCACTCGGTTCACCGACACGGCCGGAATCATGAAAGGGCCAGTCAATGCCAACCACAACCAACGATCAAACCCGAGCCCCAACCATCGCCAACCTCGCCAAGAAACACAAATACCAGACTCCCGCCGGGCACCGCGTCATCCACGTGATCGTTCCCGAAGCGACTTTCGTTCACGTCCACAAGATGGCCCTGGAGTCGGGGCTCCGCTTCTCCCACTACCTGAACCGCTTCCTCAACGAAGCGTTTCCTTATTCTCCCGAGCCTCGCGTCGAATGACCCACTCTCAGCTCACGCCCAGCCTCCAGCCATCCGGCTCGTCACGACGACCCGAACGATTGAACGCCGGGGATTTGAGGTAATCACCACGGCCGCGGTCGGCAAGTCCGGTCTCCGATCAGGCCGTCTCCAACTCCAAAGACCGGCATCAAGAAGGTGAATCCAGCCATGAGCACCAAGACGACCCGCAGGATATCCGTCACCCGTTCCTACCGCGAACGCCACAAAGATCCGATCAAGCACGCCGACGAGATCCTCGCGGTTCGGATCATCCGGGATCCGGGCACTCATCCGTCCGAACCCCTCCGCTTGGGCCTCGACCAGTCGGCCATCGACCACATGGGATGGCGAGCCGGAGACGCCATTACCTTGGAGCCCGTTTTTCCGGAACCAGGCCGCTCCGAGGGGAAGATCATCATCCGGAAAGCCCGCCCCGGAGAACTCGCCTTCCTCCTGGGAGAACCCCCAATCATCGCCGAGCGGGATTTTGAGGGCTTCGTCGGGATGGAGTATCACGGCTCGAAATTCGAGTGGTGTTTCCCCGAACCCTGGGTCGAGTCCTTCTTCCCGGGCGATTACGACGCGGACGATCACGACTTCAACTCCCAGACCCAGTACGTTTGGATGCTCTCGACGGTCCTGCGGGAAGAGGGCCGGATCGTCCTGCCGCTTGGTCCGGAGTATCTTTTCCTCTACATCCAGCGGACCACGCCGACGCCAACCACCCTGGACATCCACCTCATTCCCGGGGTGCTCCACTTGATGGGTTGGTCGCGATCCACCCCTCTGGTGCTGGAATCCGCCTCGGGGTTCGACCCCTTCGCGGACGAGGACCAACTGACGATCCGCGAACCCAGCCTCGGCGAGGAGCCGAACCTCACGGTTTGGGCGGACCGGTGGACGGTCGAAGTGAATCCCCTCTGGCTCGACCGATTCCTACCCGACGTCTTCGATGACTCTGAGGTGGAGGACCCACCCGCACACCGCGACACAATCGTCGTGGACTATGGGGAAATGACGCGAGAGGGCCACTCCCTGTCGTTCCCGGTGACCAGGGCCCTCTCTCGCCCGTAGTCATCCCCGGTCGGTGGCTCCTTCGACATCTCAAGAGCAATGCGATCAGAGGGGCGGCCAATGCCGCCCCTCGTCATTTGGTCCGCCGAGGTCCAGGTGGGGTCCTGGGTTCCTTCGAGCCGTCCCCATCAGCCAAATTCAAGTCGAACGATTCAACGGGACGGACTTGAAGTAGGAGGTACGGAAGGCGATCGGGATGAATCCCTATTCAGGTTTGGGATTCCCCGGGAGGCCACAGCCCTCGAAATTCAGGAGCCAAACTCATGAGTAGACTCCGCGATCATCTGCTCGACGCCTACGACGGCTACGCCGACAAGCGGATCAAGAACAGATCCTTGGATCGACCCATCAAGATCAATGATAAAGATTCCCACGACGTCTATCCCCACTATTGCTCCATCCTCGTCCGAGTCCCGGATCGCACCGGCGAAGCTCTGACCTTGCCCCTTCAACATTGCCCCCACAACCCCGACCTCATCGCCCTGGTCAAGAAGCATGGTGGGACGGCCATCACTTCCGACCACGGTTGCGACATTCAACTCAACCTCAACGCCAACCAGATCGGCACGGTGACCAGCCTCGCGAACGCGATCTCCGAGGTGACAAAAAAAGGAAGCAGGTATCCCAACCCCAACTGGAAATGGACCTGCCCCAAGACCGTGGATTCGCTGAGGCGACTGGCCAAGGTTCTTAAGGATTACAAGGTCCATCGAAGCCAAAAGATGCGTCACACTTCGGCGGACGATCACGGAACATCGGTCACGCGAATTTGATTGCCGACAACCCATCATCCTCCCGATCGCTCCAACCGGTCGGAGGGAGGGCCACAAGCATAAACGAGCAACTCGATTCACCCTCGGGCATGCCAAGGACGAACCAAGTTCATTCCGGATGCCCGTGGATTTTGGGATTCCCAGCAAGCAATCCTGATTCACTACGCATGTCCAAATGAAGATGCTGTGAATCGATAATTTCGAGATCTCAACGAGATACCTAAATCTACTCGAAGTAATATTATGAAGACTTGAGTAATTCTTGCAATCGGAGACGGACCCATGCCCATCCCGCCTAAGCCGCAACTCTCTCGGAAAGAGACGGTTGCGGTGATCAAGGGGGGACCGGAGTTCCAGGCCTGGTTCAGGCGACTCCAGGAAATCACCCGACTTCCGGCCACTCTGTTGCTCGACGCGGCCTTGGTTTCCCACGCCAAGTCCCTCGGCTTCGAGGAGCCACCCCCGCGTTAAATGTCCAATCACCACACTGAAATGAAAAGGAGATTGATGCAATGAACGACATCACCAAGAATGAATTCGGGACCAACGATCTGTGCGACGCCATGCACGACGTGGATCAGTCGTACTGCGGAATCTACGAAGGCGAGGTCGGAGACCTCGGGGATGTCATTCCCTTCGACGACGCGGCCGTATTCGCGGACGTGTTGATCGGGGAGAAAGCCTACGACCACTTCCGGGACCGCCTGGAACGAATCTCGGGCGTGGAGTACCACGACCTGTTCGACATGGATCGGAAATCGGTCGAGGGCTTGCTGGCCTCGCTCCCGGATGCGGCGGTCGAAGAGATTCTGAGTAGTGCCCGGGATGCGAAAGCCGCCTTCCGTATCGCCTGCCAAGCCCTCGCCGCCGGCATCAAGGAGCGGGCCCTCAAGATCAAATTCGACCACGGCGACGGACTCTCTCGCGAGAGCTTCGTGGACTCCTGGCGGGCCCTCTGTGCCGACTACTCACTCTTCCGTTACCTGAAGTCGGATCTTCAGGATGGAGGGTGGCTGGATCAATACAAAGAAATCCCGCGATGGAGCGAACTGGAAAAGGTGGTCGTTGAGACCGTGCTCGCGACGCGGGATTGCTTCGACAGGGATCAACTGGCGTCTCAGCGTTCGGAAGGCCAACCTCCGGCCTCATGGCCTCTGGGAACCATCGACGAGGAAATGTTTTGCGTCAGCCGGAAATGGAGAGACGCCCCACCCGAGTTATACTACAACTCGGCAGGAGTCTCACCATGCGAAAGCCTCGGAAGAACTATACGCCCGTTGAGAAGGTG
>Ga0180220_1001575_pt1 | contig 16500 bp, 14 predicted proteins | sample eDN5th37CBELigBY_FD_151335 | JGI IMG/M metagenome (GOLD analysis project Ga0180220, IMG submission 151335) | Enriched backyard soil microbial communities from Emeryville, California, USA - eDNA 5th pass 37_C BE-Lig BY (version 2) (version 2) | ecosystem: Environmental > Terrestrial > Soil >...
ACAATGAATAACGCCATTCGCGAGCAGTTCCCGATTCTGAAGCAGGAGATTAACGGCCATCCATTGGTTTACCTGGACAGCGCGGCGACTTCCCAGAAGCCGCTGGCCGTCATTGAAGCGCTGCGGCATTATTACGAATACGATAATGCGAACGTGCACCGGGGTGTGCATACGCTCGGCAGCCGTGCTACCGATGCTTATGAAGGCGCACGCGAGAAAGTGGCTAAATTCATTCATGCCAAAAGCACGAAGGAAATCATTTTTACCCGTGGGACGACGACTTCCCTGAACATGGTTGCTTCGTCTTACGCCCGATCCATCTTAAGCGAAGGCGATGAAATCGTCCTGACTCCGATGGAACACCACAGCAATCTGATTCCATGGCAGCAGGTGGCGAAAGCCACCGGCGCCGTGCTCAAATACGTTAAACTGCAAGCAGACGGTACAGTGGCATTGTCCGAAGTCGAGAAGGTCGTCTCGGACAAAACGAAAATCGTAGCGATGGCTTACGTCTCCAACGTTATGGGCGTCATTAATCCGGTGAAGGAAATCGCAGCATTGGCGCACCGCCATGGTGCCGTCATGGTCGTTGACGGAGCCCAAAGCACTCCGCATATGAAGGTGGACGTGCAGGACCTGGATTGCGATTTTTATGCTTTTTCCGGCCACAAAATGTGCGGCCCGACGGGGATCGGCGTTTTGTACGGCAAACAGGCGCTGCTCGAGGAGATGGAACCCGTCGAATTCGGCGGCGAAATGATCGACGACGTCGGGCTTTACGAGTCATCCTGGAAGGAGCTCCCTTGGAAGTTTGAAGGGGGAACGCCGATTATTGCCGGAGCCGTCGGACTTGGAGCAGCCATCGATTTTCTTGAAAACATCGGGCTTGACGCCATTGCGGCCCATGAGCATGAATTGGCCGAGTACGCGGTGGGCCGCCTGTCCGAGATTGAAGGGCTGAAGCTTTACGGCCCGCGCGAACGGAAAGTCGGCTTGGTCACGTTTAACCTGGGCGATGTTCACCCGCATGACGTGGCGACCGTTCTGGATGCCAGCGGCATCGCGATTCGGGCCGGACATCACTGCTGCCAGCCGCTGATGCGCTGGCTGGAAGCAAGTTCAACTGCACGCGCCAGCTTTTATCTGTATAATACAAAAGAAGATGTGGACCGTCTGATCAGCGCATTAATCCAGACAAAGGAGTATTTTGGCTAATGCAACTTGATGACTTGTACCGGCGCGTGATTATGGACCACTATAAAAATCCGCGAAACCGGGGAAAATTCGAAGACGGGACCGTAACGGTCGATTTGAATAACCCGACTTGCGGCGACAAAATTTCGCTGCAGCTCAAGGTGGATAATGGAATCGTACAGGATGCGAGATATACGGGGGAAGGCTGTTCGATCAGCATGTCTTCCGCTTCCATGATGACCGAAGCCGTCAAAGGCAAATCGGTGGAGGAAGCAAGGGAACTTGCATCCCGGTTCTCCTCGCTGATGCAAGGGGAAGACGTCCACTTCGACGACTACGAGGATATTGAAGCCCTGTCCGGCGTAAACAAGTTCCCCGCCCGCATCAAATGCGCCACGCTCGCGTGGAACGCATTGCGCAAAGGGATCGACGAGAAGCAGCATGACCATTAATCGATAGGAGGTTCAAACCCATGGCTAAAAAGGCCCCTGAAATAGAAGAATACAAATACGGGTTCCGCGACGAGCACAAAGCGGTGTTCCAAACCGGCAAAGGGTTGACCCGCGAAATCGTCACCGAGATCTCCAAAATTAAAAACGAACCGGAATGGATGCTGGAGTTCCGTCTGAAGTCGCTTGAACAGTTCGAAAAGATGCCGATGCCGAAATGGGGCGGCAACCTCGACGAGCTGGACTTCAACGATATCCAGTACTATGTACGACCTTCCGAGAAACAAGGAAAAACGTGGGAAGAGGTTCCTGCGGAAATCAAGGAAACCTTCGACAAACTGGGCATTCCGGAAGCGGAACAAAAGTTCCTCGCCGGCGTATCCGCCCAATACGAGTCCGAGGTCGTATACCACAACATGCAAAAGGATCTGGAAGATCAGGGCGTCATCTTTATGGACACCGATACGGCGCTGAAAGAGCATCCTGAAATTTTCAGAGAACATTTCGCGACCGTCGTTCCTCCATCCGACAACAAATTCGCAGCCTTGAACAGCGCGGTATGGTCCGGAGGAAGCTTCATTTACGTTCCGAAAGGCGTGAAATGCGAAATTCCGCTGCAGGCCTATTTCCGGATCAACTCCGAAAACATGGGACAATTCGAACGTACGCTGATCATCGCGGACGAAGGCAGCTTCGTGCACTATGTCGAAGGCTGTACCGCTCCGATCTACAGCACCAACTCGCTGCACAGCGCGGTCGTGGAAATCATCTGCAAAAAGGATGCGCGCGTGCGTTACACCACGATCCAAAACTGGGCGCCAAACATTTACAACCTCGTTACGAAGCGTGCCGTTGCCGAAGAAAACGCAACAATGGAGTGGGTCGACGGCAACATCGGCTCCAAGCTGACGATGAAATATCCTGCGGTTCTTCTGAAAGGACGCGGCGCGAAAGGCATGGTATTGTCGATCGCTGTTGCAGGCAAAGGCCAGCACCAGGATGCCGGCGCGAAAATGATTCACCTTGCTCCGGATACGACTTCGACGATCGTGTCGAAATCGATCAGCAAACACGGCGGCAAAGTCACATACCGCGGTCTCGCTTCTTTCGGACGCAACGCGGAAGGCGCCAAAGCCAACATTAAATGCGACACGCTGATTCTGGATAACGAATCCACGTCGGATACGATTCCGTACAACGAAATCAAAAACGACAACATCGTGCTTGAACACGAAGCGACGGTTTCGAAAGTGTCCGAGGATCAATTGTTCTACCTGATGAGCCGCGGTTTGACCGAAGCCGAAGCGACGCAAATGATCGTCATGGGCTTCATCGAGCCGTTCACGAAAGAACTGCCGATGGAATATGCGGTCGAAATGAACCGTCTGATCAAATTCGAGATGGAAGGTTCGATCGGTTAATCCGTCTTCGAACCATGACAGAATACGTATCTGCCGCGCCGGGCAGCAAGCTGCTCGGTGCTTCAGATACGTATTTTTTGTTTGGATCAACGATTTGGGGAGTAGACGAAGCGGCATCCCGGCATCCACCGATCGAAATCAAAAAAACGTGCCGGCCCATTTGGCTGAACACGTTTTTTTGATTAGCGGTCATCATAAGAAAAACGTCTATCGACGTACTTTCTCGGTAGACAGACCGCGTTTAAAGGTAGTTTTTCTTTCCATATCAGGAAGCAATGGCTCTGTAGTTTATACTTTCTGATATTATAAAAAAATCTGAACGATCCCGATCTCCCGTCGCAAGGACAAATCCACGAAGCGGTCCTCGGTTTTTACGAGCGGACGGAAAAAATCGGTGGGATTGGTCATGACGATCGTGCCTTGTTCCCCGGTAGAGAGAATGACGTTTTTGCCGATGAAGTTGGGAAGCATATGACGAATAAAGACTTGGGTGGCGTTGGCGCTCAATTTGCCAAAGCTCATGGTGTGCAGCTCGCGCATAACGGTAAGCAGTTCCTGCTTGGATTGATATACTCGGTTCATGCTCATGGCGCTGAACACGTCGGCTACCGCCGTAATTCGCGAAAACGGATGAATCTCGTTTTTTTCGATGGCATGGGGATAACCGCTGCCATCGTCCCGTTCGTGATGTTGAAGGGCAACGAGTGCCGGGATGGAGTCCGGGGAGGAATTACGGATGATGTCATATCCATAGACCGTATGCTTTTTCATGATCTCGAATTCTTCCGGCGTCAGTTTGCCCGGCTTGTTCAGGAGGCTTCCGGGAATTTGGCATTTGCCGATGTCGTGAAGATAACCAGCCCGTCCCGCTTCATAGGCTTCTTCTTTGGAAAAACCGAGCCAAGATGCAATATAATAGGATAAAATGCCGACCTGCATCGAATGGTGGTATGTATAATCGTCGTTTTGATCAATGCATAGCATAAGGGAAACGATGTCTTTTTGCTCCTTCAATTGATCGACGAGAGGCTCCATGATATCATCTACCATGGTTTCGTTAAACCTTCCGGTAGTTAACGCTTCCAAATACATCGACTCGAATCCGTCCACGGCTTGCTCGAGGAAGGGCTTTGTCTTTTGCAAGAGCTCCATCTGCTGGGAGTGGATCATCGTGACTGCGGCTTGATGAGCGGCATGCTCGATATCCACGTAATTCACGCCGTGATTCATCAGCTTGCGGATATCCTCGTCCGTCAACCGCGTCCCTTTTTGCATCACGTGAAGTCCTGTTTCGCTAAACGCATCCGCTGCCAGCCGATCGCCCGGTTTTAAGTCTGTGACATGCACTTTCAAGCAATACGTCACTCCATTTCTTCAAAATTCGACATCTGTTACCGACTATCATATCAAGAAAAAAATGGATTGACAATGCCAATATGCTAGATCTAAAGCCTTGTCGTTGGGTCCCACGGCCCTTTCTGATGCCCTTTCCATTCGGAGCCATCGTCCCATATTTCCTTCTTCCAAATCGGGACCGATTGCTTCAATTTTTCGATGGCGTAACGGCTCGCCTCATAACAATCTTCCCGGTGGCTTGTCGAAACGGCGATGATGACGCTGCTTTCCTTAATGTCGACTTTGCCGATCCGGTGGGAGATCGCGCATAACGTCCCCGGCCAGCGGGTATCAATATCTTTGCCGATGGCTTCCAGCTGGGACAGCGCCATGGGAATGTAAGCCTCGTATTCCAGATGAACCGTACGCTGGCCGCCGGTCATTTCGCGCGTCGTCCCGACAAAGGAAAGGGTGGCGCCGTGATTCGGATGAAGCACTTTATTTGTCACTTCATCGACCGACAGCGGCTGGTCCGTGATGCAAAAGCGACCATCTTTGGAGACGGCATGAACCAGGGAAGGGCCGTCGCCTCCGGACACCGGCGGAATCAGCGCGATTTCCGAACCTTCCGTAATAAGGTAGTCCCCCGGAGCATATTCCTGATTTACGGCCACAAAAGAAACGGAGATCTGCGAGGCAGCCTCCGGAAAGGACTTGGACAACTCTTTTTTTAACTGATCTGCGGTAATTTCCGGCTGTTCGACCGCGTAATTCAGCACCCGGGTCTGCAGACGTTCCGCAAGGCCTGCGAATAATTGAATGCGAAGCTGCATGATTTTTCACCTCAACCATTGATGTTCATGTTTATCCAATATACCATATCCGTATTGAAAATGTTATGCTTATCCCTTAGAGACCCACTCAAGACGGCGATTTTTCACCTGCGCGAGAAAGGAAGGACGTTAGCTTATGAAGCCCAACGAGCTTAAAACGATCACGATTCTGCACACGAACGATATACACAGTCATTTTGAGAAGGTTAGCTCCATCGCGGCGCAAATAGCCGGTCAGCGCGAAGAAACGAAAGGCAGCCCTTTGCTGCTGGTGGACGTCGGGGACCATATGGACAGGTCTGCGGTTGAAACCGAAGGAACGATGGGCGGGGTTAACGTCGACCTGCTTAATTTGACCGGCTATGACGTCATTACGATCGGAAACAACGAGGGGTTGACGCTGACGCCGGAAGACTTGGCGCGGGTGTACTCCGGGCTCCAGGCCCAGGTAGTATGCTGCAATTTGCTGGAGGAAGCGACCGGAGAACCTCCGTCATGGATGAAAAAACATGCCATCCTTGATAAAGGAGGCATTAAGATCGGCATTACCGGAGCTACCGCGCCGTTTTCCGCCTTTTACGATCTGCTTGGCTTAAAGGCACTCGAGCCGGAGGCGGCGATCAGGCAGGAAGTGGAGCTGCTTCGTCCTCAGACGGATATCGTCATTTTATTGTCCCATCTCGGACTTGCTACGGATCAGCGGCTTGCGGAGCGGGTTCAAGGGATTGATGCGATCCTGGGCGGGCATACCCATCATCTGCTCGAAAAACCGCTGCTGATCGGCAATACGGCCGTTTGCGCGGCAGGAAAGTTCGGGGACTATATCGGTAAAATCCGCATGGAGCAGCAGCCGGACGGTACGTTCCGAATGACGGAAGGATACTGCATTCCGGTCGATACGAATCGTTTGGATGAAACCGTCAGCAGCGCGCTCGCCCGGCATCGGGCACATGCCGAAGACAGGTTGAAGGAAGCCGTCGCGATCACCGACCGGGCGCTGCCGCTTGACCATACGTCGGAATCGCCTTTCGGAAATTTGCTGGCGCAGTCCGTGCGCAGGTTTACCGGTACCGGCATGTCGATCGTCAACACGGGACAATTGCTCGGCCCGCTTCCGGAAGGGGAGATATCCGCCGGAATGCTCCATACGTTATGCCCGTCTCCGGTAAATGCATGCATCATCGTTTTGAAAGGGAAAGACATTCGGAACGCGCTGGAAGAAAGTCTTTTGCCCGAATTTTGGGGCAGGGCGATCAAAGGCTTCGGTTTTCGCGGGGAGATTCTGGGAAATGTGGCGGTGGACGGTCTGGAAGTCTTGTATGATCCGGGCCGAATCCCTTATGATAGGATTGTCGAAATTACGCATATGGGGGAAAAGCTGCGGGACGAGCAGGAATACGAGATGGGAACGCTTGACATGTTCACGTTTGGCATCGGTTACGAATCGCTCGCATTGGGACGCAATCCGAGGTTTTTGCTGCCCGAATTTCTTCGCGATTTGCTGCGCCTCGAGCTGCAGCATCCGGGAAGCCTTGCGGAAAGCGAAAGATGCAGATGGGTACAGAGCCATTAAGTTTTCCTTGGGGAGGAAGCCATGGATACAATAACGGCAATCGTATTGGGAATTGTGGAAGGCATTACGGAATTCATTCCGGTATCTTCGACCGGTCATATGATTCTCGCATCGAAACTTCTCGGCTACAACGATCAGGACCCTACAATGAAAACGTTCGAGGTTGTCATCCAATTGGGGGCCATTCTAGCGATCGCGCTCGTCTACTGGCGCAGAGTACTCGATCTGCTGGGGATCAAGAAAATCGATTCGCCCGCAAACCGCATCGTTCCCGGCAAAAAGCTGAACCTGCTGCATGTCATCATCGGCATCGCTCCCGCGCTGATCGTCGCGTTTTTTGCCAGGGATTTCATCAAAAGCCTCTTCAGCGCAAACACGGTCATTTGGGCGCTCGTTGCAGGCGGCGTGTTTATGATTTTTGCGGAATGGTTCAATAAAACCAAGGCGAAAATCACGGCGGAAACGATCGATGACCTCAGTTACAAGCAAGCCTTTTTGATCGGCATTTATCAAATTTTATCCGTGCTCTGGCCGGGATTTTCGCGCTCGGGCTCGACGATTTCGGGCGGGATGCTGTCCGGAGCCAGCTATAAAGCCTCTGCCGATTTCTCGTTCCTGATCGCGATTCCGATCATGGTGGCGGCTTCGGGTTATGAAATGCTGGACTCCTATCAAAATTTGACCCAAGATACGCTCGGTTTGTTTGCGATCGGCTTCATTCTCGCTTTTGTCGTGGCGTATGTCGTCGTCCTTGCGTTCATGAAGTTGATCCAAAAAATCCGGCTGACCCATTTTGCGGTGTACCGGTTTGTTTTGGCGGTTGTTTTTTGGCTTTTCATTATGCGCTGATTCGTAAGTTTGCCCCGGGCAAAGGCTGGGCTTTCCTGATAAACGGTATCAGTGTTCATGGTTTTAGACTTTTGCGGATAACGGCATTTGGGAACCGCGGATCCGTGATTTAGGGCAGGAGAGGATATGCTTTGCGTTTGGTACCCGTTCGTAAGCTTCAGGAAGGTATGAGGATCGGCAAAAAGATTTATAACGACGAAGGCGTCATCCTTTTGGCTGACGGGGTCGGGTTGACGATTCCGCTGATCCGGCGGCTCGTGGAATTGGATATCGGCTATGTTTACATCGAAGACGACCAGACCGAAGGAATCGTCATACCGGAAATGCTCCATGAGGACACGCGCCGCCAGGCGCTGCAAAATATACGGAAAAATTTTCAGCGCCTGTCCGAGAGCTCGAAGATGACCAAAGGCTATTTTCATCTCGGCAAGGACTTCATCCGCGTGATGGAAGCGATATTAAACGATGTCAGCCGGCAAGAGGATTCCATGATTCTTCTCATGGACATGAATACAGCGGATCACTACTTATATAAGCATTCCTTGAATGTATGCGTATATTCGCTTGTGCTGGGGATCGCAAGCGGATATCCCGAGCATCAGCTCATGCAGCTTGGCCTTGGTGCGCTCCTTCACGATATCGGCAAAACGCAAATTCCGCAGAAGGTGCTTGGCAAACCCCAAAAGCTGACGGACGAAGAGTTTAAGGTGATGAAGGCCCACGCCGAGATCGGATACAAAATCTTGAAAGACGAGCCCAACATCCCGCTGCTGGCGGCCCATTGCGCCTTTCAGCATCATGAGCGCCTGAACGGCAGCGGCTACCCGCGCGGAGTCCAGGGGAAAGACATACACGAGTATGCGCAATGGGTGGCGCTGGCCGATTCCTACGACGCCATGACGTCGCATCGTGTGTACAGACCCGCTATGCTGCCTCACCAGGCCGTAGAGGTTCTGTACGCAGGATCAGGGACATTATACGATCAAAAGAAGCTGGAGCTGTTCCGGGACAAGGTAGCGATTTATCCGCCCGGATTAACGGTCAAATTAAGCACGGGCGAAACCGGCGTCGTCTCCCGCATCCATGCAAGCACGCCTCACCGCCCGGTGATCCGCATTCTCGCCGACGCCGAAGGCCAAAGCTTGCAGGCGCCTTATGAAATAGACCTTGCGCGCATGTTATCCGTCATTATCACGGAGGTTGACAGCGCCGACGCACCGCCGATTTCTTTAGAGCATTAAGGAGGAAGATCCATGAAGGAGCGACAGAATAAAGCGCCAGGCCGGCAGTGGGGGAACATCATCTTCCGCTACCGTTGGGCGGTCGCGACCGCATGGGTCTTTTTTATCGTCGTTCTGGGCATCTTTGCGTTAAAGACGCCTTCGCTGCTGCAGGATAGCGGGTTTACGCCGAAAGGAAGCCAATCGGAGAAGGGAATCGCCTTTCTCGAGGAAAAGCTGGCCATGTCCGCCGCTTCGCTCGACATCGTGCTGCAAAGCACGGAGGGTAAAAATTTGACCGCCTCGGAGGCGCAGGACCGGATTTGGGAGGAGCTGGCTCCCCTTAGGAATAAGCCGTACGTGCAGGATATGTACGCAAGCATGGTCACCCGGAATGCGGGGGAAGACGGCATAATATCTTATACGGTATTGCTGAACGAAACGGCAAGCGAAGCGCTGGGCCATTTTGACGAGATCAAGGCGGCGGTGCCGCGGATTCGCGGAACCGATACGTACATCACCGGCAATCTGGCGGTTTATCATGACATGAGCACTGCCGTAAGGCACGACATCGTTCGGGCCGAGTCGTTCGGGATTCCGGCGGCGCTTATGATTTTGCTGCTGCTGTTCCGGACCGTTCCGGCAGCGCTTCTGCCTGTCGTGATCGGCATCGGGAGCGTTGCGGTGACGATGGGAAGCTTGTATTTCGTGGCGGCAAATGGCGCTGCGTTAAGCAATTTTCTCCCAAATATGGTGACGATGCTGGGCCTTGCGGTAGGGATCGATTACGCTTTGTTTATCGTAAGCCGCTTTCGCGAAGAACTTGCGGATAAATCGGTCTCCGAGGCGCTTGCGTCTGCATGCCGAACGTCAGGGAGATCGGTGCTGTATTCGGGGGCGGCCGTCGTGGCCGGCCTGCTTGCGTTATGCCTGGTCGATCTCCCCATTTTTCGTTCGCTGGCGCTTGGAGGGATGGTTGTCGTGCTGGTATCGGTGTTTGCCGCAAGCACGCTGCTTCCGGCGCTGCTCGGCATATTGGGACGGCGTATTTTTGCGCTTCCGATACGGATTGGCCGGGGTACTGCGAACAGCACCGGTTATAGCAGTCAGGCTTGGGTAAAGCTTTCGGAATGGATCATGTCGCGTCCCGGCGTCATCGCGGTTGTCGTGACCGCTGCGCTGCTCATTGCCATGCTCCCTGCCCTTCATATGAAGCTTGGCATCCCGTCGGCAGAGGTGCTGCCGCCGTCCTACAGTTCCAGATATGGAGCCGAACTGATGAAAAAGGCCTACGACATGAAAGAAGCCAACAGCATCATGATTGCGGCGGAGCTCGATCGGCCTTATGAAGATTCACGGTCCGTCCGTCTGGTGAAATCATATATGTCAATGCTTGAAGAACTTCCGGGCGTGAAGCGGGTCGAAAGTTATGCGGGGTATGTCAAAGAGGATGCCGGAGGCGTTGGCCCCGAGCTGAAATCCGAGATCGAAAAACGCCATGCGGCCAAAGGGAATGCCGCCGTCATCGCCGTCGTGCCGGATCAAGGGGAAACAGCCGCCGCCACCGTCAAGCTGGTGCGGGAAATCCGGCAGCATCCGCCGGAGGGCATGCATATTTACGTGACGGGTTCTCCGGCTTACAAGCTTGATATTATGGATCGGATCCAAAACGGGATCCCCTATGTGCTTGTTGTCGTCCTGCTGCTCACTTACATCATTTTGTTTGCGGCCTTCCGCTCGGTGCTGTTACCGCTTAAAGCGGTAGCCATGAACTTGCTCAGCCTTGGCGCCAGCTTCGGCTTGGTCACGCTCGTATTTCAGCTCGGATACGGAGCCGGTTGGCTGAACGTGACGTACACGGGCAGCGTCTTCGCCGTCTTGCCGATTCTCATTTTTTGCGTGGTATTCGGCATTTCCATGGATTACGAAGTGATGATGCTGTCACGGATTGTCGAGGCATACAAAATGGAAAGGAATAATGAGCGCAGCACCGCCATAGGATTGCAGAGAACCGGAGGGATGATCACCGGAGCGGCACTCATTTTGGCCGTCGTGGCCGGCGCGTTCATGTTTACGGACAACGAGCTGATGAAGGCGCTGGGACTTGGCCTGACGGCTTCCGTTCTGATCGACGTCACGATCGTGCGCATCCTGCTCGTGCCGTCGTTGATGAAGCTCCTCGGCAAAGCCAACTGGTGGCTTCCGGGGTGGTTGTCGTTTCTGGCCAAAAAGGACGAGGCGGATGCGGCGGGCGAAACCAGGCTGCGGTAGAGTCGCAGGCGGGAGAGATTTTTGTCGCTTCATGGTATGATATAAGGGACTAGGTTTTTAGGATTTGCAAAATCCTCGGTTAAATAAAGAAATAAGGTGAGGAAAAAATGAATACGATACAACTGTCGCCAACCTATGATCCGTGGGATCCGATCGGTTCCCTGCGGGCATATGGCCGTCACGTGCTGACGAGCGTGGAAATGACAGTCACGCATTTATGCAACATGCGCTGCGAGCATTGCGCCGTAGGGGATATGCTCGTCATGAAGGAAGCGGATTTTCTGCCGCTGGACCTGATGCTGAAAAGACTCGATGAAGTCGAGCATTTGCAGACGATCAGCCTGACGGGAGGCGAGCCGTCCTTCCGCGAAAAAACGGTGAACGAAGTGATCGTTCCCCTGCTCCGCTACGCCAAAGAACGCGGCATCCGGACGCAGATCAATTCGAATTTGACGCTTGATATCAGCCGGTACGAAAAGATGCTTCCGTACCTGGACGTTATGCATATTTCGTTCAATTATTTGAACGGCGACGATTTTCACGAGGTCGGCTTCGCGAACAGCAGCCATCCCGTGCCGAAGGAAACGGCTTACCGCATGTACGACAAAATGATCGAAAACGCCGTCAAATTAAGCGCAGCGGGCATGTTTATTTCCGCCGAATCCATGATTAATTATCGCACGCATACAAAACTGCCCGGAATTCACAAACTAATCGAGGAAATGGGCTGCAAACGCCATGAAGTCCATCCGATGTATGCGTCCAACTTCGCCAGCTCGCTGCCGGTGTTGTCGCTCGATGAAACGAGACAAGCCATTCATTCCTTGCTGGATGCCCGCAATCCGGACATCTGGATGCTGTTCGGCACGCTTCCGTTTTTTGCATGCAGCGGCAATCCCGAGGAGCTTGCGTTGATCCGCCGCTTGGCGTCCGAGCCGAACGTGACGGTCCGCAACGACCCGGACGGACGCAACCGCGTCAACGTCAATCTGTTCTCGGGCGACGTTTATGTCACCGATTTTTCGGATGTTCCGCCTTTCGGCAACATCAGGGACAGCCGGCTCGACGATGTTTTTGCCAAATGGCAAAACGATCATCCGCTGAACAAAACCGTGAACTGCCACTGCGATGCCGCAGGCTGCTGCGGTCCGAACCTGCTGGTGAAGGATATGTACTATAAGGAAACCGATTTTAGCATAAGGCAAGCTAACATCATCTAAGAAATGAGGCGTTTGATTTGGACGGGGAGTTTGAAATAGGCAAGCTATTATTCAACCTTTTCCTGGTTTTGCTGCTTGTATTCTTTAACGGGGTGTTCGTCGCCGCGGAGTTCTCGCTGGTCAAAATGCGCCAATCCCGGCTTACGCAGCTGGTGAGCGAAGGCAACCGCTTGGCGAATTATGCTTTGAAAGTAAACAATAAGCTGGATGCCTATTTGTCGGCCACGCAGTTCGGCATTACGCTGGCATCCCTGGGACTCGGCTGGATCGGCGAACCTGCCATCTCGCATCTCCTGGTGCAACCGCTCATGTATAAAGTCGGAATCACGGACAGCACGATCATTTCATCCGTGTCGGTCGTCCTCGGATTCTGCGTCATTACCTTTCTACATATCGTTCTCGGGGAGCTTGCTCCCAAGTCCCTGGCGATTCAGAAAACGGAAGGAGCGGCTTTGCTGCTGTCCGGTCCGCTCATGCTTTTTTATAAAATATTTTTTCCGTTCATCTGGTTGCTGAACGCTTCGGCGAACGTCATTTTACGTTTGTTCGGCGTGCAGCCGGCAACGGAAGCGGAAGCTGCGCATTCCGAAGAGGAAATCCGCATATTAATGAATCAGAGCGCCAAAAGCGGAGTGATCGACAAAGACGAGATGAAGCTGATGGACAACATCTTTGAATTTTCCGATCTGCTGGCGCGCGAGATCATGCTGCCCCGTACGGACATGGACTGCCTGTACACGAACAACACGCTGGAAGAAAACCTGCGAATCATCAGCGAAACGAAACATTCGCGTTATCCCGTCGCCGTGGAGGACAAGGACCAGATCATTGGTTTTGTCCATATCACCGATTTCCTGCTGGCGGATGAAGAGCACCAGAAGGAGCTGTCAAAGCTGGTGCGGCCTATTTTGAACGTGCCGGAATCGATGGAAATCAGCCATGTTCTCCGCCTGATGCAGAAAAAGCATGCTCAGCTTACCCTCGTGGTGGACGAGTATGGCGGTACGGCCGGGATGCTCACGGCAGAAGAAATTTTGGAAGAAATCGTGGGCGAACTGTATGACGAGTTCGAGGATGAGCGTCCAGACGTGGAAATTCAGGAAGATTTCATTTCTGTGGACGGGCGTATGCTGATCGAAGACGTGAATGATCTGACAGGCGTCATTATAGAGGACGACGAAGTCGATTCCATCGGCGGCTGGCTGTTTAAAGAGCTGGAAGGAAACCCGGTGAAGGGCAAGAAAGTTCAGCTGGCCAACTACGTTTTCGAAGTCGAAGAATCGACGAAACTCCGGATCACAAGGGTCAATATCCACCGCGTTGCCGCCGCCGAACCAAGCAGGGAAGAAACGGAGGCGGATAACGGGGATTAAGGGGGGAGCTTGTGTCAGGGAAACAGCTGCTTCTCATCGGAATCGGACTGGCCCTGCTGTACGTCATGTTTACGGCGGGGGCACCGTTTCTGCTGGCTGCACTGGTCGCCATTTCGCTCGAACCCATCCATGCGATGCTGATGGGCAAACTGAAATGGAACCGGGTGGCGGCCGCTTCCCTCACATGTACTCTGTTTCTGCTTCTTGTTCTGCTCCTGGTGTACATGCTGGGGCTGCAGGTATTTGGCCAATTGGTAGATTATTGGGAAAATGCGCCTTCATATTTTGCGGCAGCAAACGATTTTGCGCAGCATACGATGATCCAGGCCCGGGGATGGCTCGACAAGATCCAGCCCGATTTGGCCGAAAGCTTGAGGGCGCTGCTTTCCAACGTAACGCAGTATGCGGAATCCTTTGCGAATACGCTGTCTTCGACTTTTCTCAATTTCGCCAGAGGGATTCCGGGCACGTTCGTGTTTTTTGTCGTCTTTTTTGTTGCGGTGTATTTATTCAGCTTCGGTCTGCCGGCCATCCGCTCCGGCATTCTTTCCTTGTTTGAGGATGAGATGCAGGGGCAGATTCAGCAGGTGCTTCACAGCCTGAAAAAATCGATTTTCGGTTTTTTGCAGGCCCAGATGATTTTGAGCGCTTTTACGTACGTGGTGACGTTGACGGGGCTGCTCATTCTTGACATCCATTATCCGCTTGCGATTGCGCTTTTGGTCATGTTCGTCGATATTTTGCCGATCCTCGGCGTCGGTTCCGTTCTGATCCCCTGGGCCGTCTATTTGTTTATCGTCGGCGATTCCTACACGGGCTTTGGACTGTCGCTCCTGTTTATCGTCATTACGGTGGCGAGGCGGGTCATCGAGCCGAAGGTCATCGGCGATTCCGTCGGCATCGGCGCTTTGTCGGCGCTGATAAGCATGTATATCGGCTTCAAGCTGGTCGGCGTCATCGGCGTTTTTATCGGACCGCTGGTGGTCATTATTTATTCAGCCGTGCGCAAAGCGGGTTTGTTCCAAATCAAAATCAAATTTTAACGCGGGCCTTTCCAAGGACTCCCCGGACAAGTTTCGGCTTGTTTCGAGGGAGTTTTTTGGTTGTTTTCGATAAATTTTGTTCAGTTTTCGCGAAACCCTCATATGTATGTTACGAAGAGCCTGATGATTTGGTTCAAGACCCGTCCGGCTTTAATCACGACCTAGAAGGAGGCTCCGTTCGTGAACGATCCTTTGAACAACCAGATTCGAGTCTACAAACCCTTTATCGGACCGTTTGATCCTTGCCCGCCTTTGCTTTACAGGACATACGTCGTACCGCCGAACCAATATATCGTCTTTCAGCCGAGGGATTGGCCGCAATACAGCTTGCAGGAAGCCCTGACGCGGGGAACGCTTTGGCCCAATCTGTTCAGTCCGTACAATCCCAAGCGGAATTCGCAGGAAGGAGGAGCTTGATGTCTGAACAAGGAAATCCGCGGAATTCGGGTCCGGCGAATCAACCGGGGCATGTCGGTTCGGCCCATGCGCAGCACGAAAACGCGGGTCCCGCCCACTACATGCATGAGAATGCGGGTCCCTCCCACCATCACATGCATGAAAACGTCGGCCCGGCAGGCATGAAACCGGAAACGAAGGGTACGGTGGATCGGCAGTATTACGAGCTTTTGGAACAGCTTCAGGTGATCGATTTCGCCCTTGTCGAGCTGAACCTGTATCTTGACACCCATCCGGACGATCTGAAACGCGTCGAGCAGTATAATCGGCTGGCGCAGGAACGGATTCCGCTGGTCAGAAAGTTTCAGGAGCTGTACGGCCCGCTGATGCATTTCGGCCACGCCTATTCCAAGTTCCCATTCGAATGGCCGGAAGCCCCGTGGCCTTGGCAAGTGTAGCGGAAGGTTTCGCAAAACCGGACTTCAAAAGCATCGTAGCAAAAGCCAGAATTCTGCGGAATATTTAAAGGAGGCGGTCCACACCCATGTGGGTATACGAGAAGAAGTTGCAGTATCCGGTTCGGGTGAGCAAATGCGATCCGATGATGGCCAAATTTCTGCTGGAACAATACGGCGGCGCGGACGGCGAGTTGGCGGCGGCGCTGCGTTATTTGAACCAGCGGTATACGATTCCCGACAAGGTCATCGGCTTGTTGAACGATATCGGGACGGAGGAATTCGCACATCGTAGTTGTCGTTCATGTTTAAGCCCTTGGAAGCTTAGGGTACAACTTAAGATCAAACACCTTCATACTGTCAGGTCTAGTCCAATGGCCTTTGACGGTTTTTTTGTATGAGCAGCCTTCAAGGACCGACTTCAGTAATTCATTTTTTAATGCCGGGTCATCGGTTTTGGGATATGTGTCCAAAACATGTTCCACTTTCGGGATAATGTCCACTTTAGCTTGTCGACGGTTTCTTTCAAGTTGAAGTTCTTTCATAGCAGCTGTAAGCGCCTCTTCTGTCTCTGCGATCCGGGTCGCTAGCACCTGAGAACGCTCCATATACTTTTCTAACGAATATATCTTTTGTTCTAATAGATCATCCAGGTTTCCGCTTTGTTTCCTTAGTTCGTCTATTTTCTTTTGTAGTTGCTGAACAATTATTTCTTTTGCATTAATAAGGGATTCATCTTTTTTAAATGCTTCAGAATCACCCACGGTACTTTCCCATTCTGCCTTGTAAGATTCTAACCATTTCCTTAGACCTTCAAGAATGCGGTCTTCTACTAGATCAAAAGCAGAGCTCACATTTGTACATGTTG
>Ga0180220_1001576_pt1 | contig 16488 bp, 15 predicted proteins | sample eDN5th37CBELigBY_FD_151335 | JGI IMG/M metagenome (GOLD analysis project Ga0180220, IMG submission 151335) | Enriched backyard soil microbial communities from Emeryville, California, USA - eDNA 5th pass 37_C BE-Lig BY (version 2) (version 2) | ecosystem: Environmental > Terrestrial > Soil >...
CGTATTGGTGCCATAAACCTGTTTCGAAAAGGCATGCGCCTATTGAAACCGGTACCGCATGGGCATGACCCATACGGTAGGGGCGAAGTCAACCGTCCTGATGTTTCGTCACGCTAAGGTAGGAGCACGATGAAGTGCGTTCGCACTACCGGACAGAAACAAGTCTAAGTGGTTTATGCTTCGCATAAACACTCGTCACCGGATGACGAGAGACAAGCTCGTGACTTTAGTCATGAGTCGTTGACGATAGAAGTGTTTGAGGGGGGAGCTGCCTATGAATAACGGGCCGGGCGGCTATGCCGTAGGATGGGGGACCTTGGCTTTGATCAATGCCGGGCTTGCGCAGGGGAAAAACCGAAGCGGGCTGAACTGGTTTCTGATATCGCTGTTGATCGGCCCTCTGGCGACGCTGATCATTGTGGTGTTGGATAAAATTAATAACGAAGGGATGCGTTAGACGATGGAGAAATGGGAGTATAAAACGGTGAAGTACCAAACGGGTGGCTTTTTGGGAGGAAAGGTCGACGAAGAGGAGTTCGTACAGTTGCTGAACGAATGCGGCATGGAAGGCTGGGAGCTGGTATCCTGCTTCGACACGAGTGCGGGGCAAGGGCATTCCCGGGATGTCATCGCCGTTTTCAAAAGAAAGGCGTCATACTAAACCTGCACAAAAGCACGCGGCTTGTCTTTCGGAAGTAACCTTCCGGCGAGCCGGGTGCTTTTTTCTTGGCAAAAGCTTGGCCAACCCGGAAGAAGTCCCGGCCAAGGTGGATAAAATGCGTTTTTTCCCTTAAACTAGATAGGATAAAGGCTGCAAGAAGCCGATTTTACATAGAAGGAAGGCCTGCAACTTGTCTTACGAATGGATTTTATTCGATCTGGATGAAACGTTGTTTGATTTTAAAATGTCTGAGGCCCGCGCCTTGGCTTACGTCATTTCGAGCCTGAATCTCGATCCGGAGGATGCTAAGATCATCGATTGCTATAACCGGATCAACAAGGGCCTTTGGAAGGAGCTTGAGCAGGGCTTCATCAATTCGACCGAGCTGAAGGTGGAGCGTTTCCGCCGGTTTTGCCAGGAGCAAAAGCTGGAGGAGGACGCGCAAGTCATCAGCGACCGCTACATCCAATCCCTCTCGGAGCAGTCGTTTGTGTTTGAGGGGGCGCTTGAGCTGCTGCAATATTTGAAGGACAACGGCTATCGCATCGCCGCCGTCACCAACGGCATCAAGCAGGTGCAGTCCGGGCGGATCGACCGTTCGGCACTGAAGGACTTTTTCGAAGCGGTGATCGTTTCCGAGGATACGGGCTTCCAAAAGCCGCAGCCGGGCATATTCGAGCATGCTTTTACCCGAATCGGCAGCACCGAAAAAGAAAAAATGCTGATGGTCGGCGATTCCTTAACCTCTGACATCCAAGGCGGGAACAACGTCGGGATCGATACGTGCTGGTATAATCCGGACCGCCTCCCGAACCCGACCGGCATCGTTCCGACATATGAAATCCACAAGCTGGATGAACTGAAGTCGGTTTTGGAGCGCAGCAAAGCCAAAGCCTGAACCTGATGAAAGCGCACTCGATCATGACAACAATTTGACGTGGTTGTAACCTTATTGTGACGATTTGGCGCGGGGGATGTTTTATAGTGAAATTATAAGAAGACCACGCCCGAACGGAGCTATTCCGGAGTTTTTTCGCAAAATTCCGTTTGAAAATAACTCTGCGGGGTAATGGATGATATGGAAATCAATACATGTCCATTAAAGGAGATATTTTCAATGAAAAAAATCACGCTGTTTGCTACCCTCATGATCGCGGTTCTGCTGAGCATGTCAACATCGGCCAGTGCAGTCGGAACGGACAAGGAATATACGCCGGTTCCTCCGAGCGAGGACACAGTGACAGCTATGATTTCTTCGATAAAACAGGAGAACGGGCAGATCGTCATCCAGGCCGATCCGATCGAATGGTATGAAGGCGCCGCGGCCGACCAAAAGTTCATGGAACGGGAAAAAGAAGCCGCCGAGGAACTGGGCGGAGCGCCCGACGGTTATTACATCGTCAATGACGATCCAACGTTACAGACATACGACATTGCGCCGGATGCCCAGGTGCTGATGCAGCTGTACGATCACGACGGAACGTACGAAGGGATGGACATCCAGTGGAACGAACCGGTATCGCTGGATAAATATGTGGCCATCATGAACAATGACAGGCTGATGGACATGAAAAGCTTCCCGTACCACCTGACGATTCAAGACGGCAAAGTCGTTAAAATCGTGCAGCAGTATATTCCATAAAGAAGAAGGAATCCAGCACTTTGACGTGCTGGATTTTTTTATGAGGCGTTAAAAATGCTAACCATGCATGTCGGCGCTTAGAGATGCGATCCGCCGCTGGCGTCGATCAGCTGGCCGGTGATCCAGCGGCTGTCTTCCGATGCAAGGAAAGCCGCGATGTCGGCGATGTCGCCCGGCTGGCCCCATCGTCCGAAAATCGAAAAGTCGGCGCCGAACTTCCGTCCTTCGGGGCTCTCCAGGCTCCCGGCATTCATGTCCGTCTCGACAAAACCGGGCAGGATCGCGTTGATCGTAATTCCGCGCCTACCCAGCTGGTTGGCCAAGGAAATCGTCAGGGCGTTGACGGCTCCTTTGGTCATGCTGTAAGCGGGAACGACGGGCAGGGAAATTCGGGTGGTGGCGGAAGAAAGGTTAATAATCCGTCCGCCGTCCCGCAGACGGGAGAGGCCTTGCTGGATGACGAAAAAGGGAGCTTTCACATTCACCGCCACGATTTCGTCAAAAGCTTGTTCCGTCGTCTCTTCAATGGGGATCGGCAGACCGACGCCCGCATTATTGACCAATATATCGAAGAGGCGGTCATTCGAACGTTCCTGCAGCGAGGCCTCCAGCGATGCATACAGCTGGCGGATGCCCTCCATCGATCCAAGATTCGCGCCAATGGCGAATGCGGCTCCGCCGCGATCCTCGATTTCCCGAACAACCGCTTCGCCAGCGGCGCGGTTTCTTCCGTAATGAACGGCGACAAGCGCGCCCTCCTCCGCCAACCGCAGCGCAATGGCACGCCCGATTCCGCGGCTTGCTCCCGTCACCAGCGCGGTTTTTCCAGTCAACTTGTTCATGATTTCAACTCCCTTTAGGTTTAACAGGTGCCATGTCGGGTGTTCCTGTTTGACACAGTTATAACATGAGGGAGATGTTAAAATATTGCTCTCTCATTCGGAGGTTTACCCGGCTTTCGTGAGCAGTAAATATGGTCCTCTTGTTTATCAAAAGATTGGTGACCCCGTTTTGCCTTTCCTTATGATCGTAACGAGCTTAAAAAATCCCCATGCTGAGGTACCGCTCCCCGGTATCCGGTGCGATGCACAGCACCCTCTTGTCCGGACCAAGCCGCTTAGCTACTTGCAAGGCGGTCCAGACGGCGGCGCCGGAAGACGGTCCGACCAGTATCCCTTCCTCCTTGGCGAGCCTGCGGGCCGTTCCGATCGCATCCTCGTCGCTTACCTGGAAGATTTCGTCGTATACGTCCGTGTTCAGGATGGGCGGAATAAACCCGGGACTTGTCCCCACCAGCTTGTGCGGGCCCGGTTGTCCGCCGGACAGCACGGGCGAACCTTGGGGCTCGGCGACGTACACGCCGATTCCCGGAATTCTTTCCTTCAATACCTCGCCGGTGCCGGTAATCGTTCCGCCGGTTCCGGCCGTAGCGACAAAAGCGTCCAGGCGTCCTTCCATCTGTTCGATGATTTCGAGCGCCGTCGTGCGGCGATGAATGTCCGGATTGGCTTTGTTTTCGAACTGCTGCGGAATAAAGCTGCCCGGAATTTCACGGCTCAGCTCGCGCGCTTTGCGAATCGCTCCAGGCATACGCTCGGCAGCAGGGGTCAGGACCACCTCTGCACCATAAGCTTTCAAAATATTGATCCGCTCTTTCGTCATATTATCGGGCATGACCAGAATGGCGCGATACCCTTTGGCGGCCGCGTTCATCGCGAGTCCGATGCCCGTATTGCCGCTCGTCGGTTCGATGATCGTGGCGCCGGGTCGCAGCAGCCCGTCTGTTTCCGCCTGTGCGATCAGGTTAAAGGCCGCGCGGTCTTTGACGCTTCGGCTCGGGTTGAAATATTCAAGCTTGACGTATACTTCGGCATCCTGCGCGCTCGCGAGGCGATGCAGGCGTACGGCAGGGGTATGGCCGATGAGTTCGGTTATGTTCTGTACCACTTTTGGTTGTGTCATGGCGGCGCAGCTCCTTTTCGCGTTTTTTTGCACGTTACGGATAAGCTTTCAGATCATTATAATTCCCGGGGGGCGATTCCACAATGAAGGCGCTGCCCAGGGCAGAGTATATGTAAGGTGTCGGACCGCTTTTTTTTGCATGAGGATTTTCCAAAAATCCTGGCATATAGATTTTTATTTCCCGTGGCCCCGCAAAACCGAAAAGGATGCGAAGCCAAGGGCACGCTAGAGGGGATGCTTTAGTGCGGCGGAGATTTTACATGGCCGATTGGCCGCGGGATGTCCCTGCCCTGGACCACTTTGCCGGGAGAACAAAAAAGATCAGCTGCATCAAGGCGAAAATGAGCAGGGCGATGCCTTCTTCAACCAGCAAATAGTAAGGATGGGGACCGATAAAGTCGAGCAGGGACGGCGTCGAAGGTTTATGCATCAGAAACATGTAGTTGGCGCCGAGGAAGTAATCCGCAGTCCCGACGATTACGGCGGCGACATTAAGGAATACCATCGTCAGCCCGACGGATCTCCAGGACGGCTTATAGTTTTCGATCCAGGTCATGTACAGCGAAGCCAAAACGATCAGCATATGGGCGATAAAAAACTGAAAGAAGCGGATATGCGGATAGCCGAATGCAAGATTAGGCGTGAGCAGGGCCTGCAGCGCGCCCCCGATCCCGGCAAAAAAGAGAATGCCGTACAGCAGCCTGCTGCGGGTCAGCAGCATGACGATCGACAGCAGCAGGGTGATGCTGCATAACTCCAGGGGCAGCGTATATTTCGGATTCCATGCTCCTTCGGCGATATTCCATGCATCAAGGACCGCTTGGGAAACGGCCAGCAGCGCGGCTAGGGCATAACGGAGCAGATGTTTGCCTTTCGGACTTTTGCGCAAACGAAAGCGGAATATGTAAAGGAGAAAAGAGAAAACGATAAGCGTTAGAAGCATTAGCAGATGGGGAGCGGAAAAAGGGACAAACGGTTCGCTCATGGCCATGCCCTCCTGAAAGCTGTTGATATTCTCATCATAACGGTCCGTTCTTCGATCGCAAAGCGAAAAATGTTTTGCTTGCTTTTTTGGAGAAGCAGGCATAATATAAAGCCATAGATAAATGTACGTACAAGTATGAATTTCTCAGCAGTTTTAATCATATAGGTATGTACAAGTCATTGAACCCATAAGCATCAATTTAGGAGGGCTAACAAAATGAATTTGAAACCGCACTCATTTTGGTTTGTAACAGGCAGCCAGCATTTATACGGACCCGAAACGTTGGAAGAGGTCGCTTCGCACTCTCAAATTATTGCCAAGGAACTCGATCAGGATGCTTCGTTTACGTATCCGGTCGTATTCAAGCCCATCGTGACGACGCCGGATGAAATATACAACCTGATTATCCAGGCGAACAGCGATGAAACCTGCGCCGGCATCATCACGTGGATGCACACCTTCTCTCCGGCGAAAATGTGGATCGCAGGCCTTTCCCAGCTGCAGAAGCCGCTGCTTCACCTGCATACGCAGTTTAACCGCGACATTCCGTGGGAAACGATGGATATGGACTTCATGAACCTGAACCAGTCCGCCCATGGCGATAGAGAATACGGTCATATCGGAGCCCGTCTCGGGATTGCCCGGAAAATCGTCGTCGGACATTGGGAAGACCCTGAAGTACGGGATTCCATTGCCGGCTGGATGCGCACCGCAGCCGCGTTTGCCGAAAGCCGCCGCCTGAAAGTGGCACGCTTCGGAGACAACATGCGCGAAGTGGCCGTAACGGAAGGGGATAAGGTCGAAGCCCAAATCAAATTCGGCTGGTCGGTGAACGGCTACGGCGTAGGCGATTTGGTGCAGGTGTTGAATGAAGTCAGCGACAGCGAAGTGAAGGCGCTCCTGAACGAATATGCGGAGCAGTATACGATTACCCAGGCCGGACTGAGCGACGGGCCGGTTCGGGACGCGATTGCGTACCAAGCCCGCATTGAAATCGCGATGAAACGTTTCCTCGAGGAAGGCGGCTTCGGCGCGTTCACGACGACGTTCGAAGACCTTCATGGCCTAAAGCAGCTTCCGGGCCTTGCCGTGCAGCGTTTGATGGAAGCGGGATACGGCTTCGGCGGCGAAGGCGACTGGAAAACGGCCGCCCTTACTCGCGTGCTGAAAGTGCTCGCGAACAATAAGGACACGTCGTTCATGGAGGATTACACTTACCACTTCGAACCGGGCAACCATATGATTCTCGGGGCGCACATGCTGGAGGTATGCCCGACCATCGCGGCTACGCGTCCATCCTTGGAAGTGCATCCGCTGGGCATCGGCGGCAAAGAAGACCCTGCCCGCCTCGTATTCGACGGCCGCGACGGTCAAGCGGTCAATGCCTCTTTGGTCGACCTCGGGCATCGTTTCCGCCTGCTCGTCAATGTCGTGGACGGCGTGAAGGTCGAAAAGGCCATGCCTAAATTGCCGGTTGCCCGCGTGCTTTGGAAGCCGCAGCCTTCCTTGCGCGAATCGGCCGAAGCTTGGATTTTGGCAGGCGGAGCGCACCATACCGTGCTTTCGTACGCGATTACGGCGGAGAACCTGACCGACTTTGCGGAAATGGCCGGGATTGAAGCCGTCATCATCGACAAAGACACGTCGGTTCAGCGCTTCAAAAACGAACTTCTGTGGAGCGAAGCGGCATATCGCTTAAGATAACAGGGCCATTTGTCTTTATTCGCCCAGCCTATGATACAATAACTATAAATGGAAGAGCCTGTCCGGCTGCATCCTGCAACGGATGGACGCGGCAGGCTCCATACTCGAATTGTTTCGCTGAGGTGAATGATGAATAATAGACGGATTCCCAAATATATTCAATTAAAGAAAGAGCTGCTGTCCTGGTTCGAATCGGGCAAGCTGCAGCGGGGACAACAGGTCCCGTCGGAGAACGAGATCGCGGAGCAGTTCGGCATGAGCCGCCAGACGGTCCGCCAAACCTTCGGGGAGCTCGAGAAAGAAGGATGGCTGGAGAGGATCCAAGGCAAAGGGACCTTTGCCCGCAATCCGCAGCGCCGGGAAGCGGAGCAGGCCAAAACGATCGGCATCATTACGACGTATATCTCGGATTACATCTTTCCGCATATCGTCCGGGGGGCCGAAGCGGAGCTTCGCAGCCAAGGATACCGGCTTCTTCTGTCCAGCACGGACAACACCAAGGACAAGGAAATGGAGAGCCTGCAGCTGATGACCAGCCAGCCGCTCAGCGGGCTGATCATCGAGCCGACGAAAAGCGCCGAAGGCAATCCGAATCTGGCCTATTTCCTGGAGCTTCAGGAAAAGGGCATTCCTTACCTGATGATCAACGAAAAGTACCGGGAGCTTGAATGCGCCTGCCTGAAGGTGGACGATGAAGCCGGAGGTTATAAAGCGGTCGAGTATTTGCTGGAGATGGGGCATACCCAGATCGCCGGTTTCTTCAAACGGGACGACCTGCAGGGCGTGAACCGCTTGAAAGGTTTTTTGGCGGCGCATAAAGCGGCTGGAATGAGCGCTTCTCCGAAAAGAGTCGTGACCTACACGACGGAGGAGAAAAACGATCTGCCTTACCGGCAGGCTTTGCAGATGCTTGCGGAAGGAGAAAACCGACCGACCGCATTCGTGTGCTATAACGACGAGCTTGCGGTGCTGCTGATGGAGGCGGTCGCCGATAGCGGGCTGCAGGTGCCGGGGGACGTATCGATTATCGGATTCGACGATTCCAGCCTGGCAACCGCATCGGGGACGAAGCTGACCACGCTGACGCATCCGAAAACGGAGATGGGGCAGGCGGCGGCAAGCCAGCTGATCGCGATGATCGAACAAGGAAAACCGGCACGGGATACGGTCTATGAGCCCGAACTCATTGTGCGGGATTCCGTAGCGAAAAGAAACTAGGACGGAAAAGGGACGGGTCTGCTTCATTGCGGGCTTTTCCGCCCTTGCTTGTACGTACAACTATAAATAAGAAAGGATGTGTCCGACATGCTGGAGGCATTAAAACAACAGGTGCTGGAAGCGAATTTGGCGCTGCCGAAACATGGCCTTGTCACTTTTACATGGGGGAACGTAAGCGGCATCGACCGGGAAAAGGGACTGTTCGTCATTAAGCCGAGCGGCGTGCCTTATGAGGATTTGAAAGCCGAAGACCTGGTGGTCGTCGATTTGGAGGGAAGGGTCGTCGAAGGCGATTTGCGGCCTTCTTCCGATACGCCGACGCATATGGTGTTGTACCGTTCATTCCCTGAAATCGGCGGGATTGTACATACCCATTCGCCGTGGGGAACCAGTTGGGCCCAGGCAGGACGGCCTTTGCCGGCGTCGGGAACGACCCATGCGGATTATTTTTACGGCGAAATTCCCGTGACGCGTCCGATGACGAAGGTGGAAATCGAAGGCGCTTACGAACTCGAGACCGGGAACGTCATCGTGGAACGGTTCCATGAGCTCGGTCTGGACCCGATGCAGGTACCTGGCATCCTGGTCCATGCGCATGCGCCGTTCGTATGGGGGAAAGATGCCCTGAATGCGGTGCATAATGCGGTGGTGCTCGAGGAAGTCGCCAAAATTACCGCGCGGCAGCTGCAGCTGAATCCGGAAAGCAAGCCGATGGACCAGACGCTGCTCGACCGCCATTTTCTGCGGAAACATGGAGCCAATGCCTATTACGGACAAAAATGATCTAAAAGAGCAGGGAACGGATTCAGAAATTTTAGGATTTTGCAATATGCATCCCGGCCGCTTCCGTGTAAGATATTGTCAAGTTAACCTGCATGAATGGATATCGCATGAAGAGGAAGCGGCTTTTCGGATTTGCAACATTCTCATCATCACTCGTTTTCGAGCTGGAGGGGACTCAAATGAGCAAAAAGTATACGATCGGGGTGGACTACGGAACCCAGTCCGGCCGTGCCGTATTGGTCGACCTGTCCAATGGACACGAAGTAGCCGACCACGTCACGCCTTACCCGCATCACGTTATCGACGAAAGACTTCCGGGTTCGGGGAAAAAGCTGGATCACGACTGGGCGCTGCAGCATCCGGCGGATTACATCGAAGTGCTGCGCCGTTCGGTGCCTGCCGTCGTCCGGGAATCCGGGGTCGATCCGGCGGACATCATCGGCATCGGCATCGATTTTACGGCCTGCACGATGCTGCCGGTCGACGGTAAAGGAGAGCCGCTGTGCTTGAAGCCGGAGCTTCAGGACCACCCGCACAGCTGGGTGAAATTGTGGAAACACCATGCGGCCCAGCCTGAAGCGGATGCGATCAACCGGATTGCGGCCGAGCGCGGCGAAGCGTTTCTGCCGCGTTACGGCGGCAAAATTTCTTCGGAGTGGATGATCGCCAAAGCATGGCAGATTTTGAACGAAGCGCCTGAAATTTATGACCAAGCGGATCAGTTCCTGGAAGCGACCGACTGGGTCATCTCGCAAATGACCGGCAGAATCGTCCGCAACAGCTGCACCGCCGGCTACAAAGCGATTTGGCATAAGCAGGAGGGCTATCCAAGCAAGGAGTTTTTCAAAGCGCTGGATCCGCGGCTGGAGAACTTGACCGAAACCAAACTCCGCGGCGAAGTGATTCCGCTCGGAACGAACGTCGGCGGATTGACGGAAGACATGGCGGCCATGATGGGTCTGAAGCCGGGCATCGCCGTCGCGGCCGGAAACGTGGACGCCCATGCGGCCGTGCCTGCCGTCGGCGTCGTGACGCCGGGCAAACTCGTCATGGCGATGGGAACCTCGATCTGCCATATGCTGCTCGGCACGGAAGAGAAGCAGGTCGAAGGCATGTGCGGCGTCGTGGAAGACGGCATCATTCCGGGATTGTACGGGTATGAAGCCGGCCAGTCGGCCGTCGGCGACATTTTTGAATGGTACGTGGAGGAAGCGCTGCCGGCTTACGTGAAGGAAGCGGCGGACAAAGAAGGAATGGGAGTCCACGCATGGCTGGAAAGGGAAGCCGCGCAGTATAAGCCGGGCGAAACCGGACTGCTTGCGCTGGATTGGTGGAACGGCAACCGTTCGGTGCTGGTCGATACGGATTTGACGGGCATGATTCTCGGCATGACGCTGCTCACCAAGCCGCAGGAAATTTACCGCACCCTGCTGGAAGCGACGGCGTTCGGCACGCGCAAAATCGTCGATGCCTTCCATTCCAGCGGCGTAAACGTCGACGTCCTGTACGCGTGCGGCGGTCTGCCGCAGAAAAACAAACTGCTGATGCAGATCTATGCAGACGTCACGAACCGCGAAATTTTCGTTGCGGATTCCAAACAGACGCCGGCGCTCGGAGCGGCGATCTTCGCAGCGGTTGCAGCCGGCAAGGAAGCCGGAGGATACGAAACGGTCCTCGACGCGGCCGAAAAAATGGCGAGGGTCAAAGAAGAAACCTTCAAGCCGATTCCGGAGAACGTCGAAGTGTACGAACGCTTGTATCAGGAATACAATCTTCTCCATGATTACTTCGGCCGCGGTGCCAACGACGTCATGAAACGCCTGAAAAACATTAAAAAGTCGGTCGAGTAGCCGGGGGCGGTCGCTTGAACCCAGCCGCCAAGGGTAGGGTTAGTCCTTGGATGCCGCATTTTTCGATAAGAACATCACTGGGAAAACTTGAAATAAACTGCGTCTGTCCTTCACCCAATTGGAGGGCAGACGGTTTTCTTGGCAAACCGGCGCCGTTTCGTTTTGCGAGCAGATTTTAAGGAGGGATCAGCATGAACATTCCGGAAGAATACGCGTTGGATCAAATGGTGCTTGAGAAGGGGGCCATGAAGCAAGCGGCCATCTATCTGAAGGACAAAGGATGCCGAAACGTCATATTGGCGGCCGATGAGAACACTTACGAAGCTGCAGGCAAGCAGCTGGAACGGGAACTGAAATCTGCCGGCGTCGCCGCTTGCTTGTGCCTGATCGAACCCGGACCTACCGGCGACGTCGTGGCCGACGAAACTTCGCTGCTGCAGCTGCTGCTCGAAGTGGACCCGGAAACGACGGATGCCGTCATTGCCGCAGGTTCGGGAACGATCCATGATATCGTTCGCTTCGTTTGTTATAAAACGGGCAAACCGTTCGTTTCGGTGCCGACGGCTCCGTCGGTGGACGGCTTTACCTCCAAGGGAGCTCCCCTGATCGTCCGCGGCGTGAAGAAGACATTCCCGGCCATTGGCCCCGTCGCGATTTTCGCCGATCTGGACGTTCTGACGAAGGCGCCTCAGGAACTGGTCGCCGCCGGATTCGGAGACATGCTCGGCAAGTATACCTCGCTGTTCGATTGGAAGTTCTCGCATCTTTCCGCAGCGGAGCCTTACGACGAGGAAGTTGCGATCATGACGGAAAAAGCGCTGCTCGCCTGCGTGGAGCACGTCGACGAGATCGGGAGACGGACGGAGGAAGGCATTCGTATTTTGATGACCTCCTTGATCGAGTCCGGCATCGCGATGCTGAAGTTCGGACAATCCCATCCGGCTTCCGGCGCCGAACATCATCTTTCCCATTTCTGGGAGATGGAATATTTGCGCCGCCGCAGCCGTGCGCTGTTGCATGGCGCGAAGGTTGGCGTCGCCTGCGCGGAAATATCGCGGCTTTACCGCGATGCAGCCTTTCATGGCGTCTATCCGGGTAAGGAACCGGCGATGCTCAAGGAGCATGGGGAGCAGGTGCGGGAGTGGCTGAACGACGTGCCGTCGGACGGCGAAATCCGCTCGCTGCTGCAGCGTGCCGGCGGGCCTTCGAGCTTGCAAGAGCTTGGCATTGACGACGGCTTGTTCGCGGAAAGCCTGCGGGAAGCCCATCGTTTGCGCGACCGCCATACGCTGCTGCGTGCGCTTAACGAAGCATAATGTAACGTCATCGCGCGAAAAAGCGCGTGTTCAACAGGAAAGGGACCCGGGCATGCGATGTGCACGTCCCAGGTCCCTTATGATGAATGATTGCCTAACGCCTGCGCGCGTTAATCCGGTTTGACGTCATACAGCACGCGGGCCAGCAGGTCCTGGCTGTAGTTGCCGAAATTTTTGCCGAAAATGGTCAAGCCGCGTTTGTTTTCGGCCCGATCCGTCACGGCGATCCGAAAGGTCAGCTCGCTTTTGTAGTCGAGGTCGATTTGATCCAGCGTCACGTCCGAAATCCGGCAGCCGTCGATAAAGCTGCCGCCCTGGTTGATCCGGATCAGCTTCAGCATGCCGTATTGATTCAGATGCGGCGGCCACCAGTCCGGATTGAAGGTGCCGCGGGCATCGCCGAAATCGCCGGGACTCGTCCAGCAGCCGATCTCAATGCCGTTGACGTAAAAATAAATATCCGACGGATAGTTGTCGCAGAAACCCGGGGCTTCGGAACCGAGCTCCATGGAGAACTGAATTTCCCGGAAGGTCTGGTTGGGCTTCAGATAGTTCGGGATGCGGTATTCCAGGAAGCCTTCGGCCAGCCAAATGATCTCCGCGTCGATCCGCTGCGGGTCCGCGAAATACCGGGGGTCGTCGAAATCGCCGACGATGCTGTCTTTGGTCGCCAATCCGCAGGTCGGGGCCGCCTGATAATTGCTGTAGTGGCCGACCTGGATTTCGACTTCATACAGGTTATCCACGTCTTTGCTGCGCAAATCGACCATCAGTTTGTCTTTGTTCAGGTAGCAGATTTTCTGGATGCCGTGTTTTCCCACGCTCGTATTGATTTCGATCAGTCCGCTTTCCTCCAGCTTTTTCACATGCATCGTAATAGCTCCGTTGCTTAAGCTTAACTTCCCCGCAAGGTCATTCAGGTTCAGGGCCTGGTTGTTGGCCAGTAATTCGAGGATTTGGATCCTGATCTCCGAGCTTAACGCTTTGAAAATATCAATGCCGCTCATTAAATCCTTGATATAAATCATTTCATCGAACCCTTCTTCAGTAGGTTATGGATAAATCCCAAATTCTTTTATTTTAAATAATTATAAACTAATAATACAGTTAAAGATAGTGCGACGCCTATTTTTTTAATAAACGACAATCTTTTCATGAGAAATGACAGTTTTTCAGTCAGTTCATTTCAGGAAAAGATGAAGTTATACTGGCGATAAAAAAGGAAACAGAGTGATTTTGCGCCTAATTGGAAATGAACAGAAATTTGTTTTATATAATAATAAAAAGTTTTACAGTTATTTATTTACAACATGATTTCAATATGCTATTTTATACATGTAAGCGAATTCATTAGGTAATATGTGAAACATTTTATAATAAAATGAAATAAATGTGAATCCGAAATGCCGGCTGCCGAACGAAGAAAACAGGAAGTAGCCGCAGCAAGTCTCACAGACGAATCGCCGAAACGTCAGCGCATCCATATCGACTCCATAGAAAGCGGTTCATGCCGAGATGATGAAGTCAAACCTCGTTCCGGGGAGGGGCGAAAGCGCAGGAGGACCATGCCTGCTCGGACCCGTTCCCGGGATGTTATAAGTTTGAACAAGGCGGAAAGCCTACCAATCATTCAGGAGGGTCAAGTATGAAGAAAACATGGCTGGTTATGCTTCTGATGCTTATGATGACAACGATGTTGTGGGGCTGCGGCGGCGGGAAGCCGTCGGCTTCGGGAGGGAAAACCTCCGTGCTGGACGGAGGAGCAGGTCAAAGCGCGACGGAATTATCCTATTGGACGTTCGTGGAGCTTCATGGGCAGCATTTCGAGAAAATGCTTGAAAAATGGAACGAGGCCAACCCGGATCGCCAGATTAAGCTTAACGTGACCGTCATGCCTTACGACGATATGCACAACAAGCTGTCTATCGCGGTTCAAACGGGCGTGGGAGCTCCCGATATCGCGGATATCGAGCTGGGCAAATTCCCGGACTTTCTGAAAGGCACCCCGCAGCTGGAGCCGCTGAACGATGTGATCGACCCTTACCGGGACACGGTTGTGAAGTCGAGAATCGACCTGTACAGCAAAGACGGCAAAAATTACGGCGTTCCGACTCACGTCGGCGCATCGGTCGCATTTTACAATACGGAAATTTTGAATGAAGCCGGGGTCGACTATACGAAAATCGTCACCTGGGAAGATTTCAAGCAGGCCGGCATCAAGGTGCACGAGAAGACCGGAAAATATATGGGAACCGCGGACACAAGCGCGCTCTGGCAGGTTTCCCAGCTGCTCGCGCAGCAGGGAACGGACCTGACGGACGATCAGGGCAACCCGGTGGTGAATTCGGAGGCGATGGTGAAAGCGCTGAAGCTCCTGAAGGATCTGCAGGATAACAACGTCATTGCGACGATTGCCGGCGGCCAGCCGGACACCGAGGAAGCTTACGGCGAGTTTAATTCCGGAAATTATGCAACGGCTTTCATGCCGCTGTGGCAGATGTCCAGATATACGAACTACATGACGGATCTGTCCGGAAAAATCGCGATCGCCCCGATCCCGGTCATGGAAAAAGGAATGCCCCGTTCCGTCGGCGGCGGGGGTACGGGCACCGTCGTGACGAAAACGGCGAAAGACGTGCAGCTGGCCAAGGATTTTCTGGCATTCGCCAAATTGTCTTTGGACGCCAATAAGGAAATTTGGAACACGCTCGGCTTTGACCCGGTCAACATGGACGTGTGGAACATGAAAGACGTCACGCACAATCCGGAAAACAAATTCGTGAAATATTTCGTCAACAACCCGTTCGACGTGCTGAATGAAATCAAGGACGAAATCAAGCTGATCAAGTCGACGTCCGCCAGCCCGACGATCAACAACGTGCTTTGCACGGTGACGCTGAACGAAATATTCGAAGACGGCAAGGACATCAAGCAGGCGCTTGACGATGCCCAGTCGCAAATCGAGCAGGAATTGAAATAAAGCTGCCCGCGATGACAAACCTGAAAAGCTGCCCATGTGCCGGGCAGCTTTCTTCGAAAAGGAGCCGGAGGCTATGGTAAAAAGATTTTTGTATTCGCAAAAAGTCGCTCCGTATGTCTTTGTTCTGCCGTTTGTGTTGGTGTTTCTCATCTTCTGGATCTACCCGCTTGCAAGCTCCGTGGGCATGAGCTTTCAGAAGGTGACGCTCGGGCAGGAGGCGCAGTGGGTCGGATTCGATAATTACGCCAAATTGATGGGCGACAAAACGTTTTTTAAAGCGGTGGCGAACAGCGCGGTTTACATGGTGCTGACGCTTGTCATCCTCATTCCTTTCCCGATGCTGTTTGCGGTGCTGATCAACAGCAGGATCATGTGGGGAAGGGAATTTTTCAAATCTTCCTTTTTCTTCCCGGCGCTGACCTCGGTGGTCGTGGCCGGCACGATCTTTCGCCTGATGTTCGGGGAGATGGAGGGATCCCTGATCAACAGCATTCTCGGCTGGTTCGGCATCGATCCGATCAAGTTTTTGAAAGGGCAGGTGACGGGCTACATCGCCCTTGTCGCGTTGGCGACGTGGAGATGGACCGGGGTGAATATGCTCTATTTTTTGTCCGGGCTCAAAAACATTCCGGATGACTATTATGAGGCCGCTTCGATCGACGGGGCCTCAAGCTGGCAGAAATTCACGAGAATTACGATGCCGCTCCTGAAGCCGACGACGATTTACGTCGTGACGATCAGCATTTATGCGGGACTGGCCATGTTTATCGAAAGCATGATGTTATGGAACGGCAACAATTCGCCGAAAAACATCGGACTCACCATCGTCGGTTACCTGTACCGCCAAGGCATCGAAAAGAACAACCTCGGCTATGCGGCGGCCGTCGGCATCGTGCTGCTGGCCATCACCATGATCATCAACCTGACCCAGCTGGCATTCTCCGGCATGTTCAAGAAGGAGGACTAATCCATGAAAAAAGAGCTGGCGGCCAAAATCTTCCTTTTCGCGTTGTTTGCGGTCATCTGTCTCCTGATCCTCATTCCGTTTTATGCGGTGACGATCGCTTCCTTTAAACCGGGGGAGGATTTGATCCGGTACGGCCTCAACCTTCGCTTCGACTTGTCCGTGATGAGCCTCGATAACTTCGCGTATTTGTTTACCGGGGATCATGCCTACTTCACATGGTTTTTCAACTCGTTGCTGCTGACCGTCGTCCAGGTAGCCTTGACGCTGATCGTTAGCGCCACCGTTGCATACGGATTTTCGGCATACGAGTTTAAAGGGAAAAACATGTTGTTCGTCTGCGTGCTGCTCATCATGATGGTGCCGTTTGAAATTTTGCTGCTTCCGCTTTACAGGCTGATTTACGACATCGGGCTGATGAAT
>Ga0180220_1001577_pt1 | contig 16476 bp, 12 predicted proteins | sample eDN5th37CBELigBY_FD_151335 | JGI IMG/M metagenome (GOLD analysis project Ga0180220, IMG submission 151335) | Enriched backyard soil microbial communities from Emeryville, California, USA - eDNA 5th pass 37_C BE-Lig BY (version 2) (version 2) | ecosystem: Environmental > Terrestrial > Soil >...
ATTGGATAATGATCGAGTCTATGGGTGGATACGAACGCGATCAATCCGCTGCGGTTCACAATAATGATGAAATGAATTCAGCAAACATGAATCTTTCGCTGCGGCACATGCGAGCCTTCGCCGCGCTTGCGTCCATGCGCAACTTCACCCGCGCAGCCGAACACTGCAATCTCACGCAGTCCGCGTTCAGCGCATTGATCTCGAATCTCGAATCCGGCCTGGGGATACGCCTGTTTTCCCGCAATACGCGCAATGTCGAACTGACGGCCGAAGGCGAGGTCTTCAGGAACATCGTCAATCAACTGCTGCCCGAAACCGAGCGCGCGCTGGCTGAAATGCAGGACTATGTGCAGCGAAGAAAAGGGCGCGTCGCCATTGCCGCCTTGCCGACCATTTTCTCCGCATTGCTTCCCAATATCATTGCGGAGTTTCTGCGGCACAATCCCGGCATCGAACTCATCATCGAAGACGTGGCCAACACGGCTTGCGTCGAACTCGTGCGCAACCGGCGAGTCGATTTCGCGCTATGCGCTTCGGCGGCGACGGGCGCCGACCTGGTCATCGAAAAGCTCGCATCCGATACCTTCTATTTCGTTTGCAAGCCCGATCATCCGCTAGCGGCGCAGAAGCGCCTCTCGGCGGCGGAAATCCAAAAGCACCCCATCATCATGTTCGAGAAGGCGAGCAGCATACGCCAGCACCTGGATGCCTCCATCTATCCTCGGCAATGGGCCCGCGCCTTTCAGGTGAATAGCCTGTCCACCGCGGCGGGGCTGGTCAATGCCGGCCTTGGCGCCACCCTGGTCCCCACGCTCGGGCTGTCGCAGTTCAACCTGAAAACGCTGCGCGCCATTCCGGTAAGCCTGCCCATCAATCGGCGCAGCCTTTGCCTGCTGCGCCGCAAGGACGCAACCGAATCGGTCGCCGCCATGGAATTCATACGGGTGCTGCGCGAGAATCTGGGCAAGGAGATCGACCGCATGGTGTATCGGCAGGCGCTCGAGATGTGACGCTTGCGCGGCTCGCGGCGCCGCGCAGGCTTGATCCCGGGTTGAAGACGGGCTCTTGGCCGGAGTAGGGCTCTTGGTTGAAGAAAGGCCCCTGATCGAAGATTGAAGAAAGGCTACGATCGCGGCGTGCGATTAATCTGAAAAATATCTTAATTAAGATAAATAATCCATCTATCAACTAATGGTTCGCGGCTAGGATGGCTCCATAACTTCACATACACAAGGAGACCTTTGCCATGAAACAGTCTTTGCTGCGCATGATGCGCATAGCGGCGCTGTCGCTGTGCGCGCTGGGAACCGCCAGCGCGTTCGCACAGGATTACCCTGCCAAATCCGTGCGTGTCACCGTGGGCATGGCGCCCGGCGGTTCGAACGACACGATCGCGCGCCTGATTTCGGCGGAGCTTTCAGAGCGGCTCGGCCAACCCTTCGTGGTTGAAAACAAGCCGGGAGCGAACAGCACCATCGCCACCAGCGAACTGAAGCGATCCAGCCCGGACGGCTACAACCTCATGCTGGTGATTTCATCGCATGTGACCAACACATTGCTGTATCCGAATCTGAACTACTCGCTCAGCGACTTCAAGCCGGTCACCGTCATTGCGGAAACCCCCTTTGTCTTAGTGGCCAACCCCAAGTTCAAACCCAACAATGTGGGAGAGCTGATCGCCCTGGCCAAGTCGCGCAAGGATCCGATCGACTTCGGCACGCCGGGCTTAGGCTCGACGCAACATATCGCCATGGAATTGATGGATCAGATGGCGGGGATCAAGATGAATCACATTCCCTACAAAGGGGGCGCGCCTGCACAGACTGACCTCATCGCCGGCGTCATCCCGCTTATTTTCGCCACGCCCACGCAAAGCCTGCCCTTCATAAAAACCCATCAGCTCAAGCCGCTGGGGGTCACCTCGTCCAAGCGGATCAGCCAGCTGCCCGATGTGCCCACATTGGACGAGTCCGGCTTGCCCGGCTATGAGGCCAGTGTCTGGTTCGGCATCATCGCCCCGGCCGCCACGCCCGACGATGTCATCAAGAAATTGAACAAGGAAATCACCGATATCGTGCGCAGCGAAAAGAGCTCGTCCCGCTTGCGCGAGATGGGCCTGAATCCGGTGGGCAGCACGCCGGAAGAGTTCCAGAAGCTGCTCGAAAACGAGAAGGTGAAATGGACCGGCGTCATCAAGCAAGCCAATATCAAGTTCGAATAACCCCGTTCGCATCATTTCAGGAAGCAAGAAGGAGCAAGCCGTCCCATGCCGATTATCGAGTCCGTATCCACCTGCATAGCCCGCGTCCCGCTCGACAGCCCCGTGACATTCTCGACGCGGCGCGTGACAGCGCGAGAATACTGCCTGGTCCGCATCCGTGCGTCCGACGGCAGCGTAGGCTTGGGCTATTGCTATGCCGTGAATAATGCCGGGCGCCTGCTCGCCGTTGCGGTGACCGACCTGCTCGCCCCCAGGCTGGTCGGCCAGGATTCCCATCGGGTCGAAGGGCTGTGGGCGGAAATGTACCAGGACGCATTGCTGCTGGGCCGGGCGGGCGGCGTGATGCGGGCGCTGTCCGCCCTGGACATCGCCCTTTGGGATCTGAACGCCAGGTCCGCGGGCTTGCCCTTGTATCGCTATCTTGGCGCGGTATCGCTGGATCGTGTGCCGGCCTATGCGAGCGGCGGCTACTATCTGCCGGGAAAAACCGCGGCGGACCTGGCCAAGGAAATGGCCGCCCATGCGAACGAGGGCTTCAAAGCGGTCAAAATGAAGGTCGGCCTGGAAAGCGTCGCCAACGAGCGCAAGCGGCTCGCGGCGGTGCGCGAAGCCATAGGCGATGAGGTACGGCTGATGCTCGACGCCAACAATGCATGGAAAGACCTGCCCACCGCGCTGGAGTATGTCCGCTGCTTCGAGCCGTTCAATCCGTTCTGGATCGAAGAGCCATTCTCGCCCGACGACATGGACAACCATGCCAGGCTGGCGGCGGCGACGCCCATCACGGTCGCCACGGGCGAAGTCGAAGCCGGGCGCTGGCGTTTCAAGGATCTCATCGCCCGGAAGGCGGCCGCGCTATTGCAGACCGACGCCACGGTCTGCGGCGGGATCACCGAGTGGCGCCGTATCAGCGCGACCGCGGCCAGCCATGGCATCACCGTCGAGCCGCACGCCTGGCACGATGTGCATGTCCATCTGGTGGCGTCCACGCCCAACACGACCTATGTCGAATGGATGCCCGATGACCATATAGTCAATTTTCGTCGGCTCATCGATACCCAGCTGGTCGCCGAGCGCGGCGACCTGTTGCTGCCTCGGGGTCCGGGCCTGGGCTTCGCCTTCGATGACGCCGCCATCGAGCAATATGGCGTGGTGTATCCGGGCGAGCGGGAAAAATGGATGACGGTCCGGTAGTCCGCGATAAGACAAGCCCGCTGGGCATACTGCTCTCCGATAGCGTCCATGCGGGATTCGGCGGGCGGATCGAGGACATGGCGGCGCAGGCGGGCATCCCCGCCGTGTGCCATGCGCTGGGAAATGCGCCGCGGAAGGAACTCATACATATCGCTTTTTTCTCCCGCGATCTCTACGAAGGAAGCTCGCTGCGCAAGCCCGGGCCTTTGTCCGACGCATTCTTTTCCGTGGTCGACCATGCTCCATGCCTGCGCTGGCTGCATGTTTTTTCGTCGGGGCTGGATCTGCCCCAGTATGCCTCCTCGCTGCGGCGCGGCATACGCATTACCGGCTCCAAAGGGGTCACGGCGATGCCTATCGCCCAGACCGCCGTCGCCGCGATCCTGGCGCTTTCCAGAGGCTTCGGCCATTGGCTGCCGGCGCAGCAGCGGCGGCAATGGTCGCCGCTGACGGGCAGTGAGCGCCCACGGGACATCTGCGATCAGCATGCGCTCGTCATCGGTGTGGGGCCTATCGGTTTCCGAATCGCGCATATGCTCAAAAGCGTCGGATATCGCGTCACAGGGGTCAGGCGCCGCCCGGAGCCGCTCGCGCCGCTGGACAATGTCATCGCCTTCGAGTCGCTGGATGCGGCATTGCCCCATTGCGACTGGCTGGTGCTGGCGGTGCCCCTGAACCCTTCGACGAGGCACCTGGTCGATGCAAGGCGGCTGGGCTTGCTCGCCCCGCATGCCTTCCTGGCGAATGTCGCGCGCGGCGAACTGGTCGACGAGCAGGCGCTTGTGGCCGCGCTGAAGGCGGGCAGGCTGAAGGGCGCCTATCTGGACACCTTCGCCGAAGAGCCGCTGCCCGCCGAATCCGCGCTCTGGGGGCTGCCCAACGTCTGGATCACGCCGCACAATAGCGCGGCCTCGCAAGGCCATGAAAAGCGCGTGATCGATTGCTTTCTCGAAGAATACGCCGCCTGGCTGGGTGCCTCGCATTATTGAATCCAAATCATCAGTGTTGTGAATGGCAGCCGATTGATACGCCGGCTACCGGCCAATATGCTCAACACATCTTCAATATCACCGGGACAACGACACGGGATGGACGATTTGCAAGCATGGAAGAAACAGGCTGCCCGGCATCGCGGCATTACACGGGAATTGGCGGCATTCATTGCGGGACTGACTGCCGAAGCCTTGCCCGCCGGAACCCGCGATGTGCTGTCCCTGGCGCTGGTGGATGCGCTGGGCTGCGGCTTGTATGGATTGGGCACGCCCTGGGGACGCATATTGGGACGGTTCGCCGCGGAGCAGGGCGGCGCTCCTGAAACCGGATTGTGGGGCAGCGGCGAGCGCGTCAGCGCCGCCAATGCCGTGCTGCTGGCGGGTACGGCCGTCCATAGCTTCGACTTCGACGACCATAGCCGCGCCAAGATACACCCGGGCGCCATTGTCGTACCCGTCGCACTCGCCATGGGCGAGCGCCAGAATGCGCCACCGGATCGCATCCTGGCGGCGATGGCGGCGGGATACGAAACCATGAACCGTGTAAGCCAGGCCGCCAATCCCGGCAGGGCGAGGATGCGTGGCTGGCATCTTACCGGCACCGCCGGCACCTTCGCGGCGGCGGCCGCGGCCAGCGTACTGCTTGGCCTGGATGCCGACACGACGGCCAGCGCGCTCGGGCTGGCAGGCACGCAATCGTCAGGCCTGTGGGCGTTTACCGCTGATGGCGGGATGAGCAAGCGGCTGCATCCCGGCCGTGCCGCGCAATCGGGCATCATGGCGGCGCTGCTGGCCCAGCAAGGCTTTCAGGGGCCGCGCTTGATTCTCGAGGCGGAGGACGGCGGATTCCTGTTCGCCATGTCGGATACGCCGCGACCCGAGCAGATCACCGAGGCATTGGGTGAACGCTGGCACACCGAGGAAACCTGCTTCAAGCCCTATGCCTGCTGCGGCAGCAACCACGCATGCGTGGATGCCGCCATGTCCCTGGCCGCCGAGCACGGCATTGTCCCGGATGACATCGCACGGATAATCGCCGGCATTCCCAGTGTGGTCATGACCCAGACGGGCTTCGAATATCGCGCGGATTCCGTGCTGAATGCCCAAATGAGCTTGCGCTACAACATCGCGGTCGCCTTGGCCGACCGGCAGCTCTACCTGGAGCAGTTCGCGCCGCAACGCATCGGCGATCCCGCCCTCATGGATCTGGTCGGAAAAATCGATATCGAGATAGACCCGGACCTCGACAGCCTGTATCCCGCCATCTATGGCGGCCGCGTAACCATCGTCACCCGCCATGGCCAGAGCGTTACCCGGCGGGTGGATTACTCGAAAGGCATGCCCGAGAACCCTATGTCGCGGCAGGAAATCGAACGCAAATACATGTCGCTGGCGACCGCCGGGGTCGGCGCGCGGTCCGCCGCCGATATACTGGAACAGGCAGCCTCGCTCTTTGCCGGCGGCTCCGTCGCCGAACTGAACCGGAGCCTGTCCCAGGCGCGCCTGGTCGAAGAGCAAGCGGCGGCAAGCTATTGAGCCGGGTACCGAGGCGGCGCCGCCCGGTTGTCTTGGTTCAGGGCAGCGTGATCTGGTCCCAATCGGGATTGGAGGGCAGCAAGGCCTGCAGAAAGTCGACGAATGCGCGCACCTTGGGCGACAGGTTTCTGCTTGGCAGATAGATCACCGACACTTGCGGTCCGATGGGGGCATAGTCGGTCAATATGCGCTTGAGCTTGCCCGACCGTATCGCATCGGCCGCGGTGAAATTGCTGATCATCGCGATCCCCAGGCCCGCCGTGGCCGCCTCGAGCAGCGTTTCGGCATTGTTGACGTTCAGCTGGCCCGACACGGTCTTGGTGAATACCTTGCCATCCTTTTGGAAAACCCATTCGCGATACCGTCCGGAGTGCAGCAGGACATAGGCCAGGCAGTGATGGCGGTCCAGGTCGTCGGGTGTGGAAGGTTCGCCGTGGCGAGCCAGGTATTCAGGCGAGGCGCAGGCCACGAAGCGCAGATTGCAAAGCTTGCGCGCGATCAGGCGCGCGTCGGCGGGCTCGCCTATATGGACCGCGGCGTCGATGCCTTCGTAGGCCATGTCCACGGTCCTGTCGCTGAGTTCGACGTTGAGCACCAGATTGGGATGCTTGTCGAGAAAGGCGGGTATGGCGGGGATGATGACGCGCCGTCCGAAACCGACAGGCATATGCAGGCGCAGGCGCCCGTATGCCGCCGACGAAGACTTGCTGAGCATGTTCTCCGCATGCTCGATGTCCATGAGTATCTGCTGGCAGTGCTCGAAAAAGCTCTTGCCGTCATCGGTCAGGCCGGCGGAGCGCGTGGTGCGCTGCAGTAGCTGGACGCCCAATTCTTTTTCCAGCCGGGTGACGGATTTGCTGATCGCCGAGCCCGTCAAACCGAGCCTCTTGGCCGCCTCAGTAAAACTGCGAGCTTCCGCCACCGCGACAAAGACACGCAATGAGTTCAGGTTTTCCATGAATTCAGTCTCCTTACCCGCGGTACAAGCTCGCACACCGCGGCAGGCGCAAACCGGCCGCGCCAGATCGCTCCGTCAGTACTGTAAAGCCTGCTGGCCGGCTGATTGATGATTTTGATTCATTAGTATTCTGAATTCTAACTAATTGATCGCCTAAACATCCAACATTAGACTGCCTGGAACTCAACGGACAAGAACTGGATTCAGCTTTTCGCGGCGCGGACCGCCCGGCCTGGAATCAGGGAGGAGAGCGAGACAATGCTTCTGGAACAACCCGGCATGATCGGAGATCTGCGGCTCAAGAACAGGGTGGTCATGGCGCCCATGGGCACCAACTACAGCACCACCGATGGCTTGTCGACCGAGCGCGACAAGCAGTATTACGCCGAGCGCGCACGCGGCGGCGTGGCCATGATCATGACCGAGGCCATGGTGGTGACCGAGCATGCGCGCCCGCATCACAATTCCCTATGCTGTTATCACGACCGATTCATCCCCGGGCTTGCGAGCCTCGTGGAGGCCATCAAGAGCCACGATTGCCATGTCTTCGGGCAGCTCAACCATCGGGGCGGCCTGCTGCGGCGTTCCGTACTGAACATGGAACCGGTGGGGCCCTCGGCCTGGGTGAATCCGAATACCGGCGACTTGGTCCGTGAACTGGACAAGCGCGAGATTCGCGACATCCAGGCCCAGTTCGTGGCGGCGGCGCGGCGGCTCTGGATTGCGGGTTATGACGGCGTGGAAATCCACGCGGCGAATGGCTATCTGTTCCAGCAGTTCTTCAGTCCGCGCATCAACCGGCGCAATGACGAATACGGCGGCTCCATCGAGAACCGCATGCGTTTCCTGCTGGAAACCCTGGATCGCCTGCGCGCGGAGCTGCCCTCATTCCGGCTCATCGTCCGACTCAGCGTCAGCGAATTCACTGAGGGCGGCTATTCCGAAGCCGACATCATAGAACTGGCGCAAGCGGTCGAACGGGCGGGCGTGCACGCCATCGACCTGTCGGGGGGCAGCAACGAGAGCCCGCAGCTTTCCAAGCACTGCATACAGCCGCCGTCATTTCCTCGCGCCTACCTTGCCGATTATGCGCGCCCGATCCGGCAGGCGGTCGGCATTCCCGTGCTTGCTGCGGGCCGCATGGTCGAGCCCGCCGATGCCGAGCACATGCTGGCCTCGGGCGGAGCCGATTTTGTTTCGCTCGGCCGCGCCCTGTATGCCGATCCGCATTGGTGTTTGAAGGCCTTCGGGAAGATCGAGGCGCCGATACGGCAGTGCATTGCCTGTAATGTGTGTTTCGAGCGGCTCACTCTGGAAAAGGATGTCGCCTGTGTGACCAATCCGATGATAGGCACCGAGTTCGAATCCCTGGAGTATGCCGAGCCGCAATTGGCGGGGCATGCGGCGGCGGATCCCCGGCGCGTACTGGTGCTGGGCGCCGGCATAGCCGGCATGGAAGCCGCGCGCATTCTTTCCGCTTACGGCCATCAGGTGGAAGTCTGGGAGCAGGCGGCGCGGCCGGGCGGCCAAGTGCATCTGGCGGTCGCCGCGCCCGACAAGGAAGAAGTGCGGCCGGCCTGGACATATCGCTGGCGGGCGGCGCAGGAGCGGAACATTCCCGTGCGTTGCGGCATGTCGGCGACGCAGGCCGATATCGAGGCCTACGCGCCCGATTTCATCATGATGGCGACCGGCGCCAGGCCCGGGCCCGTCCCCGTCGATCTGAGCCGGCTTTCGCCCGCCGTCCGCGTGGCGCATGCCTGGGATGTGCTCGCCGCGCTGGACGATATCTCCGACGGCGTAAGCGCCACCATCATTGGCGGCGGCATGGTGGGCGCCGAGGTCGCCGATGCCTTGCGCATCAAGCGGGCACGCATCACGGTGCTGGAAATGCGCGAAGGCATTGCGCTTGGCATGGCCCGGAACAATCGTCTCGAGCTCGTGGACCGTCTTGCCGAATACGGCGTGCGCATCATCACCCGCAGCACGATTCTGGGCATCGACCAATCGCAGATCGAAATCCAGGAGCACGGAAAGGCGCCCGAGCGCCTGGATATCGGCGGCATGCTGATCTTCGCCACCGGGCCACGGCCGAATCTCGATCTGCTGCCCGCCGTGCAGGCCACCCGCATCCCCTATGCCCGCATCGGCGACTGCAATGTTCCGGGAGACTTTCTATCGGGTTTGCGCGACGCCTGTATGACCGCGCTCAGCGTGAACGCCTATGCCTCGCGCGGGGCTTTCGACCCGCATGGCGTACAGGCCACAGCCTGACGCCCCGGCGCCAGTCGCGACGGCCACCTACAACGACATGGAAGCAACAAATATGGAAGCAGCATTGCCCGAGTACGAAGTCTACGCAATCCGTTATGCCACCCGCGAAGGCTTTCGCAGGAATCATTTCATAGGCGGCGATCCGCATGACGCCCCCATGCCCATGGACTATTTCGTATGGCTCGTGCGGAACCCGGAGCGCCTGTTTGTCGTCGACACGGGGTTCGGTCCCGAAGTCGCGGCCAAACGCGCAAGGCAGTTGCTGCGCACGCCGGCCGAGGGGCTGTCGCTGCTCGGCGTCGATGCCGCCGCCGTTCGGGACGTCATTGTGACGCATATGCACTACGACCATATCGGCACCTTCCATGCCTTCGAATCGGCGCGCTTCCATATGCAGGATGACGAGATGGCCTACGCCACCGGCCGGCATATGAGGCAGCGGCAGTTCAACCACGGCTATGAAGTGGACGAAGTGGTCGGCATGGTGCGCATGGTGTTCAAGGACCGTGTGAGCTTCTATCGGGGCGATGCCGAGCTCGCGCCGGGCGTCAGCATCCACCGCATAGGCGGCCATACCCATGGCCTGCAATGCGTGCGCGTGCATACGAAAAGAGGCTGGGTGGTGCTGGCGTCCGATTGCAGCCACTTCTACGAGCATTTCGAGAAGAAGCGCGCTTTCACCACGATGTTCAACGTCGGCGAAGCCATCGATGGCTACGAAAGACTGCACGCGCTGGCGCAGACGCCGCGCCACATCATCCCGGGGCACGATCCGCTGGTCATGCGCCGCTACCGGGCTGATTCGCCTGAACTGGAGGGTATCGTCGTGCGGCTCGACGAGGAACCTGTTGAGTGAACGCCGCAATACACAATACATCCATGCATAACGATAGGAGACTGGACATGCAGCCCATAAGAAGTTTTTTGCTCGCGACACTGTTGATGCTTCCCCTTGCGGCGCCCAATCAGGCGTTCGGCAAGTATCCGGAAAAGCCCATACGCGTACTGGTCGGATTCCCCGCCGGCGGCAGCGCGGACATCGTCGCCCGCATGGTGACCGAAGCAGTGGCCAAAGACTCCCCCTTTGAATTCGTCATAGAAAACCGCACGGGCGCCGGCGGCAATATCGCATTCGAAGGCACCGCCAATGCGGCGCCCGACGGCTATACATTGCTGTTCAGCACGCCGGGCGTCGCCATCAATCCCAGCCTTTACCGCAAGGTCAACTTCACGCAAGCCGACTTCACGCCCGTCGCCTTGGTGGGCGAGGCGCCGCTGATGTTCATGGTGCGGCCCACGCTGGGCATCAATACCCTGCAGGACCTGATCAAGGCGGGCAAGAAGGACCCTGAGGCCATCCGCTTTGCAAGTTCCGGCAACGGCAGCTCTTCCCATCTGGCCGCCGAAGTTTTCCGCAGCATGAGCGGCATGCAGTACCTGCATGTTCCCTATCGCGGCGGCGGAGCGGCCATCACGGATCTCATCGGCGGCCGGGTGGACATGACCGTGCTTCCCATTGCCGAAAGCATGCCTTACGTCAACGACGGAAAATTGCTTGCGCTGGGGCAATCGGGTGCGCGCCGCTCCGGCATCGCGCCCAAGATCCCCACCATCGCCGAAGGCGGCGTGGAAGGCTATTCCGTGACGACCTGGTACATGCTGCTGGGCCCGAAGAATCTGCCACAGCCGATCGTGCAGGACCTCTACCAGGCATTCAACCGGGCATTGAACGCGCCCGGACTGAAAAAAAGCCTGGAGGCCAGGGGCGTCGACGTGATCAACGCCGGGCCTGGGGAGGCATCGGACTTCCTGGCCAAGCAGAGCGCCAGCTGGGCCAAGGCCATCGAGGCGTCCGGAACAAAACTCGATTGAATCAATAAGGAGCGCAGTACATGAGCCAGTCCAATCCTCCCCTGCTGGAAGGCGCCACGCGGGACCTGGCGGCTTTCGCCGCCGGCCTGAAGTATGACCAGATACCCGCCGTGGTGGTCGAGCGGCTGAAGACCAGCGTGCTCGACAGCATAGGGTGCTGCGTTTTCGGGGTGACATTGCCGTGGACCCGAAAAGTGCAATCCATGGTCGAGGAAGAGGGCGGCGCGCCCGTGGCTTCTATTTTCGGCAGCGGGCGCAAGAGCTCCGTATCGGGAGCGGTGCTGATCAACGCCACCGCGGGGCATGCCTTTGAACTGGATGACATCCACAAGGAATCCATCGTCCATCCCGGCTCCATCGCCTTGCCCGTCGCCCTGGCGCTGGCTGAAAAAACGGGAAGGAGGCGCGGCAAGGACATCATCGCCGCCTTGGCGGCGGGCTATGAAATCGGCACGCGCGTGGGCAATGCCGCGACCATGAGCCTGTTCTTCAGGGGGTTCCATCCCCAAGGCACCTCGGGCGTCTTTGTGGCGGCCGCCACGGCAGCCCATATGCTGCAGCTCGATGCACGGCAGACGCAACATGCGCTCGGCATTGTCGGTTCCCAGGCGGGCGGCCTGATGGCCGCCCAGGAAGGCGCCATGGTCAAGCGCTTTCATTCGGGCCGGGCCGCCCAAAGCGGGGTTTACGCCGCGCTGCTGGCCCAGAATGATTTCACCGGGATCGTCGATGTGCTGGAGGCATCCTACGGCGGCTATCTGAGCTCATACTCCGACAAGCCCAATCCCCGGCGGCTCACCGACGATCTGGGTCGGGTTTGGGAAACCGGCACTATCGGCTACAAGCCCCATGCCAGCGTCACCAGCATCCATGCGGCGCTGGACGCGCTGGCGTCGATCATGCGCGACAAGCGGCTCGAGCCGGCCGACATCGCAGCCGTGGATGTCGGCGTCAGCCATATGACGCATGTCCATTGCGCTTGGCCATACAAGGCGCAGGGCGTGACCGCGGCCCAGATGAACCTGTATTACGGCCTGGCCGTCATCGCATTCGATGGCGTGGCCTTCGTGGACCAGTACCGTGAAGACCGGCTGAACGATCCTCGCATCTTCGACTTCATTGCACGCATTAATGCTCGGGTGGATCCCGACATCGACGCCATGGGGCCGGCTTTCCGGCATGCGGCCCGCGTAGCCGTCACGACGGCGGATGGCCGCCGTTTCGAGAAGGAAATACTGCACAGGCGCGGAAGCCCGGAAAACCCCTTGTCGCAGGCGGACGTGGAGCACAAGTTCCGCAATGTGGTCCATTCCTGCCTGGCGCCGCAAGCGATCGACGACATTGTCGCGCTATCAAAGCGGCTGGATCAGATCGACGATGTGCAGCCTTTGCTGGACATCCTGGCTGCGCCGTCCGCCTGAAACCTTTAACCATCCCACGAACTTCCTGTCCCCGAGACAGACCACCATTCGAGAAGAGAGCGCAATGAATCATACGCAGCATTCCAGCCAGACCATCGCCGAAGCACTCGCCGATCATTTTCACGCCTTCGACTACGATCGCCTGAGCGACGCATCGCGCAAGGCAGTCAAACGGCTGCTGCTGGACTACCTTGGCGTCGCGGTATCGGGCAGCCAGACAGAGTCGGGCGCCGTCGCACGCAAGTTCGCCCTCAGCGCCGGCGGCCATGAGCAGGCGACCCTGATCGGCGGCGCCGGGCGGGCGCCCGCCATGCTCGCGGCCTTTGCCAACGCGATTTCCTCGCATAGCGTCGAACTGGACGATATCGATGTGCTGGCGTTGTTCCATTTCAGCCCGCCTGTATATTCGGCCGCGCTGGCAACGGCCGAGCAGTGTTCGGCCAGCGGCAAGCAGCTGCTGGCGGCGCTGGCCGCCGGCTGCGAGATGATGGAGCGCCTGAGCAAGGCGGCCAATCCTTCTTTGCGGAATCGCGGCTATCATACGACGCCGACCTGCGGAACCTTCGGCGCAACCGTCGCGGCCGGCAAGATACTCGGCCTGTCTTCCGCGGAAATCGTATCCGCGCTGGGCTTGGCGGGCGCGCAGTCCGGCGGCCTCATGGAGATGTACGGCCCTTCGATGCAAAAGCGCTTCAACCCGGGCCCGGCTTCCCGCAATGGCGTCACGGCCGCCGTCATGGCGCAACTCGGGTTTACCGGCGCCGCCACTATTTTCGAGGGCGAGCGCGGCTTTCTCGCCGCCTTCACCGACCAGAACTATCCCGAGCAGCTTACGGCCGGCCTGGATCAGCCTTATCAACTCGACATCGAGTTCAAGCCATATTCATGCGCCCGGCCCATACACAATGCCATCGACTGCGCGCTGGAAATACGCCGCAAGCACAACCCGGATCTGAACAAGATCGCGCGCATCGTCATGGAGAGGCATCCCGATTGGGCGCACTACCACCAGAACGCCAATCCCGTTACCTACCACGAAGCGCAAGTCAGCCTGCCGTATTCGGTCGCGGTCGCCTTGACCGATGGCCAGGCTCTCTTTGCGCAATACAACAATGCCCGCTTGAAGGAGCCCATGCTGCGCAAGCTGTCCGGCATGGTCGAGATTACGGTCGACGATACGCTGCCGCGCGGCGTATCCTGCCGGATGACGGCGATCATGGAGGACGGCGCCGAATATATATCCCAGGTCGATTATCCCAAGGGCTCGATACAAAATCCGATGTCGGACGACGAGCTGCGGGCCAAGTTCGACAGCCTTGCCATACCCGTGCTCGGCGCGAAGCAGGCTGCCGCCGTCGCCGATCGCGTGGCGGATATCGAGCATTGCGCCCATGTCGGCGAGCTGATGGCGCTGCTCCAGCCAGCTGGATAGGGCGCGGACCATCTTCGGAGGCCGGATAAATTGAAGCATGATGAACTTCCCCAATACGAGGTGATGGCCCTGCGCTACGCCACGCGCGAGGGCCGCCGCCCCCAGCATTTCATCGGCGGCGATCCCCATGACGTACCCATGCCCATGGATTACTACATTTGGGTCCTGCGCAATGCCGAACGTACTGTGCTGGTGGACACGGGCTTCAACCAGGACATGGCGGACAAGCGCCATAGAACGCTGCTGCGCACGCCGGTGCAGGCGCTTGCGCTGGTGGGGATAACGCCCGCATCCTTGCGGGATATCGTCATCACCCACCTGCACAATGACCACGTGGGTACTTTCCATGAGTATCCGCATGCGCGCTTTCATTTGCAGGACGAGGAAATGGAATTCGCCACTGGGCGCTATATGCGATCGGAGATCTTCAATCGCGCCTACGAGCCCGACCATGTCACCGGCATGGTCAGGCTGGTATACCAGGACCGGGTCGAATTCCATCGCGGCGATGCCTGCCTGGCCCCAGGCATCAGCCTGCACCACATCGGGGGGCATACCGCAGGCCTTCAGGCCGTGCGTGTCCATACCGCGCGCGGATGGGTCGTGCTGGCCTCGGATGCAAGCCACTTCTATGAGCACTTCCAGTGCGCAAGATGCTTTCCCCTGATGTTCCATCTTGGCCAGGCGCAGGAAGGCTATCGGCGGCTGCGCGAGCTGGCCGCCTCGCCTGATCACATCATCCCCGGCCACGATCCGGAAGTGATGGCGCGCTATCCCGCAGCCTCAGCGGCGCTGCGGGGCATCGCCGTCAACCTCCACGAAAAGCCGCTGACCTAGCCGTCCAACCCGCCAGCAAAAAATCATCCAGTACACGAACCAAAGGAGATATTCATGAAATTCAGCCGCCTACCCCGCAGACTCGCAGCAAACACCCGGTCCCCGATCAGAAGGGCGATGCTTGTGGCCGGCCTGGCATTGATGACCGCCAGCGCGTCGGCGCTGGCCAAGTATCCGTCCCAGCCCGTGACCCTCGTCGTCGGCTTTCCCCCCGGCGGTTCCAACGATATCGTTGCACGCATCATCGCGCCCAAGTTCTCCGACATTCTGGGCGTGCCCGTCGTGGTGGAGAACAAGGCGGGCGCCAACGCCACCATAGGCACCGAATACACGGTACGCGCCAAGCCGGACGGCTATACCATCACTCTGGGCAGCGCCAGTCCGCTGGCCATCAGCCCGCATACTTACAAGGACCTTCCCTACAACCCGCTCACCGATCTGCGCGCCATTACCACCGTCGCGCAGACGCCCGAGCTCCTGGCCATCAACCCGAATGTGAAAGCCCAAAGCCTGACGGACCTGGTCAAGCTGTCCAAGACGCGGGATGTCACCGTGGCATCCGCGGGCGCCGGCGGCCTGCCGCATCTTGCCATCGAGCTCCTCAAGCTGGAATCCGGCGGCCGCATCGTCCATGTCCCCTATAAGGGGGCCGCGCCCGCCACCACGGACGCCATGGGCGGCCATGTGGACGGCATCATCGTCGATGTGCCCGCGCTTTATGCCCAAGTCACCGCGGGTAAGCTGCGCCCGTTGGCGGTGACGCATGACAAGCGTTCCTCGGTGCTGCCCGATGTGCCGACATCGGTGGAGCAAGGCCTGCCCAACCTGCTCGCTTTCAACTGGTTCGCCGTGATGGCGCCGGCCAAGACGCCGGACGATGTCGTCAATACCTTGTATCAGGCGCTGGTCAAGGCGGCGAACGATCCGGAAGTGGTCAAGCAGCTGGGCAAGCTGGGCATAGAACCTTACACCCAGGATTCGCCGGCGGCGGCCGCGGACTTCATGAAATCCGAGACGGAACGCTGGGGCAAGGTGGCCAAGGCAGCCGACGTCAAGGCCAACTAGGCCGGTTCCAGCCGGCTGCGCATAGGCAGCCGGCTTGCATCGGCATGCAGCATGAGTGTGGCGGCGTTGTAAGATGCCGTTGACACACATCAATACACGCCGACACGGCGCCGGTGGAACCGGCGGAGCCGGCAATGGTAAACAAAGGAAAGCAGGGTATGAGCAAGACTACCAAGCAGGTGCTTCGCGAACTGGTGAACGCAAGGAACGGCCTCGTCGTCCCGGGCGCATTCAACGCCATGAGCGCCAGGATCATCGTGGACCAGGGTTTCAAGGCCGTCTACTTGACGGGTGCGGGCTTCACCAACATGCAATACGGCCTGCCCGACCTGGCCATGATGGGGCTGCGCGACATAGCCGATTGCGCCGCGCGCATCCGCGATGCGGTGGACGTGCCTCTTATCGTGGATGGCGATACGGGCTTCGGCAATGCCGTCAATGTATGGAACACCGTGCGCAGCCTGGAGGCGGCGGGCGCCGATGCCATTCAGCTCGAAGACCAGACCTTTCCCAAGCGCTGCGGACATTTTGCCGGCAAGGATGTCGCGCCGCTCGAAGAAATGCTCGCCAAGATACGCGCGGCGACCGATGCCCGCAGGGATGATGATTTCTTGATCATCGCCCGTACGGATGCGCGGGCGACGCTGGGCTTCGACGCGGCGATCGAGCGCGCC
>Ga0180220_1001578_pt1 | contig 16475 bp, 13 predicted proteins | sample eDN5th37CBELigBY_FD_151335 | JGI IMG/M metagenome (GOLD analysis project Ga0180220, IMG submission 151335) | Enriched backyard soil microbial communities from Emeryville, California, USA - eDNA 5th pass 37_C BE-Lig BY (version 2) (version 2) | ecosystem: Environmental > Terrestrial > Soil >...
TCATCGGGATACATGTCCCGTTTCTCGCGACTGGAACGTCTCTATCCCGGCACTAAACGATTGTGGAACCACCGTCGTCCTATTCTTATAGAAGAAGCTTGCCCGCACACCACCGCGCGCCGGTCTCTCCACGGACTGGACATACCGGCCGCGGTAGTGCAAATTTTCGTGTGCAATCGCCGCCGAGATCTTCCAAGGAAGTCGATCATGCTACAGCCGAGTGAAACTGACGGAATCGAAGCCGCGGATCGTGCGAGCGACGTTCGAGCCCCGATCACGGAAGTCAGCGCGGGGCGCGGACGCATGCGCAACAGACCGGGCTTCACGTTGATCGAGATCCTGGTCGTGATTGCGGTGCTCGCGGTACTGGCGGCGCTGGTGGCGCCGAACGTGTTCCAGCACCTGGGTACGGCGAACGACGTTGCGGCGCGTTCGCAGATGGAAATGCTCGGCGCCGCGCTGGACGCGTACCGTCTGGACAACGGCCGGTACCCGACGACGGCGCAGGGTCTGACGGCGCTCTGGCAGGAGCCGACGATCGATCCCCGACCGACGAACTGGCGCGGCCCCTATCTGCGGCGAGCGGTCCCGCTCGATCCCTGGGACAATCCCTACGTCTACATAGCGCCTGGCGAGGTGAACAAGAACGGCTACGATCTGCTCAGCTACGGCGCGGATGGGCAGCCGGGCGGCGAAGGTGAAAATGCAGACATTCTGAGCTGGGAGTAGGCGGCGGTGCCGGAGTTCGCGTATCGGGCGGTCGACCAGTTCGGCAAGCGCACGCGCGGACGCCTGAGTGGGATCAGCGCGGCGGCCGTAACCCGGGAGCTGGAGCTCCAGGGGCTGCTCCCGCTGGATGTACGCGAGGCCGGCGGCCGGGGGCTGACGCGCGCGGCCGGCGGCAGCCGCGCGACGCTGGAATTCACGCGCGCGGTCGCTGCGCTCCTGCCGGCTGGGATGCCGCTGGCGCGCGCGCTCCGCACCGCCACGGAAGCCTCGCCGGCGTCGGCGAGGCCGGCGCTGAGCGAAGTGTGCGACAGGGTGGAGCGGGGCGACGAGCTGGCGGCGGCGCTGGCGGCGCACCCGGCGCTCTTTTCGCCCCTGTACATCGGCGTAGTACGGGCGGGTGAGAAGGGCGGCGCACTCGACGCTGCGTTCCAGCGTCTGGCAAAGCACCTGGAGCACGACGCCGAGCTTCGTTCGAAGCTCATTTCGATGTCGATCTACCCGGCGCTCCTGGCGGTGGTCGGGTTGGCGGCGGTGTTGCTCCTCGTGCTCTTCGTGCTCCCGCGCTTCGCGGATCTGCTCGCGGGCTCTGGCGCCGCGCTCCCCCGGTCCACGGCGGCCGTGCTGGCCGTGTCGTCGACCGTGCGCGAACACTGGCGCCTTCTGGCGGCGGGGGGCGTCCTGCTCGCACTGCTCGTCATGTGGATGCGCACGACGGCGGCGGGCCGGGCGGCAGCGGCACGGGCGCTCCTCGCGGTGCCCGTGATCGGCACGTACCGACGGCAAGCGCTGGGTGCCTCGTTTGCCCGGATGGTGGGCGAGCTGCTGGCGGGCGGCGCGCCGCTCCTGAACGCACTGGCGGACACCCGCGACTGTCTGGCCGACCCGATCGCGCGGGCAGAGACGGAGCAGCTCCGGCAGCGCGTCCGCGAGGGCGCCTCGCTGAACCGCACATTGGCGCAGTCGTCGCTCTTCCCACCGATCCTGGCCCAGCTCGTCGCGCTCGGCGAGGAGGCGGGGCGGCTGTCCGAGTTCCTGCTCAAGGCGGCGGACATGCTGGAACGAGCCACCGAACGCGCGGTCGAGCGGCTGGTCTCCATGATCGAGCCGGCGATGATCGTTGTCTTCGGCGGGATGGTCGCGCTCGTCGCGCTGGCCCTGCTCCAGGCGATCTACGGCGTCAACGCGGGCGGGCTGCGATGAATGCACCGTGCGCATGCGCGCGGACCGTTGCCGGCCCGAGCCGGAGCCGGCTTCTCACCAGCCGCCCGGGGTGGACGCTAGTCGAGATCATGGTCGTGCTGATCATCCTGGTCCTGAGCGCGGCGGTCGCGCTCCCGGCCTTCCGGTCTGCCGAGTCCGATGGCGACTCGCTCGACCTGGCCACTCGCCGGGTGGGTGTGCTGCTGACTTTCGCCCGGGACTCGGCGATCCGCGCGGGCGTGCCGGTGACCGTGCTGATCGACTCGGTCGATGCCCGCATCTGGCTGGACGCGCGCGAGGCGCACGGCGCCGTGGCGTGGGAGCTGCCCGAGGGTGAGAGCACGCTTGCGTCGCCCCGCCTGTCGGGCGCGGTGACCACGGCCGGGAGCGCGCGTGCCTCCGGCCGGCCTGCCGATGCGGTGCTCGCGTTGCCGGGGGATGTGCGCATGGAACTCTCCACCGCGCGCGGCCGTTTCACATTCGCCCCGAGCGGCGCCTTCGATGGCGATTCCATCGTGCTCCGTCGCGGCGCCGAGGTGCGGGTGATCTCGCCCAACCCGTGGAACGGCGATGTTCAGGTCCGCTGATGCGAAACGGCGGTGGCGCACGACCGGGCGAGGTGATGGGACACCGGCAGGCCGGCGTGGCTTCGTCCTCATGGAGGCGGTGGTCGCGCTCGCGATCCTCTCGCTCTTCGGTATCGCGGTGCTGGCCACCCTGAGCGCCCAGCTCCGAACGTCCGACCAGGCCAACCGTTTGCTCGAGGCGAGGTTCCTGGCGGAAGACCGGCTGACGGCGCTGCGCATGCTGGACCACGATCGTCTCGCATCGCTCCCCGACTCGCTCGCGGCCGGCAACTTTCCGCCGCCGTTCGAAGGCTACTCGTGGACGGCGTCGAGCACACCGGTGCCGGAAGAGTTCGATCTGTTTTCGGTCGACGTCGTGGTCAGCGGCTACGGCGTCGCGTATCCACTGCGGACGCTGCTCTACCGGCGACCGACGGAGACAGCGGTCAGCGGGCAGCCATGACGACGCGCGCGGCAACGCCCGGATTCACGCTGGTCGAGGTCCTGATCGGCCTCCTCGTCGCGTCGATCGCACTGGCGGCGGGGTTCGGCGCGCTCGCTGCGGTCGGGGACAACGCGGGCCGGGCCGACACGATGACCGCCGAGTCGCTCGACGGCGCAGCCAGACGCGCGATGCTGATCGACCTGCTGGAGGGTGCGCGGCTGCGCCACGGCGGTGAACGGTTCCAGGGGCTCTCGGCCGATCTTCTCGGGCTTCCGAGCGACGAGCTGATCCTGCCGACGACGGGGAGGACGGGGCTCCCGATCTCGCCGGTGATCGCGCGGCTGTACGTCGACACCGATCCAGCCACGCCGGAAGAGGGTCTGGTGGCGGAGGTCGTCGGCCGCGTGGGTGACGAGCCCGTCTACCTACCGATCGCCCCGGAGGCCAGCCGCATCACGGCACGCTACGGCGTGATAGGGCCCACCGGGCTCTGGGGGTGGTCACCGGACTGGACAGTAAACCGCATGCCGGACGCCATCGAGCTGGTGATCGAGCCGGCGCCCGGCAAGACACTACCGCCACTGCTCGCCTATCCCATCAGGGTTCGCCTGGAGGCGGCACGATGAACGGGAATTCGGGAGGTAGCACGGTACACGGCTCTGCCATGCCGATTCGCCGGAACGGATTCGTGCTCATGGCGGCGCTCTGGCTGATCGTCGCGCTCGCCGCCGTCGCGCTGGACGCGTCGATACGTTCGAAGAGCCGGCGGGTCGCGGCGGCCAACGTGCTCGACACGACGCGTGCGACGGCCGCTGCCATGGCCGGCGAGGCGTATGTACGCGCCCGGCTGACTGACGCGCTCCTCGAGCAGATCGACGTGTTGCGCGCCGCGGCCAATCAGCGGCGCCGGGGCGGTGGCGGCAGACAGCCCAACATCCGGGACCTCTTCCGCAACGCCGACCCGACGGAAGACCCGTGGCGCGACCCGCAGCAGCTGGTGCCCGCCGAATTCGAGCTGGCCGCCGACGGTGCGCGCTTTTCGGTCCGGGTCCGTGATCCCGGCGCGGCGCTCAACATCAATGCCGCCGACGAGGAGATGCTGCGCTCCTTCTTTGCTGACGGGCTCGGTGTCGACTGGGCCGACGCGGACCGGCTGGCGCAGTCCATCCTCGACTGGCGCGACGAGGACGACATACCTCGCCTGAACGGCGCCGAGCGCGAACAGTACATCGACGTGGCCGCTGCCGTGCTCCCAGCCAACCGGGAGTTCGACGACATCGACGACCTCCGGCACGTCATGGGGATGACGCCGGAGGTCTGGGAGGCGGCCAGGCCGTTCCTGACCGTACTGGGTTCCGGCCGGATCAATGTGAACGCAGCGCCGGAGCAGGTGCTGGTCGCGCTCCCGGGGATCACGCCGGGCGTTGCAGCGGAGATCGTGCGGCTGCGCGAAGCCGGGCAGTTGCCCCGCAGCCTCAACGCGCTGAATCGCCTCCTTCCGTCCGCTGCCGCGGCAGCTATTGACCGGGAGGAGAACCGGTTCGAACGCCTGGCGACGTTCCGGACGGATGAGGTCGAGGTCGTGTCCGACGGGGTCGTCCCCGGCAGCCCGATCCGCGTCCGCGCAACGGCGCTCTACCAGAGGTCGGAAGACGGCGCCGTCCTCGTCTGGTCGAGGATCGACCGGTGAACCAGGTACGGCACATTACGGGGCGTGTCACGGCCGGTGATCGCGCCGCGTCCATGGGAAAACGAACGGATGCCCGCGGCGTCCGTCAGGATGATACGCATGGGTCGTAAGGGAGCAGAGGAAGCGCGCCTGTCGCTCGCCATCGGCGCGGAGGAAGTCGTCGCGGTTGCTGGTGGCGGGCGGGTCGTGGTCTCGCCGCTGGCGCTCCCCGCTCAGGGCGATGCCTCGCCCGCACTTGCCGAGGCGCTGGCCAACGTCGCAACCCGGCTCGGTGAGGTGGGGCAGGGCGAGGGCGTCGCCGTGGATGTCGCGTTGCTGCCGCCGCTCGTCGACGTCAGGCTGGTCGATCTGCCGCCGCTCGCGCCGGACGAGGCGGAGTCTGTGCTGCAGCGCAGCGCTTCGCGGTACTTCCTGGGCGGTACCGTCGCGCGCGTCATCGGCGTGGCGACGCCGGTGCACGGCCCGCGGCGTCGCGAGCGGCCTGGCGGATCGAAAGTCGCCGACCCGGTGTCGCATGCGGCCAGCCAGGCAGGCGACGACTCCGGCGCGCGCCCACCGGTGCTCGCGGCGGCGGCTCCCGCCGCGCTCGTCGAGGCTGTGCACCGCGCCGTGGTCGGCAACGGCTGGCGGCTGAACCGGATCGTCCCCGCGCACGCCGCCTGGCTCGCCGCGGCCGGCAGGGCGGATGGCGCTCCCGGCGGCAACGGCGCTTCCCCCAACGCGGTAATCGCGGAGTACGGCGGGTTCGCGCACGTGCTCCGTCTGGCGAAGGGCTCGCCCACCCTCCTCCGGCGCGTCCCGGCTGCCGATACTGCCGAGGTGGTGCGCGCGGCCGGTGACTCGCCCGGACGGGCGGCGCTGGTTGCCGGAGGCGACACTCTCGCCGCGCTCTCCGGCGCGCTCACCACCGCGGGCTGGACGTCGGCGGTTCACGGCGACGCGGCCGGGAGCGACCCGGCGCAGGCGGGACGGACGGGCGCGGTCGAGGCGGCGCGCTTCGCACGGTTCGCGGAGCCTGAACTGGTGCCTTTGAGCGCCCGCCTCGCAATGCGCGACAGGAACCGGCGGCTGGCATTGCGACTCGCGGCCGCGGCCGTCGCGCTATTCATCGCCGCCGCGGCCTTCGAGCTGTGGTCCGTGCACCGCGATCTGGCCCGCGTCCGCGCCGCGCGCGCAGACATCCGCGCCGAAGTCGCGCCGCTGGTGGCAATACAGGATTCGATCTCGCGCATGGCCGAGCGGATGGCGGCCATCGACGCGATCGGCGCAAGCGCGCCTCACTGGACCCGGGCGCTCACCGATATCGCGGTCCTGCTGCCGTTCGACAGCCATCTGACGGGTTTCGTCGCGAGCGGCGATACCCTGGAGATCGAGGCAGCGGGCACCCGCGCCGGTGAAGCGCTCCAGGCGCTCCGCGGCGCGTCGTCGCTGACCGACGTGCGGCTGATCGGGATGGTTGACCGCGAGCTGGACGACGGCACGACGGCCGTTGAACGCTTTCGCATCTGGGCGCGTCTCGTTCCAGAGGGGGCGAGGGGTGCCGGCCCGGCGGCAGAAGACACCGGGGGTTCGCTGTGAAGCTGCTCCAGCGAGTGGCCGGTCTGGTCGACCGCCTCGGCCTCGACCGGCTCAGCGACCGCGACCGGCGCGCGCTCCTGATCGGCGCGGTACTCATCGTGCCGGCGCTCCTCTGGTACGCCGCGGTGCGTCCGTACATGGCGGCGCTGGCGGAGGCGCGCGCGGCGTACGAGACGGAGTACGCGCTCTGGCAGCGCGAGGTCGCGCTCCTCGCCGCCGCTCCAGAGCTGCCGGCCCGGCTCGATAGTGCTACCGCCGTGGCACGCACCGCGAATGACAGGCTGGTGCGCGCGGCCAATGAAGCGCTGGCAGAGAACGAGGTCATCCGCTACCTCTCGCTGATCGCGTCGACGAACCGCGTCCTCCTCCAGGAGGCGAGGGGTACGGACGCCGCGAACGGCGACGCCGCCGGGGAGCTGCGGCCCGTCCGGCTCGCGCTCCGCGGTGAAAGCGACCTGCGGGGGATCATGATGTTCCTCAACAGTGTCGAACAGAGTCCGCTCCTGCTGCGGGTGGGTGGACTCTCCATCGAACCCGCGCCGCCATCCGGCGGCGGAGGAGGTGGTGGCGGAGGAGGCGGGAATCGACAGACCAACACGGGCGTGCTTCGGTTCGGGATGTTGATCGAGGCGTACGCGCCGCAGGACCCCGGCGCGCCCTGATCCGACGGACCAGCCCCACGGCCGGGGCTGACCGCAACTCCGGAATTGCTGGACCCAGCCAGGGAGAGACAACCATGCGAGGCTTGAACGACATCCGGCTGGTCGCGGCGGGCGCGGTACTCGCCGCATCGACGGTCGCGTTCGGGGTCGTGCTCGGACGCGCGCTCATCGGGCCGGATCTGGAGGTCCGCGTGCCGGCCGCTGCAGAGCGGCCTGTGGCGGAAGCCGCGCCCGCGCCGATGGACCAGGCCGTCAGCGCGGCACCGGAGGTGGCTGTGGAAGCGTCACCGCAGGCGGAAGCCGTTGTGGCTGCCGTCGAAGCGGGCGCGCCCGGCGAGGTGGCGGGCGCCGTAGCCGGCCGCCCGATCGCCATCGCCGGTCAGGCGGCGGCCCGGCCCGCTCGCCGGACCAATGGCGGCGGGCGCGACTCCTCGGCACCGGTCACCTCCGACCCGATGCTCGCCTCGACCCTCGCGGCCATCGAGCTGGCGGCGGATCAGGACCCCTTCCAGCCGGACCGCCAGCGGGCACCGGCCTACGGCGTCACGGTGGAAGCGCCGCGCGTGGAGCGCGAAGAGCCGCCGACGCCGCCACAGTTCAACGTCATCGGCGTGGTGTCCTCGCCGGTCGCCGGCTTCGCCATGATCCAGGTCGACGCGGGCGCGCCGCAGCTCGTCGCGGTCGGCGAATCGATCGAGGGCTACGAGTTGCTCGAAGTGACAGACGAGCAGGCGGTGCTCCGCGGTGCGGCCGGGCGGCTTGCCTACGCGGTGGGAGACCCGGCCGTCCCGCAGCAGCGCAACAACCGCAACAACCGCAACAACAACAACAACAACAACCGGAACGACGAGCCCCAGGCCAACGCTGCGGCTGCGGCAGCGGCAGTCGTGCGCGGCGCCGCTGCTCTGCCGCCCGATCAGTTGCAGAACCTCCGGCAGGCGATCCAGGCTGGCGCACAGGTGATTCTCCAGGGGAACGCCATGCAGCCGGAGCAGCTCCGCCAGCTCATGCAGAGCCTCCAGAACGCGCAGCCCGCCCGCGTGCAACAGTTCCAGACGCAGGACGGGCGTCAGGCGGAGATCCGGGTGCTGCAGCAGCCGAATACACGATAGGGATCAGGGATTGGTGATGCGGAGATTACGCGACGTAGCGTTGGCCACGGTGCTGGCGATGGCACTGTCATCGCCGTTGAGCGCCCGCCAGGTCGAGCCGGCACCGGGCGGTGGGGTGGTGCTGAATTTTCGGGAGGTCCAGCTCAGCCAGGCGCTCGAGGCACTGGCGCAGGCGGTGGGGGTCAACATCGTTCTCACGGCGATACCCCAGATCCCCATCACGCTCCGCACGTCGCAGCCCGTTTCGCTGGACGAGGCGCGGGATCTCCTCTACAGCCTCGCCCGGGCGAACGGCATCTTCATCACCGAGAGCGCCGGATTCCTGAGGCTGCACGGCGCGGCTCAGGACGTGCCGCCGGGCGATCTCCGCGAGCTCTACATCTACCGGCTCCGCCACGCCCGAGCCGGCGTACTGGCCGCTACGCTGCAGGCGCTGTTCGGCGGCCCGGCCCTCGGGCCCGCGGTCAGCGGCGGCGGCGCCGGCACGACGCTCTCTCAGCGGCTCCAGGCGCTGGAACAGCAGGCGGCAGCCGTGGGTGGCGGCGGCCAGCCAACGACGGCGCCGGGCACCGTCATCATCCAGGCGGGACCGGGGTCCGGGGAGCTCGAGGCGCCGGTCCAGATCGTCCCCGATGACGTCACCAACTCACTCCTGATCCGGGCCACCGCCGCCGACTGGCTCGTCATCGAACAGGCGCTCTCCCAGCTCGATCTCCGACCGCTCCAGGTCGTGATCGAGGTGATCATCGCCGAGGTCACCCGTTCGGACGACTACGACGTCGGCATCAACTGGTTCGCCGAGGACCCGAACCCGAGCGCCGGCGACATCACCGAGGGTGGGATCGACCGCGAAACCCCGGATGGTGCGTTCACGCTGCGCCTGGTGCGGACGGGCACGATCAACGTCGAAGCCACGCTGCACGCTCTCTCCGCGCTCGGCAACGTTCGCATCCTGTCGCGGCCGATCATCCACGCGCAGAACAACCAGGAAGCGTCGATCCTCGTCGGCTCTCAGCGCCCCTTCATCGCGATCTCCCGCACGCTCCCGGACAACGCGGTCCGCGACGACGTGGTCCAGTACCTCAATGTGGGCACGTCCCTCACGATCCTCCCGACGATCAATGAGGACGGCTACGTCAACATGCTGGTCACGCAGGAGGTCAGCAGCGCCACGACGGAAACGCAGTTCGGCGCTCCGGTGATCAGCACCCGCGAGGCGTCGACGCAGCTCCTGGCGCGGAACGGGCAGACAGTCGTGATCGGCGGCCTCGTGGACCGGCAGGAGGAGCGCACGCGCGCCGGCATCCCGATCCTCAAGGACATCCCCGTCCTCGGCTGGCTCTTCGGCCACACGCGAATCGCCAATTCCAAGAGTGAGCTGTTCCTCTTCCTCACGCCGTACATCGTGGCGACGGACGAGGATGCGAACCGTGTTCGCGAAGAGATCGAGGCCCGGTCCGAGCTGCTGGGCGATTTCGCCCCGGTCGACCCGATCCTGCCGGATGTCCCGGAGAACGCGCTGCCGGTGCTTCCGCCGCCCCCGCCGCCTGCCGGGGATGAGCCCGCGGCTCCGGAGCAGGCGCAGTGAGCACCGAAAACGGGACCGCCGCAGCCGACGCCGTTTCGCTGGAGACGGTCCGGCCGCTTTCGCCCCAGCTCACGGCGGAGTACCTCGAGTACCACGCCATCCTCCCGCTCCAGGAGGTCGACGGCCGTCTGCGCGTCGCTACCTGGCGGGATGAGAGCGAGCTGGACCCGCACGCCCTCGACGACCTGCGCCTCCTCCTGGGCCTCCCCGTCGAGCTGGTGTACCTCCCCGAGCAGGATGTGCGCGCTACCATCCGCCGCGCCTACGCGCCGGACACGCTCTCCGCCGAGGACGTCATCGCCGGGCTGGACGACGAGATCCGTCCCGCCGGGATGGAAGGCGAGGCGGCGCTCGACGACCTGGTCAGCCTCGCCAATGAGGCACCCGTCGTCAAACTCGTCAACCTGCTCCTCCTCGAGGCGCTCGAGGCCCGCGCCTCCGACGTGCACCTCGAGCAGTACTCCAACGGTCTGCGCGTCCGCTACCGCGTCGACGGCGTGCTCCAGGATGTCGCCTCCCCGCCCCGCCGGTGGGCCGCGGCCGTCGTCAGCCGCCTCAAAATCATGGCCGAGCTGGACATCGCCGAGCGACGAGTCCCGCAGGACGGACGCATCCGTCTGCGCATGCGCGACCGGCAGATCGATGTCCGCGTCTCCACGCTCCCGACGCTCCACGGCGAGAGCGTCGTGCTCCGCCTGCTGGACAAGGAGCGCGGCACAATCGGGCTCGACGGGCTCGGCATGGCACCGGACACCCTCCAGAAGTTCGTCCGGGTCATCTCGAAGCCGCACGGCATCGTCCTCGCCACGGGGCCCACCGGCTCCGGCAAGACGACCACGCTCTACGCGGCGATCGAACGTATCCGCACCGGTCGCGAGAAGATCATCACCGTCGAGGACCCTGTGGAGTACGAGCTCGCCGGCGTGCCGCAGGTGCCCGTCAACGAGAAGGTCGGGCTGACTTTCGCCACAGCGCTCCGCGCGCTCCTCCGGCAGGACCCCGACGTCATGCTCGTCGGTGAGATCCGCGACCACGACACCGCCGAAATCGCCACGCACGCGGCGCTCACCGGCCACCTGGTGCTCTCCACGCTCCACACCAACGACGCCGCCACCGCGCTCACCCGCCTCGTCGATCTCGGCATCGAACCGTATCTGGTGGCGAGCACCGTCGAGGCCGTGCTGGCGCAGCGCCTGGTCCGCGTGATCTGCAACGACTGCAGGCGGCCCACGCCACCCACCGCGGAGCAGCTCCGGGCGCTCCGCCTCGCCGATGACGACCCGATCGTCGCCGCGACATTCGCCGGCGAGGGTTGCGACGCGTGTCGCGGCACCGGCTACCGCGGCCGGAGGGGCATCTATGAGCTCCTCGTCATGGACGACGAGCTGCGCCAGCTCGTGCAGGAGAATGCCGCCGCCGGCGCGCTCACCCGCGTCGCCATCGCCAGGGGCATGCGCCTCCTCGTGGAAGACGGACTGCGCCTCGTCCGCGAAGGCGTCACGACGATCGAGGAAGTCCTTCGCGTCGCGGCGATGTAGCGGGCACGGCGCCGGCCGACACGTCGCATCCCCTTCCCACAACCCTGACACGTTCCCGTTCCCGTTCCCGATCCCATTCGCACCCGCGTTCTGGCAGGCGGGCGAGGCCTGGACGTGGTTCAGAACGAATCCGGGTGCCAGAGCAGACTCCGGTGGTAAGCCGGGATGTGCCGGAATGTCGCCTCTGCGAACTCATAGACCTGATGCGCAGTGATCGGGAACCGGAAGAGGAACGACTCCGAAATCGGCCACTGGCGCCGTTCGCCCCCTTCATCCATTCGCCCGTACGGATTACTTTTCCGGTTGTCCATTTCCGCGAAGTAAACGTTTCCGGGTTGGCGTGCTGCCGGCTGCGGGGTGTCGTCAAACGTCGTGAACGCGATGATCTCTCTCGGCGCCTGGCGCCGCGTGCGCGCAGCACTGATCGCGCTGGTCGTGGCGTCGGGAGCGACGTGCGTCGACACGATCGGACCGAGCTCGCAACCAACACAGATCCAGATCGTCGCCGGTAACGAACAGATCGGGGAGGTCGCCTCCGAGCTGGAAGCGAACCTCCTGGTCCGCGTGCTGGGGCCATCTGGCGAGGTGGTGCGGGGCGCGCTGGTGGCGTGGGAAGTTGGCCCCAATGCCGGCACGATCACGCCGATCGCCTCCCGCACGAACGGCGAGGGTCTCGCCGGCGCGCGCTGGCGGCTGGGGACCACGGCCGGCGCGCAGACGGTGACGGTGAAGGCCGCCGGCGTCGCACCCGTCACGTTCACCGCCACGGCACTCCCAGGCGCCCCGGCTTCGCTCAGGGCCGCGTCCGGCAACGACCAGGTCGGCAACGCCGGCGCGATCCTCGGCGCCCCCCTCGTCGTCGAAGTCACTGACGCACACGGCAATGGCGTCCCGGGCGTCGACATCCACTGGACCGTGGTATCTGGCGGCGGTTCGGTATCGCCGGCTGTCGCCGTCTCGGACTCCAATGGCCGGGCCTCGACGGTCTGGACGCTCGGCCCCTCCGGCGGCGAGCACCAGGTGCAGGCCGCCGTGGCAGGACATCCGCCGGTCATCTTCACCGCCACCAGCGAAGTCCTCACCGCCGCCTCCGTCGAGATCGTCTCGGGGAACGGACAGTTCGGACCCACCGGTGCGCAGCTTCCGCTACCGCTCGTCGTGCGCGTGACGGATCAGCACGGCACGCCGGCGTCCGGGATCCCGGTGCAGTGGTCGGTCGACGAGGGTGGCGGGGTGGTGGTCCCGGCGACAGTCGTCACCGATGCAGAGGGTCTCGCTGCCACCTTCTGGATGCTAGGCCCGAATGTGGGTCCGGGCGCGGTCTCTGCCCGCGTCGCAGGGGTCCCCGGCGTGACCTTCACCTCCACTGCGCTGGCGCCGGTTGCATCGGTCACCATCGAACCCCGCGGCGCGGCGCCCTCCGTCGACGCGACGGTCCAGCTCTCCGCCATCCTGCGCGATGGCACCGGCACCGTGCTGATGGATGGCCGCGCCCCCGCCTGGTCCAGCTCCAATGCGGCGGTGGCGCAGGTCGACCAGGACGGCAGGGTGATCGGCATCGCTCCCGGATCCGCGTACATCCGAGTCGTCATCGAGGGGAGGCTGGACAGCATCCCGGTGGTGGTGCCACCGGAGGGTTTCACTCACACGTGGCTGGGCGTCGACGCGGCTCAACCGGATGCCTGGTCCGTTCCCGCCAACTGGGGCCCCTCCGGCATCCCCGGCGAGAGCGACAACGTCTGGATCCCGTTCACCCCTCGCCCCGACCCCCGGCTCACTGTCGACGCGAGTGCCGGTACAATCGCTGTCGAGCTCGGCGCGCACGTCGACCTGAACGGGCAGACATTGCGCGCACACGGGAGCGTTTCCGCTGCCGGCTCCATTCTCGGCGACGGAGAGCTGGTACTCCTCGGCGAGGACGCATCATTGTCAGGCATCGTGTCGAAGACAGTGATCTCGGGCAGCGTCCGGCTCGCCGGGCGCACGACCGCGCACGGCCTCATCGTGGGCGAAGGCGGTTCCCTCGATCTTGCCGGGCAGACCCTTCAAGTGGCAGGCGACCTGACCGTCCAGTTCGGTAGCGGAGCTTCCCCGCAGCACGGGCGAATACGCCTCGCAAGTGATGCCGATTCGCTGGTCGTAGCGGGTAACGCAACCTTCGCCGGCGACGCCGACATCACGGCGGGCACGTTCCTGCTCCGCGGCGATCTCACGCAGTCGATGTGGCCCACGAGTCTCCACGCGCCCGCGCTCATGGTGATCCTCGACGGCAGCTCGCCTCAGACGGTGACCTTCCAGGACACCGACGAGTTCGGCGCGCACATCGGCAGCGTCCGGGTCGCGAATCCGCATGGCGTGACCATCGCACGCGACATGATCATCGCCGGCAACCTGACGGTCGAGGGACTCCTGATCGTCGCCCAGAATCGCACGATCGAGGTCGCCAGCATCTTCCTCATGGCAGGTGGCCGGATCGAGAATCACGGCACGCTACGTCACAACGGTTTGTTCGTGGACCATGGCGGCACGCTGGAGGGGAACCACCCGGTCCCTGCCGTCCCGATCACACAGCTCACCGACGCCTCGCCCGTTCCGCTCGACGGCGGCGCCGGTACCAGCACCTTCTTCGTGCTGGATGTCCCCGGAAACGTCGCCGTCCTGCGCGTATCCGCGCACGGCGGCACTGGCGACCTCGACCTGTTCGTCCGCCGTGCACTGCTCCCGTCGACTGAGGCCCACGAGTGCGCGTCTGTCTCGCCCGGCAACGACGAGAGCTGCGCGATCAACAACCCGGAGGCGGGGCACTGGTTCGTGCTCGTCACCGGCGCCCAGGACTATTCGGGTGCAACACTCGAGGCAGAGTTCGACCAGGGCGACGGCTTCAACCTCCAGGTCGTCGGCCTCCACATCAATCAGGCGGCGCAGACCTTCAACGGAGCAGTCCCGCTCATCGCCGGACGTGCCGGGTTCCTGCGGGTTTTCGTGACTGCCGTGGGCGATCGGGACGTGGCGCCCGATCTGCGCGTCCGGTTCTACCGCGACGGCCGCGTCATCAGGACGGACCTGATCCCTGCACCGCCGCTCGGCATCCCGGCCACGCTCGACACCGCTGAGCGGGAATGGGAGGCGGCCTACAACCTCTTCATCCCCGGCAGCCTGCTGGAACCGGGCCTCTCCGTCCGCGTCGACGTCGACCCGAACAACGCTATCCCCGAGGGCGACCGATCCGACAACGCCTTCCCTCGCCAGGGCACGCTGATGCTCGACATCCGGCACGTACCGAGTTTCGATGTGCGCTTCGTCCCCATGCGCCACTTCAACAGCGCCGGGCAGCCGCTGACCGGCGACGTGACCGTCGCCAATCAGGAAACGTACCTGGCCCGCGCGCGCGAGCTGCTGCCGATCCACGAGGTGAACGCCTCCGTCGCACCCGTGTTCAGCATGCCCGCCGACTTCAGGCTCGCCGGCACCGGACCGGGCGCCGAGGCGACATGGATCGACATGCTTCGTACCCTGGACATGAAGCGGGTGGCGGACGGCGCCACCGAGCACTACTACGGCGTGGTCAAACCGGGATACAGCAGCGGCGTCGCCGGCTTCGGCCAGATCAGGGGATTCACCGCCGTAGGGTGGGACGGGCTACACGCCGCAACCATCGCCGCGCACGAGTGGGGTCACAACTTCGGCCGGCAGCACGCGCCGTGTCCCGGCAACACGAACATCGGCAATCTCGACACCGGGTACCCGTACGCCAACGGTTCGATCGGAACCTTTGGCGTCAATGCGGATACCTGGCCGCACCTCGTGCGACCGGACACGGTAGTCTACGATGTCATGAGCTACTGCTTCACCCGGATGTGGGTGAGCGACTACACGTTCCGGGGCATCCTCGAATACCGCGAAGACCAGGTAGCGGGAATGCTCGTCGCGGCTGCGGAAGCGGCCACCGGCGAGAGCGTCATCCCGCTACCGCAACCGTCGTCGCGCGGGCGCCGGCCGTCACTCGTGGTATGGGGGAGCAGCCACGCGGACACGCTGCGCCTCGAACCGGCGTTCCGCGTCGAAACGCTGACGGCGCTCCCCGAGAGCGCAGGTGCGTTCACGATCGAGGGCTTCGACGCCGCCGGCCAGCGGCTCTTCGCGCTGTCGTTCGACGGCACGCCCGTCGGCGACGCACCGGATTACCGCACCTTCGCGTTCGCCATCCCCGACGAATGGGCGCCCGCCGATCGCCTGGCCCGAATACGCCTCGCATCCCCGGCCGGGGCTGTCGAACGCAGCACCGCCCTCGCTGCACCCGGTCCGCCGAGGCTACCGATGCCCGCCGCACGACGGAACATCACCGGCGCCGTCGAGCTGCAGTGGGACGCGACTGCCGCCTCGCTCCTCCTGGTTCGCGACCCCGGGACCGGCGATCTGCTCTCGCTCGATTCGTCCGGAAGCCTCGTGCTCCCGGATGCGCCCGCCGAGCTGGACCTGATCGTAACCGACGGCGTGAGGAGCAGCACCAGCCGCGTGCGCACGCTCCCGTAGGGCCCGGGGCCTCACGACCCGTCCACCCGCAGCCGGGGCCGGGGCGCGGATCTTGCCCCCGGCCACTCCAGGTCGCGGTTGTGGTGCAGGGATGGAGAAAGCGCCCCATGCGAGCGAACGGCTGGATCGGACTCGGTTGTGCAGCAGTGATGGCGTGTGCCTTCGGCGAGGCCCCCGGCAACATCGACGAGGCCGGATCTGCAGCCGCCCTCCCGCCACCAGCTGCCACGCCCCCCGCCGATCACCGGTTCGCATCCACACCACAGCAGCAACGCGCCAGCGCCGTGTTGCGTGACCGGACCGGCCGCGAAGTCGCCACAGCCGAGCTCGTCCAGGACGCGAACGGCGTACGCGTAGCGGTGACCGCGACCGGGCTCCCGCCCGGACGACTCGCCGTTCACATCCACGAAAACGGCGCCTGCGAACCGCCGGACTTCGCATCCGCCGGCAGTCACTTCGCACCGGGCGGCCGCCAGCACGGGATCGAGAACCCGGCAGGCCCTCACGCGGGTGACCTCCCCAACATACACGTCGCCCCGGACGGCTCCGGCCGGGTCGCGGCGCTCGATCCGTGGGTCTCGCTCCGCGACGGCGATGCCGGCTACCTGCTCGGAAACGGCGGCACCAGCATCGTGGTCCACGAAGGCGCTGATGACTACTTCACCGACCCGTCGGGCGACTCCGGCGACCGCATCGCCTGCGGCGTCATCACCCCGTGAGCCCCGGTCGACAGGAGACTGCCCCGACGCGCATCCAACGTCGAAGAGCTCTGGCGCCCCAGGGTTGATCGGCGGATCCCGAATGCCGGAAGGGAGCCTCTGACGGTCCGGCAAT
>Ga0180220_1001580_pt1 | contig 16466 bp, 16 predicted proteins | sample eDN5th37CBELigBY_FD_151335 | JGI IMG/M metagenome (GOLD analysis project Ga0180220, IMG submission 151335) | Enriched backyard soil microbial communities from Emeryville, California, USA - eDNA 5th pass 37_C BE-Lig BY (version 2) (version 2) | ecosystem: Environmental > Terrestrial > Soil >...
GATCCGGAGGGATCGCTGGAAAAGCGGAACCACTGGGAGAAGACCAGCCATGCCCTGCTGGTCGGTGCGATCCTGCATGTTCTCTATGCCGAGAAGGACAAGACGCTCGCCGGCGTCGCCGCCTTCCTCTCCGATCCGAAGCGGCCGATCGAGTCGACGCTGGCCGCCATGATGAAGACCGCGCATCTGGGGGAAGCCGGTCCGCATCCTGTCATCGCCAGCGCCGCGCGCGAGCTCTTGAACAAATCCGACAACGAGCGTTCGGGCGTGCTATCCACCGCCATGTCGTTCCTCGGCCTTTACCGCGATCCGGTCGTGGCCGAGGTCACGCGCCGCTGCGACTGGCGCATCACCGACATCGTCGGCGGCGAGCGGCCGACGACGCTCTACCTCGTGGTCCCGCCCTCGGACATCAACCGGACCAAACCGCTGATCCGCCTGATCCTCAATCAGGTCGGCCGCCGCTTGACCGAGGACCTGCAGGCGAAGACCGGCAGGCACCGGCTGCTGCTCATGCTGGACGAGTTTCCGGCGCTCGGCAGGCTCGACTTCTTCGAGAGCGCATTGGCCTTCATGGCCGGCTACGGGCTCAAATCCTTCCTCATCGCGCAGTCGCTGAACCAGATCGAGAAAGCCTACGGGCCGAACAACTCGATCCTCGACAACTGCCATGTGCGTGTCAGCTTCGCAACCAACGACGAGAGGACTGCGAAAAGGGTCAGCGACGCGCTCGGCACCGCGACGGAATTGCGGGCGATGAAGAACTATGCCGGGCATCGGCTCTCGCCCTGGCTTGGCCACCTGATGGTGTCGCGCTCCGAGACCGCCCGCCAGTTGTTGACGCCGGGCGAGATCATGCAGCTTCCGCCAACCGACGAGATTGTCATGGTCGCCGGCACGCCGCCGATCCGGGCGAAGAAGGCTCGCTACTACGAGGACGTCCGCTTCACGGAGCGCGTTCTGCCGCCGCCGGAGCTGGCTCGGCCAGAGGTTGCCCATCCAGACGACTGGAGCAGTCTGCCGATCCCGGCGCGTCCGGAAGCGGCTGCGGCGCCCGCCGCGTTCGGAAAGCAGGATGAAGATCCGACCGAATCCGAGCGCCGGCAGCAACCCGAACTCAGCCGCGTGAAACCCGTCGAGAAAAAGAAGCCGATCGACAACGAGTTCGAGATCGAGCCGCCCGACGACATCGACGAGGACGCGACACGCAATCAGCGCCTGACCCGGCTCGTGCAGGGTGTCGCCCGCCAGGTTTCGCTCGACCCCAATGACGGCATGGAGTTGTAAGCGCCATGACGGCTCGTGTGAAGAAACGGAAGGTCTCCGTCTATCTCGACCCGGATGTCATGAGGAGTCTGGCCGACTACGCCGCGCGCCGGGAGCAATCGCAATCCATGATCGCCGAGGCGGCCATCGCTTCGTTCCTATCGCCGGATGACGCCGAGCGCAGGGAGGCGCTGATTACGAAGCGCCTCGACCAGCTCGACCGCCGTATGACCCGGATGGAGCGCGATGTCGGCATCGCGGTCGAGAGCCTGGCGGTGTTCATCCGATTCTGGCTGAGCACGACGCCGGCCCTGCCGGAACCTGCCGCCCAGGCTGCGCGCGCCGAGGCGGGCAAACGTTACGAGCGGTTCGTGGCAGCACTTGGCCGACGCCTTGCACATGGTCCAAAGCTGCGCCAGGAGATTTCCGAGGACGTGGGCGAATCGCAGGCATGACGGCGGGAGCCTGCCATGGGATCGCGTGATTTCCGATCAAGATCGGGGCGTCACCGCCGTTCTCCTGTATTTGCACGCCACACTACTACGACGCCGGAAACTTGTTGAACCGGCCTGATTTCGGGCTCTTTTAATCATCCCCGATCGGGGATCATCTGTTGCGTCCCCGCGAGAAACGGGGACGAAATGGCAGCCTCTCACCAGAGACAGGAAGCGATCCAGCGCGGCGCGCGCATGCTGCGCACCGCGCTCGGACCGGCCATTGCCCGGTTTTTGGAAGACCCTGCTGTGGTCGAGGTCATGCTGAACCCGGATGGCCGCATCTGGGTCGATAGGCTGTCGGAGGGTCTGGCCGATACGGGCGAGACGATGGCGGCAGCCGATGGCGAACGCATCATCCGTCTGGTCGCGCACCATGTCGGCGCGGAGGTCCATGCGCGAGCCCCGCGCGTCTCGGCCGAGCTCCCCGAAACCGGCGAACGATTCGAGGGGCTGTTGCCGCCGGTGGTCGCGGCTCCTGCCTTCGCCATCCGCAAGCCCGCCGTCGCGGTGTTCACGCTCGACGACTATGTGGCCGCCGGCATCATGACCGCCGAGCAGGCAGCGACGCTACGCGCGGCCGTCCAATCCCGCGCCAACATCCTCGTCGCCGGCGGCACCTCGACCGGCAAGACCACGCTCACCAATGCGCTGCTCGCCGAAGTGGCGAAGGGCGCCGATCGCATCGTCATCATCGAGGACACGCGCGAACTGCAATGCGCTGCGCCCAATCTCGTCGCCATGCGCACCAAGGATGGCGTCGCCACGCTCTCCGATCTGGTTCGCTCGTCGCTGCGCCTGCGTCCCGATCGCATCCCCATCGGCGAAGTGCGCGGCTCGGAAGCCCTCGATCTCCTGAAGGCTTGGGGTACGGGCCATCCGGGCGGCATCGGCACCATCCATGCCGGCTCGGGCATCGGCGCGCTGCGCCGCCTCGAGCAGCTCATTCAGGAAGCCGTCGTGACGGTCCCGCGCGCGCTGATCGCCGAAACCATCGACCTCGTTGCCGTGCTTTCCGGGCGCGGCTCCGCGCGCCGGCTAGCTGAACTCGCCCGCATCGAAGGGCTCGGCTCCGACGGCGACTACCGCATCACCCTCGCAACCCACGCCTTCAACCCGACAGGAGAACCGACATGATCCAATTCCTTTCGCGCGGCTGCCAACCTACGGCAACGGCCGCCACCGCCGTCGCCATCAGCGTGATGCTGGCGCCCGCCGCTCGCGCGTCAGGCTCGTCAATGCCGTGGGAAGCCCCGCTGCAATCGATCCTCCAGTCCATCGAGGGGCCGGTCGCGAAAATCGTTGCCGTCATCATCATCATCGCGACGGGCTTGGCGCTCGCCTTCGGCGACACAAGCGGAGGCTTTCGCCGCCTGATCCAGATCGTGTTCGGCCTCTCGATCGCCTTCGCCGCGTCGAGCTTCTTCCTGTCGTTCTTCTCGTTCGGCGGCGGGGCGCTCGTGTGATGGCGGTCGCCTTTGAACAACTCGATACCGTGCCGGGCTTCACGGTCCAGGTTCACCGTGCGCTGACCGAACAGATCCTGCTTGGCGGCGCTCCGCGCTCCATCGCAATCATGAACGGCACGCTGGCCGGGGCCGTGGGCCTCGGCCTGCGCCTCTGGCTGGTCGGCCTCGCGATCTGGGCCATCGGCCATTTCGCGGCCGTCTGGGCGGCGAAGCGCGATCCGCTCTTCGTCGAAGTCGGGCGGAGGCACCTGCGCATCCCCGGTCATCTGGCTGTGTGAGGGAGCCGTCGCAATGATGAATCTGGCCGAATATCGCCGCACCGCCGCCTGTCTCGCCGACTATCTGCCCTGGGCCGCGCTGGTCGGACAGGGCGTCGTGCTCAACAAGGACGGCTCGTTCCAGCGCACCGCCAAGTTCCGTGGACCTGATCTGGATTCCGCCGTCGCTGCCGAACTGGTTGCGGTCGCAGGCCGCATCAACAATGCGTTCCGCCGTCTCGGTTCGGGCTGGAGCATTTTTGTCGAGGCGCAGCGAAGCGAGGCGGCGACCTATCCCAAGAGCACCTTTCCCGACGCGGCATCGGCGCTGATCGATGCCGAGCGCAAGGCGGACTTCGAGGAAGAAGGCACGCATTTTGTCTCGGGCTACTTCCTCACCTTCCTTTTCCTCCCGCCGGCCGAGGAAGCCGCCCGAGTGGAGACCTGGCTCTATGAAGGCCGCGAGAAAGCGGGTGTGGACGCGTGGGAGATCCTGCGCGGATTCGTGGGTCGCACTGACCGCGTCCTGGCGCTGCTCGACGGCTTAATGCCGGAATGCACCTGGCTCGATGACGCCGGGACGCTGACCTACCTGCACTCCACCATCTCGACCAATCGCCATCGCGTGCGGGTACCGGAAGTCCCGATGCATCTCGACGCGCTGCTCGCCGACCAGCCGCTGACCGGCGGGCTGGAGCCGCGCCTGGGCGACCGGCATCTGCGCGTCCTCACCATCGTCGGCTTCCCGACCGCGACGACGCCCGGCCTGCTCGACGAAATGAACCGGCTGGCATTCCCGTATCGCTGGTCGACCCGCGCGATCCTGCTCGACAAGCTAGAGGCCACCCGGTTGCTCACCAGAATTCGCCGGCAATGGTTCGCCAAGCGCAAGAGCATCGCCGCGATCCTGAAAGAGGTGATGACCAACGAGCAATCAGCGCTCGTGGATACCGATGCCGCGAACAAAGCCGCCGACGCCGACATGGCCCTGCAGGAACTTGGGCAAGACGTGGCAGGCATGGCCTATGTCACAGCCACCGTCTCGGTCTGGGACGCGGACCCGCGCCTTGCCGACGAAAAGCTGCGGCTGGTCGAGAAGATCATGCAAGGCCGCGACTTCACGGCCATGATCGAGACCGTCAACGCGTTGGACGCCTGGCTCGGGAGCCTGCCGGGCCACGCCTACGCCAACGTCCGGCAGCCGCCCATCAGCACATTGAATCTCGCCCACATGATCCCGCTCTCAGCGGTGTGGGCGGGGCCGGAACGGGACGAGCACTTCGGCGCGCCCCCGCTGCTTTACGGCAGGACCGAAGGCTCGACCCCGTTCCGGTTTTCTTTGCATGTCGGCGACGTAGGCCACACCCTTGTCGTCGGCCCGACCGGTGCCGGCAAGAGCGTGTTGCTCGCCCTCATGGCGCTCCAGTTCCGCCGCTACGAACGCAGCCAGGTCTTCGCGTTCGATTTCGGCGGTTCGATCCGGGCCGCAGCGCTTGGCATGGGCGGAGACTGGCACGACCTCGGCGGCGGACTGACCGAAGGCTCCGATTCCTCCGTCTCGCTCCAGCCGCTCTCGGGCATTCACGACACGTATGAGCGCGCCTGGGCTGCCGACTGGATCGTGGCGATCCTTATGCGCGAAGGCATCACGATCACGCCGGAGGTGAAGGAGCATCTCTGGACGGCGCTGACCTCACTCGCCTCCGCGCCGGTCGAAGAACGCACTATCACGGGCCTTGCGGTCCTGCTCCAGTCCAACGACATCAAGCAGGCGCTGCGGCCCTACTGCGTGGGCGGCACCTATGGCCGCCTGCTCGATGCCGAGATCGAACATCTGGGCTCGGCCGACGTGCAGGCTTTCGAGATCGAGGGGCTTGTCGGAACCGGCGCCGCCCCCGCCGTGCTCGCCTACCTGTTCCATCGCATCAGCGACCGACTCGACGGGCGGCCGACGCTGCTCATCATCGATGAGGGCTGGCTGGCGCTGGACGATGAGGCTTTCGCCGGCCAGCTCCGCGAATGGCTGAAAACGCTGCGCAAGAAGAACGCTTCCGTCGTCTTCGCCACGCAATCGCTCAGCGACATCGACAATTCGGCCATTGCCCCAGCGATCATCGAAAGCTGCCCGACGCGGCTCCTGCTTCCGAACGAGCGCGCCATCGAGCCGCAGATCACGGCGATCTATCGCCGGTTCGGCCTCAATGACCGCCAGATCGAAATCCTCGCGCGGGCAACGCCCAAGCGGGACTACTACTGCCAGTCCCGGCGTGGCAACCGCCTGTTCGAGCTCGGCCTGTCGGAAGTCGGGCTCGCGCTCTGCGCCGCGTCGTCCAAGACCGACCAATCGCTGATCGCCAGCCTCGTCGCCGAACACGGCCCCGACGGATTCCTCGCCGCCTGGCTCAAAGCCCGCGACGTCGGCTGGGCGGTCGATCTCGTTCCCAACCTCCCGACGCTCATCCCCCAACCCGAAAAGGACCCACAACCATGACCATCCGCCGTTTCCGCTCGCGCGCCGTTCTCCTGGCCGCCACCTTCCTTGCTGCCCCACTCGCGCTTTCGCCGGTCCTGACCTCGCCGGCTCATGCGTGGCGGATCGTCTTCGATCCCAGCAACTACGCGCAGAATGTGCTGACCGCCGCCCGCACGCTGGAGCAGATCAACCACCAGATCACCTCGCTTCAGAACGAGGCAACCATGCTGATGAACCAGGCCCGCAATCTGGCGAGCCTGCCGTTCTCCTCGCTCCATCAACTCCAGCAGAACGTCCAGCGCACGCAGCAACTCTTGAGCCAGGCGCAGAACATCGCCTTCGACGTGCAGCGCGTCGACCAGGCGTTCCAGCAGCAATACGGCAATGTGTCGATGTCGGCGACGGACCAGCAGCTCGTCGCCGATGCCCGTACCCGCTGGCAGAACACGGTGGGAGGCTTGCAGGATGCCATGCGCGTGCAGGCAGGCGTCGTCGGCAACATCGACACCAATCGCACTCAGATGTCGGAACTCGTTGGCCGGAGCCAGAGCGCGACCGGCGCGCTTCAGGCGACGCAGGCCGGCAACCAGCTTCTGGCGCTCCAGTCGCAGCAGCTCTCCGACCTGGTCGCGTTGCTTGCCGCCAACGGCCGTGCGGGCGCGCTCAACGAGGCCGAACGCACGGCGGCTGCCGAGCAGGGGCGTGTCCAGCGGGAGCGCTTTCTGACGCCAGGCGCCGGCTACCAGCCCGGCAATGCGCAGATGTTCAACGGAAACTGAGGGCACCGCTATGGACGGCAAGATGCTGGCCCGGCTGGGCGCTGTCGTGTTCGTGGCCGCGGCCGTCACGGCCGCGGTCATCGAGATGACCCGCAAAGACGAGGTGCCGTCGTCGCCGCCGACGCGCCTCGTCGAGCCTGAACGCGATCTTCTGCGCGAGAGCCAGCGCCGTTGCCAGCAGCTCGGGCAGCGGGCGGCCGGCGATGCAGAATGCCTGCGCGTCTGGGCTGAAACCCGTGATCGCTTCTTCGGTCGCTCGCCCGCACCCGTCGCTCCGCATCCCACCGAAGGACGGTGATCCATGGGCGGCAGCAGCGTCATTGATAACTTTCTCGGGGTCTTCACCCGCTACATCGACTCAGGCTTTGGCCTGCTCGGGGGCGAAGTGGCCTTCATCGCCACAACCCTGATTGTCATCGACGTGACGCTTGCCGCCCTGTTCTGGAGCTGGGGCGCCGATGACGACATCATCGCACGGCTCGTCAAGAAGACGCTGTTCGTCGGCGCCTTCGCCTATCTCATCTCCAACTGGAACAACCTCGCAAAGATCGTCTTCGAGAGCTTTTCCGGCCTGGGCTTGAAAGCCTCTGGCACGGGCTTCTCCGCGCAGGATCTGATGCGCCCCGGCAAGGTGGCGCAAACCGGCCTCGACGCCGCCCGGCCACTGCTGGAGTCCATTTCCGATCTGATGGGCTGGGTCGCATTCTTCGAGAACTTCATCCAGATCGCATGCCTGCTCTTCGCCTGGGCGCTAGTCATCCTCGCCTTCTTCATTCTGGCCGTACAGCTCTTCGTGACGCTGATCGAGTTCAAGCTGTCGACGCTCGCCGGCTTCGTGCTGATCCCCTTCGGCCTGTTCGGGAAGACCGCCTTCATGGCCGAGCGTGTGCTTGGCAATGTGATTTCGAGTGGCATCAAAGTGTTGGTGCTGGCCGTCATCATCGGTATCGGCTCGACGCTCTTCAGCCAGTTCACCGCCGGTTTCGGTGGTCAGACCCCGACCATCGATGACGCCATGGCTGTTGTCCTGGCCGCACTTTCCCTTCTCGGCCTCGGCATATTCGGACCTGGCATTGCCAGCGGCCTGGTCTCCGGTGGACCGCAACTCAGCGCAGGCGCCGCGGTTGGTACGGGCCTCGCGGTCGGCGGTGCGGCCCTTGCTGCGGGTGGAGCGGGCGGTCTGGCCGCGAAGGGAGGATCTGCCGCCCTGTCTGGTGGCGCCGCCGCCGTCCGGGGCGGTGCTGCGGCCGCCGGCGCAGCCTCTTCCGCCTATAGCCTCGGCTCCATGGGGCAGATCGGCGCCCACGGCGTCGCCTCCGGTCTTGGCGGCGTTGCTCGCGCGGCTGGATCGGCAGCCGGTTCGCCGCTTCGTCGGGCCGCCACGCGGGCCACAGAGAGCGTCAAATCCAGCTTCTCGGACGGCGTGAAGAGTGGTTTCGCGGCAACCGGCGGCGCCTCGACGATGGGGACGGTCGGAGGTGACGCCACCGGCGACACCTCCGGCAGCGCTACCTCGACGGCTGGACCGACACCGTCTCGCGACGGCCCTCCCGAGTGGGCGAAGCGCATGAAACGCAATCAGGCGATGAGCCACGGCGTCAGCACGGCTGCGCACGCGATCCGCTCCGGCGATAGCCACGGCTCCAGCTCCTCCGTCAACCTTTCCGAGAGTGACCGTAAATGAGCATCTTCAAAAGACCGGCAACGCACTATGGCAAGACGCCGGAACCTGAGACCCCTTATCAAAAGGCCGCACAAGTCTGGGACGAGCGCATCGGCTCGGCCCGGGTTCAGGCGAAGAACTGGCGGCTGATGGCCTTCGGCAGCCTTATACTTTCGGCTGGCTTCGCCTCCGCGCTTGTCTGGCAATCGGCACGCGGGACCGTCGTTCCCTGGGTGGTGCAGGTCGATAAACTCGGCCAGGCGCAAACCGTCGCTCCGGCCACTGCCGACTACCGCCCGACCGACCCGCAGGTGGCATGGCACCTCGGCCGTTTCATCGAACAGGTCCGCTCGATCCCGGCCGATCCCATCATTGTCCGCCAGAACTGGCTTCGCGCCTATGAATGGACCACGGATCGCGGCGCGGCGGCGCTCAACGACTACGCGCGAACCAACGATCCGTTCACCCGTGTCGGCCGCCAACAGGTCGCCATCGAGGTCTCCAGCGTCATCAGGGCGTCGCCGGACAGCTTCCGCGTCGCATGGACCGAGCGCCATTTCGAGAACGGCCAGCTCGCCACCACCGAACGCTGGACCGCGATCCTGACCGTCGTGATCCAGCCGCCGCGCGACGCCGAACGGCTCCGGGCCAACCCGCTCGGCATCTACGTCAATGCAATTTCCTGGTCGCGGGAGATGAGCCAATGAGCCGACCGATGATCCGCAGACGCACTTGTCCGGCTTTCCGTAGATCCGCAATCGCAACTGTCCTGTTGTCCGCGACCATGCTGGCGGGCTGCGCCACTTACAAGCCGCCGGAAATCAGCTACGACGCCAACGTACCGGCATTGCCGCCGGTGCCCGCTTCCGTCACCGACGATCGGCCGCTGCATGTTCCACCGGCCTGGACGGTCGCGCGCGGTGGCACGGCCGCCGACAAGCCGAGCGCACGTGTCGAGAACGCCAACGCAGCCGCCCGCGTACAGCCACGCCGCGAAGGCTACTACAACTCGATCCAGATTTATCCCTGGTCGGAAGGCGCGCTCTATCAGGTCTATGCCGCGCCCGGCCAGATCACTAACATTGCGCTCCAACCGGGCGAGAGCCTGACCGGCGCGGGGCCGATTGCGGCCGGTGATACCGCGCGCTGGATAATCGGTGACACCGAGAGCGGGAGCGGCGCTAGTCGCCGTGTTCATATCCTCGTCAAGCCGACCCGGCCCGATATCATGACCAACCTCGTCGTGACGACCGACCGGCGTGTTTACATGATCGAGCTGCGTTCCGGCGAGAAGCCCTATATGCCGGCCGTTGCCTGGGCGTATCCGCAGCCGCCGTCCAGCCAGCGCCAGAGCGTCCCCGCCACGCCGGTCATTCCGGCTGCCGCTGTGCGCAACTACCGCTACGGCCTCACGGGTGACAATCCGCCATGGAAGCCGGTCACCGTCTATGACGATGGCCGCAGGGTCTATGTCGAGTTCCCGCGCGGGATCGTGCAGGGCGAGATGCCACCGATCTTCGTTCTCGGCGCGAACGGCGAAGTTCAGATCGTCAACAGCCGCGTTCACCAGCACATCCTGATCGTGGACCGCTTGTTCGCGGCGGCCGAACTACGCCTTGGCAGCGGCGACCGCCAGCAGACCGTCAGGATTGTCCGCACAGACGGGAGGGTGAGGAGCGGTCCACTCTCGTGGATGCGAAGCTCCAGTGGAGCTTCGCAAGCGACGAACGCCCGGAGCCATAGCGGAGGGCAGGAGACATGAGCGAGAGCGAAACCAACACTGCCCCCCCGATGCGGCTTCGCGCGGAGCCGCCGCGCGTCACCCGCCTGTCGCGCAAGGTGCTCGCCGGCCTGGCTGCCGTCGCCTTGGTCGGCATCGGTGGCGCGCTGATCTTTGCGCTCCAGACGCGCGACGCCGGCACCGGCGGCGAAGAACTCTACTCGACCGAGAACCGGCCCACGGCCGACGGTCTTGCGGGCCTGCCGCGCGACTATACTGGCCCGGTTCTCGGTCCGGCGCTGCCCGGCGATCTCGGCCGTCCCATCCTCGACGCTCAAAACCGGGGCCAGCCCGTCGTACCGCCGACTATCATGACTCCTACGGTGGATGAAGCGGAACAACGCCGGCTGGCAGAGGAGGAAGCTGCGCGAACCAGTCGTGTCTTCTTCCAGACCGGACCAGAGAGGGCGGCCTCACCTGGAGACGCGAATACAGCGAACGTTTCGGGTGTCGATCTGGCAGGCCTGAACGGCCAGCCTGCCCAGCAGGCCGCGCAGGACCGGCAGCTCGCGTTCCTCAATGCCCCTGTCGATCGCCGAACGACATCTGCGGATCGCGTCATGCCGCCGGCATCGCCCTATGTGCTTCAGGCCGGTACTGTGATTTCGGCCGCGCTCATCACCGGCATCCGTTCCGATCTGCCCGGTCAGATCACCGCGCAGGTGACGGAGAACATCTACGACAGCCCGAGCGGCCGGTTCCTGCTCGTACCCCAAGGCACCCGCATCATCGGCCAGTACGACAGTAGCGTTCAGTTCGGACAGCGCCGCGTGCTACTCGTCTGGAACCGGCTCATTCTGCCCAACGGCCGCTCCATCGTGCTGGAGCGTCAGCCGGGCGCGGACACGCAGGGCTATGCCGGCCTCGAGGACGGGGTCGATTACCATTGGTGGGATCTCGCCAAGGCTGCCGGCCTCTCGACGTTGCTCGCGGTCGGCACCGAACTCGCGACCAGCGACGAGGACCGCCTGATCCGCGCTATCCGCGACGGGGCGCAGGACACCATTAATCAAGCCGGTCAGCAGATCGTCCAGCGCCAGTTACAGGTCGCACCGACGCTGACGATCCGCCCAGGGTTTCCCGTTCGGGTGATCGTGACCCGCGACTTAGTATTCGAACCCTACCGAGGCTGACCCATGACCAATCTCGGTCTTCTAACCGACAACAAGCCCGTGAAGGTGATGGCGGAAACTGCAGCGCCGCTCCCGGCCGCCTATTCCGATTATCTGAACAGTCAAGATGTCTTCTCAACTCTTGCTTGTGAGACAGCAACACCAACCTTCGGCACCTGACCGAGCCTCCAGTCCAGCATCGTTCCGCATGACCATCATCTTACCTAAGCCCCTCAACGGGGAACTCGACCGAGCACGGTTGCCTCTACGACTCGGTGGAACCGGGGGCCTTGGTCCCGCACAGCGGATATACGGAGTTATCAAACAATATCAATATCTTTAGTCTGTTCTACGGAACTGGATCTGGGGGCAGCATCAGCCCAGCAGGCGGAGCAGGTTTCATTTTCATATCGACCGTTTTTATAAAATAGTGATAAACTGACAATAATATTGACATTTGCCGAGCGCAACCACTAGAATTGCGTATGTGTTGAATTGAACAATTCGTTGGGAGACATCGTGCCGTCACCAGTTTCCGTATCTGATGCCGAGTTCCTGTTATCGGCCTATGAGCGGGTGTACCGCATACGCCAGTTCGAGCAGACCGCATTCGATCTCAGTACGAGCAAGGAGCCGAGTATCGTCGGCTCGGTGCACCTTTGTGCTGGCCAGGAGGCGGTGCCAATTGGTGCCTTGGCTGCGCTGGAAGAGCAGGACCGCGTTATTGCCACCTATCGCGGTCACGGATGGGCCTTGGAATGCGGCGTGTCGGCTGAGGGCCTGCTCGCTGAGCTTTGCCACAAGGCGGCAGGAGTAAATGGCGGTCGCAGCGGTTCTGCCTTGGTGACCGCTCCCAATGATCGATTTCTCGGAGAAAATTCCATAGTCGGCGCTGGTGGGCCCATTGCCTGCGGCGCCGCCATGGCGGCCATGCTTGACGGGGCGAATCGGGTTGTCGCCGTCACCTTCGGCGATGGCGCCACGAGTCAGGGGGCGCTCCACGAAGCTTTCGTGTTCGCAGTCAGCCGTAAACTACCGGTGATCTTCGTCTGCGAGAACAACGGTTGGTCGGAAATGACGCCGATCTCACGCATCACGAAGCTCGATCGCCTCGCGAAGAGGGCGGGGGGATACGGCATTCAAGGGGTAACGATTAATGGCATTGATCCATTAGCCGTCCGGGAAACATTCGCACTTGCTCGCGAGCGCGCAGTGACCGGCGAAGGGCCGGTGTTCATCGAGTGTCGGGTTCCGCGTCTTTGGGGACACTACAATCGGGATATCGAGCACTACAGGCCGAAACAAGAGCGCCAAGAGGCGCAGACCCGTGACCCGCTCTTGTGGATTGAGCAACTACTTTGCGAAAGAGCGATAAGTAGCGCAGTTGAACTTGAACTGCTGCGTCAGCGGATCGATCAGGAGTGGGCTGCTGTCGTTGAAAAGGTGTTGGCTCTGCCAGCGCCGGACCCGGAAACGGCCAAGCTTCATGTTGTCGGCCCGCATCGTCCTGTTTTGGCAAATGCCGCAGAGGAGGCGACCGCAGAAGTCAAAGACCTTACCTACATCCAAGCCGTAAACGAAGCCCTGAAGGCAGAGTTGGCGGCAAACACGGACGTGGTTGTCTATGGCGAGGACGTCGGTCATGCCGGCGGGATTTTTGGTGCTTCTCGTTATCTCCAGCGAGAGTTCGGCGAGGAGCGTGTCTTCGATACGCCGATTGCTGAGGCGGCCATTCTCGGATCGGCGGTGGGGGCAGCGCTCGAAGGAAAACGCCCCGTCGTCGAGATCATGTGGGCTGATTTTCTGCTCGTTGCGCTCGATCAGATCATAAATCAGGCTGCCAACATTCGGTACCTGACACAAGGGCGCCGGACAGTCCCTCTGGTGGTGCGCGTTCAGCAAGGCGCAACGCCAGGCTCGACGGCTCAGCACTCCCAGTGTCTGGAAGCCATGCTGAGCCATATTCCAGGCCTGCGGGTCGGTCTGCCGGCGACGCCACAGGATGCGTATAGCATGCTGCGCGCGGCAGTCGCTGATGACGATCCGGTTATCATCATTGAGTCTCGAGCGCTCTACCAGATCCCCACAAGCGTTTCGTTAACCCAATCAGCGGAGCCGGCATTTGGTGCCACTCTCAGGCGGGGCGGTCAGGATGTCGCGCTGGTCGGTTGGGGCACCGTTGTGCCGCTGCTTGAGCAGGCTGCGGCCGATCTTGAAAAAATCGACATATCTGCGGCCGTGCTCGATCTGCGCTGGCTTGCGCCACTGGACTGGGAAGCGGTTTGCGAGACCGTCAGCGCTTGCGGCGGCCGGGTGATAGTGGCGCACGAGGCAAACCATACGGGAGGCTTCGGTGCCGAAGTTATTACCGGACTAATGGAGCGTCTCCCTCCTGGTTCGGTCCGCTTTTCACGGATCGCTGCTCCGGACGTCCGCATCCCGGCTTCCCCCGTTCTTCAAGAAGCCCTCCTACCGAGCCGCCGAAAGATCGTTGATGCCGCAGCATGCCTCTTTCGCGCCAATGCGCCGCAGATGGAGAAGGAAAACGCCTGATGAGTGACACTCAACAACCTGCCACTCGCGCACGCATCAATTCTGTGGCGCGTGCGATGAATATTCTGACCGCTATTGCGCGCAGTGAAACTGGCCTCAGTGTCCGGGAGATCGCGGAAACAATCGGCGTCGAGCGGCAGACCGCATATCATCTCGTTCATACGCTGGCCGACATGGGCTTCATTGCACGCGATGAACGGCGCAACTACCGCTTGGGATTGAAGACCGGTGTCCTAGCCGAGGCTTTTCAGCGCCAGTTCTCTGCACCCGATCATCTCCGCCCGCTTGTACGTTCGTTGGCGGCGACTACAGGAGAGACCTGCTATGCGGTTGGCTGGTGGCAAGGCGAGATCGTTACGCTCGACGTAGCACGCGGTACCAACGCTGTGCGTGCCGCTGAAGTGCCGCACGGGCAATATGAGCATGCGCATGCACGCGCGGCTGGAAAGGTATTGCTGGCTTTCGCTCCTGGTCTCCGTGCCCGCGAGTACCTTGCCGGCAAACCTCTCGTGGCGCTTACGCCCAGCACCTTGACGGACCTCGGAGCGCTTCAGAGCGAGTTCGAGACCATTCGCACAAATGGGTACGCCATCGACAACGAGGAATTTGCGCTGGGCGTGTGCTGCATGGCGGTGCCATTGGAGGCCGGCACCGCACCTTTCGCGATCGCTCTATCTGCGCCTGCCGAGCGGTTCCGCGAATGCAAGCACGAGTACCTCCAAGCACTTAACGCGCTTGTCGCACAGTGACCGCGCGAACGGAGATTGCAAATATGACAGTTCGTTATTTCAATTGCGATGCGGTGGCCGCGCCATTTGGCAACTACAGCCATGCCGTGATCGTGCCGCCAGGCGCCTCCACTGTGCATTTGGCCGGGCAAGTTGGTGTCCGCGCCGATGGCTCCATTCCGCGCGATGCAGGAGAGCAGACCCGGATCATCTTCGAGAACATGTCGAAGGTCCTCGAACAGGCCCGCTTCACATTCGCGAATATCATCAAGATGAACTACTTCGTCGTCGATGAAGCGGATCTGATGGCCATCCGCGCTGTCCGCGATTCCTTCATTCAGCCGCCCTATCCGGCGGCATCGCTTGTGCTCGTGAAGGCGTTGGGCCGTTTGGAATGGCGCGTCGAGATCGAATGCATTGCGGCTGGTGTGGAGTCGCCGCAATGAGAAACTCTTTGGACCTTCTTGATCGGCACGCACACCTTCATCCGCAGACCGACCCGAAAGTTCTTGAGCGTGATGGCCCGATCATTTTCGAGCGGGGAAACGGGGTGACGGTCACCGACAGCTCGGGCCGCAGCTACATCGAAGGAATGGCCAGCCTCTGGTGCGCGACGCTCGGGTTCACTAATCCGCGGTTGGCCAAGACGGCTCACGACCAGATCCTGACGCTTGCCAGCTATCATACGTTCAACAGACGCGCCAATCCGCCCGCGATTGAGCTGTCCGAGAAGCTGTTGTCGATCGCTCCGATGTCGGACGGAAAGGTCTCCTTCTGTAATTCGGGATCGGAGGCCGTCGACACGATGATCAAGCTTGCCTGGCTATACCAGAGCGCGCACGGGCGGCCCCGAAAGCGGAAGATCATAAGCCGGCACAATGCCTATCACGGCAGCACCGTAATGGGAGCTACTCTAAGCGGCCTGCCGCACGTACGTGGGGCAATGGCTGTCGAAGACAACGATGTGGTTCTCTTCGCTGCAGCGCCTCACCACTACCGCCAGGCACAAAAGGACGAAACGCCGGAATCCTTCACGGCTCGGATGCTGAGCGAGCTCGATGCGTTGATCCAGCGCGAAGGGCCGGAAAATATTGCTGCGATGATCGTCGAGCCGGTTATGGGCGCCGGCGGTGTGATCATTCCTCCAGAGGGCTACTACCGCGATATCGAGGCGCTATTGCGTCGGCATGACATCCTGCTCCTGAGTGACGAGGTGATCTGTGGTTTCGGTCGCACCGGCCACTGGTTTGGCTGCCAGGCGTTCGGATTCACGCCCGATATGATGAGCGTGGCAAAGGGTCTTTCCTCCGGTTATCAGCCGATCGGCGCAACGCTCATGAGCGGTGAAATCTATCAAGCCGTGTCGGAGGAAGCCGGGCGGCTTGGCGTCTTTGGCCATGGTTTTACGTATGCCGGCCACCCGGTAACAAGCGCTGTCGCTTTGGAAACGCTGCGCATCTACGACGAAATTGATCTGCTAGGGCGCGTGCGCTCCCTCTCCAAGGCCTTTCTTGCGCATCTGCATTCCTTCTCCGACCACGCACTTGTCGGGGAAACGCGCGGCATCGGCATGATCGGCGCCTTGGAACTGGTTGCTGACAAGGTATCGCGGGCGCCATTCCCGCCCAGCGGCCGTGTCGGCGCACGCCTGATCGAGCTTGTTATGGAGCGGGGGATCATCTTGCGCAACCTCGGCGACGTTATCGCGATCTGCCCGCCGCTTGTAATCGAGGAGGCGGAGATCGCCACCTTGTTCTCCCGCCTCTCCGATGCACTTGCCGATCTGCAGAACGAGCTTCTCGCTTCCACTTCTATTGGCCGGGAGGTTTCCGCGTGAATTCCGACATTCTCGAGTGCGACGCCACAGAGCAGGCCAGATTAATCGCCGACGG
>Ga0180220_1001584_pt1 | contig 16442 bp, 15 predicted proteins | sample eDN5th37CBELigBY_FD_151335 | JGI IMG/M metagenome (GOLD analysis project Ga0180220, IMG submission 151335) | Enriched backyard soil microbial communities from Emeryville, California, USA - eDNA 5th pass 37_C BE-Lig BY (version 2) (version 2) | ecosystem: Environmental > Terrestrial > Soil >...
GGTGCTGGCATTTATTTTTAATCTGAAAAAAGTGGTAGGGGAGTATATTTCAGTTCTTTTTATCAGCTATTCTGCAGCGGGAATTTTATTTCTGCCGCTTACCGCCGCGGTCAGTCTGACTCCTTCCAGGTTTGTAGAAATTTATATTTACCTAGGTCTCTTAATGACTGCCTTTATCTTTTTCTGGCAGTTTATCAGGGTTGGTGCGGCAGTCCTCTCGGAACACCGGTTTCCGATAGTCTATTTATTATTGTATATTTGTGCCCTCGAAATTTGCCCTCTAATCGTTCTAATAAAATTACTAAGCATTTAACTCTATGCAGCAAACCTCATTGGAAGAAAGAAAGAAAAAAGTAAAGAGTATTTTAGTAACCCTTCCTAAGCCAGAATCCGAAAAGTCTCCTTACTATGATCTCGCGAAAAAATATAATGTTAAAGTAGATTTTCGATCATTCATTCATGTTGAAGGAGTTCCGGCTAAAGATTTTAGAAAAGAAAAGATCAACCTGGCTGATTTTACTGCCGTGATTTTCACCAGCAGGAATGCCGCCGACCATTTCTTCAGGATCTGTGAAGAAATGCGGTATGAAGTTCCGGCAGATCTGAAGTACTTCTGCCTTTCAGAAACTATTGCCCTTTATCTTCAGAAATACATTCAGTACCGCAAACGTAAAATCTTTATAGGGAAACAGTCAGCTAGTGATTTAGCTGAAGTTTTGAAAAAGCATTCGAATGAAAAGTTTCTTTATCCATGCTCAGACGTAGCGGCCGAAGAAACTCAAAAATTCCTTCAGGAAAATGGATATGACTTTACACCGGCGGTGATTTTTCGCACTGTGTGCAGTGATCTGTCTGATCTGGCCGATGTTTTTTATGATATTATTGTTTTCTTCAGTCCTTCCAGCATTCAGTCTTTATATAAAAACTTTCCCGATTTTAAACAAAACGACACACGGATTGCCGCTTTTGGTGCCAGCACACATAAAGCGGTAAAAGATAATGATTTGATACTCGATATACCAGCTCCGACACCCGATGCCCCAAGCATGACTATGGCAATTGAGCAGTATATCAAGCAGACTAACAAATAATCCTTTCAAATACCCTGTTAAGGGTATTGACGCGTCTTGTATTAAATTTTGATCTTTACGGTAACATTTTTTTTTCAGTCACGTAATAGGTATTGTTTTTAATATTTTGGGTAGTAAAAACGTGTTTCGGCTTGAAATAGATGTGTTTGCCTTTACAGCTTTAAAGAAAAAGGGGCAGGAAATTCACATTTTGCAATATCTTTTTTGATATATTCGAAGCGTTTTTACCAGGTTATACAGCCTATAAGCAAAAAATGAAGAAAATTTACATTATCGCTCTCGCCATAGCATCGGCCTTAGCCAGCGGCTGCGGAAGAGGATCAGGCGGAGAATTAGTTGGTGTCCGTCATAAAAAATTAAAGAATAACCAGATCCCTCTTGGAATGGTTTATATTCCTGCTGGAACCTTCATTATGGGTCAGACCGATCAGGATATTACTTTCGCACAGATCGCTCAAAATAAGCAGGTAACCGTTCAGGCTTTCTACATGGACGAAACCGAGATTACGAACAGCGAGTACAGACAGTTTGTTAACTGGGTACGTGATTCTATTGCAATAACCGATTATCTTCAAGACGAAAAATTCTATTTAAAACCAAAAGGCAGGGATGCTAATGCCGGCGGCCCTAAATATATTGATTGGAAGAAAGTAGGCACCGGGAGTGCAATCTGGAGCGGTAAAAAGAATCAGGCGAATGCGGCTAAACTGCAGGGTATGTACTATCAAGGTGAAGACCGCATATTCGACCGTAATGAGCTGGATGTGCGCCTTTTGAAATACAATTTCGCTATAATGAAACAGCGGGAAGCCGCTAATTTTCGCGGCGATCCAACCAAGAAGCGTTCAGATTTCATTCTTCATGACACCGTAGCGGTATATCCGGACACGTTGGTATGGCTTGCAGATTTTGCATATGCCCAGAACGAACCGCTTGTTGAAGGTTATTTTTCTCATCCCGCTTTTGATAACTATCCGGTTGTGGGTGTTACCTGGCGCCAGGCCCGTGCCTTTACCGTATGGCGTACGCGTTTATATGAAAGCTATGCTTTAAGCAGGGGAATGCCCCGCCTCAGCCGTCTGCCCTTTGAGCTTCCGACAGAAGCCGAGTTTGAATACGCGGCACGAGGCGGCAGAGTAGGGACAGATTATCCTTGGGGCGGCCCTTACATCCGGAATGCAAAAGGATGCCTGATGGCTAATTTTAAACCTGGAAGAGGTAATTATATTGACGATGGCGGCGCTTTCACTGTAAATGTAAAATCGTACTTTCCAAACGATTTTGGTTTGTACAATATGGCGGGGAATGTGGCCGAATGGACCGCTTCGGCATACGACGAGTCTGCTTCAACTTTTGTGCATGATCTTAACCCTACTTTTAACTACGAAGCAAAGTCCGGTGATCCCGAAGTGCTGAAAAGGAAAGTAGTACGGGGCGGGTCCTGGAAAGACATTGGTTATTTTCTTCAAAACTCAACACGCACATTCGAATATCAGGATACTGCTAAATCGTACATTGGCTTTAGATGTGTAACTCACTTCCCGGGCCGTGATATAAAAGACAAACGTTAAAATCAACATACTAAAAAATAATACAATAAGTTTATGGCTGGCAAAAAGAAAAAGTTCAAATTTACCCTTGACACAGTAATATCATGGGGTGCATCGGTAGTAATTATCGGAGCAATGTTTAAAATTCTGCATCTTCCAGGAGGAGCGGTGATTATCGGTGTCGGGCTTGCGGTAGAAGCGTTTTTATTCTTCCTCATGGGTTTTGTTGCCCAGCATAAGGAGCCCGCCTGGCATAAGGTATATCCGCAGCTTGCGGACGACTATGATGGCGAACCTCTTACTCCTGCTGTTCAAACCTCGTCCCCTTCTTCCACGGCAGCTTTAGATAAGATGCTGTCTGATGCCAAGATAGGGCCAGAGTTGATCGAAAGCTTAGGAAGCGGCCTGCGTACTTTCGGAGATAAAGTAGCGGCAATTTCCAATGTTGCCGACAGCTCCGCTGCAACTGTAGAATTTACGAATAAAGTTAAAACGGCTTCAGCTGGTTTCGACAATCTTAGCGCATCCTTTGAAAAAGCATCTGCAAACCTGGCAGAAATGGCTAATACCAATATCGACTCCAAAGCTTATCATGACCAGGTAAATGCTTTGGCAAAGAACCTTGCAGCCCTGAACGCGGTTTATGAACTTGAGCTGCAGGATTCAAGCGCTCATTTAAAGTCGATGAACAAGTTTTATCAAAACCTCTCACTTACCATGCAGAATTTTAATGAGAGCATGGAAGATTCCAGACAGTTTAAGGATGAAGTGGGCCGTTTAGCCAAAAACTTGTCCTCGCTGAATGCTATTTATGGCAATATGCTTTCTGCTATGAATCAGCCCCGGGTTTAAGATTTAATCATTAACTAAATTTTCGTAAATTAAGAAATAGGGAATGGCTGGAGGAAAAGAAACCCCAAGGCAGAAGATGATCGGTATCATGTACTTAGTGCTGATGGCAATGCTGGCACTAAACGTATCGGATACCATTCTGAACGCCTTCTCAACACTGAACGAAAGTCTGCAGACATCTACGAATAACGTAAATACTGGCCTGCAGCAATCTATACACGCTTTCGAGGCAACCAAAATGAAAGAAAACCCCGAACGGGCAACGCCGATCATGGAAAAAGTGAAAGAGGCGCAGCGCATTGCGGGAGAACTTAACACCATGGTTGAAAATCTCAAGAAAGAACTGATAACAGCGGGCGGCGGACGTAATCCGGAAACAGGGGAACTCAATAAAAGAGACGATTTGGATGTTTCTCCCCGGATAATGATCCAAAATAAAAAAGGTGCCCAGTTGAAAAAGAAGATCAACGAGACCCGCGAAAAGCTGATAGCGCTTCTGGATGAAAAAGACCGTCCGTCGGTTAATTTTTCGCTGGAAGCGAAAGATCCGATAAAGCGTACAACAGACGGTACCCGTAAAGACTGGGAACAAACCAATTTTGGAGAAGGGACGCCATTAACAGCAACCATCACCATCCTTTCAAAGATACAGGCTGATGTAAAGAATGCCGAATCCGCAGTGGTTAAAAAGTTTTTGTCCAAAATGGATGAGGCGCTGGTAACGCTTGACGCTTTCGCTGCTGTGGCAGTTGCCCCGACTTCCTATGTGATTCAGGGACAACCTTATCAGGCGGAAGTGTTTTTAACCGCTTATGATTCGAAGCAGAACCCGGATATTTTTATCGGAGGATCAAAGCTTCCTACAAAGAACGGGCGTGGTATTTATACCGTAAATACTAACCGTGAGGGTGTTTTCAGCTGGGTAGGAACCATCCGAGTACAGCAGACCGACGGCACAATAAAGGAATATACCACTCCTGAGCAAAAATATCAGGTTGCACGGCCCTCTGCGGTCGTTTCGCCTGATAAAATGAACGTGTTTTATATAGGAGTAGATAATCCGGTTTCAATTTCGGCTCCGGGTATTCCAAAAGAAAGCCTTCGTGTATCAATGACAGGAGGAAGTATTTCCGGATCTAACGGGAAGTATACCGTAAAAGTAAATACCCCGGGTGAAGCGAATGTGAATGTAGCAGCAGATATCGGCGGAAAAGTGCAGACAATCGGCAGTACAAACTTCCGTGTAAAACGTATTCCTGATCCGGTAGCTAAATTCGCGGGTAAAACCGGAGGAAACATAAGTTCAGTTGTTCTAAAATCTCAGAGTAACTTGTTCGCCGTACTTGAAAATTTTGATTTTGACGCCAAGTTTAAAGTTACAAGGTTCAATCTTGTTATTGCTAAGCCACGTGCGGATGTAATTGTGCTGCAAAACAGCAGTGGTTCATTTAGCAGTGCCTCAAAGTCGGCTATGGCAGGTATAACTCCAGGAACAAGAGTGATATTTGACGATATAGTAGCCGTAGGGCCTGACGGAACACAAAGAGCTTTGGCCCCAATCGTTATAACAGCAAATTAAGATGATGAAAAAGCTTTGTTTATGGGTGTTTTTGGGATTATTCAGTAGTGCAGGTTTTGCCCAGCAGGCTGCTTTAAATAATTCTACAACCCCTCAGCCTGAAAGGCCGGTAGACGGCTATTATAAAAAAAGCAATATTGCTGAAGCGAAAGTTACCCCTTACGCTAATTTGAGGGAAGTGGATGTAATGTATGCAAAAAGGGTATGGAGGGAGATCGACTTGCGTGACAAAATGAACCGTGCTTATGCTTCTCCAAAAGCAAGACTCATCGATATCATTATGGACGCGGTAATGTCTGGCGAGCTCACAGCTTACGATGCTGCCAGTACAAAAGAAGATCCCAACGGTGATAAGTTCACCTCCATATTAACCCCTCAGCAGGCGATGTCCAAATTTGCAGATAGTGTAGTTGTGCCTGAATTTGATGAAAACGGGCAGCAGATCGGTTCGCATGTTGAAGCGGGGGAGTTTAATCCGGACAGCATCATAAAGTTCAGAATCAAGGAAGACTGGATATTTGATAAACAACGTTCCGTTTTTGAACCTCGTATTATCGGAATAGCCCCATTAGTGAAAGTTACAGCTGCGGGACAGGACTTAGGCGAACAGCCTGCATTTTGGATTTATTTTCCGGAAGCACGGCATATTTTCGTTACGAAGGAAGTAGTGAGCAGAAATAATGACGCAACCGGTTTAAGCTACGATGATATTTTTATGAAGCGGATATTTGCGAGTTACATTGTAAAAGAATCAAATCCGGATGATCTCCGCATTAAAGATTATGCACAAGGTATTGATAAACTTTATGAATCTGAACGCGTAAAAGAAGAACTTCTCAATTTCGAGCACGATCTGTGGTCTTACTAAAAGAATAAATTTAAAAAGCAAAAGCCCGGAATTTCCTGGCTTTTGCTTTTTGTATAAATCCATATCACTTTTCTGTAAAATAAGCCCGACCGCGTATTCTATCGAAACTAAAAAGTATAAAAAACTGTATTTTTATATGATGAAGGTGATAAAAAGCGGTTTGGTTCTCTATGCAGTAGTGTGCTGCATCAATTTAACCGCTTGTGCGCAAGGGCAGCCGAAAAGCGAAACAAAAAAGGAGACGGACAAAATGGAATGGAATAAGTTAACACCTGAAGAAGAACGTATCATCGTACATAAAGGGACAGAATATCCCGGAACCGGGGAGCTGCTTCACAATAAAGAAAAGGGCACTTACATATGCAGACGCTGTAATGCACCTTTATACCGTTCAGAGGATAAATTTGAGTCGCACTGCGGCTGGCCAAGTTTTGATGACGAGATTCCCGGTGCGGTAAAACGTGTCCCCGATGCAGACGGAAGACGTATCGAGATAATTTGTGCGAACTGCGGCGGCCATCTTGGCCATGTTTTTCTAGGGGAAGGTTTCACAACAAAGAACACGCGACACTGCGTAAATTCTATCTCTATGAAATTTATTCCTGCTGAAAAGTAAGTTTATCTTCTTTTATATACACTTCGCCTTTGTATGGATGAATGCTGGAATGATAAGCATAGCCTGCTACATGGAGCAGGTAAAAAGCCATAATGTCGCACCAGCAGATCTCATCGCGAAAAGCTTCTATCTGCGGAAGTTTACCACGCTGACAGCTTTCTTCCTTGTCATAATCGTATTCGCCCTCATTTTCCCTGCACCAGGACTTGAATCGTTCAAACTCGTCGGGGTTGGAAAAGACAATCTTAAAATGGGTTTCCTCTTTTACTGATTTCAGATCATCGTTCAGGTAGTGATGATACTTGTGTCTATGTCGGATAATTTTGGCCGTGGTCATGCTTCCTAAGTGTAAGTTCCTAACAAAGAAACAGTCGCCCTGTTTGATATAAGGTTCTTCTTTTCGTACTTTCGGAGCATGAAGTTCTGCTCTCTTTTGTACTTCGCCCTGGCTTTAACTGCCTTTTCATCCTGTGCTCCAAAAATATCGCAGAGCGGGAAAGCTTCCTATTATGCCGCAAAATACAATGGCAGACGTACGGCTAGCGGTGAGAAGTTTCGTAATTCTAAACTTACTGCCGCACACAAATCACTTCCGTTTGGAACAAAAGTAAAAGTGACCAACCTGAGAAACGGAAAATCGGTAAAAGTCAGGATCAATGACCGAGGGCCTTTCGTTCCCGGCCGTATCATCGATCTTTCCAAAAAAGCAGCCCGTAGAATCGATATGCTTCAGGAAGGCGTTGGAAACGTTAAGATAGAATATAAACGCCGTCGCTAATTCGAACGCTTCTATTTCCTTACTTCGTATTTTCCAGGCACAGGACGGCCAACCTGCACCAGCCTGTTCCAAGAATTGATCTGAGAGACTGCTAAAGCCAGATTCATCACTTCTTCTTTACTGAAAAAATTAAGCAGGCGGTTAAACAGGTCATCTTCAATATGATTCTGGGGAAGTTGTGTGAGCTTTTCAGCAAATTCAAGTACCAGTTTTTCCTTTTCTGTATAGAAGGGCGATTCGTGCCAAGCCGAAACAGAATAGAGCCGTAAAGGAGTTTCTCCATGATGGACCGCTTCTTTATAATGCATATCCAAACAATAAGCACAGTGGTTTATCTGAGAAATCCTGAAGCGCATCAGTTCAAGAAGTTTCAAATCCAGGCCGCATTGGTTTACATACTGTTCTACACCGGACATAACTTTATATAAACCCGGCATTTCCTGTAATGAGATTCTTTCCATAATTGATTTATTTCAGGCTAAAATAATCAGGCCGATCCTGTGATCTGTCATGCAGGTATCACATATTGCATTACAAGCCACCAGAAACCCGTTGTGAGGAAAGAAAGGATAATTCCGATACCCACCATCAGGTTGGCAAGTTTAGGGTTCAGGCCGTATTCATCAGCAATTAAACTCGAGGTAACCAGCGTAGGCATGGCAATTTCAAAAATGCTTACCTGAGGAATTTCACCTTTTAATTTAAAAACAACAGCGGTGAGCAGTACCAGTGCGGGAGCAAGAAGCAATTTGTAAAACAAGCCTGCAGAAAGGTGTTTGAGTTCCGATCTCCAGCCTGAGAATTGAAGCTGTAAGCCTATGGAGAAAAGTGCCAGCGGGCCAACTGTAGCTACTAATTTCTCAAATAATGGGTTTAATGGCGAAATATCAACAAAACGGGGCAGTGTTAAAGCGGCAATGAAGGCAATGAAAGGAGGAAAGCGAAAAAGTCTTTTCAATATCGCGGCCGCGGAAAGTTTTTCTTTCTGTGCCGAATTGATAGCAACAATAATTCCTGCAGTGGAAAGCAGAATAAAACAAGCCTGATCTGTAATCACCGCTATACTGAGCGCTTCTGTGCCGAAATAAGCCATAACCATCGGAAAACCCAGAAAAGAAGTATTGCTTAAACCGCTGGTAAGTTTCAAAGCGCCTTTCGTAGCTTTATCCATTGGCTGCTTTAAAGCGTACAGGCTGATAAAAGTCCAGCCGCCCAGCCAGACGATCAGGGGCGCTGCCACAGGAAATAACAGCTCGGTACTCCATTGAATATAGGGAATATAATTAAGCGAAACAGCAGGCAGCGCTATGTTCAGCACCCAGGCATTAATTCCTTTATGTGCGTCTTTCGGCAGTGTGCCTGAAGAGCGGAAAGCCATTCCCGTTAAAAGACATACTGCAATTAATAAGAAATTTGCCATAGAAGTGCGGGGATAAGGTCACAAATCTAAATTTTTTCTATCAAAGACTCATTTTAGCCAGCTTGGGTTAAGGAATTAATTATCTTTGGAACCATGGATTTTTTTCTGCTGGCTTGTATTAAAGCATAAGCAGTAAGCTCATACAATCTGCCGCTGATAAAATGTTTTTTCCCCGTATTTTTAATTATAAACTCCCAGCAATAATAAGCTCGACCTTTCTTTTTCTCTTTCCTCTGCTCGTTTTGGCACAGTCTCATAAAGTAGAAGGTTTTGTTTTTGAATCCGGAACGAGAAAACCAATATCAGAAGCAAATGTCTTTTCCGGCAGTTTCAGGACAATAACTAATGAAAACGGGTATTTCTTTTTTTCTATCAGGGAAGGAACACAGGATATTCTCATAAGTCATATTGGTTTTGATACACTCAGGCAGATTGTCCAGATAAAATCAGATACGCTTTTTAATTTTTATATAACTAAACGGGAAGGAGTGCTCGAAGAAGTAACAGTTACTGCCGGAAAATCAGCATTGGAAGAAACCTCGCCAGGGATTGTACGGCTTTCAAAAAAAGAACTGAAGAGCATGCCTGCTTTTATGGGACAGCATGATCCCTTAAAAGCGCTGCAAAAAATTCCGGGAATAGGAAATAGCGGGGAGGGGAATTCGGGCCTATTTGTAAGAGGAGGTACGTCGGGACAGAATTTGGTCATGCTTAACCAGGCGGTAATATATAACCCCTCTCATTTTTTAGGTTTTTTTTCTGTTTTTAATCCGGATGCTATTGAGCAGATGCAGCTTTACAAATCGGGAATGCCGGTAGAATATGGCGGGCGGCTGTCATCGGTATTGGCGGTGGAAAGTGGCAGAAATATCCAAGATTCGCTGCATATGAGCGGCAATATAAGTCCACTTTCGGGCAATCTGCATCTCAGCCTTCCCTTAACAAAAAACTGGTCTGCAGCAGTTTCTGCCCGGAAAACTTTTATGAACCATACCATCTGGCCGCTGCTGGAAAAGATGAACCTGAGTTCGAATTTTTTTAAGAAAATCAACTATGATTTCTATGATTTTAATCTTACCTCGAATGCACAGCTTGGAAAAAATGACCGGCTGGCTTTTTCTTTCTATTCCGGAAAGGATGATTTTGGTTTCAGCATAGGTGACTTCGGAATAGGAAATACAATGGATTGGAGTAACAAGGCTGCTTCAGTAAGCTGGAATAAACTAATTAGTAATAAAATCAGTATGGAGCACAGCCTGATCCGCAGTGCGTATAAATTTAATTTCGGTCTTGTACAGGAAAAACTGGATGCCGGCATCGCTTCCGAAATAAAAGATCATGGGTATAAAGGAAGTTTGAATTTTTATGCGGGCAGGCATAAACTGAAGCTGGGGCTCGAGTTTATAGATCACCAGTTTATACCCAATACCCCTGCTGTTCGATCGGCAGGAGTTGATATGGATTATGGCTCGCCAAATATTTATTCTGCCGGAGAACTGGCATTTTATCTTGGTGATGAGTTCAAATTTAATAGCCGGCTGACCCTCTATGGGGGACTAAGATTTACCCGCTATAAACCTAAAAAACAATTGGCGGGTACGCAGGATGAAAATGTCCAGGTAAATCACGCTGAAGAGGCAGTAATATATCAGTATGCTGAGCCGCGGCTGACGCTTCACTATCAGTTAAGTGAAGATGAGGTGTTTAAAGCTTCTCTTTCCCGAAATATACAGCCTGTTCATATGATATCTGTTACGGCTGTCAATTTTCCTTCAGATTTCTGGATGCCTTCAGTCAAAGGCCTGCCGCCAGCACGCGGAATGCAGTTCTCTGCCGGATACTATAGAAATTTCAGCAGCAGGAAATATGAGTCGTATATCGACTTTTATTACAAGAAAATGGATAAGCTTGTTGAATTTTCGGGCGGGCTGATGAATCTTATAGATAATTTAGAAATTGAAGATTACCTGTTTTCAGGCGGCGGCAATGCATATGGGAGTGAAATCTCTGTTAAAAAAAACGCCGGCAGATTGACCGGCTGGATGGGGTATACACTTTCATGGAGTAACAGGAGTTTTCCAGAGATCAACGATGGAAAGCGTTTTCCCGCTAAATATGATCGACGGCACGACCTTTCTTTAACCGCCATTTACCATTGCAGTCCAAAATTAAGCTTATCCGCCTCGTTTGTATATGCCAGTGGACATGCATATACCCGTCCTGTAAGCCGTTACGTTATAAGCGGCAGCGTTGTGAATGAGTACGGCCCATTTAACGGCGCACGTATGCCGGCCTATCATCGGGCGGATATAGGAGCGGATTATATCCTCTCGCAAACCAATAAAGCAAAAAGTACCCTTACATTTTCTGTTTACAATCTTTACAGCCGGCAGAACCCGATCTATACTTTTTTTATGGCAGAAGGCAGCCTGGAAGAACATAAGGTTTCAATTTATCCAAAATCGGTTTCATTGCTGCCTATACTTCCCTGTATCAGCTGGTCTTATTATATAAAATAGCCTATGTCGAAAAATAGCAGCTTTGCGCTTTTATTACTTGTTTTTACTTTCCTAGGGTGTAATAAAGAAGAAAATTTGATGAAAGATTACGAGCCGAAATTTATCATAGAAGGATGGATTGAAGCTGGTGATTATCCGTATGTCCAAGTCACTCATAACATCCCTTTTTTTGCATCGATGGATTCGGCGCAGTTTGAGGAGGTCATCATCCGCTGGGCAAAAGTAACGGTGAGTGATGGGGAGAAAACTGAAGTTCTCACTGCGGGTAGTGACAAAAGTTTTTTTCCACCCTATGTTTACCGTGGAACAGAGCTTAAAGGCGAAGCAGGTAAAAACTACACGCTGAAAGTAGAGTATGCCGGCAACATACTTACTTCCTCCACCTCTATTCCCCCCGCTGTCCCGATCGACAGCATTTGGTTTGAAACTAAAAATAATTCGGATACGCTCTTACAGCTTAATATCCGCTTCAGAGATAATGCAGGCGAGAAGAATTTCTATAAGATATATACCCGAAGAGGAAGTGAAAAGCGCTTTATTCCTTCTTTGCTTTCTAATCAGGATGATAAATATTTTAACGGAAAGGAATTGACATTAGCTGTTAACAGCGGCCCTGAAAATAATCTTACTTCAATTAAGGAGCCTTATTTTGTAAAAGGAGATACAGTCTTTGTTAAACTGTCGAGTATCCCACAGTCGGGTTTTGAGTTTTGGAACAGTTTTCAGGATGAAGTATTGAGCGTATCCAATCCTTTATTGGGCTCGACGGGGAAAATCAAGACTAATATTGAAGGAAATGGGGCAGGGATATGGTGCGGTTATGGCTCTTCTGTTTATCGGGTGGTGGCGCAGCCCTGAAGCCGCAAACAAAAGAGGGGAAGCTGTAAAACGGGTTCCCCTCTTTTCAGTACTATTAATCTTTAGAGTTATTCAAACAGTACCTCGCCCAGCCTTTCAATCAGACCGTCGAAGCCTTTTGCAAAAAATTCGTCCAGGCTTTGTTTTGAACCGTCTTTAAAAACAAGGCGTGGTTCAACACTGTAATACGTGTAAGTATTGCAGGTGTAACTGCTTCCGTTCCAGTAGCAGTATTCGTCAGAATCTTTCACAGAAGCAAATTCTGTTTTAGCGATCAGTGTATTGGAAGAAGTATTTACCGCAACAAATTTTGATTGTGAATTCCATATCTCAGCTTCTGCTTTGCTTAAGGCTTCATCTTCGAGGTTCCCCAGTTTGTTTTTAGCATCTATAATGTTTTTTATATCTACTACACCCGCAAGCTTGATATTCATGATCTGAAAAGTGGCATTTGCGTTAGAAACAATGTCTTCTTCATTCATCTCTTCATTCAGAGTAAAGTTTCCTTTTGCACCGGCAGAGAAAGCCATTAATTTTTCGGAACCTTTATTTAAAGAGAAGCTTACAGCAGCGTCTGAAGTATTGTTATTGGCTTCAGTTTTTATAGAATAGATACCTAAAGCTAAACTGCTGCTGATCTTAACCGGAGTGCCGTCAGTTTTATAGCTGAACTCAGATGAAAACTTGAACTCTTCTTTTGAATCAACATTTAAAACAAGTGATGCTGAAGCAGGAAGCTCGATTTTCTCTTCATCACTATCCACTACTATATTTGATTTGGTGTACTTGAATACCAATGATGCGTTATTTGATGAACTTTCTTCAGAAGCAGGGAATTTAAATTCCAAACGATCACTTGCAGCTGCTTCATCCCAGTCCTCTTTAGCTTTATTCCAGGTATAAACTCCATATAATTCCTGCAGGGAGCGTACATCGCTTTCCGCGGAAGTTACAGCCCGAAGTAAAGCTTTTACGTCTTTCTTTTCTGCCGCTGCACTTACACTGTAAACTCCGCTGAATTGATCCGATGCGCTGAAGTTTAACTGCATGAAATGGTTAAGCACATTGATAAACTTCTGATTCTTCAGATCCTCGATCTTGTCCACAAATTGCAGCCCCGATTTCTCTAAATCTTTTTTCTGCTCCTCAATAGTTAGATTGGAATAAGTTAATTTAAACGGATCCGTTTCAGTTTTTGAGCTTTTCTTGCACGCAGAGAACACAAGCGCTGCACCCAATACAGCATAGAATAAATTTTTTTTCATTTGAGAGTTATAATTTAACAATTCCGCAAATGTAGCTTTATTTCAATATACTGCAAATACCACAAAACAGGTATTTTCCATCTCAAACATAAGGCTGCTTCCATCGTAGATTTTTTTATTCTTTTCAAAGCCGTATCTTTGATTGAATTCTCAAGGGGTGCCTAATTCGCTTTAGCGGTAATCAGGCTGAGATCATACCCATTGGAAAAAGTTAAAAGACCTAGGCAGAATCTGCAGCCATAAGCAGGCGGCGCTCACTCTTGAACTATTCCAAACACCTGATCCGGATAATGCCGGCGTAGGGATAAAATTAAAGGCTTGTCTGCCCTGACATAGCTGGTTTACAAAATGTTATAATAACAGGAGTATGAATTTTCATGACTGGCCCTCTATTTTTTTGGAGCAGTTAAAACAGACCCGCCTTTTAGAATGGATTGCTGTCGCTTTTGGTGTTACCGAAGTTCTTTTGGCAAGGGTTAACAATATCCTGCTTTATCCTGCGGGAATTGCAGCGACAGTAATATCGGCTGTGCTTTTGTTCGAAGTTCATTTATATGCTGAGTCTGCCTTAAATATCTATTATCTGGTAATGAGTATTTATGGCTGGATTTTTTGGATGAAACGGAAAAATGCTCCTCCGCCCCCTATTGCTTATGCCAATCGTAACGAGTGGATCATTACTTTGTGTATTGTTTTTGGCGGCTGGCTGGTGCTGTACCTTATTCTGGATAATTTCACTGTCTCTGACGTACCTGTCTGGGACTCATGGGTATCGTCCACGGCCTGGGCAGGCATGTGGCTGCTGGCCCGTCGTAAGATCGAGAACTGGATACTGCTCAACGTTTCTAACTTCTTTGCCGTTCCGCTGCTGATACACAAAGATCTGGTATTGTTCGCTGGCCTGACCATCTTCCTGTTTATTGTAGCGATTTTTGGCTTCTTTGAATGGAAAAAGTTATACCGGATGGAACAAATTCACTCTTATGGAAAGCATTAAGATTAAGCATCCTGCATTAGGTTTAAAGCAGGAATGGCTAGATTTGATACGTAGTAAGGCTGCCGAATCGGAATCGATAGGAGTGCTTCACCAGGACATCCTTCAGTTGATATATGCAGAGCAGTGGTTTAATCTTTTAGTTCCGTATGAGTACGGCGGCATGAGCCACACGCTTCCGGAAGTGGTAAGGTTAGAAGAATCGCTTGCCTGGGCCGATGGAAGTCTGGGCTGGACTGTTACTTTGTGCGCAGGTGCCAGCTGGTTTGCCGGCTTCCTTGAACCCGCTGTTGCTGAAATGATTTTTGCTGATAAAAAAGCATGCCTTTCGGGAAGCGGAGCTGCATCGGGAACGGCAGAGGTCATTCCTGAAGGGTACAGGCTGCATGGCCGCTGGAAGTATGCGACCGGCATTCCTCACGCCACCTGGATAACAGCAAACTGTGTTATAACAGAAAATGGAAAAAACTGCCTTGACGCGGAAGGTAATCCCGTAATTAAATCATTTATTGTAGATGCTGCATCGGTTAATATTATCTCTGATTGGAACACTGTCGGCCTGAAGGCAACAGCAAGCCAAAGTTTCGAAATTCATAACCTGATCGTTAACGAGTCGCAATGTTTTGAGATCAATCCTGCAAGATCGCGGTTTGACGAGCCGGTATTCCGTTATCCTTTTCTACAGCTGGCTGAAGTTACACTGGCCGCAAACAGTTCTGGAATGGCTGTGAATTTTATCGATCTGGCGGAAGGGGTTTTTATGGAAAGAGCTGCAAGGAAAAAATTAAAGCCGGAAGAGGCAGCGGTTTTAACACAGGCTGTATCGCATGCAAAAAACCGGATGAATACGGCTCGGGCCGATTTTTACACCGCTCTGGATAGGTCCTGGAATATTTTAGCTGCTGAAAACGCTATTTCTGCTCAGGTTCTAAATACTGTAAGCAGAACAAGCCGGGAACTTGCATTAACGGCACGGCAGTGTGTTGATGAGCTGTATCCTTTCTGCGGTTTAGCCGCCGCTGTTCCCCAGTCTGATTTAAATCGGGTTTGGCGGGACATACATACGGCAAGCCAGCATTCATTGTTGACTTTTACTAAAGAAAATAGTTAATAAGGTTACTGCATCATGGGAGGAAAAATCAGGGTGAATATGGTTCCATCATCAACAACTGAGTCGATCCTGATCTCAATATTATGATATTCGGCGATACTTTTTGTAATCGCCAGCCCTAATCCATAACCGCTTCCTTCCTGCAGGTTTGATTTTCTGAAACGGTTAAAAATAAAGGGAAGTTCTTCTTTAGGTATTCCAATGCCGGTATCTTTTATATATATCCTGTAGTCCCCTTCCTTTCCGGAGTCACTAACAGAAATCTTTCCGCCCGGCTTATTGTATTTGATCGCATTATTTATCAGGTTGTACAGGAACTGGAACAGAAGATCGCGGCTGCAGTTTTTTAAAACCCTGTCTGATACTTTTACGTCAAATTTTATATTTTTTTCTTCCATCCGATGTCCGATCTCTTCGATGACATCATCCAGCAATTCCTTTACAGATGCCTCATCCGACTTGGCGAACTGCTCATTTTCTATGCGTGAAATTAAAAGCAGCGAACGTACTATCCGTTTAAGACGGTTAAGGGTTTTCATCATCTCTATCAGACGCAGCTGCACCGGTTCATTCACTTCTTCAAGCAGCATCAGGTTTTCAATTTTATGCTGAAGGATGCTTATCGGTGTCATTAGCTCGTGGGAAGCATTAGCTGTAAATTCACGTTCTTTTTCAAACGTTTCGTTTATCTGTTCCATGAGCGATATCAGCGACTGATCCAGATATTTAAAGTCAATGGTTGACGTGCGGACCGGCGGAGAATGTTTATTAAACGGGAATTTTTGGTCTGTCAGCTTAGTTTTGATAATAAATCCCAGCGGGCGCAGCAAAAAGCGGGTAAATACCAGGTCAATGAGGAGGGTAAGGAAAATCAGGCTGATCAGTACATATAAGGCAATGCGCTGCAAGGGACGATTGTACTGGTTGATCGAAGAAGTGGT
>Ga0180220_1001585_pt1 | contig 16434 bp, 13 predicted proteins | sample eDN5th37CBELigBY_FD_151335 | JGI IMG/M metagenome (GOLD analysis project Ga0180220, IMG submission 151335) | Enriched backyard soil microbial communities from Emeryville, California, USA - eDNA 5th pass 37_C BE-Lig BY (version 2) (version 2) | ecosystem: Environmental > Terrestrial > Soil >...
GATCGTCTTATAGTTGTCGTTGACGTATTTCAGGGACATCGCCTGCAGCGAGAACGTCATGTCCATGATTTCCGCCGGATGCCCGTCTCCCGCGCCCAGATTGACCAGGCGTCCTTCCGCCAGCAGATACAGCTTGCGCCCGTCCTTCAGCTCGTATTCCTCAATGTTGCGGCGGACGGTCCGGATCGATGCCGCCCGGCTGGCCATGTCCACTTTGTTGACTTCCACGTCGAAGTGGCCGGCGTTGCACAAAATCGCCCCGTCCTTCATGACGTCGAAATGCTCTCCCGCAATCACGTCGCGGTTGCCTGTTACAGTCACGAAGAAATCGCCGTGTTTTGCCGCCTCGATCATCGGCATCACTTCAAAGCCGTCCATATGGGCCTCCACGGCGCGGATCGGGTCGACTTCGGTCACGATGACCTTCGCGCCGAGTCCTTTGGCGCGCATCGCCACCCCTTTGCCGCACCAGCCGTAACCGACGACGACGGCCGTTTTGCCGGCAACGACGAGGTTGGTGGTACGGTTGATCGCATCCCAGACCGATTGCCCCGTGCCGTAACGGTTGTCGAACAGATATTTGCAGTATCCGTCATTTACGGCCACCATCGGCAGCTTCAGCAAACCTTCCTTCTCCAGCGCTTTCAGGCGGATGATGCCCGTCGTCGTTTCTTCCGCCCCGCCGCGGATCGTCGCGAGCAGGTCCGGACGCTCCGAATGCAGGATCGTGACCAGGTCTCCGCCGTCGTCGATGATCAGATCCGGTTTCGTTTCCAGGGCGCGAATGAAAAAGCTTTTGTATTCGTCCGGATCGGGATTGTATTTGGCCAGCACCGTCACGCCGTCTTCCACCAGCGCCGCGCACACGTCGTCCTGCGTGGAAAGCGGATTGCTGCCCGTGATCGTCACTTCGGCGCCTCCCGCCTGCACGACTTTCGCCAAATAGGCGGTTTTGGCTTCCAGGTGAAGCGCAATCGTCACTTTAAGGCCTTTGAACGGCTGCTCCGCTTCGAATTGTTTGCGGATTTGATTCAATACCGGCATATGCGCCGAAGCCCAATCGATTTTCAGATGCCCTTCCGGGGCCAAAGACATATCCTTTACAATGCTGTTTTTCAAGGACAACGTGCTCATGAAAAACCTCCTCGTCGTAAATTGTTTTTCTACATTTCAATGATTTGATGTTCCGCCGCGTAGCGCGTACAGCTGTCCATGAGGTCTTGGATCCATCCGAAGCCGTACCGGTTTATATAGTAGAAAACGTTATAGACCCGCTCCTGGGGTTTGCCGCTCGGGAACAGGGATGCGGCGATCGAGTCCCACTGGCGGAGCGCCGCCTCATGCCGCTTTTCAAGCGCCTGCTTTGTCTTGCGTTCGAGATAGGCGATTTGCTCGAGGATTTTGTCCTTGTTTTTCTCCCCGAGCGGCAGCAGCCCGGACTGGATCGTGCCAAGCTCTTGAATCAGCGGGTCATACAGCTTCTCGAAAGCCGCGCGCGCCTCTTCGAACCTCGGTTCGATATGCAGGTCCGCCTGGGCGTTCAGCCAGCGCTCGCGCGCCTCGGCAAAACGGTGCTGGACGTCCTGGAACGTCAGGCCGAAATGGTCCATGTATTTCCGCACCGATCCGCTAATAAACGTGAAGGACATTCTCGGGAGCAAAATCGGCATCTGCAATCCCAGCCCGGAAAAGGCTCCTTTCGTAATCGCCCAATACGAAATCTCACCCTGTCCGAGCACGGTACACAGCACCGGAAGCAAGGATTCCTGCATGAGCGGCCGCGTCAAAACGTTGTTGCTGAACCGTTCCGGGTGGTTCGCAAGCTCAAGCTCGAGTTGTTCCTTCGTGAAGCTGACGATGCCTTTGCGGTCCGCGAAGGTCCCGTTATGTTTATGCAGCAGCAGCCGTTTTCCTTCATAAACATAAAAAAGATTGGCGCAATCCGCCGTGACGTCGGCCTGAAGCGGATACCCCTTGCCCGTTATGTTCGCGGCGGCGGCTTGATACGTGTCGCCGAGCTCGTCATTGTGCCGGATGATGCGTTCGAAAACGGGGATCTCCAGCCGGCGCAGCTCCGGATCCGCCGAATCCAGCAAAATCAGGCCCCATTCGCCGAACAACCGGCCAAGCAGTTTGGCGAAAGCATCGCTCAAATTGCCGGAGGATTCCGCGGTTTGATGCAGCAGGTCCATGATGGCCGGTTTGTTGACGCTGTCGGGCAGCAGGTTGGCCAAATGGTCCAGCGATCGTTTCCATTGCTCCCCGGTTACCCGGATCTGGCTCACCGGCCCGCGCGGACCTGGAGCCGCGTCCATTTTGATTTTGGCGATTTGAAGTTCCGGCGTCATGACATGGGTATGGTTCACTTCATCCCAGTCATGGTCTTCGCCTGCAATCCAGAATACCGGAACGACGGGACGCTGCAGCCGCTCCGCCGCTTCCCTCGCGGCAAGCACGATGGTCAGCGCCTTATAGACGACAAGCAGCGAACCCGTAAACAGTCCGCTTTGCTGTCCGCCAACGACGGCAAGCGTACCCGCCCGCTCCAGCAAATCGAGCGACTTATGTACCTCTTGATGGTCGTTATGCTTCTTATTGTATTGTCGAAGACAGGCCGCGAGGGCTTTTCTGTCGATGCGGGTTTCTTCGGATGCATCCAGCCATTCCGCGCGGCGCGTCCAGGCCTCTTCGTCGCGGAAATCCGCGCCGTACAGATCCTGTACCTGCGCATAGCGGTTTATATAATCATCTGCAAGAGCCGAGCCGCTCTTCAGCGAATCCGATACTACATTCATGAGGTCTGCCTCCTATTATCGTACCTGTTTGAATCGTTCGTTTAATATGTGCATCCTTGCCAAAAATCTTCCTTGATTGTAACCAAAGATCCAGCATGCGTCAAAGAAATCGGAAGGAAGCTTCCATGCCTCCTGAGCAAATGCTTCCGAAATAGTTACAGTTTCATTATTATAACTCTTCTTTCTCCGGTATGCCATGCCCAAACGAAAAAAAACCGCCGGTTCAAACCGGCGGCAGCCTCATCGAAGCTTAGGCGTAAGGAGCGGCTACCCAATGGCCTTTGGATACTTCCACCAGCCGGGTGTCTTCCTCCGCCGCTGCATTTCCGTCCTTGGCCGAATGGATCGGCCCCGATAATCCGTCGTTCATCACGAGCCGCTTTTTGTTCTCCTCGATTTCCGGATCCGGAATCGGGATCGCCGACAGCAGCGTTTTGGTGTACGGGTGGATCGGGTTGGCATACAGCTCTTCGCTGTCCGCAAGCTCGACCATTTTGCCGAGGTACATGACCGCGACGCGGTCGCTGATATGCTTGACCATGGACAGGTCGTGCGCGATGAACAAATACGTCAAGCCGAGACGGTCCTGCAGCTCCTGCAGCAGGTTGACCACCTGGGCCTGGATGGAGACGTCCAGGGCGGAAATCGGCTCGTCGCAGATGATGAATTTCGGATTGACCGCAAGCGCGCGGGCGATGCCGATCCGTTGGCGCTGGCCCCCCGAAAATTCATGCGGATAACGCGTCGCGTGGTCCGGATTCAAACCGACCATGTCCAGCAGCTCCTCGATCCGCTTCTTCCGTTCCTTGCGGCTTCCCGCCATCTTGTGGATGTCCAGCGCTTCGCCGATGATGTCCGATACGGTAAACCGCGGATTCAGCGATGCATACGGATCCTGGAAAATCATTTGCATGTCGCGGCGCATCGCCTTCATTTTGCTTGGCGACAGCTTGTAGATGTCCGTGCCGTTAAACCGGACGCTTCCGGCGGTCGGCTCGTACAAGCGGAGAATGGTACGGCCGGCCGTCGATTTGCCGCAGCCGGATTCGCCGACCATCCCGAGCGTTTCGCCTTCGCGGATATAGAAGTTGAGATCGTCGACCGCTTTGACGATTTTGCCGTTTCCGACGTTAAAATATTTTTTCAAGCCTTCGACTTCGATCAAATGGTTTTCTTTCATGACGAACGAACCTCCTTCGCCATTTCATGCAGATTCCAGCAGCGCGCCGACTGGGTGTCGCTGAATACCGTTTCGCCCGGGTTGAGGCGCTCGCAGACCTTCATGGCCTCGTCGCAGCGCGCGCAAAACGCGCACCCGATCGGCGGCTTGATCAGATCCGGCGGAGTGCCGATGATCGGAATGAGCGGCTCGTTTTTCTTCTGGTCCAGCCGCGGCATGGAACGAAGCAGCCCTTTCGTATACGGGTGCTGCGGGTTTTTGAATATCTCCCATTTCGTTCCGGTCTCCACCACTTCGCCGGCGTACATGACGATGACGCGGTCGCACATGCCGGCCACGACGCCAAGGTCGTGCGTAATCAAAATGATGGAGGTGCCGAATTTTTTCTGCATATCCTTCATGACGTCCATGATTTGCGCCTGAATCGTCACGTCCAGCGCCGTCGTCGGTTCGTCCGCGATCAGCAGCGCCGGATTGCAGGCCAGCGCGATCGCGATCATGACGCGCTGGCGCATGCCGCCGGAGAACTCGTGCGGGTATTGCCCGAAACGTTCCTCCGGGTTTTTGATGCCGACGAGCTTCAGCATTTCGATGCCGCGCTCCTTGGCTTCGGCTTTCGTCATTTTCTGGTGCTTCATCAGCACTTCCGTGATTTGTCTGCCTACTTTGATCGTAGGGTTGAGGGAAGTCATCGGATCCTGGAAGATCATGCCGATATCTTTGCCGCGGATCGCTTCCATCTCTTTATTTGTCTTTTTCAGGATATCTTCGCCCTGAAAAATGATTTCACCGCTTTTGATTTGGGACGGCGGGGACGGAATGAGGCGCATGATCGTTTGGGCCGTGACGCTTTTTCCGCTACCGGATTCGCCCACGATCGCCACCGTTTCCCCTTTGCCGATTTCGAAGTTCATGCCGCGAACGGCTTTCACCTCTCCGCCCTTGACCTTAAAGGAGACATGCAGGTCTTTTACTTGTAAAATCGGATCCATGATCTCACCTCCTGTTATTTCAGTTTCGGATCGAGCGCATCGCGGAGGCCATCACCGAAAATATTAAACGCAAGCATAGTCAAGCTGATAATGATCGCCGGGAACAGCATCCGCCACGGATAATACATCCAGCCGGTCAACGCGTCGTTGATCATCGAGCCGAGCGACGCTCTTGGCGCCTGCACCCCGAGACCTAGGAAGCTCAGGAAAGCCTCGGAGAAAATCGCGTTCGGCACGGACAACGTCAGCGTGACGATGATCGGTCCCACCGCGTTCGGCAGCAGGTGCCGGAACAGCAGCCGGCCGGAGCCTGCGCCCATGGAACGGGAAGCAAGCACGAATTCCCGGTTCTTGAGCTGCATGATCTCGCCGCGGACGATCCAGGACATGTTGATCCACCCCGTAATCGTCAGGGCCAGAATGATCGTGCCGATGCTTGGTTCAAAGACCACCAGCAGCAAAATCGTTACGAGCATATAAGGAATGGAGTACAATACCTCCGAAAATTTATTCATGATAGCATCGACGCGTCCGCCGAAATAACCCATGATCCCGCCGTAGATGACGCCGATCAGCAAATCGATCAGTGCCGCGGCCAGACCGACGATGAGGGAAATCCGCGTGCCCATCCAGGTCCGCACGAACATGTCGCGTCCCAAATCGTCGGTGCCGAACCAGTGCTCTTTGGACGGCGGCTGGTTCGTGTTCAGCAGGTCGTTGGTCGAAGAATCGAAATTCGCGAACATCGGACCGAAAATCGCCGCCAGGACGATGAGCAGCAGCACGACAAGGCTGGCCATCGCCAATTTGTTTTTGCTCAGCCGCTGCCACGCGTCTTTCCATGCCGATATGCTTTCCCGTTGAATGATCTCGGCCTGTTTTTCGTCGACGCCGATTTTCCGGAAGTCCTCCGGCGTCAGCTCGGCGCTCACGCTCGTGAAAGTTGTCTCATTCGCTGCCACCGTTATCCCTCCTTCCCGCCGGTCAATTTAATGCGAGGATCAACCAGCACATAAACGATATCCGTAATGAAACGCGCCAGCATGAGCAGCACGCCGTAGAAAATGGTCACGCCCATGATCATCGTGTAATCCCGGTTCGTGATGCACTCGACGAACACTTTGCCGATGCCGCCGATGCCGAAGATTTGTTCGATGACGACCGAACCCGTAATGATGTTGGCGGTCATCGGACCGATGTAGGTCACCACCGGCAAAATGCCGTTGCGGATGACGTGTCTGAACATGATCGCCATCCAGTTCAGGCCTTTCGCCTTGGCTGTCTTGATATAGTCGGCATGCAGCACTTCAAGCATGCTGGAACGCGTCAAACGCGCGATAAAGGCAATCGGTTGCGCAGACAAAGCCGCGACGGGCAGCACATAATCGAGCGGGCCGTCGAAGCCCATGACATGGAACCATCCGAGCTTTTCGCCGAATATAAACTGGATGAGGGACGCAAGCACGAAGCTTGGTACCGCGATTCCCAAAACGGCAAGGATCATGGCCACGTTGTCAATCAGCTTTCGGTGGTACAGGGCCGCGAGCATCCCGAGCAAGATCCCGATGATGACCGATATGACGATCGCGATCAGGCCGAGCTTCAGGGAAGCCGAGAAGGTCTGCAAAATGATATCCGTTACCTCTTGGTTTTGGTGTTTCATCGATATGCCGAAATCCCCCGTGGCAATATCGCCCAAATATTTAAAATATTGCACATATACCGGTTTATCGAGACCGTACTGCTCCATGAGACGGGCTTGGATCTCAGGCGGAACCTTTTTCTCGGACATAAAAGGATCCCCAGGTATGGCTTTCATCAGAAAAAAGGTGGCTGATATCAAAATGAACAACGACACCAGCATGTAAAAGAACTTGTTGGCTACATAACGAACCATGCCCGATTTAACCCTCCCCGCATTTTTTTCTACATTTTTCGACAATTATCGATATAATTCGATTTTAAAGAATCCGAGGCGCTTTTGTCCAATCTATTTATTACTAATTGAAGAAATATCTACCTCAAGCATATCCCATGCAAAAAAAACGGGATATATATGGATGATCCACATATATATCCCGAATTACCTTCCCATTTTACACTAACATTTACTCGAAATAAGCGCGCGTAAAGTCTACGCCACCCGCGTAATCGATAATTACACCTTTAAGGTTCGGTTTGATCAGTGCTACGTTGGTGTAATAGTAAATCGGTAACAGCACTTGTTGATCCTGAATCAAAAGTTTTTCAGCTTTGACGAAATCATCCATGCGTTTTGCGTTGTCGGAGGAAGCCAAAGCATCGCTGACAAGCGCGTCGTATTCTTTGTTTTTGAAGCCGATGTCGTTGTTGCCGCTCTTCGAAGTCCACAGGTCAAAGAACGTCATCGGATCGTTGTAGTCCGGGCTCCAGCCGGCGCGTGCGATTTGGTAGTTCAGGCTTCTGCGGTTTTTAAGGAACACGCCCCATTCCTGGTTTTCCGTCTGAACGGTCACGCCGAGGTTTTTCTTCCACATGTCCGCCACGGCCAGAGCGATTTTTTTATGCTTTTCGCTGGAGTTGTAGATCAAGGTCACTGGCGGAAGCGTCGTGTAGCCTTCTTCCTTCATGCCTTCCTGCAGCAGTTTTTTCGCTTCGTCCATGTTTTCGGTGAAATAGTCGTCTTTATGCTCCGTGCGGAATTCTTCCTTTTCGCCCGCAATGCCCGGAGGAACGAATCCGAAAGCCGGCTTTTCTTCGCTTTGCGTCACTTTGTCGACGATTTCTTGACGGCTGATCGCCATGGCAAAAGCTTTGCGGATTTTCGCGTTGTCGAACGGCTTCGCGGTTACGTTGAACTGATAGTAGTACACGCTGCCGATCGGTTTCAGGTTCAGCTCGTTTTGCAGTTGTTTTTTCACGGCAGGCATTTGGTCGGTAGGAATTTCGCCGTTCGGCATGCCCGCGTAATCCAACTGGCCGCTTCTGTAGCTGGAAAGCTCGGTCGCGCCGCTGTTGGAAAGGGACATCGTGATTTTGTTCAGCTTAATGTCCTTGTTGTCCCAGTAGTTCGCGTTTTTCGATACTTCGATTTTTTGCCCGGTTGTCCAAGTCGTGAGCGTGAAAGGACCGTTCGAGATCATCGTTTTTGGATCCGCGGCCCATTTCGGGTTATCCTTCACCGATTGGTGAACCGGATAGAACGTGTAAAACGAAGTCAGGCCCAGGAAATAAGGCGTAGGGTTTTTCAGCGTGACTTCCAGCGTATGGTCGTCGGTCGCTTTGACGCCTACCTGGCTGAAATCGGTCATTTTTTTGTTGTTGTACTCTTCGGCACCTTTAATGTAATACAGCTGATATGCGTAAGGCGGAGCTGGAGTCGTGTTCGGATCGAGCACGCGCTGCCAAGCAAAGACGAAGTCCTTCGCCGTTACCGGGTCGCCATTGCTCCATTTCGCATCTTTGCGGAGGTGGAAAACATACTTCAGTCCATCGGAAGAAATATCCCATTTTTCGGCTACGCCAGGGACTGGTTTGCTGTTTTCATCCAAGCGGACCAGGCCTTCGTACATCATGTTGAGCACGGTATGAGCCTGGGAATCTTGCGCTTGCGCCGGATCGAACGTCGGCGGTTCTGCGCTGAGGTTCATGTGGAGTATTTGATCTTTGGCAGCGGAGGCGTTTTCCTTGGAGCCGCCGCCGGCATTCTTCGAGCCGCAGCCCGCAAGAACGGTTCCCACAACAAGGAGCATCGTTAGTAGGGTTAATAGTGTTTTCCTTCTCATGATGTAGTCCCCCTAAGGTTATTAAGTGTATGGTAAATGATTATACAACCAGTGTTCAAAAAAATCTATACCCAACACCAAAGTTAACACCTTGAATATCTAAGCATGATGCCGTTGTGGTCATTTTTATTTCTGCATATTTTCTAAGACATTGTTATGAATATGTATTTAACGATCCCAATAATTGTAAATAAAAGATAACTGAAGCTCATGATGACAAAAGACATCCGCCAGATCAGCTTTGCCATTTTTTGGACGTCGACCCGGCCTTTGAGGCGGTTCTGCGCGCTGCCCACAAGGCCGACGCCAATCAGCAAAAGCAGCAAAATGAGATAAAAACCGAAGCTGGAATTAAAAGTCAAATTAAAGAGCGCCGAAACCGAGATGATCAGGAACAGGGTCGTGACATCCATGGCCACTTTCAGGGAAGCTTTTTTGTTATGTTTCCACCGGTAGTGGGTAAAGTATACGAGCAAAAAAGGAAAAAACGGGAGAATGCTCAAAAAGATAAACGAATTTTTCAGGAAATCCAAATGAATCACTCCTCTCGAATCGACAGCCCTTTCACCAAACCGACCATAAGCTCATGAAGCGGAGCCCGCACGCCGGCCTGGTTCGCCAAACCGATCACCGCCCCGTTGATCCAGTCGATTTCGGTTTCCGCCCCGTTTCTGACATCCTTCAGCATCGACGAGATATTGCCGGCCGTGGCCCTGCAAACCTCCAGAATCTGGTCCCAAATGTCTTCTTCCCAAGCGATTCCGGATGCATCGTAAACGGCGAGCGCCTCTTGAAGCAGCATGCTCATCGTCCGCAATCGTTCGGATGAAGCGAGCAGTTCCCCGTTCGGAACATTCCACAGCGCGGTAAGCGGATTGATGACCGAATTGACCAACAGTTTACGGTAAATTCTTCTATCGATGTCATTCGCTAAAACTGCCGAAAATCCTGCTTTTTGCAGCATTTGGACCAATTCTTCGGGACGTTCCTCCATATGGCGCGCGTGCTCCCGTCCGGCCGGTCCGAGCCATGTCGTTCCCGCTCCTGCATGCACCACTTCGCAGGCGTCCGCCCGCTTGGCGCCCTCCGTCGTCACCGCCGCATACAGCGGCCAGCCGGGAAGCAGCTTTTCCAGCTTTTCCATATGCCCGTATCCGTTTTGGAAACAAACCACGCCCGGCGGATGATCCGTCGCCCGTTTCCCCGACGCCAGCCTGCCGGCCGACATCCGGCACGCTTCTTCGGTGTCTTTTTGTTTGGTCATAAGCAAAATCCAGCGTCCCGGCCTTGCGGTCCACGCCTCGGCAAACCCTTCCAACGGGCCCGCGAAAAAAGAGCCGGCTTTCGCTTGACTCTCGGTCCCTCCGTCCGCATCCCGAATCGTGATGCCCCGGGAAGCAAGCTTGGCCGCTTGCTCCGGCGTCCGGCACCATAACCGCACGTCGGCGCCTGCCGCCGCAAGTTTTCCGCCGTATAAAAGGCCGAGGGAGCCGCCCCCGATCAAATCGATCATCATCGTTTACCCCACCTGCTCGTCCTGTTTGTGTGTGTGCAGGGAACATGCCGTTCCTGCTACCGTCATTATATCCCATGGCCGCTCCCCGAAACGAGAAAAAAGTCTGATGCTTCTTCAGCACAGACTTCTTCGGTCTCCCCTTGCCGCGAAAATACCCGTTCGGCGCTGTTTTGACCCCAGCGGTTCCGGACGGGTGCTTCGGGTGACGGCTTGATGATGTTAACGCCTATTCAATCCGTTCAAGATTGCCGTTTGCGTCCATTTTAAAGCGTGTTTTCAGCTCTTCCTCTTCCTCGGTCAAGAAAGCAAGCCGACGCGCCCGGTCCATGATTTGGATCAGCGCCTTGTAATCGTCATTGACAACCCGGTAGTCCGTCTGCACCTCGTTCACTTCCTTGCTCAGCTGCTCGTTGATTCTTCTCAAATGGGCGATTTCTTCTTCTTTTTCGCGAAGCTCCTTCTCGAGCATTTTCAGCTGGCGGCCGTTCTCCTGCAAATTCCCCTTCCATTGGCGCAAAAAGCGGATGACGGCATCAATCGACAGCGACTCCTCGCTTGCGCCTTCCACTTTGTAATAACCGGTTTCTGCTTCGAGTCCCAGGCCCGCAACCTGAAGCCCGGTATTGGCGGGTTGTTTTTTGTAATAGCTTCGTTTTTGCCGCTGCGATTTCGCCAGGCTGATGGCTTCCTCGTACTTTTTGCGGACGCAGCTGTTCCAGCGGAATCCGCAAGCGGCGGGAGTTCTGCCGATTTTTTCGCCGACCTCTTCAAATGCGGCCAGCTGCGTGCTCCCCTCGCGGATATGCCTTAAGGTCACCTCCGCCAAAATAAGATCGTCTTCGGCACTCCACGCATCTTGTCTTACTGCTGTCATGCAACAAAACCCTCCTAACAACATCCTAAAATAACCGTCCTCAAACCCCTTGGTTTCCGTATGGTTTGATGAGGTATTACAGCTGCTTATTTCCATTTCTATGCTTCTCATAGAGTTCATAGAATCTATTTGATACTAAATTGTATTGCCAAATTTTAAGGGGCTCATACTCCTTCTGCCGGAAATTCGACTCTGCTTGCCGCTCCTTGAATACTTTCCATATCAATGATCACAATAAGGATGACGGAAGGAAAAAAGTTCACAATTGTTCATGACTTTTCGTTTACACCCTTTTGGGATAACGTTATAATGATGTGTAGTAAAGCTACGACCGTACATAAGAGAGGGGGATACCTGCATGGCACGCATGTTTCGAGTACTTGGCTTCTTTACGCTCGCGATCGGTTTGATGGCATATGCCGGAGACATGGTGGAGATGGCGCTGCTCTTTTTCGTGCAAACTGCCTTTTTCATGATTTTGGGTTATCTGAAATTTACGGAAAAAACCTATATTTACCTCTTCTGGGCCTACATGATCGTGACATTCACCGGTTTCAGCTACTGGACAGTCTTCAAAATGGGTCTGCCGCTGTAATTCGGTTCCCGATCAATCGGTATGAAGAATGACCAAAAAGAGACGATCCGACACCGTTGCCGGACCGTCTTTTTTCTTTGCTTCCCGTCCTTTTGCACTCGGGCCGCCAAGGCGCAACTTTCATTTTTGATCCGGTCGAAGCCTCGATCGGGATTATGAAATGGACTGCCCATGCATATAGTTGACAATGGGACTGGCAATCACGTTGTTTTAGGTCTTGCCTGGAGGGGGGAAAATCTGTGAAGGGCATCTTGAGGCAAAAACGGCTGTTGGTTCTGATCGTGCCGATTTTGCTCCTCTCCCTGCTGCATCCGCAGCGGACGCTACTAGCTGACCCCGGAATTCCGGAGGATGCGGAGCAGCAGCAATTGCTGCAAAAAGGGCTTTCGATCGTGGAAATCGACCATGAAATCGAGCGGATCGCAAGCCGGCAGGGAAAAACGCAAAAAGAAATCGACGAGCTTCAAATCCAGCTCGAAGAGAAAGAAAAACAAATCGAAAGCCGTCAAGAACGGGCGGGCGCCGTCGTCAGGGCTTATTATATGGGCGAAAGGGACAATCTGCTCGCCATGTTTTTGTCGGCCCAAAGCATCGGCGAACTTCTCGAAATATACGACTTTTACGACATGATCATGGATCAGGACAAAACGGTGCTGGACGCCTATCGGTCCGAATACGCCGGCATTCAGGAAACGAAGCGGCGGCTTGAGGATTCCTATCGCCAGCTGGAGCAAATCAAAAACAATCTCATACGCCAGAAAGAACGCGTGCTTGCGCTCCAAAAGGAGCTTGACGGCGATCTGGCCGACAGCAGCGATCCGGAAGCGATGAAAAAAATGATTTCGGAGTTTACGGCCTATTGGGAAAACATCGGGATTTACGAGGTGAAGCGTTACTTCTCGGCGCTTGCGTCGGCCATGAACGATTTGCCCGAATTTATCCAGAGCAAAAAAGGCGCCATTCGGACGAACGGCACCACGTATACGATCGAAGTCCAGGAAAAAGACCTGAACGAATTTCTGGTCAGCAAAAACGAGCTTTTCAAAAATTTCGCTTTCCGTTTCCGGGACGGCAAAGTGGTGGCGGAAGGAAAAAGCGGCACGTTGACCCTGCAGGTCGAAGGGCATTACAGCATCGAAAACGAACCCGAAAACTCGATCCTGTTCCATGTCGACAAGCTCGTGTTCAACGGACTGGAGCTGCCCGACACGACCTGCCGCCAGCTCGAAAGCGAATTCGACCTCGGCTTTTATCCGCAGCAAATCGTATCGTTCGTCAAAGCGACGGAAGTCAGCAGTACGGATCAGGTTCTGCATGTGACCTTAAAGCTGTCCATGTAGATTGCCTCGGAGACATCATTCCGAAGCTTTTTCATTCGGGCGTCCGCCCATGGCCTCCCTGTACTGCACGTCGGTGCTTTTGCCGGAAAGGAAAAGCTTCGCGGCAGCCGCAAAATCGTTCCATTTCGACTGCAGCGAACGGTCCAAAGCCCCGCCTTCGCTTGGCTGCAGCAGACGGTCGAGCGAAAGCGGCGGTGTGGCCGGCGGGAAACCGTCCTGCGCATACACTTTTTTACGGACCGGCAAATATCCCGTGGAATCCGTCCACAGGTTCAGGGACGTATCCGACGTCATATAGGCGATCCAGCCGGCGGCTTTGCCGGGATCCTCGATCTGCGAGGATACGGCGAAGGACCGCCCGCGCAGCAAAAACGGATTGGCCGCGTACAGCCGCTCCGGCACCCGGAACCCCATACGATCCACGTTCGCCTGGGAGGCAGCAGAGTAAGGTACGGACATCAAGGCAAGTCCCCCTTCGCTGAGGCTCGACCAGGCTTTTGGCATGTCGCCGCTTGGGATGAACCGGATGGAGGGCCGGAGTTTCATGATGGCTTCCATCGCTTCGTCCGAAGGATTGACCGGATTCTCCGTCCCGAAAGCCCCCATGAAAGCCGCAAAAGCATACGCGTCCCCCGAAGGAAGGGCGATCGTTTGTTTATCCTTGCGGCTTTCCAGCTTGGCGGCAAATTCCTTCCATTCCTTGTCTCCCGGCAAGGCGTCGCCGCTTCCCGGCAAAGCAGCTTGCCTCCGCCAAACCAGCACGTAAGGGTCCATGTCCAGCGGCACGCCCCACTGATAACCGTTCCATTCAAGCATTTGGGAAACCGGGCTGATGACGTCGCTCCCCGTCGTGCTGCTCTGATAGGATTCTGCAGGCAATATGTAACCGCCGAGCGCCAGCGGATGGATCCACGGACTGTTGACCAGCATGATATCCGGCCCTTCGCCGACCTTCAGCGCTGCCGTCAGCTGTCGGTAGGCGTCGGCATCCGGCATGTTTTTCAGTTCGACCTGTATTCCGGTTTCGCTGACGAAAGCCTTGTTCAAATCGAGCAATGTATTGAAATCGGATTCATTGACATGGGTGACGACCCGGATCGGCTTGGGGTCCGTATCCTCCGGCGAGGCAGGCTGCGGATTCCAGACGCTCGTTTTTCTCTCTTCGCCGCGGCTGCTGTCGGACGTCAAATTTTGGCCCTGCGACAAGCTCGTCAATGACAGCAGCAGGATGGCAAACAAAAACCAGTAATTTTTCCGCTTCAAATCAGCCCCGCCTCCTCGGAGAATTGCTTCATCCACCACTCATAGTTTATCAAAAAGGTAGGGCGCTTGTCCTACTTTTTGTTGGAAATGATTGACTCTTCCCGTTCAACATGATCAAAAGCCCTGGATCCTATGCTCCATGACGGGCAGATGATCCAGGACTTTATGCCGCTTTGCATTCCTCTACAGCAAATCCGCCGCCAATTGGGCCAGTTTGGAGCGTTCCCCTTTTTCGAGCGTAATATGACCGCTGATGTTTTCGGCTTTGAACTTTTCGACGATATAAGTCAGGCCGTTGCTGGATGCGTCCAGATACGGGTGGTCGATCTGTTCGGGATCGCCCATCAGGATGATTTTGCTTCCTTCCCCGACCCGGGATACGATCGTTTTGACTTCATGCCGGGACAAATTTTGCGCTTCGTCCACGATGATAAACTGCCCCGGGATGGACCGGCCGCGGATGTAGGTCAACGCCTCGACTTGGATGCTGCCGAGCCCCATCAGGATTTTGTCGATGTCGCCCGATTTTTTCGTATCGAACAAAAACTCCAGGTTGTCGTAAATCGGCTGCATCCATGGACGCAGCTTCTCGTCCTTTTCCCCGGGGAGATATCCGATATCCTTGCCCATCGGCACGACGGGCCTGGCGATCAGCAGTTTTTTGTACTTGTGCTCGTCTTCCACTTTCATCAGCCCCGCCGCCAGCGCCAGCAGCGTCTTCCCCGTGCCCGCCTTACCCGTGATGGTGACGAGCGGAATGTCGTCGTTCAGCAGCAGCTCCAGGGCCATGCGCTGCTGGGCGTTTCGGGCGCATATGCCCCATACAGGGTCGTTGCTCAAATACAGCGGCTCCAGCCGGGTGCCCTCGGCATTCACCTTTAACAACGCCGATTTCGTGCTGCCCATTTCATCCTTGAGAATGACGAATTCATGCGGATGAAGCGGATAGGAAAGCTGGAGCGGCTTGACCGGCAAAAAGCGGTACGAATAAAATTCGTCGATCACCGACGGATGCACCTTCAGCTTGAGGTTGCCTGCGTAAAGATCGTCCGGTCCCGCCGTCCGGTCCGACAAATAATCCTGCGTATTGAGGCCCAGCACGTCGGCTTTAATCCGGACCAGCACGTCCTTGCTGACGAGCACGACTTCGGAGGGATCCTCTTTTTCGCCCTCTTCCATATGATAATTCAAGGCCACGGCGAGTATGCGGTTGTCGTTGGTAATTTCCCCGAACATCTCCTGCACCTTGAGAAAACTTCGATGATTCAGTTCCACCTTCAGGCGGCCGCCGTTGTATAATTCAACCCCGCTGTGCAGATGCCCGACTTCCCGCAGCTGATCGAGCAGGCGCGACACGGTGCGCGCATTGCGGCCGATTTCGTCCGCATTGCGTTTTTTGGAATCGATCTCTTCCAGCACCACCGCGGGAATGACGACTTCATGCTCGTCGAAAGCATAAATCGCTTTGGGGTCGTGAAGCAGCACATTGGTATCGAGCACAAAAATTTTTCTCATACTTTCTCCCTCCACCAAACTCATAATGAACACATAAATTATTCCGTCATGGACATCCTAAGTTACAATTCGCCATTAGAATCTATGACCTGGAAAGGACGATCACATATGAGAATGCTTCTGCTTGTCGTGCTGGCATTGGCTGTCATTAGCGGCTGTAACAACGCTCAGAACAAAAACGCATCACCCTCTCCTCAAAATAAACAAGGTCCGGCGGCCACCTCTGCCAACGATAACCGGGTTAGGCTGCAATCAACCGACAATGCCGCCGATCATACGACAGACCATGCAGCGGATTTGTCGATCAAAAACCATCTGGAAGCTTTGGCCGAACGCGTGGCCGGCGTCAAAAAGGCGCATGCGGTCGTGTTCGGCAACACGGCGGTCGTCGGCATCGACGTGGACGGCAACCTTACCCGCTCCCGCGTAGGAAACATCAAATATTCGGTTGCCGAAGCGCTCCGCAAGGATCCTCGCGGGAAAAACGCGCTCGTGACCGCCGACATGGATTTGTCGCACAGAATCGCCGAGATCGGCGAGCATATCCGGAAAGGCGAACCCGTCTCCGGCTTCGCTTCCGAGCTGGCCGACATCGTCGGA
>Ga0180220_1001586_pt1 | contig 16420 bp, 12 predicted proteins | sample eDN5th37CBELigBY_FD_151335 | JGI IMG/M metagenome (GOLD analysis project Ga0180220, IMG submission 151335) | Enriched backyard soil microbial communities from Emeryville, California, USA - eDNA 5th pass 37_C BE-Lig BY (version 2) (version 2) | ecosystem: Environmental > Terrestrial > Soil >...
GGTCACGAGGACGAGCGTCGTCATCGATTCCTCGTTCAGCTCCTCGAGGAGCGACACGACCATCGCACCACTCTCGGCGTCGAGATTGCCGGTGGGTTCGTCGGCGAAGAGGATCCGCGGCTCACCGGCGAACGCACGGGCGAGCGCGACGCGCTGCTGCTCGCCGCCGGATAGCTGCGTCGGATAGTGGTGCATCCGGTCGCCCAGCCCGACCCTGGCGAGGAGAGCGGCGGCGCGCTTTGCGATCGGCTCGCCGTTCGCCGTATGCGTGGCACCGCGAAGCTCCATCGGGACCAGCACGTTCTCGAGAGCCGTGAGCGTGGGTATGAGCTGGAAACTCTGGAAGACGAAACCGATGCGGTCCGCCCGAAACCTCGCCCGGCCGTCCTCGGTAAGAGCGGAGAGGTCCTGGCCGTCCACGACGACGCTCCCCGTGCTCGGCCGGTCGAGCCCGGCGAGCAGGCCGAGGAGCGTCGTCTTTCCGCTCCCGGATGGACCCACGATCGCGACGAAGCCGCGCGCCTCGATCGTCAGGTCGATCTCGTGCAGTACCGTGAGCGGGCGACCGCCGCTGAGGTACGTCTTTCCCAGCTTCCGGGCAACGATAATGTCCTGGCTCATCTCCACCGAACTGCCTGGCAGGGTTCTCGTGTCGACGCACCGATGCCGCCGGGTGCGGACGTCCGGCCTGTGGCTCCTCCCCGCCATTCTGCTGGCGTGCGACGCCGCGCCGGAGCGCGTGCCCCCGAACGGCGACGCGTCATCCGAACCAGCGGGCGCGAACGTGGCGGAGCGAACCGAGGATGAACGGGCGCCTGTCGTCTTTCTCGGGACGAGTCTCACCGCCGGTCTCGGCGTCGATCCGGCGCAGGCTTATCCGGCGCTCATCCAGGAGAAGATCGACTCGGCAGGACTCCCGTTTCGCGTCGTCAACGCCGGGGTGAGCGGCGAGACGTCCGCGGGCGGACTCCGGCGCATCGCGTGGCTCGCCGAGCAGCCGATCGATGTGCTGGTGCTCGAGCTGGGCGCGAACGACGGCCTGCGCGGACACGACCCCGAGTCCACGCGCGCGAACCTCCAGGCCATCATCGACACGGTCCGCGCACACCACCCGGACGCCGCCGTGGTTATCGCCGGCATGGAGGCACCACCGAACCTGGGCGATGCGTTCACCTCCCGCTTTCGCGCGCTCTTCCCGGCCCTTGCCAGGGCGAACGGCGCTGCGCTGATCCCGTTCCTCCTCGACGGCGTCGCGGCGGTTCCGGAGCTGAATCAGAGCGACGGGATCCATCCGTCGCCGGCTGGCCATCGCGTTGTGGCGGAAACCGTATGGCGCGCGCTCGAGCCGCTGCTCCTCGCCCGCGCCTCCCCGGCTCAGGACTGACCGCCGCCGGCGATCCGGGTCGGAAGCTCGGCGGCGGATTGCTGCACGACATCCTGCACAACGGGCGGCGGCGAGACGGTATCGCGCGTCGCGCCGCCCAGCACGATGGCAAGCCATCTGAAGTCGCGGGTGTGCTCCAGCATGATCTTCACGATCACGGTCAGCGGCACCGCCAGGAGCATCCCCGCCGGGCCGAGGACCCAGCCCCAGAAGATGAGGGAAAGCACGACGACGAGCGGCGACAGCCCCAGCTTGCGGCCCATCAGGTTGGGCTCGAGCACGTTGCCGAGGGCGAAGTTGACCGCGATGTAGCCGAAGGTGACGGCACTCGCGTGCGGCAGCCCGAGCTGCACGAGCGCCACCAGGACCGGCGGGATCGCCGCGACGATCGACCCGATATTCGGGACGAAGTTGAGGAGGAACGCGATCAGCCCCCAAAGGAGCGGATACTCGATCCCGAGAACCCACGTCCAGATCCCCAGCAACACGCCGGTCGCGAGACTGATCAGCGTCTTGATCCCCAGGTAGCGCTGGACCTCGCTCGTGATCGTGCTCCAGCGACCGAGCCCGGATGAAGGTCCGAACGCGCGTCTGACCTTCTCGGGGAAGGTCGAGGCCTCGAGCAGCGCGAAGATCAGGATGATGAGGATCAGGAACGCGTTGGTGAGCAGCGACGCAACGTGGCCGAGCGCCCCGCCGAGCACGTTCGTGATCGAGCTGGTGTTGATGAGGTCAGTGATCGTGAAGTACGCCGCGTCCACGCCGTGCTGCTCGAGAAACGCTTCCATCCGCCGGAACATCGATTCGAGCAGATTCGCGTACCGCGGCACGTCCGTGATGATGCTCTCGAGCGAACGGCTCACCACCATGACGACGAAGGCGAAGATCATCCCGTTGACGAGCACGGTCGCGAGCACGGCGAGCGGGAGCGGGACGCGCCATCGGCGGAGCCAGTTGAGCAGCGGGAGGTTGAGCATCGCGAGGAACAGCGCGATGAGGAATGGCACGAATATGGCCGAGGCCGCGCGCAGCCCGAAAACGACTACGACGAGCGCTGCCGCGACCAGGAGGAATCGCGCGCCGGGATGCCTTTCGATCTCAACTCGCATAATCAGGAGGCCGCCTTAGGACCCGCGCCAGCCGCATGGCAAAGTGCCCCGTGGCGCCGCCGCTCACAACGGTGGTCACCGTCGGAAGGGCCCCGGGTTGTACACCGAAACTCCGGTAAAGCTTCCACGTTCCGGTCCGGTCGGGCAATCGCGCGTGAATCACGCTTCCACTACCGGGGCTCGCGAAAACGCCAATCGGGCGATGCGGCGGCCGTCCATTTCGAGTACGCGCAGGCGGCCGCCCTCGAACTCGACCTCGTCGCCAACCCGGGCTACCCGTCCCAGCCGCCCGAAGACGTACCCGCCGATCGTGTCGTAGAGGTCTTCCGGCAGATCCAGATCGTAGCGGTCGTTGACCTCGCGCAGCGGCACGCCGCCGGCAATGTGGACCTCGCCTTCGAGCTGTTCCTCGAATGGCAGCGGCTCCGCCTCGTGCTCGTCCTGGATCTCGCCGACGATCTCCTCTATCAGGTCCTCCAGCGTGACCAGCCCGGCCGTCCCGCCGAATTCGTCCACGACGATCGCCATCTTGATCCGCTGCTTCCGCATTTCCGCGATCAGGTCCTCGACGGGCTTCGTCGGCGGGACGAACGTGGCGGGCCGGACGATCGGCCGGATCTCGCGCACGCCTTCGCGGTGGGCGCGCCAGAGATCGCGGGCGAGGAGAACGCCCACCATGTCGTCGATGCTCCGGTCGTACACGGGGAGGCGGAGGTGCCCCTCGTCCAGCATCACGTTCATGGCGAAGTCGACGCTGGCATCGATGGGCACGGCAACGATGCTCGTGCGTGGCGTCATTACGTCGCGCGCCGTCACCCGGTCGAGGTTCATGACGTTGGTGACGACCTCCCATTCGGCTTCATCGATCGTCCCCTCCCGGCGGCCGATCTCCGCCAGGATCTCCAGCTCACTGCGGCTGACCGTGGGTCCGCGCTCGCGCGGGGCGAGGAACCGGCTGAAAAGGGAGAGCGGCACGATGATCGGCTTCATGACCAGCGTCAACGCCCGGAGCAGGTACGCGGTCGGCCTGGCGAGTGTCTGCCAGTACGTGGCGCCGAGCGTCTTGGGGATGATCTCCGAGAATACCAGGATCACGAAGGTCAGGACGGCCGAGAATACGGCGATCCACTCGCTTCCGAACACCTGGAGCGCCAGCGCGCCGCCGATCGCAGCACCGATGGTGTGCGACATGGTATTGAGCGTGAGGATGGCCGTGATGGGCTCGTCGATCTTCTCACGCAGGCGAGTGAGGATCGCGCCGGCCGGTTCCCCGCGCTCGTCCAGCAGCGCGACGAATGAATGGGTGACCGAAAGCAGCACCGCTTCCAGCACCGAGCACAGAAACGAAACGCCGACGAGGACGCTCAGAACGAGCACCAGTGTGGCCATGCCCGAATGTACGACCTGCCGCCACCCAACGCCAAGCGTCGTGAAGTGCACAGGTCGATTCTCCGGCCTGCGCAGCAGGATCCGGAAACCCCGGGGCCACTCAGGTGTAGTCCGCGTAACCCGGGTAGCAGTAACACTGGCCAGTCACGCCGTCAGGCCGTACATTGGAGCGACCCTAAGTCGCAAACGAATCGCGCATTCAGCGAGGCTGCGGAGGCGGCGAAAGCGCCGGAACGGCAACGAACCCAGAGCAGTCGTCCAGTCTGTTGGCGGAGGATGGTTCGGCCGTCATGGGATTCGCGCATCGCCGGTCGGTAACGGAAAACTGCGCCGTCGCGCCCGCCCCATCGGCAACACGGTTGGAGAGAACACCATGATCACATTCGACAGGTTCGCGCGCATGAACGTTCGCCACGCGCTGCTGGGTGGCGTACTCGCGGTCCTGCTGACAGGCGTCGACGGGAGCTCGCCTCTCGCGGCCCAGGCCCCGCGGCACAACGCGCACTCGGAGCGCGCAGAGCAGCGCCTCATTATCGCGCGGGCGCAGCAGGGCGAGGCCGCGACCCGAATCTACTTCGAGGCGCTCCAGGGCGCGCTGCAGAGCATCCAGACCGAACCGGAGAACGCGAACGGCTGGTACATCGCCGGCCAGGTCTACCGGTCGCTCAACGATTACGTCGCGGCCGACTCCATGTTCGACCGCGCGCTGGCGCTGTACCCCGGCTTCGCCGAGGACATCGACTACGAGCGCGAGGTCGGCTGGGCCGAGGAGTACAATCGTGGGGCCGAGGCGTACAACGCGGGCGACATCGAGGCGGCGATCAGCCATTTCGAGAACGCCGGGATCATTTTCGACAAGTACGCCGACCACCTGATGATCCTCGGGTACCTGTACCTGACGGGCAGCCGCACAGAGGACGCGGCCAACGCATATCTGGACGCGGTCGCCATCTTCGAGCGCGGAATGCCGGAGGTCATCGCCCAGGACTCGGCCATGGCCGTGAAATGGGAGGAAGACCGCACGACGGCGTACCTGGAAGCCGGTCGCCTGCTGGAGTACCTGGATCGCGCCGAGGAGTCGGTGGAGCTGTACCAGCGGCTCATTGCGATCGACGACAGTATTATCGACGCAAAGGTCCGACTTGCGACGGCGCTGGGCGATCTCGGCCGGGCAGACGAAGCTGCGGCGATCCTGGAGTCGATCGGCGCGCAGGCCGGGCTGGATGAGGAGCAGCAATTCAACCTGGGCGTCGGATTCTACCAGGCGCAGAGATTCGATCTCGCCGCAGACGCATTCGCCGGAGCATTCACGACGAATCCCAGCTCGCGCGACGCGGTCTACAACCTCGCTCAGTCGCTCTTCATGCTCGGCCAGCAGCAGCTGCAGGCTCTGGGGAGCGCCGCCGCCGAGGAGGCTGAGGCACGAAGGGCGGAAGTCGTGGACACGTACCAGCGGCTGCTGGAAGCGGCCCAGAAGGCGCGTGATCTGGACCCGTTCAATCGCGACATGCTGTTCCTCCAGACCGCGGCGTACCAGGCGCTGGCGGCGCAGTCCTCGGACCAGGCCCAGATCAACGAGTACAATGAGGCGCTGATCTCGGTGATCGAGGACCACGATGCGATGCCTTTCGAGGTCACGGGCGTTGCGCTGAGCTCCGGCGCCGTCGGTCTCGTCGTGAGCGGTCGCGTCCAGAACCTGACCCAGGAGGCGGGCACGCAGGCACGGCTCCGGTTCCATCTGGTCGGCCAGGGCGGCACCGAAGTCGGGTCGGGGATCGCCACGGTCACGTTGCCGGCGCAGGGTGAGATGGCCGAGTTCTCGGTGGAAATAAACACCTCCGGCGAGGTGTACGGCTGGCGGTACGAGAGCGCGGAGTAAGATCCGGCGGTTCTCCGATGGGAGCGGCCCCGGGCCCCACGGCCCGGGGCCGCTCTGCTTCTGTCTTCACCCAACCGGTAACTGTGCGGCCGTGGCCGACCGCGGGTTGACGCGGCACCGTTGACGTGCTACTCTTGCGGGATGTAGCGGACTCGACGGCGAGCGCGTCGACCGGACTCGCTCCTGACCTACGGACTACATGCGATTCGAGCACGACGTCTTCACCTGCGCCTGTATGTGTTGCGCGTGTACCGGCCCCCTCGCGGGTGGCGCGGGTGAATTCATGTGCTGGCGTGAGTGATCCGCCGATTTCATACGAGTGCGCGTGAAAAACCCCGACCTGCCCGCGATGCAGGTCGGGGTTTCGTTTTCTGGAACTCTGATTGGAGGAGGCGACAACGTGGGAAGCAGCAACGGGTCGACGGTGGCCCGGGAAATCCACTGGCATGAAGGGCACGTGACCCGCGGCGAACGGGAACGGGCGCAGGGGCACCGCGGTGCGACTCTGTGGCTCACGGGTCTGTCGGGATCGGGCAAGAGCACGCTGGCCCGGGCGCTCGAAGTCGAGCTCTTCCGGCGGGGCTACCGCGTGTACGTCCTCGACGGTGACAACATCCGCCACGGACTCAACCGCGATCTCGGTTTCGGCCCTGAGGCCAGGACCGAGAACATCCGCCGGATCGGCGAGGTCGCAAAGCTGTTCACCGACTTCGGCGCCATCGTCATTACCGCATTCATATCGCCGTACCGCGCCGATCGCGACTCGGTGCGGGCTCTCATGGGCAAGGGCGATTTCATCGAGATCTTCGTCGACGCGCCGCTCGAGACATGCGAAGCCCGAGACCCGAAGGGCCTCTACAAGAAGGCTCGCCGCGGCGAGATCCCGGAGTTCACGGGAATTTCGGCGCCGTACGAGCCGCCGACCTCGCCGGAGCTCGTCGTGAACACGGCGAATCACACGCTCGAGGAGAGCGTGGCGCAGGTTCTGGCGTATCTGGAGAGCGAGGCGGGTGTTATCGGATCCGCGGGTGACCCATCAGGGTCCGGCATCATTCCTCCGTACGGCGGCGTTCTCGTAGATCGCGTGCTGCGCGGCGAGGGCGCGGCGCAGGCGCGCGCCCGGGCAGCGTCGCTGAAGAGCATTTCGGTCCCGAGCCACGTGCTCTCCGACCTCTATCTCATTGCTGTCGGCGCGCTGAGTCCGCTCGAGGGTTTCATGGGCAGCGCGGACTACGAAGCGGTGCTCACGCGTACAACGCTGGCGAACGGGCTGCCCTGGTCGGTGCCGATCACGCTCGCCGCGCATTCGTCCGATGTAGCGGACGTGAAGCCCGGCGACGAGGTGGCGCTCACCGCGCCTGACGGCCAGCTCGCCGGCATCCTCCACGTCCGGGAACGTTTTTCCTGGGATCCGGATCGCGAGGCGCAGGCGGTTTTCGGCACGACGGATCGCGCGCACCCCGGTGTCGCCCGTCTGTACGATGCCGGTGATATCCTCCTCGCTGGCCCCATCGACTATCTGTACGAAGGCGACATCAGCGGCTTCCCCGAGCTCAACCTGACTCCGGCCGAGGTCCGCGCCGAGATCGAGCGGCGGGGGTGGAAGACCGTGGTAGGATTCCAGACGCGCAATCCGGTTCACCGTGCGCACGAGTACCTGCAGAAGTGCGCGATGGAGACGGTCGACGGGCTGCTCCTGCACCCGCTGGTTGGGGACACGAAGTCGGATGACGTACCCGCGGACGTGCGTGTCGAGTGCTACAGGGTGCTGCTCGAGCGCTACTACCCGCAGGATCGCGTACTTCTCGCCGTGCTCCCGGCCGCCATGCGCTATGCGGGGCCGAAGGAGGCGATCCACCACGCGATCATGCGCCGGAACTACGGCTGCTCCCACTTCATCGTCGGGCGCGACCATGCCGGCGTGGGGAACTATTACGGCACCTATGACGCGCAGCTGATCTTCGACAAGCTGGACGGCGATGCGCTCGGCATCCAGCCGCTCAAGTTCGAGCACTCCTTCTACTGTCGCGCATGCGAGCAGATGGTCACGGCCAAAACGTGTCCACACGGGAAGGACCAGCACGTGTTCCTGAGCGGGACGCAGGTCCGGGCCTACCTGTCGGAAGGCCGCCGGCCACCGGCGGAGTTCACCCGCCCGGAAGTCGCTGACGTCCTGATGCGGGCGTACGCAACCGCGAGCAACACGTGACGGCATGAGTCCCAGGCCGTGCACCATCAGTCGTGCTGACGAAAGCGCCCAATCCGGGCGCCGTCGAACGTGAGCAGGAGGCAGGCATGACCGTACGTGAAGAAGCAGTCGAAACCGTGGTAGCCGTCGCGGATGACCCGTGGGACTCCGTCGAGCCGCCACCGCTCGACGCAAGCCCGAGGGCGACACTCCGCTGGGCGATCGAGACGTTCCCGCCGGATCGCATTGCGGTCCTGTCGGCGTTCGGTCTCGGCAGCGTAATGATCAACCACTGGCTCTGGGAGCTGGGCGCGCGTATCCCGACGTTTTTCATCGATACGCTCTACCATTTCCCCGAGACGCTCGAGCACGTGGATAACGTGCGTCGCCGGTACGACCTGGACCTGCGCGTCCTGCGCCCGGCGAGCAGTCGTGAGGAGTTCGAGGCGATCCATGGACCCCGGCTCTGGGAGCGGGATCTGGACCTGTTCCACCATCTGACGAAGGTGGAACCGCTGAAGGGCGCGCTGACCGGAGTGCGGGCGCTGATCACGGGCCGGCGCCGCGACCAGTCGCCGACGCGGGCGCACCTGACGCAGTACGAGCCCGGCCGGCCCAGCAAGATCAACCCGCTCGCGTTCTGGACGGGCCCGGACGTTTGGCAGTTCGTACGCGATAACGATATACCGTACAACCCGTTGCACGATCGGGGGTATACGAGCATCGGCGACGCACCCCTGACGAGTCCGGTACAGCCGGGTGAGCCGGAAAGGGCTGGCCGCTGGCGCGGTCTGGGCCGCCTCGAGTGCGGCATCCATAGTGTCCAGATTCCCTGACCCCAACTCACAAGGAGGAACACATGGCAGAGCACCCGACGGTCCCTGAAGTGCGTCCGATCGAGGAGCGTGGTTATGCCAATCCTGGCGTGCTCGTCTCGACGGACTGGGTCGCAGCACATCTGAACGACCCAAACGTACGCCTCATCGAGGCGAACGAGGACCTGTTGCTGTACGAGACCGGCCACATCCCCGGCGCGGTGAAGCTGGACTGGGTGGCCGATCTCAACGATCCCGTGACCCGTGACTACATCGACTCGGCGCGGTTGCAGGAGGTGCTCCGCAAGCGGGGCATCAACCAGAACACGACGATCGTGCTGTACGGCGACAAGAACAACTGGTGGGCGACGTACAGCTTCTGGGTCCTGCGGCTGTTCGGGCTGGAGAACCTGCGGATCATGGACGGCGGCCGGGCGCTGTGGGAGCAGGAAGGCCGTCCGCTCGTGACGGATGTTCCGACGTATCCCGAGGGCGACATCGTGGTCGGCGAGCGCAATGACGCCGCGATCCGGGCGTTCCGCGATGACGTGCTGGCGCACGTGCAGAAGAATGGCCGGCTGGTGGATGTGCGCTCCCCGGAGGAGTACCGCGGCGAGCGGCTGCACATGCCCGACTACCCGAACGAGGGTGCGCTGCGCGGCGGTCACATCCCCGGCGCCCGCAACGTGCCGTGGGCGCGCGCGGTCGATCCGGCGACGCACACCTTCAAGCCGGCTGAGGAGCTGCGCGCCATCTACGTCCAGGAGCAGGGGCTGAACCCCGACGACGAGATCGTGTCGTACTGCCGCATCGGGGAGCGCAGCAGCCACACGTGGTTCGTGCTGACGTACCTGCTGGGCTTTGGCAACGTCCGCAACTACGACGGCTCCTGGACGGAATGGGGTAACTCGGTCCGCGCGCCAATCGAGAAGTAACGCTGCGCATGGGAACCGTCTATCTGGTGGGTGCGGGGCCGGGTGACCCCGGTCTCCTCACCCGCCGGGCGGCCCGGCTCCTCCGCCGGGCCGACATCGTAGTACACGATGCGTTGCTCCATCCACGTCTTCTCGACCTGGCTCCGCCTTCCGCGGAGCGGGTGGACGTGGGGAAGCGGCGTGGCCACGGATCCGTGTCGCAGGAGCGGATCAACGAGATCCTGATCGAAGCAGCCTCCCGCGCCGCCGTCGTCGTTCGATTGAAGGGCGGCGATCCGTTCGTGTTCGGCCGCGGCGGTGAAGAAGCGCTGGCGCTGGCCCGGGCAGGAGTCCGGTTCGAAATCGTGCCAGGCGTCACCGCGGCCGTGGCTGTCGCGGCGTATGCCGGCGTCCCGCTGACGCACCGCGGTCTGGCTTCGGCGGCCACGCTGATGACTGGCCACGACGCCCTGCGCTTCACCGACCCGGACGACCTGCGCGACGGGAATCATACCCTCGCGATCTACATGGGGATGAAGGAGCTCGGCACGATCGCCCAGCGTCTGATCGCGAGCGGGCGGGCCCCTGACACCCCGACGGCAGTGATCGAGTGGGGCACCTACGCGCGCCAGCGAACGGTCGTCTCGCCGCTGGCGGCGGTCGCGGATGCAGTGTCGGATGCGGGCCTCGGATCGCCGGCGCTCGTCGTGGTCGGCGATGTAGTCAGGCTGCGGGAGCACCTGGACTGGTTCGAGGCGCGACCGCTCTTCGGGCGACGTGTGCTCGTGCCCCGCTCGCGGCCGCAGCCGTCCCGCCTCGCCGCTCGCCTCCGGGTTCTGGGGGCCGAAGTGATCGAGTTCCCGGCCGCCGTGTCGCTCCCGGCGAGGGACCCGGGTCCGTTGCGCGAAGCAGCCGCCCGGCTGAGTGAATACGATGGGCTGCTGTTCACTTCCGCAATTGCTGTCAGGCGCTTCTGGAAGGAGCTGGTGGAGGCGGGCCTGGACGCGCGCGCGCTTCGCGGACCCCGCATCGTGGCGTGCGGCACGGCGACGACGACCGCGCTGCACCGCTTCGGGATCCACCCCGACGTTGCACTCTCGACGTATGACGCCGAAAGGGTGGTGGCTGCGTTCGAGGCTCGTGTGGGCGGCGCGTTGCCTGGCACGATACTCTTTCCCAGCGAAAGCGGCGTCATTTCCGGCATCGCGGACCGCCTCCGGGCTCACGGCCACCGCGTCGACGCTGTCGAGGCGTTTCGCGTCCATTTCGAGACGGACGGCGCATCGGGCGTTCGGGAACGGCTGGATTCGGGCGACGTCGATTACGTGGCCTTTGCGTCGTCGGGCACGGTCGAGGTGTTTTCCGACGTGCTGGGTGCGTCAGCGGGGGCCGCGGCGGTCGCGGCAATCGGGCCCGATACGGCGGACACCGCACGCCGTCGCGGCTTTTCCGTGGAGGTCGTGCCGGAGGAGCATACGCTCGATGGGCTGGCTCAGGCGCTGCTCCGTCACGCCGCCGCGCTGGACAATCGGCGCGTTTTCGAAGCCGGAGGCAGCGGCCTGTCTCCGTTCCCCGGGCAGAGCGTCGACGCGGGATTCGTTGACGCCGTGTCGTCGGACGCGGACGAAGTCGATCGGCGCAGCGCCATCGCCACGGTCGGCGACACACCCTGAAGACACCACGCCGGTACCGACCTGGTGCCACCGGCGACTTTTCACCCCCGGGATAGCATCATGGAAGCGCCCCGCCCGACACAGGCGTTGCTCCTCGTCGGTCACGGATCGAGTTTCGGCACCGACGCAGGCGCACCGGTCCGCGCGCATGCGGAACGGATCCGTGGGTGGCGCGTCTTCGACGAAGTCGCCACCGCGTTCGTGAAGGAAGCGCCGTTCCTGGATGGCGCGGTCGGACGCCTCGCCAGTGAAGACGTGTACATCGTCCCCGTCTTCCTGGCCGAGGGTTACTACACCCGCGGTGTCGTGCCGCGGGAGCTGGGATTGAAGAGCTCGGATGGAGCGATCCCGTCGTGGCCGGGGGATCGACGGGTGCGCTACACCGCAGCGGTCGGCAGTCACCCCGCCATGATCCGGACCATCGAGAGGAGAGCACGTCGGGCGCTGGGAGAGACCGGGCCCGGCGACGACGCCGCGCTCGTGGTGATCGGCCACGGCACCGAGAAACACCCTGGTTCCGCCGGGACCGTGCTCGACCTGACTGCGCGACTCCGGCGGCGCTCCGGCTTTGCCGGGGTCACGTGCGGGTTCCTGGACCAGGAACCGCGGATCGACGCCGTCGTGGCAACGGTGTCGGCGAGGCGCGTCGTCCTGGTCCCGTACTTCCTTGCCGATGGCATGCACACGCGGGAGACGATACCGGAGATCCTCCGGCTCGACGGCGCGCGCACCGTCCGGGATGGCCAGGAGCTCTGGTACACGCCCCCGGTCGGCACGTTGCCGGAGATCGCGCGCCTGATCGTGGACCTTGCGCGGCGTGCGGGCGCAAGGGTCCCCACGAAGCGTCCCGCCCGGGATCGCTCGCCGACCCGTGGAACGGGCGCTACTCCCGAATAGCCTCGCCAGCCGAGGGCCGCGGCTCTCCACCAGGGCGTAATGGCGGCCCTCGGCCAGAGCCGCGTCACTCGTTCCTTCTTCTACTCGACCCGCTCCACGACGATCGAGCAGTTCGCAACGAGCGCCGCGATGGCGCCGATCGCCGCCCACACCGGGAGCAGGATCGCGCCCACCACGCCCACTGTGAGCGGGATCTCGACGAGGGTCCGGCCTTCCTCGTTCTTGATGATCACGCGGCGAACGTTTCCCTCGTGGATCACTTCCTTGATCTTGGAGACGACCTTGTCTCCGCTGACCTTGTATTCCTCGAAGCGCGAGCGACGCTTGCCGGTACCGGCCTCGGACGCGTCGTTCGTTCCCTGCTGCTGCGATTCCTCGTGTTCGGACATGGATTCCTCTCCGCTCCGCGTTGACTGGATTGAATGCCGCGCGCCGGCACGGGCGTCGCACGGCCACTGACCCTACGCCAGACCCGTGCGCGCGGTTTCGGGCCCGGCATGTCGCTTGCCTTCCCGTGATCCCCGCATGCGCATCCACCGACCGCGCACGAGAACCCGGACCGAACGCCGTAGCGTGACTCGAACGGGAAGGAACGGTGCGGCGTCGACCTCGCTGAGCTCACTCCTGTCGGCGTGTACGCCTGTGTCACGCGGGAGCGCTCCGGGCGCGGACCCGAACGTCACAGGCGTATCGGCGGATTCCCGGACTATACGTCCAGGACACGTGTTCGTGGCGATCCGTGGCACCCGCCTCGATGGCCACGCGTTCATCGATGAGGCGGTGGCGCGTGGCGCGGCGGCGGTGGTCGCCGAACGCCTTCCCGACCAAAACCCGGGCGTGCCGGTCGTGGTGGTGCCGGACGCGAGGAAGGCGCTCGCGGGGTTCGCCGCTGCGTGGTACGGATTCCCCGGCAACCGCATCCCCCTGGTCGGAATCACGGGGACGTTCGGCAAGACCAGCGTGCTCGCCACGCTCGAGACTGTAATGCGGCACGCGGGGATCCCGATCGGCGTCATCGGGTCGGAGGTGATCGGCGCACGCGTCCTGGACCGGTTTCGGCGTTCGACGCCGCTCACGACGCCGGACGCGATTTCGCTCCAGGGCACGCTCGCGGAGATCGCGGATGCGGGCGCCCGGGCGGCGGCCATGGAGGTCACCAGCCAGGCGCTCGCCCAGGAGCGCGTCCATGGGCTCGCCTTTTCTCTGGGTGTGTTCACCAATGTCCGGCCGCTGGAGCACAGGGAGAGCCACGGCACCTTCCGGGCGTATGTCGCCGCCAAGCGACGCTTCTTCGACCACATCGCGCCGGGCGCACCGGTGATCTACACCGCCGGGGAACGCGTCATCCGCGAGCTGATCCGGCACCGGGACGTCACGCCCGTGGGGTGCGGGCTCGGAGGCTCCGTCCCCGTGCGCGTCGCCTATCGAGTATCCGGGCTGGAGCACACGGAAGTCAGGCTCTGCGTGCGCAGGGCGTTGCCATCGGTGGGGTTGCGGAAGCAACTGGGGCCGCTGGAGCTCGAATTCACTCTGCCCCTCCTCGGTCGCACGCACGCCGTGAATGCCTGCCTCGCCGCTACGGCCGCGCTGATACTCGGCGCGCCGCCGGGCCATGTCGCCAAAGCGATGGCCACGCTCCCACCCGTGAAACGGCGAACGGAAGTGATTCACCGCGGGCGTTTCACGGTGCTGGACGACGCTGCGTCCCACCCCGAGTCGCTCAACGCGCTGTTCGAGCTCATCTGCCAGATCCCGCACCGACGGCTCGTCATCGTGGCTGCGATCCGCGGCCGCCGGGGCGTCGAGCTGAACCAGCGCTACGGTGAAGCGCTGGCGATCTGGTCGGAGCGCATGCCGATCGATTTCCTGGTGGCAACATCGAGCGTGGATGCGGTGGGCGAGACGGATCGGGTCGAGGCCGCAGAAAGGGAGGCTTTCGTCAGCGCCGTCTCGCGGGCGGGGATCCGGAACCGCGTGTACGACCGCCTCGAAAAGGCAATCGGCGCGGGACTCGCGAGAGTTCGCGACGGCGATCTGCTGGTGCTCCTCGGCGCACAGGGGATGCACCATGGCGCGGAGCTCCTGAGAGAGGCGATGCGCGCCGGCGCGGGTTGACCCGGCGCGAACAGCAGCTACCGGCTCAGCGAGACATAATCCAGATCATCACGTTGATGGCGAGCGCGTAAGCTTCCGGCGAGAACAGATAGAAGAACTCACGTTCGTCGCCTTCGCGTTCCCAGCCATCCGCGATGTCAGTGTTGTAGCTGACCAGGACCATGAGGCGGCCGTCTTCACCAAAGATTCCGTACAGCCGCGGCGTATCGGTGCGGCCGGGGACTTCCGAAGTCAGCCCATTTCTTCGCCACGACTGTACCGATGGGATCTGTGGGACGCGCGGGATGACGTAATGGGCGGACAGGAGCGGGTGATCCGCCGTGATCTCGACGACCTCATGGCCGGGGAGAATGCGCTCGAGATTCCGCCGGAGGATCGACCAGGCACCGGAATCGTCCCAGAGGTCATCCGCCCATAGGAATCCGCCTTTGAGGAGGTATTCGCGCAGGCGCTGGACCTCGCGCTCGTCGAATGTCGCGGAACCCGGATCGGTCATGAAGAGGAACGGGCAGCGGAAGAGCTCGGGGTCGGTAGCCCGGACGGCGGCGTAGCCGGGCTCGCCCGATTCCCACATGCTGATCGTGCCCGCCGTCAGCTCTTCGAACCGCGTCAGGAAGTTGTGGTCCGCGGCGGGATAATCCGTGCTCCACCCCAACCCGGACCGCAACTCGCGCCAGCGCCCGTATTGCAATCGGCAGAAGGTGAGGCCGCCGAGCCATTCCGGGAGGCCATTGGTGATGGCTGCGGCGTTGGATCGCTCACGGCCGCCCGCCATGATCTGGGCTGAAGCCGACTCCGGGAGCAGCACCGTGGCGATCGCCGCGAGCAGCAGCATACCGCCCACTGCCCTCATTCGACGGGCACGCTCGCCCCGATGTGTCGATCCGGATCCGGTCATGATCGGGTGCTCCTGGCGCGTTGATCGCGTTGGCCAGTGCTCGTAGTGCGCAAGATAGCCGGGAGCCGGGCCCAGCGGAAGCGATCCGGCCGCCAGCCCGGATCGAGCCGACGGCCGGGCGAAGCGCTACGCGCCCTCGGCGAGGGCGTCGGCTGTGCCGGGCGAGCCCTCCCAGTGTGCCGGGAGGTACAGCTCGTCGACGTACTGCGCGACCATCCTGTGCGTGTTGAAGAACGGCGTCACCTGCCGGATGGCTGCGCGTACCCGACGCATCCAGGCTTCCGGGATCCCCGCCTCGTTCCGCTCATAGAACAGCGGGACCACCTCGTCTTCGAGAAGGCGGAAGAGCTCGCGTGCGTCGGCCTCGTCGGAGTCGTCGCGCGCGTCCCGCCGGTCGATGCTCCACCCGATCGGATCGGGGAGCCGGTTGTGATCCGTCCATGCCTCGGCCCACCAGCCGTCGGGGATGCTGAGGTTGAGCGCCCCGTTGGCGGCGGCCTTCATCCCGCTCGTCCCGCTGGCCTCGTGCGGCCGCCGTGGCACGTTGAGCCAGACATCGGCGCCGTGCACCAGACAGCGCGCCAGGTCGACGTCGTAGCCTTCCAGGAAGACGAACCGCTCGCGCACGTCATGTCGGGCCGAGAATTCAGCGACACGGCGGAGGAACTCCTGGCCGGGGAGGTCCTTCGGGTGTGCCTTCCCCGCGAAGACGAACTGGATCGGTCTCGGCCCGGTGAGGAGCCGGAGCAATCGGTCCGGGTCCGAAAGGAGGAGCGTCGCCCGCTTGTATGTCGCGAAGCGGCGTGCGAACACGATGGTCAGCACGTCGGGATCAAGGGCCAGCTCGGTCCAGCGGTGGTCGCCGCCGGCGCGCGCGACCTGTGCGGCGAGATTCTCGCGCGCGGTCCTCACGAGCGCGCGCCGCAGCTCGCGCCTGGCCTCGAACAGTTCATCGAGCGGGATCCGGATGGCGGCGTGCCAGTGCATGTCATCGTAGACGTCGCGCCAGTTCGGCCCGAGATGCGTATCGAACACCGCGCCCATTTCCCGCGACACCCATGTCGAGAGATGGACTCCGTTGGTGATGTGGCCGATCGGGATCTCCGTTTCCGGGCGATCGGGCCAGATGTCGCGCCACATGTGCCGCGTCACGGTGCCG